>Ga0172363_10005172_pt1 | contig 10521 bp, 12 predicted proteins | sample LakKivs2_kivu2a2_FD_114541 | JGI IMG/M metagenome (GOLD analysis project Ga0172363, IMG submission 114541) | Sediment microbial communities from Lake Kivu, Rwanda - Sediment s2_kivu2a2 | ecosystem: Environmental > Aquatic > Freshwater > Lake > Sediment | place: Rwanda: Western Province, Lake... | reverse complement strand
CTAGCCGCTATGCTGGATTGGGTGAAATCCCGGGGATCAGAACAAGGACCGCTATTTATACATGTCAATAAGTCCGGGAAGTATTTAATCAGGCGTTTGACCAACCAGGCAATTTATTTCATGCTTGAAAGCCGCCGCGAGCTGGCCGGATTGAAACCACTAGCACCGCACGATTTACGGCGATCATGCGCAACCGACATGCTAGAACATGGCATAGATCCAATAACCACCGCGCGCTTTTTAGGGCATACCAGCGTCAATACAACCATGCGCTACGACCGCCGCCCGGAAACCGCAAAGAAAAAGGCGGCGCAAACCATGCAGATCTATTACAAACCCAGGGCGACATAAAGCAGAAAAAGTTAATTGAGCTAATACCGCTAACGCGCTAATAGCGCTTGACGCGCTAACAAAAAGGGTATAAGATAGAGCCGAGGAGGTGAAAAAATGGAAAATGCGATTTACGAAAACGTTAAAGCCAAGCTGGACGAGGCGGGTATCAACTGCCTGGTGATCACCCCGGATAATGAGGACCAGGATTGGATTATTCAATTTTTACCGGAAAGCGATTGGCATAAGTGGAGCAGCAAAGTTTACATAAATCCCCGCGACCCCCTGGACATTGCCGATATAACAGATCGGTATAAGCGATGGTTAACCCTGGTAGGTGCATAAGCGTTGACCCCAGGCGCGGGCGGGTTAATCTTAAAAATTTCAAAATAACCTTGACGAAATAGAACATATATGCTATGTTAATTTCATCAGTTGAATATTGGGGCCGCCGGGTGTTATACCCCGGCCATTGAGAAAAACAGACTTACCACCTGGAGGATATAAAAGTCGGCCAGGTGGTATTTTGTTATGTGGAGCTTGAACCTTAAAAATTGCTAGTGTGGGGGGCAGGTTGGTATAAAATATCAATAGGCCCTTTAATGCAGCGACCCCGGCGGGAACCGGGGCCAGCAAGGGTGGTTTTTATATTCTTACGCGTCGACGCGCAGAAAGGTTAAAAATGATTATAGCAGTTTTTCACGGGAATACAAGGGGGGTGCGAAATGGCGTTTGAATCACCAAACTATACACAGGTACCGAATGATTTATTCGATGACAAGATGTCAAGAATGGGGTATGCGGAGCTTAAAGTTGTGTTAGCGGTGTGTAGATATACCTTTGGCTATCACCAAACAGAGAGACGCATATCCCTCACAAAGTTGGAAGCCATGACTGGATTAACCAGACATTCGGTGATCCAGGGTGCTATGGAGGCTGAAAATCATGGACATATTCAAAGATTCAAAGATAGCGGCGTAACACTCTGGGCAGTGCGGGTGCAGCGCCAACCAGTGCAGCTAGAGAACCAGCTAGTGCAGCAGCTGCACCAGACTGGTGTAGCTACTACACTCCCATCTATTAAAGAAACTTTTAAAGAAACAAATTTAAAGAAAATAGATTCAACGAACGAAAAAGTTAGTGCAGTAGCTGAACCAGTGACACAAAAAACATACCCCAAACGATACAACAAAACAGATTATGAGAACATGAAAGCGGATGATTATCGACGCTATACCAGAGGCAAATATGGAAATTACGGGAACCATTAGCAAATTGTGATCCTAGACATTAACACGCTGCACGACTTTGATTTACAGATCACCTGGACAACAGCGGGCCATGTTAGACCTAGGGTTTATAAAACCCCGGAAACCATGCCCGGCTATTTTGGACTAGCCGCAGCCATTATCCACCAGGCGGTCCTTGACGCTAGCACCGGGGATCTTGACGCGGTGGAGTGGCTAAAAGGGGATGAATGTAGTTTTTACTGCGAAGCCCTGGGTTTTGATCACAATGTTATTAAGGCGTGGGTTAGTGAGTGTTGGGAGGGTTGTTTTTGGTATACGCTGCCGGGAAATCATCCGGTAGTTTATACAAGTGGGCTGGTGTTTAACCGGGTATCCATGCCCGCCCTTATGGGCCAGCCCACTAATAAAGGTGTGAGGTAGAAAAATGACAATAAATAATTTACAGAGTGAGATTGAAAAGCTGCACGAAAAGCGCGCACAACTAATCGCACAACGCGAACAGGACCAGGCAGCTAAGGACCAACCATTAAAGCAAATTGAGCATGACATCCGGGCAGCGGAGGAAAAGCTAAAAAGCGAAATGACCAGGGAGGCAACAGAAAAAATGGGTGCACTAGGGGAAGCCGCTACCAGGGAGGGCGACGAGATCACCAAGCACCTGGTAGCCGTCATCAGGCGGTTAGAGAGTTTACAGGATCTTTTTGAGCAAGCAATCAGTTTACGAGGTATTACACGCGCACAAGCGTTGACCATGCCCGCGATCCCATTGATCAGGTATGCGCTATCAATGCTGGATGGTTTGGTAGCTATTAGCGGCAACCAAAATGCCAAGCGCGCACTAAACGAAATTGAGCAAGAGGGCAAATATATACGACTTTGAAAAGGATTAAAAAATGTATACATTCACACGATATTTTATTAGCGATTGGCCTGCGTTTGGCCGGGATGTGAGCGCGGAGGATAGCAAACATTATGCGGAAATTTGCCGGGACCGCCTAAGGGCAGAATTCCCCGACATGGCGGGATTGATTGACATGGGTAATCAGCCAAGCCAGGGTGATCCAAAGGTGATCGCGGCTATTGACGATGTATTTCAAAAGAATTGGCGTTACTGGGTGGACCAGGAAAAAAAGCAGCACGAACAGCGCCATGGCTGGATAGATGATCATGTTAAATAGTCCGTTGGGTTTGGCTAATGATTTATGACATACAAAGCTTGATAATAGGGTTGTAATGAGCCGGGGTGGTTTGCGTTATGGGCGAAAACATTTACCGGTTGAATCTTGTCATAGTTTGAGCGCATGGGGATATTTTCAACGCGCGCAAATGTGGGGCCAAGACGACGATGATACCGGGCTATTTGAATGGGGGGGTAATGGGAATTGCTTACAAATTAAATTTACGCGCGATGGAATTAAGCAAGAGCAAAATATTTTATTGACTTTTACCAGGTGCAATTATGGCGGGAGGCGCGCCTGGTTTTTATGCCCGATTTGCGGGCGGCGCGTGGGTAAGGTTTATCTACCTTGCACGATTTATATTAACGGCGAGCGTGTAAAAAAATTTGCATGCAGGAATTGCTACCGACTGACTTATTTACAAAGGCAAGAGCGCGGCAAGTATTTAAGCTACTCATACCGGGCGGATCGGATCAGTGAGCGCTGGCTGGGTGAGATCACCGACGATTTTATTTATAAACGCAAATGGCAGCATTGGCACACATTCAATAAACGGTGTGATCAGTATGATGGGCTTTTAGAACAATCAAACGAGGAGGGATTAATTAAAATGGCTGGGATATTAAAATAAAGGGTTTATCCTACGCGGGTGGGGGTGAATTTTTAATGACACAAGGACACAAATTATCGCCTGAGTTTATCCCACGCGGGTGGGGGTGAATTAATGGGTGAATTAAGGCAGGAAAAATGCAGTAAAAATGTCAGAAAAATGTCAGGTTTTTGTCAGGTTTTAAGAGGGGATATAAAATAACCGCATGAGCAAACGCGCCTGGATTAGAGCATTAAGGCAAGGCGGGCCGGGGTGTGATGGATTAGCCCTGGTGATCGTGTTATTGGTTGTGATCGTGCTAATTAAATCATGCGTTGAGTAAAAATGTCCAACCGGTTGGACAATCGCCGTAATCAGTTCTAAAACATGAGCCAAGAGAATTTTTGACCTTTTTAAGGCCTAAAAAGCCGCTTGACATAGTTTGACACCTCTTCTACACTGATGTTATAATGGCGTCCTTTTTACGTCATTTATACGTAAAAAGTCATGCACTTTTTGTGACAAAAGGAGAAAGGAGGTAGAAATGGGTAGCTATACGTTTAGGACATCTCCCGACTTGGAAAAGTTGTTGAAACAATTAGCCGAGGAGAAGTGTGTTGCAAAAGCCGAGATATTACGCCGGGCTATTATGTATTACGCGTATTTTGATCAGCTAGCAAAAGAAAATGATGGGAGGGGCGAATTGCGTAGTATACGCGTTGTTGATGAAAAGTCACAAAAAGACGTCGTGATTGTGTAGCATAAATAGAGGTATTCTTGTAGAATACGAAAGTCTACAAGAATATCTTTATTTATTTAAAGCCTTCAAGGAGGATGTATGGCAGAACAACAAAGCACCGTAGCAGATAGTAAGCGGGGAAAAGAGGCCACAAACACTCGTGAGTTACCCCATGAAACAATTAACCCGGGGGACGTTGAGAGAAAAGTAGGGGAGAAACAGCTAAATACTCCAACACCCAAGTTTTATGCCAGCGAGGTAACGTACAGAGAAATTGTGTTTTACCTTGCCGTTGGTATTCTCATAATAATTCTAATTATCGTTTTGGGGTTGGGTTGTTATTTATTCACCCACGCACCATTACGGATCGATTATAGCCAAAACCCCATGGAGCTTACTGCGGATCAAATGGTTGAAGTTTACAAAGAATTAAGTGATATTGTTATTGGGGGGGTTAAAGAACTATTTGATTCATCTGTTGCAAGGACTTTTGTGCCAATATTGGCGACAATCATTGGTTACATACTTGGAACTCATTACGGGGATAGAGCGGAAAGAGATAAAATCCCCAGCAATAATCCCGGAAGACATAATCGAGAAACAGCGCGTTAAGTGCAATATTTGCCATTAGTTGAGATTGACAAATAGCTATAACCACGCCTAGAAAATGCACCAGGATTGCCGCTAGCAAGTTTTTAGGTGGATCAAGGTAGTAAATGACCTCTTGACAAGCGCCATTATTTAGCTATAATAACCTATAAGAACGGAATACCGGCAGCAAATCAAAACCTTTCGCTTGAAGTACATATTTCTGGCCGGGAAGATCATCCGAACAGCCAGAAGCGTGATCATGAAGCTTTCTAAAAAATATCCTTATCAAGAGGTGTATGAGCAAAGCTTTCCCTAAAGGAACGCCCAAAATAGAGCCTCACTCTGTTTTTGTATTTAAGTCGGGCTTTGAAGAGCCAATCCTAACGCCTGATTTTATGAAAATAATCGCTAAAAATGAACCTAAATGGAGATAATGATGCTACAATCTAATGAGTTCAGTCACAACTAGCAATCAGGAAGGATGAAAATGGTAAGAAATTTGTCAGGCGTGGAATTTCGGACTAACTAAAGAATCGGAGGGTTTTTAAATGCTTAATAAGGGTATAAATAAATGTCTGCCGATCCTTTTATCAGCAGCGCTAATGGTTTTATTGGTCTGTCCTGCCCAGGTTTTCGCAGAAGGTGAGGAACCAGTATCAGAACCTGCCTCCTTACAAATATCAGAAAGCGGAACATCTACCGAAGAAGCTAATACAAAAGAGCCACCACATGAGACTGTTGTTGAATCGGATATCTCAGAAGAAGCGACTGTGCTAGAAGGAGAAAACGACGAAATCCTAGTTGAAGTTTTGCCGGTCGAAGAAGAATTTTGTGAAGAAAGTGTGCCTAGTGGAAATGCTAATGAATCTTTACCTTCAGAAGAGGAAATTCAACTTGAGGATTCTTCTAGTGAGGCACTTGCTGAATCCGGTTTGGTAACTGATAATACAGAATTTGCCGAGAGTCTTGTCGATAAGCTTCAGCCAGACGATGAAACTGAATTAACAGATGTGGTATCTCTTCTGCAGGATTCAAATGCGGTGATTCTGGACGAAAATGGAAATCCGGTTCCTTTGGCATCTGAAGAAACAATCGAAATTCTGAAAGACCCAGATCCATGGGTTTGTTCTGCTGCATCCAGCAATCCATCCAGTGACCCCAACTGCACAGGTTATAGCGGTGCAGGCGCTTTGCAGCAAGCAATTGACGCAGCAGATCCAGGCAATTTTATCTATGTGGAACCTGGCACATACACAGAATGGAATTCCTCAAAAAGGGCAAGTATTGTCATCGATAAACCGCTGTCGCTATTCGGCATGGACAAATATACAACCATCATTCAAGGTCCCAGCAGCGGAACGGACTATGGCATGTCCTACGGCACGCTATTCTTGATCAATTCCAGTGATGTATTGATATCGGGATTCACGTTCAGCGGCGCTTCTGCAACCGAAACGGAAAAACATGGCAGCACAAGTTATGGCATTGTCGCAAAGCCAACAAGTGGCACAAGTATTTTGAGCAACATTTCCGTTCTGGATAGTATCTTTCGCTTTATCGGTGACAGCGGCGTACAATTCCAATCGGTTGAGAACAGCACAATTTCAGGAAATGAATTCGAGCGAGAAACACGCTCTGTTTGGTATGATCCACCCGGCGTCACACCGGGATCAATGGTGAATGTAACCAAAGGAGGATCAGGCCCTGGTCTGTGGTCTTCAAGCAATAATCTGGTCGAAGACAACAGCATCCATACCGCAGGAGTGGGGATTTTTGTATACGGTGGTGACGGTAACCAAATTGTGGGTAATACAGTAACTGGATTATCTACACTTGGTTTATCCGATGAGGGCATCCACATCCAAAGCAGCACCAATGTTAAAATTGAGGAAAATGAGGTATCTGATTTCTTGGGTGGATTGGCTTCTGGCTACACGCGGGGCAAATCAGGTTCGGGCATCGTTGTGTACGGAGGCAGCAGCGCTACCATTGAAAATAACTTCATACAAAATAATAGTATTGGTGTTTTTCTACCTGTTAAGGACGGCACTGCTTCGCCCGGTGTCGTATTAAAAGATAACATCATTACAGGCAACATAGCGGATGGATTAGCCAATGTTAAATATCCCATTTCTGGTTCTTGGAAGTGGTGGGACAACGACGGGAATCCGTTATACCATGGCTTCACCGCCGGCGATTTGATCGATGCCATGTATAACTATTGGGGTTGCGATGATGGACCGGGTTCGACAGGCTGCGATACAATTTTTGGTAATGTCAATTTTGATCCATGGTTAATCGATCCAGATCTGGATGGTGTTTTTGAATCCAGCGATGGCAGCGGAGGGTATACGGATAATTGTCCCACTGTATATAATCCAGATCAGCAGGATAGTGACGGAGACGGACAGGGTGATGCCTGCGACCCGACGCCTTTCGGTCCTCCCGGACAGGGCGGCGGTTTTGGTGGAGGCATACTTGGTCTGCTGCCGGTCACCGGACTGGAGGTCACCCTGATACAGACCATCCTGCATCAAGTGTTGCTCTCACTACCCATGTTACTGATCGGCCTGTTCCTGGTGACGATCGGCATGTTGCGCAAGTTCAAACATTAAACCTTAACACAGAGACAAATGAGTACCTACAACCCACCGCAGCACGGTGGGTTGTTTTTTTATTCAAGCATAACAAGATTTAAACATTGATGCTGACTATTACGATTACAAGTGGGACGGTGACCTGACCTGGGAATCCAGCTACTGGAGGTAGACCAGTTGGCATACCACGGATGTAATACAGCGAGGGAGTGGTATAGTGTCACTTTTTAATAATAAATAGAACATATGTGTATTGAAAAACTGGTATGTTTATGCTACAATATTCTTCCATAAAGGGTTATTGGGCAAACTCGTGGGCTAGACCACGTAAAACATGTGTATTTGCGGTGTATTGTGAAATCAAACGACTTCACAGGCACCGCATTTTTTTTAAGTATTAAAAAAAACGCTGTTGTGACCTAATCGCTTAATTGGTTATAAAATATGGATAAGCCGATTTAAAGCGATTGCCCGCGTTGTCGGCGCGGGCGGTGGGCTGGATCAGATTTGTTTTAAGGCAGTTAGTGCTGCCAGAAAGGATAGACAATGTTTATTTTATACAGTAAGAAAAATTTTGTCAATAGGCAAGGGAAGGGGGCGCGATCCGAAAAAAACAAGCGGACCTGAACATACAAATGGCAACCGGGGACTATTCACAGGAGTATTTGGATAAAAAACAAGCCGATCTCGACCGTGACAGGCGCACACAGGATCAAAAATCGGCCGTGGAGGTGCAAAAATACGTTGATGCGCTGATCGAGCTGGCTCAGGAGCAGTACGAGATGCCTTTGGATGTGAATAACGGCGCATTAAATAATGCCCTGGGCGTTCTAGATAAGCTTGGTGATCAAATGCCTATCATGCAGCTACGCGGGTATGTTGATCAGTTTGTAGGTCAACCGGCAGCATTGCGAACACTTAAGGCATTTTTTGAAACAAAGGACATGGCCAGCGGGGTTGAGCATGTTAATAAATATCTATACGAGCCGTTTATGACGGCAATTTCACTGAAAACTTATGTAGATACTTTGAGCAGGGGCGGCAGCCTTAATGAGCTGGCGACCGAGATTGGCAAGATTGCGCAAAAAGAGGGTTTGAAATTCCCCGAAAATGGCGGTTTGATTGATCCGGCAGGTGCAGAAGAGGCTATGAGGGCTGCGGCGGGCTTGCCGGCAGCGCAATCAGAGAACCAGGCATAACCACGCCTAGAAAATGCACCAGGATTGACGCTAGCGCGTTTTTAATTGCATAGCCGTATAAAATGACCTTGTGATTATTAGCGTTGTGCGCGTATAATGCGCACATAGCAGGAGGCGCTGAACATGCTAATAATTACATTGGCCAATCAAAAAGGGGGTTGTGGTAAGACGACCAGTGCGGCCAATCTAGCACACGGCCTAGCGCTAAAAGGCAAAAAAGTTTTATTGGTAGATCTTGACCCGCAAGGACAAGCGACGACCCTTTTAGGATTAGAGCAAGAGCCGGGCATATTTGATTTATTGGTTGCGGATAAAACAGCCGACCAGGTGATCAGACCGACCGGGCGCGACAATCTTTTTATTATCCCAGGCAACAAGCGAACTTTGACCGCGCTAAAAGTGATCGCAGCCGAGGGGCGCGCCATTGACTATTTACAGAATCGCTTAAAGGGTGTGGATCATGACTATTTGATTTTTGATACAGCACCGAGCATTAACGATTTAACCGGTATGGCGCTTTACATGAGTGATTATTATTTAATCCCGAGCGCATGCGACTTTTTGAGCAGCGAGGGGGTTTTCAAAATCTTGGATCTTATCAAAGAGCTGCAATCAAAAATAACATGGACCAGCGAATTATTGGCGGTGATACCAACCTTTTATGATCAAGTGAGCAAAGAGAGCAAGGCAAACATAGACGAATTAAAAAAGCATTTTGGGGGCAAGGTATTAGATCCTATTCATAGGGCAACAGTGTTGCGTGAAGCACCGGCGTTTGGCAAAACGATTTTTGAGCATGCGAAAAGCAGCCGGGCGGCCGATGAATACCAGCGATTAATTGATTTTATTTTGGAGGTGAAAAAATGACCGAGCGACGAGATCCTAGTAAGACCGCATTAACCGATACCCTGGGAGTGAGCGCACCAGGCACGAAAGGAAAAAAGCGCGATTACACACCGACCGGGGTTTATCTATCCGAGGCACAAGAGGCACTAGTAAAAAAGATCGCAGCGGAAACCGAGCAGAGCGAATATAACATTTTGAAATATGCAGTCGCCTACTTTTTGCGGGAGTATGAGAGAAACCCGGGCATTATTCAGTTTGAGGAAAAAAAGACTTTAAAAGCGCCCTAGATCCTAGACAATAAAATTTATTGAGAACAATAAAAAACAATGGCGGTTAAAAATGCCGCCATTTTTGCTTTAATTGCTAGTGTGCTAATTTAGCTTAATAGCTTGACAAGCTGGTAATTTCATGCTAATATTACTTATGTGATTAACTCTTCTAACAAGTTGGAGGCAAAAATGGACAGCACAAATACACTAGCGATTTTGGATCGCAACGAGTTAACCAGGGTGCAGCCGTTGGATCAAAACCCGGCCGCCGTTTATTTGGCGAATTTGCGACCCAGCGGGAGGCGATCACAGCGCGACGCGTTAGATAAAATGGCGGCGATCTTGACCAATGGCGAAACCACCGACGGCCTAAAAATACCCTGGCAGAGCATACGCTACCAGCATGCACAGGCGATCAGATCCGTTTTGGTTGAACGCTACCAACCGGCAACAGTCAACCGCATGCTAACCGCATTAAAGGGCGTAGCAAAACAGGCATGGCTATTAAAGCAAATGAGCGCGTCCGATTATTTGACCATCCGGGAGGTTGAGCGCGTGATTGGTGAAACCATCCTAGCCGGGCGTTATGTGAGCAACACGGAAACCACTAAACTAATGCAAACATGCGAACAGGATCCGCGCCGGGTAGCAATACGCGACGCGGCAATCATAGGGCTAATGTATGCCGGGGGTTTGCGGCGTGAAGAGGTGGTGAAGCTGGACCTAAAAGACTTTGACCAGGATACCGGCAAATTAATAGTGCATGGCAAACGCGGCAAGGTGCGTGAGATCTACCTGGACAATGGCGCGCTAGCCGCTATGCTGGATTGGGTGAAATCCCGGGGATCAGAACAAGGACCGCTATTTATACATGTCAATAAGTCCGGGAAGTATTTAATCAGGCGTTTGACCAACCAGGCAATTTATTTCATG
>Ga0172363_10005171_pt1 | contig 10521 bp, 10 predicted proteins | sample LakKivs2_kivu2a2_FD_114541 | JGI IMG/M metagenome (GOLD analysis project Ga0172363, IMG submission 114541) | Sediment microbial communities from Lake Kivu, Rwanda - Sediment s2_kivu2a2 | ecosystem: Environmental > Aquatic > Freshwater > Lake > Sediment | place: Rwanda: Western Province, Lake... | reverse complement strand
GCATGTTCTCGGCGGAATAGTCTTTCATCCTCGAGCCTCCTGGGATTCTCGGAAGAAACGAAGGGGTATTCTACCGAAAATCGGCCTTTTCCTCAAGGAAAAAAGAGGGGGTCAAACCAGGCGTGTCCTATTGACGATTTTAAAAAGCTCTGCAGCCTATAGATATTGAATGGGATACGGCCGATTTTAGCCGTAATCGATTTGAACGCGTTTTTGTATAATTGGCCCTCTTCTGACCTGTTCTTCCGAGGAGCGGCCGATGAACATCCAGCCTTCCGTATTCGCCCAGATCATGTCCTTCCTGCCCTTGGACGAGTTCCGCAAGTGCGTTCGGCGTTACCGGGGTGACTATCGGGTCCGCCGCTTCTCCTGCCTCGACCAGTTCTTCTGTCTGGCCTTCGCCCAGCTGACCTATCGGGAGAGCCTCCGGGATATCGTCTCCTGTCTCCAGACCATGAGAAGCCGTCTTTATCACATGGGCATCCGCGGCCGTGTCTCCCGCAACAACCTGGCCCACGCCAACGAGACCCGCGACTGGCGCATCTTTGCCGATTTTGCCGCTGTTCTCATCGCCGAGGCCCGCCGCCTCTATGGCGACGAGGACATCGGCCTGGAGCTTCAGAACGCCGTCTACGCCTTCGATTCCACGACCATCAACGTCTGCCTGTCGCTTTTCCCCTGGGCCCGGTCCCAGAAGCGTCAGGGCGCCATCAAGCTCCACACTCTGCTTGACCTCCGCGGCTCGATCCCCTCATTTATCCAGATGACAGACGGCCTGATCCATGATGTCCGGGTCCTGGACGACCTGCCCATCGAACCGGCCGCTTTCTACATCCTGGACCGCGGTTATCTCGACTTCTCCCGCCTCTACACCCTGCACCAATACCGGGCCTTCTTCGTCATCCGGTCCAAGTCCAACATCCGGACACGACGCCTCTACTCCAGACCGGTCGACAGGACGACCGATCTGATCTCCGATCAGACCATCGCGCTGGCCAAGCCCACGGCCCACCTCGATTACCCCGAACATCTCCGCCGGGTCCGCTTCTACGACCGGGAGAACGCTCGTCGCTTGACCTTCCTGACCAACAACTTCGTCCAGCCGGCGTTGACGATCGCCCTGCTCTATAAACTCCGCTGGCAGGTCGAGCTGTTCTTCCGCTGGATCAAGCAGAACCTGCGGATCAAGTCCTTCTACGGAACCTCGGCCAACGCCGTGAAGACACAGATCTGGGTGGCCATCACCGTCTACGCCCTTGTGGCGATCATCAAGAAGCGCTTGCGGCTGGACCTTCCGCTCTACAGCTTTCTACAGATTTTGAGCGTCACGGCGTTTGAAAAAACACCGTTAAATCAACTACTTACGGATCCGGGCAATCAGGAAAACCAAGCCTATGACCCTAACCAATTAGTTTTGTTTGACTTATAATAGGACACGCCTGGTTTGACCCCATCTTGGAAATCGACGGGGGGCGAAATTACGTATAATGAAGCGGGGAGGGGGACTCTCCCCGCGGAAAGGAGATTTCCATGGCCAAGAAGCTCTTCCGGTCGGCCAATCAGAAGATGCTGGGCGGCGTCTGCGGCGGCATCGCCGAATACCTCGACATCGACGTCACGGTCGCCCGCCTCCTCTATGTCGCCCTCGACCTCATGACGGGGATCGCGCCGCTCGTCTTTTTCTACATCATCGCCTGGATCGTCATGCCCCAGGCCGGTCCCAATCAACCCCAGTCTTGATAACGACCGGGGAGCCCCGTCCGCTCCTCGGGGCCCGCTCCGGTCCGTTGACTTGCCGCCGGAGTTCGGTTATAACCTAAGCGGTTCCGTATGGGAATGAAGAGCGCTCTCGAGATCCCGTTCAAGCACATCGCCATCGAGGGCGTTTTCCGGGCGCGGAAGACGCAGCTGGCCAACGTCCTGGCCCAGCGGATCGGGGGCAAGGTCGTCTTCGACAATGTCGGCAATCCCTACCTCAAGGACTTCTACAACGAGAAGGAAGGCTCAGCCTTCCTGACCCAGCTCGTCTTCCTGGCCAACCGCTACAACCAGCAGACCCGCCTCCTCCAGCGGGACCTGTTCATCGACCGGATCATCTGCGACTACCTCTTCGAGAAGGACAAGATCTACGCCTATCAGACCCTGACCGACGACGAGCTCCTGGTCTACGAGAAGATCTACGGCATCCTCTCCGAGCGCGTCCCCAAGCCGGACCTGGTCATCTACCTCCAGATCTCGCTCGGCTCCCTCTCGCGCCGGATCGCCAAGGAAGGCGACTCGGCCGAAAAGAACATCTCCGAGAAATACCTCGAGGACATCGTCGAGGCCTTCGACTACTTCTTTTTCAATTACCAGGGAGCGCCGCTCCTCGTGGTCAAGGCCGACGACATCGACTTCGGACGCGAGGAGGACGTCCTCGACCTTCTCGACCAGATCCGCGACATGAAGAAGGGCTCCCTGTATTACGTCCCCCAGAGCTACGGGGGCAAGGGCGCCAAGAAGGGCTGAGCCCGAGACTTTACCTCAATCCCGCAGGAGGCGGGATGGGGAGAAAGGACGGACAATGGCCGCGACACCGAGCGAAAAGATCACCATCCCCTCCCTACGGGCCCGCAAGGCCGCCGGGCCGAAGATCGTCTGCCTGACGGCCTACGACTTCCCGACGGCCAAGATCCTCGACGAGGCCGGGGTCGACCTCATCCTGGTCGGGGACTCCCTGGGCATGGTCGTCCTCGGCTACGAGAACACCGTGCCCGTGACCATGGACGAGATGATCCACCACACCCGGGCCGTCGCCCGGGCCGTCCGGCGGGCCCTCGTCGTCGGCGACATGCCCTACTTCTCGTTCCACCTCAGCGCCGCCGAGACCATCCGCAACGCCTCCCGCTTCCTCAAGGAGGCGGGCGCGGCGGCGGTCAAGATCGAGGGCGCCTCGAAGAAGCGGCTCAAGCTCGTCGAGGCCATGGTCGAGGCCGAGATCCCGGTCATGGGCCACGTCGGGCTGACGCCCCAGTCCATCCACAGCCTCGGCCGCTTCCGGGTCAAGGGTCTGCTGGCCCCCGAGGCCCGGCGCATCGTCGACGACGCGGTCAACCTGGAAAGTGCGGGCGCGTTCTCGGTCGTCCTCGAGTCCGTGCCCGTCGAGGTCGCGGCCGAGGTCACCCGGGCGGTGGGCATCCCGACGATCGGCATCGGGGCCGGGCCGGCCTGCGACGGCCAGGTCCTCGTCTTCCACGACATGATGGGCTTCTCGACCGGCACCATGCCCAGGTTCGTCCGGAAGTACGCCGACGCCCACGGCGTCATCGACGGCGCGGTCCGGGCCTACACGGCCGACGTCCGCGAGGGGCGCTTCCCCGACGACGCCACGTCCTATCACCTCAAGCCGGAGGTCGCCGCCGAGCTCCGGCCGAAGCGCGGCCGGCGCCTCGCCGGCCGGGGGATGTGATGCGCGTCGTCGAGAGCCTGGCCGAGATGAAGGCCCTGGCCCGGGCGTGGCGGCGGGCCGGCCGGACGATCGGCCTCGTGCCGACGATGGGCTACCTCCACGAGGGCCACCTCAGCCTGGTCCGCGAGTCGAAGGCCCGGGCCGATGTCACCGTCGTCAGCATCTTCGTCAACCCGACCCAATTCGGGCCGAACGAGGACTTCCAGAAATACCCCCGCGACCTGGCCAAAGACCGGGCCTTCCTCGAGACCGGCGGGGTCGACTGCCTCTTCTATCCGTCCGCGGCGGAGGTCTACCCGCCCGGCTACCGGACCTACGTCGAGGTGACCGGCCTCCAGGACAAGCTCTGCGGCCTGTCCCGGCCGGGGCATTTCCGCGGCGTGGCCACGGTCGTGCTCAAGCTCTTCGAGGTCGTCCGCCCCGACCGGGCCTTCTTCGGGGCCAAGGACGCCCAGCAGGTCCTGATCATCCGTCGCATGGCCGCCGACCTCGATCTCGACGTCGAGATCGTCACCTGCCCCATCGTCCGCGAGCCCGACGGCCTGGCCCTGAGCTCGCGCAACGCCTATCTCGACCCCGAGGAGCGGAAGGCCGCCCTCGTCCTGTCCACGAGCCTGCGCTGGGCCGAGCGGTCGGTCGCGGCGGGGGAGAGGGACGCGGCCCGTCTCGCGGCCGGCATCCGCGCGGTCCTCGAGGCCGAGCCTCGCGCCCGGATCGACTATGTCGAGGCCGTCGACCCGGAGACGCTCGAGCCCGTCGCCGAGGTCCGGGGCGAGGTCCTCGTCGCCCTGGCCGTTTTCATCGGCTCGACCCGCCTCATCGACAACGTCCGCCTGCGCGCCTGAGGAGTCGCCATGCTCAGAGCCTTCCTGCGTTCCAAGATCCACCGGGCCACGGTGACCCATGTCGACATCGACTACGAAGGCAGCCTGTCGATCGACGAGGACCTCATGACCGCGGCCGGCCTTTGGCCGCTGGAGCGGATCGAGGTCTGGAACGTCACCAACGGCAAGCGGTTCACGACCTATGTCCTGCGGGGCGAGAAAGGGTCCCGCGAGATCAAGGTCTTCGGCGCGGCCGGCCACAAGGCCTCGGCCGGCGACATCATCATCATCGCCGCTTACGGCTACATGGACGAAGCCGAGATGGAGCATTTTACGCCGACGATCCTCCTCCTCGGCGAAGGGAACCGCGTCCTCGGGGCCCGCTGAGCCTGTGCGCGGCAAGAGAGGGAGGTGACATGAGATCCGTGCGGCCGCTCGTCCTCGTGGCCGTGCTCACGGCCCTCGTGACGCTGTTCGTCAGGGAGCGGGTCTTCCGGGCCCCCTTGAAAGAGGAGGCCGTCGTGACGGAGTTCTTCAAGCTCTATCACGGCCGCGCGATCCATCGGATCACGTTCTGGGCCGGCGTCCCGATCCAACAGACCCCGACCGACATGTGGATGATCCAGCAGATCGTCACCGAGACCAAGCCGGATTTCCTCATCGAGACGGGCACGCTCAAAGGCGGATCCGCCCTTTATTACGCGTCGATCCTCCAGGGCCTCGACCTGCCGGCCAAGGTCATCACGGTGGACATCGCCGACCAGCTGGACCGGGCCCGGGACATCCCCGCCTTCCGGTCCCGGGTGATCCCCATCATCGGCGATTCCGTGGCCCCGGACACGATCCGGAAGATCGAAGACCTGGTCCAAGGCCGGCCGGCCCTGGCCCTCCTGGATTCGTACCATCGCAAGGACCACGTCCTTCGCGAGCTCCGGCTCTACGCCCGGTTCGTTCCGGTCGGGAGCTATATGGTCGTCTTCGACACCGACCTCAACGGGCATCCCGTCTCATCGGATTACGGGCCGGGCCCCATGGAGGCCGTCGAGGAGTTCCTCGCGACGGACGACCGCTTCGTGGCCGACGCGAGCCGGGAGAGGTTCCTGCTGACGATGTGTCCGAACGGCTACCTCAAACGGGTCAAGTGAGGGGCCCCGCCCGATGACGCGGCGCGCGTTCCCGGTTCTCCGCGGGTCTTACCCGGCGAGCGAGACGAAAATGTCATATCCGGCCGTGATCAGGAAGATGACCACGGTCAGGGAGAAGAGGGCGATCCCGAGCGGGTTGGCGTAGCGCAGGAGCTGCCGGTAGGTCTTGACGATGAGGAGCTTGACCAACAGGATCGCCAGCAGCGCCATCGCCAGGACGAAGTGGAACGTCCCCCGCGCCGAAAGGCCGTCGCCCATCTCGGCCAGGAGATCGGCTCCGAGCACGGCCAGCGGCGCCAGCAGCGCGATGAACGCGTAGCCCGCCCTTTTGTGGAGCTGGCGCAGCTTCTCCAGCCGGGACTCGCCGCCCGGCCGGCCCAAGCGGGCCATCATGCTCAGGAAAGCCGCGAGGCCCGCCCCGAGCAGCAGCGTCGCGAAGATCGTCTTGATCCAGTAATCGGACATGATCCGCCCCCTTCAGCCGGTCCGTCAGTCGAGATGGTAGTTCGGGGCCTCCTGGGTGATGACCACGTCGTGGACGTGGCTCTCCTTGAGCGAGGCCTGGGTGATCTTGATGAACCGGGCCTTGGTCTTGAGGTCCTCGATCGTCCGGCAGCCGGCGTAGCCCATGCCGGCCTTGAGCCCGCCGACGAGCATCTGGACGATGACCGTCGTGCTGCCCTTGTACGGCACGCGCCCCTCGATCCCTTCCGGGACGAGCTTGCTGACGCTCGTCTGCCCTTCCTGCTGGTAGCGGTCGCTGCTTTTGCCTTCCTTCATGACCGCGAGCGAGCCCATGCCCCGGTAGAGCTTGTAGGCCCGGCCCTGATACATGACCACCTCGCCCGGCGCCTCCTCGGTCCCGGCCAGGAGGTTCCCGAGCATGATCGAATCGGCCCCGGCCGCGATGGCCTTGGTCACGTCGCCGGAGTACTTGACGCCGCCGTCGGCGATGAGCGGGACGCCGTTCTTGCGGCAGACCTCGAAGACGTCGGCGATGGCCGTGATCTGGGGGATGCCGGCCCCGGTGATGACCCGGGTCGTGCAGATGGAGCCCGGGCCGACGCCGACCTTGACCGCGTCGGCGCCGAGGTCGATGAGCTCCTCGGCCGCCCGGGCCGTGCCGATGTTGCCGGCCACCAGCTCCTGGGCCGGGAACTCCTTTTTGAGCATCTTGACGGTGTCGAGGACGCGCTGGGAATGGCCGTGGGCGTTGTCGACGATGATGACGTCGCACTTGGCCGCGATGAGCGCCCGGGTCCGCTCGAGGCAGTCCGCCCCGACGCCGACGGCCGCGCCGACCCTCAGGCGGCCCAGGCTGTCCTTGGCCGCGTCCGGATACTGGATCCTCTTCAGGATGTCCTTGTACGTGATCAAGCCCTTGAGGTGGTAATGCTCGTCGACGACAAGGAGCTTCTCGATCTTGTGCTCGTGGAAGACCTTCTCCGCGTCCTCGAGCGACGTCCCGACCGGGACGGTGACCAGCTCGCGGGTCATGATCTTCTCGATGGGCAGGTTGAGCCGGCTTTCGAAGCGGATGTCGCGGTTGGTCAGGATGCCGACGAGCTTGTTCGACGCGTCGGTGATGGGCAGCCCGGAGATGCGGTGCTCCTTCATGACCTCGAGGGCCCGGGAGATCTTGTCCTGGGGCCGGAGGGTGATGGGCTCGACGACCATGCCGCTCTCGTGCCGCTTGACCTTGTCGACCTCCTCGGCCTGGCCCTCGATCGACAGGTTCCGGTGGACGATGCCGATGCCGCCTTGCTGGGCCAGGGCGATGGCCATGCGCGACATGGTCACGGTGTCCATGGCCGCGCTGACAATGGGGATGTTGAGCGAGATGTTGCGGGACAGGCGGGTCGCGACCGAGGCCTGCTGGGGCACGACGTCCGACTTGGCCGGCAGGATGAGGACGTCGTCGAAAGTGAGGGCTTCCCTGATCGTGTCGTCGAGCATGGCGCCTCCTTGTGTTCCCGGATCAGTGCTTGTGCCGCTTGCCGGGGATCATGGCCCGGGCCTGCTTGGCCCGCTGGCCCGACGGCCCCTGCGGCTGCTGGTAGAAGACCGGTGCCTGCTTGCGGACCGGCGCGGGCTGGTCGATGACCGGCTGGATGAGGAAGACGTAGCGGACGGCGTCCTCCTCGATCCGGTCGAGCATGGACTGGAACATCTCGAAGCCCTCTTTCTTGTACTCGATGAGAGGGTCCTTCTGGCCGTAGCCGCGCAGGCCGATGCCCTCCTTGAGATGGTCCATCTCGAGCAGGTGGTCCTTCCACTGCGAGTCGATGACCTGGAGGAGGATCATCCGCTCGAACTCGCGCATGAACGGCCCGAGCTGGCGCTCCTTGGCCTCGTAGGCGTCGACCAGCCCCTTGACGATCGCCGCCCGCAGCTCGTCGTGGACGACCGTGTCCCAGTCGATGCCGAGCGTCTGGATGTCCACCCCGAACTGGGCCAGGACGGCCTGGCCCAGGCCCTCGCGGTTCCACTCCTCGGGCGACGCGTCCTTGTTGGCGTGGGTGTCGAGCATCCAGTCGACCAGGCTCTCGATCAGGCCGAGAAAATACCCGCGCTGGTCCTCGCCCTGGAGGATCTTGCGGCGCTGGCCGTAGATCGTCTCCCGCTGTTTGTTCATGACGTCGTCGTACTCGAGGAGGTGCTTGCGGACGGTGAAGTTCTGGCCTTCGACCTGCTTCTGGGCCCGCTCGATGGCCCGGGTGATCATGTTGTGCTCGATGGGGACGCCCTCGCCCATGCCGATCCGGGCCATCAGGCCCGAGATGCGCTCGCTGCCGAAGATGCGCATCAGATCGTCCTCGAGCGAGAGGTAGAAGCGGGACGACCCGGGGTCGCCCTGGCGGCCGGCGCGGCCGCGGAGCTGGTTGTCGATGCGCCGGGCCTCGTGGCGCTCCGTGCCGAGGACGTGGAGGCCGCCGAGACCGACGACGGCCTCGTGCTCCTTCTCGGTCACGGCCTGGACCTCGGCCAGGGCCTTCTCGTACTGGGCCTGGACCTGTTCCGGGGGGAGCTTGGCCGGGTCGACGCCGCCCTTCTTCAGCTGCTCCCGGGCCAGGAACTCGGGGTTGCCGCCGAGCAGGATGTCGACGCCGCGGCCGGCCATGTTGGTGGCGATGGTCACGGCCCCGATCCGGCCCGCCTGGGCGATGATGGAGGCCTCTTGCTCGTGGTACTTGGCGTTGAGGACGACGTGGCGGATGTTCTTCCGCCGCAGGAGCGCGCTCAGGTGCTCGGACTTCTCGATGGAGATGGTGCCGACGAGGACGGGCCGGCCCTTCTGCTGGAGGTCGACGATCTCCTCAACCACGGCGTTCCACTTCTCGCCGCCGGTCCGGTAGATGACGTCCGGGTTCTCCAAGCGGATGAGGGTCTTGTTCGTCGGGATCTCGACCACGTCGAGGCCGTAGATGTGGCGGAACTCGGTCGCCTCGGTGGCTGCCGTGCCGGTCATGCCGGCCAGCTTCTTGTACATGCGGAAGTAGTTCTGGAAGGTGACCGAGGCCAGGGTCTGGTACTCCTCCTCGACCTTGACCCGCTCCTTGGCCTCCAGGGCCTGGTGGAGGCCGTCGCTGTAGCGGCGGCCGGGCATCAGGCGGCCCGTGAATTCGTCGACGTTGACGATCTTGCCGTCCTGGATCATGTAATCGACGTCGAGCTTGAACAGCTGGTGGGCCTTGAGCGAGGTGTTGATGGCGTGGACGAGGTCCATGTTGGCCATGTCGTAAAGGTTCGTGACGCCCAGGACGCGCTCGGCCTCGGCGACGCCGGCCTCGGTGATCGAGACCGTCCGGCTCTTCTCGTCGACGGTGAAGTGCTTCTCCTTCTGGAGCCGCCGGACCAGGCTGTCGACGCGGGTGAAGAGCTGGGTCGACTCGTTGGTCGGCCCGGAGATGATGAGCGGCGTCCGGGCCTCGTCGATCAGGATGCTGTCGACCTCGTCGACGATGGCGTAGTTGAACTCGCGCTGGGCCAGGTCGGCCAGGCGGAACTTCATGTTGTCGCGGAGGTAGTCGAAGCCGAACTCGTTGTTGGTGCCGTAGGTGATGTCGGCCCGGTAGGCCGTGTAGCGCTCGGCGTCCCCGAGGGCGTGCTGGATCGTCCCGACCGAGAGGCCGAGGAAGCGGTAGATGGCCCCCATCCACTCGGTGTCGCGCTTGGCCAGGTAGTCGTTGACCGTGACGATGTGGACGCCCTTGCCGGTCAGGGCGTTGAGGTAAGCGGGCAGGGTGGCGACGAGCGTCTTGCCCTCGCCCGTCTTCATCTCGGCGATCTTGCCCTGGTGGAGGACGGCGCCGCCGACGAGCTGGACGTCGAAGTGCCGCATCCGGGTCGTGCGGCGGGAGGCCTCCCGGACGACGGCGAAGGCCTCGGGCAGGATGTCGTCGAGCGTCGCGCCCTGGGAGAGCTTCTCCTTGAACTCGGCGGTCTTGGCCCTCAGCTGGTCGTCGGAGAGGCCCTGGACGCGGGGCTCGAAGGCGTTGACGGCCTCGACGAGGGGCCGGATCCTCTTGAGGGTCCGGTCGTTATCGGTCCCGATAAGCTTGCGGGAAATCCACTTGTACATTTACCATTTATTATCAAAAAGGCCCCCCAAAGTCAATTTGCCCGGGGGAGTTGACTTCCCCCGGGGCCCGGAATAGACTCGGGGCCAGAAGGCACTCCGGTGCAGGGGAGGGAACAACCATGAGAAAGGGCGTCCTGGTCTTTTTGGCGGTCGTCGGCCTCGGGGTCGGGACCTCGCTGCTGGCCCAGTTCACGGCCGAAGAGCTGGCCGGGTTCGATAACTGGGAGGACTTCCTCAAGACGGCCAAGGTCGTGGCCCAGGAGCAGCTCACGGGGCCCCTGGCCGTGACCAGTCCATGGGTCCTAACGCTCGAGAAGGACGGCGTCCAGCACAAAGCCGTTTGGAAGAACGCCTTCGGGGAACGCGTCCGCGGCTTCAAGGAGACCTGGAAAGGGGAGATCGCGGCCTACCGGCTCAGCCGCCTGCTCGGGCTCAACATGGTCCCGCCCACGGTCGAGAGGGAGTTCCGGGGCGACCGGGGCTCGTGCCAGCTCTGGGTCGATCACTGGGTGACGATGGAGG
>Ga0172363_10005170_pt1 | contig 10521 bp, 5 predicted proteins | sample LakKivs2_kivu2a2_FD_114541 | JGI IMG/M metagenome (GOLD analysis project Ga0172363, IMG submission 114541) | Sediment microbial communities from Lake Kivu, Rwanda - Sediment s2_kivu2a2 | ecosystem: Environmental > Aquatic > Freshwater > Lake > Sediment | place: Rwanda: Western Province, Lake... | reverse complement strand
TCAACGGTCCCCCCGAATTCTGCCGGCTTCCGCCGCCACCGATTGGCGGCAGATGGGAAATGGACTAGCCGCATTTGTGGCCGATGATTCTACAGACGTTGCCCCTCAATAGGAGTTCAGAGTCAAAAGTTAAGAGTTAGGAGTTCAGGCTCTTTAACCTCAACCTTCAACCTTTCCGGTTTTCCAGTTCTTGACTTGGAACTTTGAACTCTTAACTTTGAACTCTTAACTTTGAACTTTGAACTCCGATCCGACGGAGGTAAAACCGAGAATGGGGCCCCAGGAAACGAAGATCTGTGCGATGCTCAAGTCGGGTGATCCCGAGCTGCAGTGTTCGGCGGCGCGGGTGCTCGGCGAGCTGAAGCCCAAGGATCCGACCGTCATCCGCGCGCTCGGCAGCGTGCTGGAGGACGGCTTGGAGTCGGTGCGATTGTACGCCCTGGGCGCCCTGAAGAATATCGGGAACAAGTCGGCCCTCCGATACGTCATCCCCAGGCTGTCGGCCGATGAGATCGAGCGGCGTGCGGCGGCGGCGGCGGTGGCGGCCGTCGGCAATGCCGCGTTGCCCGAGCTGAAGCGCGAGCTGCCCAACCTCACCCCCGCCGGCCGGCAAGCCGCGGCCGACATCATCATGTCCATCGGCACCGATGCCGCATTCGACGTTTTGCTGGACGCCCTTGCCCTGGGCGATTTCGACCTCTGCCGCCACGTCTCCGACCTCTTCCGCGACCGCATCCCCACGTTCAGCAAGCCGCGGCAAGACGCGATCTTCCGGAAAGTGACGCACTTCCTCGAGAAAAAGGACGTGCAGGCATCCGAAGTGGCCACCATGGCGGGGCTGCGCGTGCTGGGCTATCTCGGCCACGAGAAATCGCTCGACATGCTCGTGCCCTACTTGAGCGAGGATAAATCCCCGGCCATCCGCCGCCACGCATTGCTGGCGGTGAGCGCCCTGCTGCCCGTCCGCCGGCCCAAACCCGAATTCGTCGAGGCACTCCTCAGGTTGCTGTCCGACCGCACCCACCCGGACATCATGGAGACCTCGCTTCGCATCCTCAACGGCATCACAATCCCCGCGTCGCTGTCCGACGAGATGATCAAGTTGCTGTACAACCGCCACAGCGCCGTTCGCAAGCTGTCGGTGCGGGCACTCGAGAGCTTCGGCACCATCAAGGCCACGCGGGCATTGCTCGAATGCCTCAGCCGCGCCGACTGGGAGCTGACCTCCGACACCATGTCCTCCCTACGGAAGATCAAGCACACCCCCGAAGTGATCTTCGCCGAAGTGGAGAAGACCGAGGACAAGGAGCGCGCCCGCCGGCTGGCAAACGTGCTGCGAGGCGGGAAGTTCGAAGTGCCCGCGGCCATCCTCAACGCACTCGGCAAGAAGCTGCTCAAGGCCATCGAAGAAGACAGCGACAAGCTCGACATCTACTTCGCGCTGATGTCGAGCCTGAGCGACGAGCACCTGATCGCCACGCTGGTGAGCCGCGCGGACGACCTCAAGAAGGCCAGCAAGTATCAGGACGCGGAGCGCCACCTGCGAATGCTCACCCAGCTCGGCCCGCCCCCGCCCGAAGTGAAATTCCAGCTCGGCATCGTGCGGCTGAAGCTCAGCAGGAAAAGCCTCGCACCGGTCGACCGCGCCGCCGATCCCGCCCTCGCCCTCATCGCCCCCTTGATCCGCGTGGCCCAGTTCGACCTCCTCAAGCGCCTGCAGGACGAGCACGCCGTGCTGGAGCCGGCCGACTACTTCTACGTCGGCTACCACTTCTGCGGCAGCGAAGGCGAGGAAAAGGAATTCGGCAAGAAGGTCCTCAAGTACCTCATCTCCATCGCCCCCAAGTCGGATGAAGCGAAGAAGGCGAGAGAGAAGATGAAGGGGTGATGAGATGGGGCATGGGCTCACGAGTGTTGAGCCATCGCCACACCATCCAGCTTGCGCCCGCCATCTTGCACACTCTCACCAATGAGGGACCTGCATCGTGGAGAGTCCCTTGGCCATGATCTGATAGCCGCCTTTCACTCCCTGCCGTATTGCACCGGCTGACTTCTTCCCTCATTTGAAGCCGTTTTCCGAGGCACGCCACAAGCAACATTTCTGGAATTTTTCGCTTGCGCCAGATGGGTCGCTGAGTTATAATCATCCGGGGTCGCTTGGTGAAGCAAACGCGAGACCTCAGCATGGAAAGCCGGCCTCCTTTGAAAGACAACTTCGTTCGCGCCGTGACGGATGACCTCATTGAGGCGTACCTTGGGGATGACAGACCGTGGATCATCGGATTCAGCGGCGGGAAAGACTCCACTGCCCTTCTGCAGCTTGTCTACTACGCCATCGCGAGGCTGAATCCGAAGGACCGAAGGAAGCGTATCTACGCGATCGCATCAGATACCCGTGTGGAGATGCCCGTAATCTCTGAAAGACTGAAGAATGAGACGGTTCTTGTTCAGCAAGCGGCAGAACAGGACGGATTGCCCATCTCCGCCCACATCGTCTTTCCGAAGCTCAACGATACTTTTTGGGTTAACATGGTCGGGCGAGGGTACCCCTCGCCCACGAGCAAATTCCGCTGGTGCACCGATCGCCTGAAGATAAAGCCGGTGAGTGAATTTGTCCAGAGGGTCGTATGCGAGCTCGGAGAGGTGGTAATAGTGCTCGGTGCGCGCAGAAGCGAGAGCGCAACGCGAGCACAAACCATGAGTCGATACGAATTGCCGGGCAATAGATTTCGACCTCATTCCGATCTTCCGAAGGCTCTGGTGTACACTCCGATCGCCGACTTGACGACTGATGACATCTGGACCTATCTCTTGCAGGCTCGCAGCCCGTGGGGGGGGGATAACAGGGGACTGCTCACCTTGTATAGATGTGCCAGCGGTGAGTGTCCCCTTGTTATCGATGTTTCCACTCCTTCTTGCGGCAACAGCCGGTTTGGCTGCTGGACATGCACTGTCGTCGACAGAGACAGATCGATGGAGTCATTGATCGAATCAGGCAAGGATCACCTTGCTCCGCTACTTGAGTTGAGGGACTACCTCAAAGACCTTCGAGACGCGCCCGGGGCACGCTACGACGAACGGCGCAATGGCACCACGCCACGGCGACGTGGAACATCAGAGATCATGACGAATACTGGACCATTCACCCATGCGATCCGAAAGGAGATACTCAGACGCGTTCTGGCGGCACAGAAGGATGCAGGTATCAGCCTAATCGAGGGAGATGAGCTAACGCTTATTCAGGAAATCTGGAACAAAGAGGAGACTCAGAATCCAAGATCAAGAGCGATGCCGGTAGATACGGTTACTCAGATATGGAATCATGTGTATGAGGGCCAAGACATGCCGGATGAAGACAAGCAATATGAAAACCTTTGTACTGAGGATCAGCTTCTTCTCGACGTTTGCCGGGAACACGACCTCCCCTTCGAGCTAATGTCTCGCCTCCGCGAGATCGAGGAAAAGTATGGTCACTTGAGGAGAAGGCATGGTCTCCCAGACGACATGCGTGAAGCCGTACGCGCCTTCGCATCCTTTGACTGTGGAGAATGATCATGGCCTGGAAGGAAATCACACTACTTCTACTCGAGATGAACAACTTCAAGCGGTTCTATGGACACCATAGGCTTGACTTGCTTCCGGAGACACAGAAACCACTCATTCTGATCGGCGGAAACAATGGGAGGGGAAAGACATCTATTCACGAAGCCATAAACTACGCGCTTTACGAAGATCACGATCTCCCAGGTATCCAAACCCGCCCAAGTTATCTCCGAGCCGTAGGGGAAAGACTTAACCGACGCGCCCTTGATGAGGGAAGCAACGAATTCTGGGTTGGAATTGAGCTCCTCGCCAAAGATGGAGCGGCTCGAAGACGAATACGTGTTGAGCGTCATTGGCAGGCAAGCGGCGATCGGCAAGTGAAGGACGTTGTCCTCAGAATCTTCGAAAACGGAAGGCCTGTTGATTTCATAGAGGATGACCATGCAGCCTACCAGGACTTTCTTCGCAAGCTCCTTCCTCCTCGCATTGCTCCTTTCTTCTTCTTTGATGGAGAAAGGATTCAGCAGTTCGCCGACGATGACAATCACGAAAGCACAATGGTCCAAGCAATAGAAGACATATTGCATATTACGGTCTACAAACAGTTAAGGGAGGACCTAAGGACCTTCGTGATCGACTACATCGACAGGAACGAGGTCAGGAATCAGCAGCAGGATGATTTCTACGAACTGAAAGCGGATCTTGACCGTCTACGGGACGAGAAAGATCAGAAAAAGGACAGGCTGGCAGATACAGACAGGGAACTAGATGCGCTTCTATCCGAACAGAAGCGAGTAGAGGATGAGCTTAGGCGAATATCCAGTCCGTATGCGACCAAGCGCGATGAACTGCTAGCAGAACAGGCTCGTCTGAGTCAGGAACTGGAACGAGCTAAGCGGGAAATGGAAGATGGGTTTCAGCCCATCCCGCTTCTCTTGGCTGGCAACCTCAGGCGCGTGCTGTTGGACACTCTCATTGTTGAGCAGGAATCTTTCGCGACACCCGAGCAACTCGGACGCCTGAGGCAGCAGCTAAAGGAGCTCGAAAGGCGCGTCTTCCGTGATTCTCCGGCACCCGTCGAAATCATGCTTTCGCCCTCACAACTGGACTTCTACACTCGAGTGTACGCGGTGGCTTCAGATGCCGTCTTTGGCCTGACCAGGCCAGAGAAAGCTACCCTTCACGATGTCGGGGAAGCTGGCAGGCGTCACATAATGGACAGGCTGCAGGAGATCGAGCAGAGCGCCGTCCTCTTGAAGGATGCCCTTAATCGCCGAGAGCGTTTTTCCAACGAATTGCGCCAACTTCAGATCAAGCTCCAATCTACATCCGACGATCCGCATGTGGGGCAGCTCATTGAACGAAGCAAAGAGATAAGCATGCGGATCGGCGCCATCATGGAGGAGCAGAAAAACGTGAAGGCCGAGATTCAGCGGCTTGAGGCAGACATCGCTGCCAGGGCCCGTCAGATCGAGGACCGCGAGGAGCGGAGGAGAATATCGGGCAGAGCCAAACAGGTGATCAAGGTTGCTCGCTGCGCCCAGAGGGTGTTGGATGATTTCATCAAGCGTCTTGCGCCTGAGAAGCTGAAGCTTCTCCAGAAATACATGAACGAGATGTACGGGTGCTTGAGAAAGCCGGAGGATCCGTCACGCACAATAGATGTGGATCCGGAAACCTGGCAAGTCATTCTTAGAGATGAAAGGGGGCGCCCTCTTGAAAAGCGTGTATTCTCCGCTGGCATGAAGGAGATGTACGCGCTTTCCCTACTATGGGCTTTGGCCAAAGCATCGGGGCGGGAGTTTCCCATCGTTATCGACACGCCCGTAGGCCGGTTGGACCGAGAAAACAGGCTCGCAATCTTCCAAAAGTACCTGCCGAAGGCAGGACACCAAGTAGTGGTGCTGTCCACGGATACCGAACTAGACGTCCAATGGGCGCGCGAACTTTCGCCACATGTGGCACGTCAGTACCGTCTTGACTACGACTCGCGGCTCGATTCGTCAGTCATACGTCCCGGCTACTTTTTCTGAGGCACTATCATGGCATTATTCAAGACGTCCAAGGAAGCGCGCGAGATTCTGGAGGTATTCCGGAAGACCGGTATACGGCCGAACCTCTGGGCAAGAGCAGCCCTCGGTTATTCACTGTCTCTTGATTCCCCGCCCACGAACGATGATCTTGATAGCGAGGGTTCAGAGTTCCCGGACAAGGTGTTCTTTGGAGATGACGAAGATGTGCTCTTGGGCCTGCTGCGCCAGCGCACAGGGCGGGCAATCGCTCCAGATGAGGTTGGGCGCTTGGTGAAATTGCATGTTGAACGGGGCATCCGTTACTTTCACGATGAGTATCAGCGACTCAATCGGCGAGGGGACGAGCTTCTGCTCCACCTAGTCAAGCTTTCTCAAACAGGTAAGGAAGTGTACCCGGAAAGCATTCAAGAGCTTCTCCCAAGGAATCCGGAAACCAGCAGCTTCGAAGTGCGCGTGATAATAGGGCACATGCCTGACACTGGGACAGCCGTTGAGCACGTTCTGAACGCGCCCGGGATTGCTCCACATGTAGCAATCATGGGGAGAAATGGAACTGGAAAGACACGCACGGCACTGGGCTTGCTGCAAAACCTCGCTTCCCACCATGCGGTTCCGTTTCTTGTCTTCGATTATGCAAAAGGCGACATAGCCGCCAACGTGCCATTTGTCAAGGCAAGCAAGGCTCAAGTTGTGCAGTTACCCGATGAGACAATCCCTCTGGCGCCTCTTTCGATTCCCTCCCGCGACACTCATTCCCTTCATCTGGCGGCTCACCGATTCCGCGATACGATTTGTTCGGTAGTTCGCTTAGGCGCAGTTCAGAAGGAACGTTGCCTGCAGCTTATCACAAAGCTCTATGAGGACTTCGGAGATTCAACCCCGGACTTGCAGGATCTCGCGTCGGCGGCTGAAATCGAGTATTCTAATAATGGGTACCGAGATGACTCGCTCATAGCTTGCCTGCGTGAGTTTTCAACTTTCCCCATCTTCTGGCTTGCATCGACGGGAACGTCTCATGATTTCTTCCGCCGAACACACGTCATAGATATACACCAGTTGCCAGAGGACCTACGCAAGCTTTCGACATTTCTGCTGCTGGATCGCCTATATGCTGAGATCATGTCTCTGCCGGACGCTCCCTTGGACAATGATGGGTTCCGCCAGCTCAGGTTGATCATCATCATCGATGAGGCGCACCATTACCTCCCGTGCAAGAATCTGACCCTCCAGAACATGGTGAGGGAGGTACGCTCCAAAGGAGTGGGGCTTTGGTTTCTCTCTCAGTCGCCTGACGATTTCGATCAACCGCAATACAACTTTGCTCGCGAGATGGGCCTGTCCATAGTGTTCTCTTGTGTGCTGGAAAAACCCAAGATGCTTGAGGCCGTGCTTGGAGGCAAGATCGACCCGAAGCGGTTGTCTCGCCTAGCCCCAGGCGTCGCCCTAACACGAGTTTCCACCAGCGACGCTCCCTCCGAAATCCAGACTTGGCGACCGTAGGCATGGAGGCCCGGCTCGCCGCCGGCTAACGGTCAGGCAGCTTGGGAATCTTGAGTAGTGCCGCGGCCATCCGGTCTCCAGCACTCCCTTCTTCCCTTCCCTCACCCGCACACCGGCCAATTCCTTCCTCCTCCCTTCACGATCGACATCGGCACCCCGTAGAGCTGCGCCAGCAGCTCAGGCCGAAGGGCCTCCGCCGTCGGTCCGCAGTGCAGCACGCCCCCGTCTTTCAGCACCAGCGTCTTGTCGAACGCCGGCATGATTTCCTCGATGTGATGGGTGACGAACACCAGCCCGAGTGCGGGGCGGCGGACGGCAAGCTCGTGGATGGAGCGGAGGAAGCATTCGCGGGCGCCGGGGTCGAGGCCGGCGCACGGCTCGTCGAGAATGATCAGGAACGGGCGGGCCATCCGCGCCCGCGCGATCAGCACCTTCTGCTGCTCGCCCTGGGAGAGTGTGCCGAACCGCTCGGCCGCAAGCTGCCGGCAGCCGAGCTCGCCGAGGTAGCGGCGGGCGCGGTCGGCGTCCGCATCGGCTATCGATTGCCCCTCGTGCAGCCGCAGGTGAATCTGGGCAAACATCCCCGACAGCACGGTATCGAGCACGGCCTCCCGCGGCGGCACCTGCCGGCAGAGGTAGGAAGATACCCAGCCAATGGATTCGCGGAGCTCGCACAGGTCGAGCAGGGCTTGGCCGTTGCGGAGGATCTCGCCGCCGGCGTTGGGCCAGAGGTAGCCGCACACCATTTTCAGCAGCGTGGTCTTGCCGGAGCCGTTGGGGCCGAGCACGGCCCAGCGGCCGCCCGCGTCGATCCGCCACGACATGTCGTCGATGATCCGCTTGCCGCCGAGATGATAGGCCACGTTGCGGACGTCGATGGCGGGAGGGCGGATTCCGTCGTCGTGGTGGAACGTCATAGTTGCAGAACCTCGATCTCAAGGGTGCGGCCGCGCCCACTGTGGCCAAGCGGCTTCGCCATATTATACCCGCTGGCCCAGGAATAGCGATGGAACTTCGAGCACGCCGCGAGGCCGCTTGAACAGGCTTTGACGTGGCCACCAGCAGACGTCGGGAGGATGCGCCTGCCGTACGGACAAGGCTTTGCATTGACAGCGTATTCTCAGCCCGGTAGAATGAGGCCTTCGCAGGAGCATTTGCGCGAATCTCGTGGTGCAGCGGGATTCCTCGTGGGATTTCCGCCATGCCGTGCAACTCTCATGCAGGGCGCCCGCTCGACGGGAGGTCTTCGGTGTCTGATCCTGAATGCAACCAGATCCGTCAGGCCGCATCGGGCGACGCGGAGGCCTTCGCCCGGCTCGTGCATCAGCATCGAGCGGCGGTGTATGGCTACATCCTTGCCCGCGTGAACGATTTCGACTGGGCGGAGGACCTGGCACAGGAGGCATTCGTTGCCGCGCTTGCGGGCCTGAATCGCCTTCGCCGCCGCGAGCACTTCGGCGCGTACCTGCGCGGCATTGCGGATAATCTCGTTGCGCTGTGGTATCGCCGCCTTGGCCGTGACGCTCGAGCGCGCCGGAGCATCGAAAACGGGGCCAGCGGCCGAACGTCCCCTGCGCTACCGGCCGAGAGCGGGCACGTTGTGCTCGATGCGCTGTCGCGCCTGACGCCGAACGCCGCCTCCGCGCTCACGCTTTACTACTGCGACGGCCTCACGCAGCGGCAGTGCGCGGAATTCCTCGGCGTGTCGGAGAAGGCCATCGAGGGCCGCCTCCGACGGGCACGCCACGAACTGAAACGGCAGGTGATGCACATGGCAAAGGAAGAGCTGAGAGCACATGAACCCGGCGATGCATTCGACCGGGCAGTGGCCGAGCAGATCCGCGAATTGGTCGCGGTCATCGGCGGACCTTACAAGAAGCAACCGGTGAGGCAGGCGGAAGAACGCCTCAAGGCTCTGTTCAGCCGCAACGCGGATCGCCTCACCGATCTGATCGGCCAGGCCGACAGTGACGTCCGCCGGACGGCGGCCCGACGGATGGTCAGATCGCTCGGCAGGGCGGGCGCCGAGCGGGGGCTGTCCCTGATCCTGAGCGACGACAGGCAGGCTCGCACCAACGCGCTGTCGGCCCTGCTGTGCGACGGGGACCGCGAGTTCATCTACGCCATCGTGAACGCGTTGCACGAATCGGCGTTCACCGACGAGCGGAAGGTGATGCTGCTGATCGAGCTGATCCGCCGGCCATCGATCATGGGCGATGCATGGTCGCGAAGCGAGCGCAAGCTGGCCACGCGCGAATCCTCCGCGTATATGGAGATGCTCGCACACTATGATGCAGCGGCAGTTCAGCGCCTCGCCGGTGAAATCCGCCGCGGCGCCGAACAGGCCGGCAGGCCGGACTCCTTGCTCGCGCGCGTATTCGTACGATTCGGCACTGATGGACTGAAGGCTGTCCTGCCGTGGCTGGACGGCAGGGACGAGACTTTGACCTTGGCGGCGCTCGAGCTGGTTCGCCTGTTCGGCGAAGGCAGGATGCGCGTGCTCAGGCTCGACCCGCGGCACTGGCGGCGCATCACCGAGCCGGAGTTGCTGCTGCTGTCGCGCGAGGCGTGCGATACGGTCGTGCACGAGTCGAAGGTCGACGTTGGCGTGGTTGCCGAGGTTGGCAGGCTGGTCGCATGCTTGATGCGGGATGAATCGCGCAACGTGCAGATTGCAGCGGCCTCTGCTCTCGGCCATTTCGATGATGACTGTTCGCTGGAGCCGCTTGCCGCTGCAATATCGGGACCGGATGCGGGCGTTGCGGTCGCTGCGGCTCGCTCGCTGGGATGGCGCATGTCCTCCCGGCGGATCGAACCATTGGTGAGGGCGATTGAGGATGCGGCCGCAGCCGTCAAGGCCGCCGCCTGCGATTCACTCGTGCGGCTGCAGGGCGAATGCCGTTACCTCGTGAGCATGCGCTTGGCCCCGGATTCCGAGGGCTCGGCGGCCATTGCCGAGCGGATCGCGGCGGGGGAAGAGCTGGAGGAATTCGTCCGCGTGTTCGACGCGGCACGCCCGCGGGTGGTGATCGCGCTGCGGAAGGCTCGGGCCGCCCGCTGCGGGAAGCTATCGGCAAGGGGAGAGCTCTGGGAGGTGCCCCTGGCGCAGCGCCTCGATCGAATGGTCGAGCATTGGCGTCAACGACAGGAGCAGGAGCGGCTGGCATTCGACGGATCGGAGCTGCGGCGGCGCGCGGCCGACTTCCATCGCAGGCACCCCGACGCTGCTCGTCCCCCCGGGGCACAGCCGCTGTTCACGCTCTATCTGCCCGCGATGGTCCGCGCACTGCCCGAAGACCGCGAGTACGACGTTCAGGAGCTCAACCGCCTGATCCGGCTTGTTACGGCCGACGAGTCCGCCTCCCGCCGCAAACTGGTCGACGACGGCTGGATGGCCCGCCGCGGCAATCGCTATTGGCTCACCTCTCTCGGCCGCGAGGCATGG
>Ga0172363_10005169_pt1 | contig 10522 bp, 3 predicted proteins | sample LakKivs2_kivu2a2_FD_114541 | JGI IMG/M metagenome (GOLD analysis project Ga0172363, IMG submission 114541) | Sediment microbial communities from Lake Kivu, Rwanda - Sediment s2_kivu2a2 | ecosystem: Environmental > Aquatic > Freshwater > Lake > Sediment | place: Rwanda: Western Province, Lake... | reverse complement strand
TTTGTAGTAGCTTTACTGTAACTACCTTCAGTATCATATACAGTTACGTTAACAAAACCTTGTCCCGGACCCCAATAATATTTTATGTATAAACTCTCGTTGTAATCATAGTCGTGACCAGGATAAGCTTCAGTTAAATTAAACAGTTTTATGTTTCCGTTTTTAACATCTGTGAAATTGCATTCAATGTAGCTAATGTTTCTTACTGGATCTGAATCTGACGCATTAACAGTTATTAAAACTACATCTTTGGGCCAAACTTCATCGACTGTATTATCTGTTAAATCTCTCACTTTCAGATTCCAGACTTGTGGTGCTGTGTTATTCATATCTATTGTTATCCCTGTCACTGTACTATTCGCATAATTGCCTAAATTGTCATAACAAATAGCCATTATAGAAACATTAGTATTATCTTCTAAATTTTCAGGAACGTGCCATTCGTAAGTGTAAGGCAATGTATTGTTAGTTCCGATTTTATCAAAGACATCATTTGTTATATTGTAATAAGTAACGTTGCTGATCCCTGAATTATCACTGTATGTTCCATTGAGAGTGTAAGGACTCTCAAGTATCTGCTTGTTTTCTGGTGCTTGAAGGATACAGGTTGGGTCAGTTTTATCCAACTCAAGATAAATTAAATCAGAAGGATCACTTTCAGCAGTTCCATCAAAGAGCAAACATCTTAACCAAGCATGATTATAATTGGTATGCCCAGTGCCCTCGACTACATCCCACCAATCCAACGTACAGTTTCCATCTGTATCACCCGTACAAATATCATACCAAGTACCACCTGTTTTGAAACCTGACCATGATATGTTGTAAGTCACAAAATCTTCTGGGTTTACATCTGCTGGGGAAGTAGTGTTAACACAAGAAATATTGATGTACCTGGGTGAATACTTGTTGTACTGTGTTTCATTTACAGGTTCTACTATCTCTGGTTTAGTTGGTGGTGTGTTTCCCATCGTTCCGTTGGTATCCTTGTCATCAGAATAAATTCCGTTAAAAGCATCGATAGAACAGTTCCAATTTCCTTTCTTACCTTGAATTTGTTGAACTTCAACGTAACAATTCGCACCTGCTACAAATGAACCAGAGCAAATGAAACTAGAGTTATCAAAGTTGTAATTGGGTGAAGATTCAGTATGATCAACATCCCATATTTGAGATGACATAGTAACAGGATTACCGCCTGCCTCAGTAATTGTGGCTGAACATCTAATTGGATCATTATAGTAAAACGTAGTTTTGTTGAAAGCTACATTTGTAACAACTATTCCTGGTTTTTCAGTAGTATTAAAGCTGAATATGTTAGAAGCATTCCAATTATCACTAGTATCGTTCGCAAAATACATCCATTTTATTGTGCAACTAACAGTTGAGTTTATGACCCTAGTAACTTCAGACCATGCATCTAACGGATAACTTGTCCATCCTGAGTTGAACCAAGATTCATTATTCAATTCACTCGTACAGTTATCCAAGCTTAAGATATACCCTGATAAACCTAAATTATCCGTCCATCTTAAACTAAACTTAACCGGTTCTCCAGCATATTTTGAGTTAGTTGAGTTTGAATTGTATACCCATTTTGGTGGTTCTAATTCCTTAATCTTAACAACTGCATTATTTGTATCGTTTTCTTGAATTTCGAACATGGTAGAGTTAAATTTAACATCGATATCCCAAATGTTGATATTACTTTCAAGAGCAGTTGCGTTAACAAGCCAGTTGAGTTGACAGGATTGGCCTTTACTCATACTACCACAAGATAGCATGTTCGTTGCTTTGGGAGAGACATAAACATCCTTAAGCCATATCTGACATCGCCCGCTGCTTCCACTAGTAGGCACATTAACTAATGCCTCAAACCTAACTTTGATTCCACCAGTCGAGTTAATGTAAGTCGAATTAATGTTGAGGTTGTAAGTGTTGGAAGGTATGTTAGAATAATTCAAATAAACTTGATCCCAATTACTACTTATCCAATTGTAAAAATAGATTATTGCAAGTGTAGAGGCATCTCCCTGGATTGTATTGTAAACCTCCCATGTATAGAATAATGTTGCATTGCTTGGATTACCAGGGAAATTCCATACATAGATTTCTGTCTCGTTATCTGATCCTTTACCAGCTTTGTTAGCATCGAAATAAGCGTTTGTAGATGTATCGTTAAACCCATTATCGCTTGCATACTGTGGATCTTTTGGCTCACGCCATCCAAGATAAGATTCATTCGATGCAGGATGGGAATTCGAGCCTACGAATATATAGAATGGTTTATTTCCTTTTGTTATGCTTATGGGGTTATTATTGTACCTAGATGTTCCAAACACTTCTCCACAGGTTGCTCCTCCTTCACCTTCACAGATGACTGTGGCGTTAACATTGAAATTATTATTCTGTAAAATTATCATTGGGTTGGTTGTGTTGTAAATGGTAGGATCTGGATATTTAAGAGTTACATTCAACCAACCGTATATGGGCAGAGATTCTGTTACGTTAACATAATAAGTCGTGAAATTGGCGGAGTAGTTTTGTTCCCCTGGAAAATATCCAGTGATGTTATACATCGTTCCGTACTTATCAGCAATTAAGGTAGTTATGTTCTCTAATCGAGTAGTATCATTTTGAATAACCCAACCACTTATGTTGGTGGCAAGGTAAACCATTTTTCCAGGAACCTCAGAGATTACTGTGAAATTAGCAACTGTGTTGTTAAGATAGAACTTACTTCCTTTAGTCCCGTTCAAGTACAGATGAATCGGGACAGATATTTTGTTGATCAAATATGTCAATTCATTCGTAGCATTCCATGCATTCTCAGTGTCGTTCGCAAACCATCTATACTTATAGCTTCCAGGTAGTAGATCTGTGAAATTAATCCAATAAATTCCTTGAGAGTTGTTGTTTACGCATGGCATAACACCACAACGTGTATAATTCATGTAATTGCTACCATTATACCATTGGAATATAACTCGGTTTACCCCAGCTACACCTTCGTTGGGATCAACCCATTTTATTTGAAATCCATAGTTTTTATCTGTTGAATAAATTGTAGGACTGAGAGGGGAAGTAGAATTGCCATACCAGTAAGGCGGGAAGTTCTTAGGTCTAATCTTAATGAAGGCATCCTCTGTATCGTTGGGAGCAACTTGACTATCGGACGAGCTGAAATTAACATCTATCTTATAAACTTTTTCTAAGTCTCCAGTAACATTAACAATCCATTTCAGTTCACAAGTTTTTCCAAAGGACATATAACCGCAGGATTGAGTAATGGATCCAGAAGTATTGTAGAAGGGTTTTGCTCCTGTAGTGTTGTTTATCAATATCATAATTTCGCTTTCATTATACCTAACACTACCAGAAATATTGCCACAATTTCCATTCACACATTCAACTGTTGCGTTCACAGGGTGTTCATAGTTTTGATGCCATTCACAAACACTTGATTCTTTACAGTTTGAAGAATCTGGATCAGAAAGTTTGACTATCAGCTTAGGATTTGGTTCGGATATATTAACGGTCGCAGGTTTGGTTGCAAGAGATGAGATAGAAGTATTGGAAGAAGTAAAGTTGACATCTATCTTATAGTATTTGTTTGTGTTACCAGTTGCATTCACGACCCAGTTTAAATTGCAGACATCCCATTGTTTCATTGAGCCACAACTTAAACCGCCTTTATAACTTATGTAAGTATCATAGAAATCCAAAATTGGAGTTACACCACTTATAAGTTCTACATAAGGACTTAGGATTATTATACCAGCAGATGATATGAGACCAGAAGATACATTCAATCTAATACTGTATACATTCTTGTCCTTATCTCCGCTCAGCCAGTCGTACCATGAACCCTTAGTGAAATTGTAGATTTGAACCTTTGTAATTCCATCGTTATTCATAAGCATTACGTTAGAAAATAAAACTGATGAGTTGGAATAGATGTTGTATGTATAGTTCACTCTTGCTTTCCCGGCTCCACTACTACTATGCATTAGCACATGACTGGTTGAATCATTATAATTTTTGTCATAGCCGATAGATGCATTTGTACCTCCATAATATTCAAACCCTCCGCCTCCTTCCACAAAAGTACTGTAGTTTATAGGTCTTGTTAATGTCTCTGAAGTTATAACAAATGGTAATGGCTCTTTTATTGTCACGTTTAGTCTTGCCATGTCGACTGTTGCCCAAGCGGCACTAGATGTGTTGAAGAATATCTTTGCGTTGTTCACTTCGTCGACCGTATCGATGTAAGGTGTCACATCAAATTTATTTAAAGTCCAAACACCAGGTTGGGCACCACCCGTACCAACATAATTCCATTTTGTTCCGTTCCAGATATAACATTCTATCCAACCAAAAATATTTTCGCTAGTCTGGTTCACCTGTAACTCTACTTTTTCTACAATTCCTGAAAAGGTTGTGTTCTTAAAGCCAAAATTACCCATTTTTTTATGGCTTCCTCCAGTGGAGTTTATGTAATTGGTCGGATAATCTGAAGCATTAATATAAGGCTGAGCACCAGTAGCGTTCCATTGGGTATAAGTAGTATCGTTAGAATCGACGTAAAGTAATTCATTCCTTAACACAAACTGTATTGATTCATCTGTTCCAATTATTTCTTTATCAGGATTAGTAGAAGAATCATTATATCTGAGGACACCGCGAACAACGCCACAATCACTCCCTAAACACTCTACAGTAGAATTTACATTAAATGGAAAGTATTGGTATACGTTGTATGGGTTTGAATCATTGTATACGTCTGGATCTGGCTGTAGTAATTTCGCGTCTAAAGGTCCCAATCCATGTATTCTTATCACTCCATAATCAGTGAAATTCGATTGAACTTGTGGATAGTTAGAACTAAAGTTGACGTCTATCTTATAAGTTCCGAGAGAAGTGGTATTAATCGTAAAGTTGACTTGAGTTGAGTTACCAGAACTTAGAGTACTTAATGATGATGGGTTACCTTCACCTATTATTTCTTTCGCATACCTGTGTACCTCTTCACCTGAATAGTCTACATCATAGAAGTATGTACCGTCAAATTCTATTCCAAACGGGTTTAGTTGAATGGTACTGAAATTCCAATAAGTGTAGTCTCCTGTGGAGTTGTATCTGTAGACTTTAGCAGTCCCTATGCCGACGACATAAAAGTAGTTTCCATCGAAATCCAAACCATCTGGGACTTGATCTTGAGAATGTACTGAGAACTTCGATCCGTTGTAGTCTCCTGTGGAGTTGTATCTGTAGACTTCGCTAGTTCCTATCATCTGTGAATCGAGAACCCAAAAGTATGTTCCGTTAAATCTTATACCACTAGCCTCACCTATACTTGTTCCAGTTTGTTTGATGTTTTTGTTCCAACCATCATAATGCCCTGTAGCATTATATCTATAAATGTAACCACCAATGCCAACAATCCAGAAATGTGTTCCATTAAAATCTATACCACCTGGCCCAGATTCCTGATTACCTACAGTGAAATTCCAGTTATCATAATTACCACTAATATTATACCTACGCACTAAATCAGCAGTACTATCTCTCCTTTCAACTACCCAGAAATATGTACCATTAAAAACTAAGTCTGTTGGAGTTATGCCTGTTGAAAAGTTCCAATTATCATAAATATAATTACCGGCGATAACTTTTCCCGTAGTCCACATGGGTTTTGCCCCTGCTGTCGTGTTAATTAAAGTCATGTTATTATTGGTATTGTTATGTCTGACACCAGCCGAAATAGTACCACAACTCAAACCTAGTGGATTAGTCTTACACTCAACTGTAGCATTAACGTTGAAGGATCCATTTTGAAGAATTTTCTTTGGATTAGATTCATTAAAAACTTTTGGATCAGGATTAGTTAGATTAACCTCTATCCATCTATTCGAAACAATCATGGTTTGTATACCAGTATCATTCCAAACATTGTCAGAATTATTCACGAAGATACGCCAAGCGTAATAGCCAAGGTTTGAAGGCATTTGTTTAGTAACATTCGTCCATCCGTCTTGTATAGAACATGATTCATTATAACCTGAACCCGTATAATTGGACCAAAAAGTACAATTACTCAATGTTGTTGGGGTTGTTGCAATCCAATGAACTTTATGCTCTACATACTCGTTTGGTTTTGGCATAGAATTGTTAACTGATAGATAATCGTAAGTTAAGCTAGATCTATAAACAATTCTCAGTTCAACAAAATCAACGTACCATGTCCTAGTATCTTCTCCCCCAGATTTTAAAGTAGAAGTCACTTTGATCCTTGTTTTATTTATTTTATTCCATGTGTCAACTCCGCATATCTGTGTCAGGTTGTAAGTCCTATTCTCTGAACTTGTCCACAGAGTTGTTCCACTCCATAAAGTGTTCCAAGTTCCTGAAGTAGGTGGATCATCATTGACATTGCACATGAAAGCATAAGTATCATCGCCAGTGCCATCTGCACGAATATTTCCTAAGGTCACATTAACATAGAGTATGTTCCCGCCATAACTCGTGTTTTCCATAATGAAATACCAATTTTCACCATACCATTTTCCAGAACATGAAGCATATGAGTTATCAGGAACACCATTGGCATTGGCTGAATTTGTCAATGATAGATCAGAGCTTATTCCTTGTTGCGCATTACTTTCGGAATAAAGAACCAATATCGGATATCCTTCTACCGTATATTCTTTTTCCGATAGTTCAGGGATGACCCATTGAATCTTATCATAAAGTCCATTAACGTTAAGGTCGAGAAAAGTGACATTATATTCTGAACTGTACGTCACGTCTATTTTTGTACCATTCACAATATTAAATAATCTCAATTCATACTGATTTTTTGCAAGTTGTTCAGATACGTTTGTATAAGCCTTAACATTCTTGTAATGCGTGGAGACATCAGATTTAATTTTAATTGTTTTCAAGTACATGTTTCCTAAAGTAAACGGTTTTGTTTCAGATTCTTCTTTGTAAGGAGGCGGTGTTTCATACTCAAGAATGTAGTTTTTAGTTTGTTTAGAAGCTATACTAACAGATATCGATGCCTGTCCTTTCGATACAGTTTTTTCTTCTTGATCTTTTATCATAACATTTGTCGCCTCTTCTGGAACGATGAGACGAACTAAGTAATCTTTAATTTCGACAGAAGATGGGTTGTTGACATCAATTTTACTTGTCCATTTAACTGGTTTATCTATCTCTGCTTGTCCTTGTTCTGTTTCTACAACAGCATCTATACTAGCTTCTCCAATAGGTAGAGAAATTGTTGTAGTAGTCGTCAAAGTGGTAGTTGCGACAGTCGTAGTAATTATTTCAAACTCCCACATCCAAGTCTGTGACATACTCTTTGATATCAGAGTTAATTGATGTCTGCCTGGTGTTATATCAGTTGGGTAAACAAATACAGTTCCAACACTATTCGTTTGTATAGGAGGATCTTTAATCTCATTATAAACTTCCTTCCCGTCTACCAAAGTCTTGAATGCGCCAATGGGTTGGGTTCCTAAATTTCTGACTATAATTCTATTCTGGAATATGTCGACAATCTCAAAAGTTTCTGCCATCGTAGTTCCAGTAAGACTTTGGGAGAAGAAGTAAGTCGTCCCAACTAAAGTCACAGATATCGTTGCTATGATCACTGCAGCTACGGCTGAGGAAATACCTTTATTAATATAACCGTTTTTTATTTTAAACACCAGTTTCCACCTTCTTCTTCAAAAGTTCAATAATTTCCCTATTTTTCATTTTCTTGACAAGATTTTCTTTCAGATAACAGATCCTAGCTGCTGCAGCTTCTTTCTGAAGAACAGAACCATTACCAATGAGTTCATGGATATACTTAGTTATAGTAAACCTGTTCATTCCTGTTATTTCAGCGATTTCAGTCAACATTAAACCTTCAGGATGAGCGCTAAGTGTTTTAATTATCTGTTTTTTTGCATCTTTCCGGGCAGTCACTATAATCACATGTGATTATCAATAATATTAATCACATGTGTCGATATTTTTAAAGCAATAGGAAAATGAAAAAACTGATTTAAAGAGATTGAAAGATAATCCATTTCAAAAAAATGGATCTTAAAAAATAATAGAAGAATGAAGATTTTTTAATTTTTTAAAAGTCGAAACTATTGGTTTTGTTTGAATTCAAGATTAGAAAAAAAAGTAAAAAAATCTAAGTAAAATTAGTACAGCAACTTTATTTCCTATTATTTCTTTTTAGTAAATTTCATGGCAATGAATACTAATGCTAGGATAAATATAGCCACTACTATCGCTGATATTGCTGTGGACATTGGACTTAACAAAACTGCTCTTTGTCCTCCTACTAATCCTCCCCCTCCACCACCTCCTCGAATCTTTGGCGTAGTAGTCGGTGTTGGAGTTACACAGTGGCAATATCCCCTGCCATTAAAGTCTGTATCACAGTATGATTCTGTTGTTCCACATTCTTTTTGACAATCAATCGTTTTAGATGTTGGATTGTTATTCGCACAGTACCATTCCTGTAAATATCTATTGATACAAATGTCATTATTTACCGACACTGGAACTTCAGATCTGTATTTAGTCGTTGTACCTGGCATATACGGATCGTCACCAGCTGGATATTTGTCTGTCTGGTCAGTTGAAACACACGTATCACTTGTAGCTTGACAGATACCATTTATACATTTGTCATTTAGATTACAGCATTGAGTATTTTTTGCACAGTCATAACCTGTATCACTGCAACATGCCGTACCTAAGTATATTTTACCGTTTATTACTTTGGAGCATTCTAATGTTTCTCTGCTAGCGTGTCGGTGTGGATACTTATTTCCGACCTGACAATCTATGTCGAAACGCGCACATCCTCCTAGTGGAACATAATCTAGTGAAAATATTTGCCATGGTCCATAGTACCATGATTCTATATTACTACTTAGTTCCATTACCTGTGAACATATACCCATGTTAGTGATATCACTACAAACTGCTTTACAGACATGCACACCCGCGAGCAAATCACAAGGCTTCTCAGTTATTGTATCGTCATACCATACTCTGATCCATTCTGCACACGCGGTATCTGCACAACTACATCCGCTTGCACCTGGTGTTGGTTTTTGGCTACAGTGTACAGTGGCGGGTGGACAGTTAGGACAGTATTCACTGTCTATCGGGTCTGGATCGGGTCCTACTCCTGGTCGTACGCTACATTTTGGAAGGTTTGCCGCTGACACTATATTAACTGTCATCGATAGGAACACTACAACGAAAATCACTGGAATCAATAAGTTGCTTTCTAAGGTTTTTTTATTCATATAATATATTATTGAAGAAACTGTATTTAAAAATTCTTTTTCCTATTTTTTGGCAAAATTTTAATTGAAGATCATTTATTTTCGTAAATATCGATGTTTTTTAATTTAACGATTAAAATATTATCATGGATTTTTTACATGAACGGATAAACGCTAAAAAATTGAAGAATAATTTGTCGCAAAATCTTTTACAAAAAGAACCTTTGACCATCGTTGGGAAAAAAAGGGTAGAAGATATAATTCCTATTCTGGAAAGAAAAAAGAAATTAACATCCACTGAATTGAGTGATTCGACAGGCCTATCCAGGACAAGATGTAATGAATATTTAAAACTCATGGAAAGATTGAACATCGTTGAACCATTCCTTGATGGGAAGAAAAAATTCTACAGATTAAAGGTGTAATTTTTTACGAGATTCCTTTTGTTTTCGTTTTTTCTTCTTCTTTTTTGAATAGTAGATAATGATAATTATCAGAATGATTATGACAATAAGAATGATTATCGCGATTAAAAGGAGGCTTAGTTTAAATCTTTCGACAACACTGAACATACTGCTACCAGTACCGAAAATACCGTTGTAACTCACTTTAGAATAAAAAACATAACTGTCTGGTTTTATACTAGGTGGTAAGTTTAAACTCTTAACAGTAGAAAGTTGCGTCTCGACAGCTACTATTTCATTTTCACTCGTTATGACCGTTCCGTCCAAACTCTTAATTCCATACTCAACCTCTGCATCTACTCTGCCAACCTTTCCAAGGTTGTATATAGTCAACTCTGCCATTACTTTATCACCATGATAGACTATTCTGTATTCTGGCAAAACTTCAACTTTAACATCAAACAAAGGTTTTTCTGATTCTATTTCAATAACAACTAAAACCGTCCTTTCTAAAGAACCAGAAGTAAAAATTATTTTGCCTGGATAAATTCCAGGATTTTGATCTTTTTTTGCGACAAAGTTTACTTCTAATTCTTCTGTTTCATTTGGATTAAGTTCAAATGTGTACTCAGTCTCATTACCGGTAAAGAATGAAAAATTGTTTAGATAATGAATTTTTCCAGTAATCGTTAATTTTGTTTTACCAGTGTTAAATATTTCTATCAATCTTTCATCTGTCTCTCCTTGTTTTAGTTCAATTTTTATCAAATCTTTATCTACAGTGAAGTTTGAGACTCTAGGTGCTGGTGGGGC
>Ga0172363_10005167_pt1 | contig 10524 bp, 10 predicted proteins | sample LakKivs2_kivu2a2_FD_114541 | JGI IMG/M metagenome (GOLD analysis project Ga0172363, IMG submission 114541) | Sediment microbial communities from Lake Kivu, Rwanda - Sediment s2_kivu2a2 | ecosystem: Environmental > Aquatic > Freshwater > Lake > Sediment | place: Rwanda: Western Province, Lake... | reverse complement strand
GAGGTCCTCCCCTCCCCTCCCAGGGGAGGGGCCGGGGGAGAGGTTCCCCCCTCCCCTCCCAGGGGAGGGGCCGGGGGAGAGGTTCCCCCCTCCCCTCCCAGGGGAGGGGCCGGGGGAGAGGTTCTCCCCTCCCCTCGCAGGGGAGGGGCCGGGGGAGAGGTTGAGCTTCGCGGTACAGCACACGACCGAGTTCATCGCCGATCTGTTGGAGGCGGGGCGGCTGCCGCTCAGGGAGGATCTGCCCGAACAGGTTGTCACCTACCACGACCCATGTGACCTGGGCCGCAAGGGCGGCGTGTTCGACGCGCCGCGGCGTATCCTCGCCCGCATCCCCGGTATACAGTTGGTGGAGATGCCCGAAAACCGGGAAGGCTCCTACTGCTGCGGCGGGGGCGGCAACCTGGAGAGTTTCGACCCCGAGCTGAGCAAGGCAGTCGCTGCCCGGCGCGTGCGGCAGGCCGCCGAGACCGGCGCCGGGGTAATCCTCTCCGCCTGCCAGCAGTGCGAGCGCACGCTCGCCAGCGCCGCGCGCGCCGGGCGAGTGCGCGTGCGGGTGAAGGACATTGTGGAGATAGTGTTGGAGGCCGTTGTTGTTTGATCCGGCACTCGTCGAGCAGTTGAGAGATGCCATTGGCTCTCACAAGGTCCTGACCAGCCTGGAGGACCGCATCGCCTATTCCTACGACGGCACCTTCGCCCAGAACCTGCCGGACGTGGCGCTCCTCCCGGAATCCACAGCAGAGGTGGCGGCGGTCGTGCGCATCGCCGCCGGAGGCCGCGTGCCGGTGGTGCCGCGCGGCATGGCCTCGGGACTGGCGGCGGCCTCGATTCCCTTCGGCGGCGGCATCGCGCTCTCGCTGACGCGCATGAACCGCATCCTGGAACTCGACGAGGAGAACTGCACGGTGCGCGTCGAGGCCGGCATCGTCACCGCCGACCTGCAGGCGGAGGTAGAAAAACGGGGCCTGTTTTACCCGCCGGACCCCTCCAGCAACCGGCACTCGACGATCGGCGGGAACATCGCCTGTAACGCCGGCGGCCCGCGCTGCCTCAAGTACGGCGTCACCGGCGACTACGTGCTGGGCCTCACTGTCGTCCTCCCCGACGGGCAGGTGCTGCAGACCGGCGGCAAGGCGATCAAAAACGTCGTCGGGTACGACCTGAACAGCCTGTTCGTCGGTTCGGAGGGGACGCTGGGCGTGATCACCGAGGCGCTCTTGAAGCTGGTCGCCAGGCCACAGTCCGTCCGCACTGCCCGCGCCGAGTTTCCCTCGCTGGACGACGCCTCGCGCACTGTCAACGCCGTCCTCTCCGCCGGCATCGTCCCGGCGACGCTGGAGCTGATGGACGAGACGGCCATCGCCTGCATCGAGGAGGCGATGCACCTGGGGCTGCCGCTCGACGTCGAGGCGATGCTGATCGTCGAGGCCGATGGCTCAGACGAGGAGGCGGTGGTGCGAGAGATCGAGGCGGTGGCCCGCATCTGCCGGGAGAACGGCGCGCGCCAGGTGAGCGTAGCGCGGGACGAGGCGGAACGAAACGCACTGTGGCGGGCGCGCCGGTCCGTCTCCCCGTCGCTGGCCCGCAAGGCGCCCAACAAGCTGGGGGAAGACATCACCGTCCCGCGCAGCGCGATCCCCGAGGCGATCCGTCGCATCAAGGCCATCAGCGCCCGGTACGGTCTGCCCATCGTCGTCTTCGGCCACGCCGGGGACGGCAATCTCCATCCCAACATCCTGTTCGACAAGCAAGATCCCGAGCAATGGGCGAAGGTCGAGCCGATGGTGGAGGAGATCTTTGGCGTGGCGTTGGCGCTGGGCGGCACACTCTCCGGCGAGCACGGCGTGGGCACGCTCAAGCAGCCCTACATGGAGCGCGCACTGGGGCCGCTCTCGCTGGAGATCCAATGGCGGATCAAGCGGGCGCTGGACCCGTTGAATATAATGAATCCGGGGAAGGTGTTGCCGGACGAATGAACGAATGACGAATGGCGAATGGCGAATAGCGAATGGCGAATGGCGAATGGCGAATGGCGAATAGCGAATGGCGAATGGCGAATGGCGAATGGATGGTTTGTTGCCAGGTGGGACCATCGTCAATTCGCAGATTCGTTCATTCGTTGATTCGTAGATTCGTTCAAAGGAGGTCATAGTGACACGCAGTACGTACATCGAGGACCTGGCTCAGGTCCTGCAACGACATCCCAACGTGATCCACAACCCAGATCGAAGGGCCATGATCCAGGCCGCGGTGGACAACCGGGAGGCCATCCTCTCCGCGAACGGCGCGCTGGCGACGTGGACGCCCCCCGAGTCTACCGGTCGCAGCCCCAGGGACACCTACGTCGTGCGCCGGCCGGAGAGCGAGGGGAACATTGACTGGGACTCGCCGAACAACATCCCGATGGCACCCGAGACGTTCGATATGCTGGCCGAGGACGGGCTGAAGACGCTCTTCCGAAAGCCGAGGCTGTACATTGCGGATCGGGTGGTGGGGGCAGACACGTCGTATGCACTGCCCGTGCGGGTGATGTCCGACCACGCGCTGACGGCCCTGTTCGCCGACAACATGTTCCGCCCCGCGCCCCCGGACGTCGGGCGCAGCATCTTTGCGCGGCGGGGGTTCACGTTGCTCGTCGTCCCCTACGACAAGCTGAACCGGAGCCGCTACGAGGGCCGGCTGCGAAAGATGCCCGACGGCGCGGGTGAGTACGGCCGGACTTCCAACATGGCCATTGCCATGGACTTTGATCGCATGTGGGGCATTGTCTACGGCTCGGCCTATTGCGGGAGCGTCAAGAAACTGATTTTCTCCGTCATGAACTACATCCTGCCCGGTGAGGGCATCCTTCCGCTCCACTGTTCGGCCAACGAAGGGCCGGTGGGCGACTGTGCGTTGCTCCTGGGGCTTTCAGGCACAGGCAAGACGACGCTGTCGGCCGACCCGCGCCGGGCGCTCCTGGGCGACGACGAGCACGGCTGGAGCGACAACGGCGTTGCCAACTTTGAGAATGGCTGCTACGCCAAGCTGATCAACCTGCGCGCCGACAAGGAGCCAGAGATCTGGAACGCGGTCCTCCACGAGGCCCACTACCTGGATCACGGCGCCATCGTCGAGAACGCCATGATGTACCCCGACGGCGCCTTTGACCTGGACGACGATCGGCTGACCCCCAACTCCAGGGCCTCTTATCCGCTGTCCTTCCTGACCAACATCAAGCTCTCTTCGATGAGCGGACATCCCAAGACGATTCTGTTCCTGGCCGCCGACGCCAACGGGGTGCTGCCGCCCGTCGCCCGGCTCTTGCCCGAGCAGGCGATGCTGTGGTTCCTGATGGGGTACACGAGCAAGCTGGCCGGCACGGAGACAGGGGTCATTGACCCGGTGTCTACCTTTTCCCGCTTCTTCGGCGAGCCGTTCATGCCGCGCAACCCCGACGTGTATGCGCGCATGCTGGGCGAGCGCATGCGCAAGTATGGCACGCTCGTCTATCTGATCAACACCGGTTGGAGCGGCGGGCCTTATGGCGTGGGAGCGCGGATGGACATCAATCTGACGCGGGAGATCGTGAACGCTGCGCTGAGTGGGCAACTGCAGGACGTAGAGTACGTCGAGGACACGATGTTCCACATCTCTGTCCCTAAACAATGCCCTGGCGTTCCTGCCGAGGTCCTGTTCTCCAGGAACACGTGGGCCGACAAGGAGGCCTACGATGCCCGGGCCAGGAAGCTGGCGCACGACTTTGGCGCTCACTTTGACAAGGCGTATGGCGACAAGAACATTGACCGGCCTGTCGCCAGCCAATGTCCGGGAAAGTAGAAACTAAGAAACCAAGAAACCAGGTTTTTCGGAAAAAACCTGGTTTCTGAACACCAAATAGGGAGGTTTGATGCTTACTAAAGAGGAATTGCTTGCCAAGGCCAAGAAACCGGCAGAAGACGCGCTGCGCCTCCATCCGTTCTACCGCGGCAAGGTGCAGATCGCGCCCAAGTGCCCCGTGCGCGGGCTCGACGATTTCTCCATCTGGTACACACCCGGCGTGGCAGCGCCCTGCCGTGCCATTCAAGCGAACGGAGAACTGGCCTACGAGTACACCAACAAGGGCAACACCATCGCCATCGTCTCCGACGGCACGCGGGTGCTGGGCCTGGGCGACATCGGCCCCGCCGCCGGCATGCCGGTGATGGAGGGGAAGGCGCTGATCTTCAAGTACCTGGGCGGCGTGGACGCGGTACCCATCTGCCTGGACACCAAGGATCCGTACCAGATCATCCTGGCCGTCAAGCTGATCCAGCCCTCCTTCGGCGGAATCAACCTGGAGGACATCTCGCAGCCCAAATGCTTCCGCGTGCTGGACATGCTACGCTCCGATCCCGAGGTCACGATCCCGGTCTGGCACGACGACCAGCAGGGGACAGCCACGGTGATCCTGGCGGGGGTAATCAACGCGCTGAAGGTGGTCGGCAAGCGGACGGAGGACATCAAGGTGGCGCTGCTGGGCACCGGTGCGGCGAACGTCGCGACGCTGCGCCTGCTGCTGGCTTCTGGCGTCCAGTTTGGCAACGTCATCGCCTGCGATAGCACGGGGATTCTGCATCCAGGGCGAGACGACGTGGCGCAGCGCAAGATCGAATTTGTGGACAAGTGGCGCATCTGCCAGCACTCGAATGCCGAAGGGAGGCAGGGTGGCCCCGCGGAGGCGATGCGCGGCGCCGACGTCTGCATTGCGCTCAGCAAGCCCGGCCCGGGGACAATCCTGCCGGAGTGGGTGAAAGGCATGGCGGAGGACTCGATCATCTTCCCCTGCGCCAATCCCATCCCCGAGATTTGGCCCTGGGAGGCGCAGGAGGCCGGAGCGCGCATCGTGGGCACGGGCCGCAGCGACTTTCCCAACCAGGTCAACAACTCGCTGGGCTTTCCCGGTATCTTCCGTGGTGTACTGGACGTGCGGGCGACGACGATCACCGACGAGATGGCCATCGCAGCGGCGGCGGAACTGGCGCTTTGCGCGAGGGAGCGCGGGCTCGACGCGGATCAAATCCTGCCGACGATGGACGATTGGGAAGTTTTCCCCCGCGAAGCGGCGGCCGTCGGTGTGAAAGCGCAGGAACAGGGCGTGGCCCGGCTGAGCATCTCCTACGAAGAACTGCTCAACAAAGCAAGAGCGACCATCCGCCAGGCGCAGGACATGACCCGCTTCCTGATGGACAAAGGGCTCATCCCACCTGTACCGGCAGAAGAATCCTGAGAGGAGGAATCGCAATGTATGACCTGATCATCATCGGCGGCGGGCCGGCCGGCATCACCGCGGCTGTGACGGCCATCAACCAGCGGATGGAGACATTGATCATCGCCAGGCGCTGGGGCGGGCAGATCACCTATGCCATGCAACTGGAGGAGATGGAAGGGCGGGAGACGATCACGGGCGAAACGCTGCTGGACGCTTTCCGCCGCCAGCTTGATTACCTGGACTTTGTGCACCATTCCGGCACTGTGATAAGGGTGATGCCTGGAGAGCAGAACTTTGTCGTGGACACCGAGAGGGGTGACCACTTTGAAGGACGGACGCTGATCGTCGCCACAGGCGCCAGGCCACAGCGCCTGGACGTCCCAGGTGAGGCCCGGCTGACGGGCTATGGGCTGAGCTACTCGGCGACGACACACGCCAGCCTGTTTCTGGGCAAAGACGTGGCCGTGGTCGGGAATGGGCGGCGCGCCCAATGGGCCGCGGCGGATCTGGCCCGCAAGGCGCACCAGGTTTACCTGTTGGCTCCCGAACCGTTGCCGGACATGCCCCTCGTGCACAGACTTCGCCAGATGCGGAACGTCGAGGTTGCGGAAAGGATCACGGTCAAGGAGGTGTGCGGCGAGCGTTTCGTCGAAGGCATCGTCGTCGCCACGCCAGAGGGCGAGGAGCGCTCAATCCCGGTCAAGGGAGTGTTCGTCAAGCTGACGCGCACTCCCAACTCCGAGTTGGTGCGCGAGTGGGTGGACTGCGACAGTGCCGGGCACGTCATCGTGGACGTGTACTGTGCCACCAGTTGGCCGGGGGTATTCGCCGCAGGCGACGTCACGCTCATTTCGGAGCAGGCGCTGGTACACATCGGCGAGGGGGCCAAGGCCGCCATATCAGCCTACCATTATCTGCTGATGCATTTGAGATGATGCTACAACGTGCACACGACATCGAGGAACAACTGGTCGCCTGGCGGCGGGAATTCCACATGCACCCCGAGCTGGGCTTCCAGGAAACGCGTACCGCCGCGCGCGTCGCGGCGGTGCTGGACGCTTCAGGTTATCGAGTGCGCACCGGCGTGGGCCGCACCGGCGTCGTGGCGGAACGAGGCCAGGGGCATCCCATTGTCGCCATCCGCGCCGACATGGACGCGCTCCCCATCCAGGAGAAAAATGACGCCCCCTACGCTTCCCAGACCCCCGGCGTGATGCACGCCTGCGGGCACGATGCCCACACGGCGATCGTGCTGGGCGTGGCGATGTTGCTGGCAGGGGAGCGATTCCCCGGCACGGTGCGCTTTCTCTTCCAGCCGGCCGAGGAGGTGAACGACGAGGAAGGAGTCAGCGGAGCGCCCCGCATGGTGGAGGGCGGCGCGATGGAGGGGGTGGACGCGGTGCTGGCGCTCCACGTGGGGCCGGCTGTCCCGACCGGCGATGTCACCATCACCACAGGCCCCATGTCCGCCGGGGTGGACTCCTTTCATGTGACTATTCTGGGGCGGGGCGGACACGGGGCGTACCCCCACAGTGTGGTGGACCCGATCTACATCGCCGGACACGTCATCCTGGCGCTCCACGGCATCGTCTCCCGCCGCTTGCACCCTACTGCCGCGGCCGTGGTCAGCATTGGCTCCGTCCACGGTGGGCATGCCGACAACGTGATCCCGGAGCGGGTGGAGATGTCCGGGACGATCCGCTTCGTGGAGCCAGAGGTGCAAAGACAGGTTCACACCGCGATCGAACAGGCGTTGGGGATCACGCGGGTGTTGGGCGGGGACTATGCGCTCCGCATTGTACCCGGCGGGCTGCCTGTGATCAACGAGGCGGGAATTGCGAACCTCATCCGGGAGGTGGCTACCGAAATGCTGGGCGACGAGCACATCCCCCCGCTCAAGCGAGAGATGGGGGCCGAGGACTTTGGATCATTCACTGCGCTGGCGCCGGGGGCGATGTTCGTGCTGGGTTGCCGGATCGAGGGGGACGAGCGGAAGCTGCACCACCCACGCTTCGACATTGACGAGCGCTGTTTGCCGGTAGGGGTGGCCGTCATGGCCGAGGCAGCACTGCGCCTGCTGCATAAGTGAGGTGGATTTGTAGTGGCGACTTTAGTCGCTTCTTTCGCCTCAACAACGACTGAAGTCGCTACTACGGGCCGTGGACTCTAAGGCTTGCTGAGGATGACGGCCAAAAGTGTCGCCACCGCCGCCACCAGCACGCCAATCGCGACGAAGGCGACCGCCGTCCGCTCGACCTGGTGCCGGAAGCGGCCCGTGGCCCACAGGAACAAGCCCACGGCCAACGCTGTGCCGCTCAACACGCCGGCCGTGTAGGTGAAGGCCGTGGCCATCAAGGCTGGCAAGTCCACCCGCACGATCAGCCGGTCAAAGAGCGCCAGCGAGAAACGGCTCCCCAGAAAGGCATATCCGGCGCCGACGAGTAGACCGATCGCAGTCAGTGCGATGCCCTGGAGCCGCCCGCGGCCCCGCTCTAGCCACATCGTGACAATCCCCAGCACGATCAGCGCCAGCGCGAACGTAAGTACGACGATGGAGATAAACTCGATCATAGTCCCAAGCCTACAGTCTACAGTCTACCCTCCCGCAGGTTATTATCTGCAGGCCAAACCTGCGGGAGGGTGAGCAGTTACCTCAAAATAGTCTCAATTGCTCTGCTTCTGGAGGAAGCGACGACTCGGCCATCTGTGCGGCTTGCTTGAGCAACTCAGGGATACGGCGCATGTCCTCTTCTACGTCCCGGCGCAGGCTGGGCTGGTGCAATGCTGCCGCCGGGTGATACATCGGGTAGTAAAGCACGCCGCCGATTTTACGCGGCTGGCCGTGGATGTGGGAGATGCGCGCGTTGGGAAAGGCCCGCGCCATCGAGAAGCGCCCCAGCGTCACGACCAGCTTGGGCTGGAGCAGTTCGATCTGCCGGTCTAGGTATAGCTTGCAGGCTTCAATTTCCTCGGGCAGCGGGTCGCGGTTGCCCGGTGGGCGGCACTTGATCACGTTGGCGATAAAGACCTGTTGGCGCGTCAGGCCAATATCTGCCAGCAGTTCCTCGAGAAACTGGCCGGCCGCTCCCACGAACGGACGTCCCTGTTGATCTTCGTGGAAGCCCGGCGCTTCACCGATGAACATCACCTCTGCGTGCTCTGGCCCTTCGCCAGGTACGGCCTTGGTTCGTCCACGGTGCAAGAGACATCGCGTACACCTGGCAATCTCTGCCGCCAGCATCTCTAGCTCTGACACGCTTCCCCTCCTGTGTTTAAATTATAGCGTATCCCCGCTGTTTTGTCCAACGTGCGCTTGTTGGTCGCACAGGTGCGCTTCCAACGCCTGGCGCAGCAGGCCCAACCGAGTCCGATAGGCGTCCTGGCTCACCTCGACCTCCATCAACCAGGCGTCCTCGCCATCCTGGTAATAACCGCGGTGGGTGCTCGTGAAGCGGAAACCATACTTGCGGTAGAGACTCTGAGCCACGCGGTTGGAGGCGCGCACCTCCAGCGATACCGCGCTACTCCCCAGCTCCAGCGCTTTCTCGAGCGCCGTCAGCAACAATAGCTCGCCCAATCCCCTCCCACGCCAGCCGGGATGTACGGCAATCGTGCTGATGTGGGCCTCGGCAGAATGAAACCTGAAACCCACGTACCCGATCACGCGGCTTTCTGCTGCCAGGCCCAGCAGGCCGCGCAGCCGGCGACGCCACCCGCGTTCGAGAGGCCTGACCTGACCTATCTCTGGCTTCAACAAGACGTGATAAGAGGATTGCCGGCTATGGTTCAGTTCGTACAAAAAAGACGACGCTGGCCAGGGCGTGGGGAAGGAAAGCCGTTCAATCGCGGCTACCGTCGGGACGTCGCCCGGTTCCATCGGGCGGATGACGTAGGACAGGCGCTGGTTCGTCATGTAGGAATCTGCAGATAGATCGGCGCCAGCGTGGCCGGATCGTCCGTTTCGCCCCGCTTCAATCGTCGCCAGGCTATTTCAGCCAGAAAACCGGCCCGCCGCAGCCTGGCTGCCGCTGGCAGGAGCACAGCCAACTCACCGAGGACGGCAAGTGCATCGGCGCCCGCCGGGTCAATTTCGCCGCAGAACAAGGTGGGGACAGCCGTCTGTTCCGCCAGTGTTGACCAGGTGGTGAGGCGCGGCGCTTCTCGTGCACGCCACTCTCCAGCGCGCCAACGGTAGGCGGCGACGCAGATGCGCCCCCGCCCGGCTTGCAACACCGCGCACAACGGGCGGCGGTCCCGCCCCTGCGCCGCCGCGACCACGTCAAGCGTCGGTACGCCAACCACGGGCAAGCCCCGCGCCAATGCCAGCCCCTTGGCGACGGCTACCCCTACCCGCAACCCGGTGAAAGAGCCTGGCCCGCGCGTCACTGCCACCCCACTGAGATGCCCTATGCCCAGGCCCACCTGCTCGAGTGCGGCCATCAGGCGCGGCACCAGTTCGACCGTGTGCCGGCGTTGTGATTCCCACGTGTGTTCTACCCGCACCTGAAACCCGTCGTGCAGGGCCAGGCTGGCGTAGGCGGTAGCGGTGTCAATCGCGACCAACATCCTGTCTACGCTCCAAAGGTCACACGACGAAATTCCTGCAATAGCGCCGCATGGCGTTCCCCGTGCGCCACGAAGCAAAGACTGCGCCGGGTCGAGCCGGCCAATTGCAGTTTCACCCACAGACGTTCAGGCGGTATCAGGGACTGCGCTCGCTCTGCCCACTCGATCACACAGGTCGCCTGCACGTCTCCCAGGAATTCATCTATGCCCAGGCCTGACGCTTCATGTGCGCCGGAGATGCGGTAAAAGTCCACGTGATAGAGTCTCACAGGATTCCCGGGGCGCCTGTACTCGCGGACCAGGACGAACGTGGGGCTGATGAGTGTCTGCTCCACTCCCCAGCCCCGGCCTACGCCCTGCGCGAGGGTCGTCTTGCCCGAGCCCAGCGGCCCTTCCAGGCATACTACGTCTCCGCCTTGCAACAGCGCACCCAGGCGCGCACCCAGCCGTTGCGTCTGGGGGGCGCTGCGGCTCATAAATTCCAATGTGTGCTCGTCCAGAATGGGGGCCATCGGCACAGTTCCTGATTGCATGCAGCATGGCAGGCTGGAAAGCCTGCCCCACGCGCATGGCAGGCTGGAAAGCCTGCCCCACGCATGGCAGGCTGGAAAGCCTGCCCCACGCATGGCAGGCTGGAAAGCCTGCCCCACGCATGGCAGGCTGGAAAGCCTGCCCCACGCATGGCAGGCTGGAAAGCCTGCCCCACGCATGACAGGCTAGAAAGCCTG
>Ga0172363_10005166_pt1 | contig 10526 bp, 8 predicted proteins | sample LakKivs2_kivu2a2_FD_114541 | JGI IMG/M metagenome (GOLD analysis project Ga0172363, IMG submission 114541) | Sediment microbial communities from Lake Kivu, Rwanda - Sediment s2_kivu2a2 | ecosystem: Environmental > Aquatic > Freshwater > Lake > Sediment | place: Rwanda: Western Province, Lake... | reverse complement strand
GCGCCGCCATCGAGGCCGCGGGGCTGAAGATCGTCGACGCGACCTGCCCGCACGTGCTCCACTCGCAGGCGATCATTCGCAAGCACCACCAGGAGGGCTGCAGGATCGTGATCGCGGGCGACCGGGACCACGCCGAAGTGATGGGGTTGCAGGGCTACTGCGACAACGCGGGGGTGGTGGTCTCGACGCCGGAGGAGGCCCGGGGGCTGCGCCTCGAGGGGAGGATCTGCCTGATCGCGCAGACTACCTTCAACGAGGCGGCCTACGGGGAGATCGCCGGGGTCCTCAAGGCCGGCCACAACAACGTGCTGGTGGTGCAGACCATCTGCAAGTCCACCGAGGAGCGCCAGCGCGAGGTTATCGAGCTCGCGAAGTCGGTCGATGCGATGGTCGTGGTGGGCGGTCGGAACAGCGCCAACACGCGCCGGCTGGCCGAGATCGCCCGCGAGACGCGCCGCCCGGCGATCCACGTGGAGACGGCCGCCGAGCTGCCCGCCGACGTGGCCTCCTACCGCACCGTGGGTGTCACGGCCGGGGCCTCCACCCCGAGCTGGGTGACGGCGTCGGTCATCAGGCGGCTGCAGGAGATGAGCCGCCCCACCCGCCCGACCGCCCGCGCCCTCGGGTCCGCGCTGCGGGGCATCATCCACAGCAACATCTACACCGGCTTCGGCGCGGCCGCCCTCACCTACGCGTGCTTCGCGCTCCAGTTCGGCCCGGGCGCCTCGCCCGATCCCCTGCACCTGGCGATTGCCTTCAGCTACATCTTCTCGGTGTACGTGTGGAACAGGATGAGCAAGAAGCAGCTCGACGAGGCGAACGCCCCGCCGCGCGTTGCGTTCTACGCGGGCCGGCCCAAGCTGCTGATCGTGGTGAGCGCGCTGCTTGCCGCGCTGTCGCTCGGGGTCGCGGCGAGCATGGGGCTGCTCGAGGCGATCCTGCTGCTCGCCGCCTACCTCATCGGCCTGGCATACAATATCCCGCTGGCACCCGCGTGGCTGAAGTACCGCAGGCTGCGCGACATCCCGGCCTCGAAGGACATCTTCGCGGCGGCCGGCTGGGCGGCCGTTGCGGTCGTCATCCCCGCCATCGCCTACCGGCCCCCCCTCGCGGCGGCGCTCCTCGCGGGCCTGGCCGCCTTCATCCTCTCGTTCGTCCGCACGGCGCTGTTCGATTTCACCGACATCCAGGGGGACCGCCTCCTCGGGCGCGAGACGCTCCCGGTGCTGCTGGGCGCGGACCGTGCGCGCGCCCACCTGGCGCTGATGGCCGGGCTGCTCGCGGCGGTGCTCGCCGGTGCGGCGGCCGCGGGCATCTTCAAACCGCTGGGCTACCTGCTGCTGCCCTGCCCGGCCCTCATCGTGCTGGTGCTGTACCCGCTGTTCGGGAAGGTGGTGAAGTCGGAGCTGGTCTGCCCGCTGGTGGCCGACGGCCTGCTGCTGCTGGCCGGGGGCCTGGCGGCGCTCTGGCGGGTGCTTGCCTGAGGCTCACGCCCCGTAAAGGTTATCGTAGGCCGTCTTGAGCATGACGGACAGGAAGAAGTTGACGATGATGATGGCGATGGAGGTGGAGACGTTGGCTTCCGTCGTGGCCCGCCCCACGCCCTCGGCGCCGCCGGTGGTCGAAAAGCCCTTGAAGCAGCAGATGAGGCTGAGGAGTGCGCCGAACACCGCCGCCTTGAACAGCCCCGCCAGGATGTCCCACGTCTCCACGTAGCGCGCCGAGAACACCCAAAAGTAGTGCGAGTCCACGCCCATGATTCGCACGGCAACCACCCAGCCGCCGATGATGCCGATGAGGTCCGAGTAGGCCACGAGCAGCGGCAGCAGCACCACGCAGGCGATGAAGCGCGGCACGATCAGGTAGATCACGGGGTTGGTGCCGAGGGCGCGGAGGGCGTCGATCTGGTCCGACACCTTCATCGTGCCCAGCTCGGCCGTCATTGCGGCGCCGACGCGGCCGGCCAGCACGATCCCCGTGAGGACGGGCCCGATCTCGCGGACCATCGACACCGACACGACGGCGCCGAGGAGGTTTTCGAGGTTGACTTTCGCGAACTGCGTGTAGGTCTGGACGGTCAGCACCGCACCGGTGAAGGTGCCGGTGATGAGGACGACCGGCAGCGAGCGCACGCCGATCTTGAGGGCTTGCGGCCGCAGCAGCGACCAGCGCGGCATGCGCGCGAGGGACCAGCCCAGCACGCGGAGCGCCAGCAGCGTGAAGGCGCCGGTCTCGCGGATCTTCGCCTCGGTGTAGCGGCGGAGGGCCGAGGGCATGCTTTCGGGCGTGGATTCGATCATCCGTGATCCGCTCCCGGGAGGTTCAGTCGGCCGGGGCCGCCGCGAGGTGGCGCCGCACCCACGAGCGCCAGCTTGCCCTGTCCGCGCCGAACGCCTGCCCGGTCAGCAGCTCGAGCTGGGCCGCGAGCAGGGCGTCGGCCTCCGGCGTGCGGCCCATGGCGTCGACAAGCAGCATCGCAGCCTGGCCCTGGCGCAGCGCCCCGATCACCGACGCCACGCTGCGCACGATGTTCATGTCGGCATGATACAGGTACGGCTCCACCAGGCCCAGGACGATGCTGTTGCCCGAGGCCGCCTGGAGGGCGAGGAGCGCCGCGAGCTGCCCCTCACCCTCGGCGTTCCGCAGGGAGTGGAACAGCGCGATCAGCTCGCTCTCCTGCTGGAAATCACGCGTCCGCGAGAAGTAGGCCCGGCGCGTGACGCGGACGCCCGGGCCGGCGCCGGTGACGGCGCCCCAGAACTCGCGCCCCGGGGCGGGCGGCTCGCCGCCGTGGCCAACCGTCTGCACGATGACGACGTCCTTGGGCTTGCGGCCCGGCAGCCAGGCTCCCGAGACGTCGAGCGGCGCCCAGCCCGACTGCGGGAAGTAGATCTCGTTCCAGGAGCGGCCCTCGAGGTCGACGCAGAAGTCGCCGGAGGCGGCCTTCGCGTACGCGCCGACGGTCCTGCAGGGGATCGTGTTGGCGTGGCACAGCTCGGTCATCGCGCGGGCGAGATCGCCGGTGCCCGCCGGCCCGGCGATGGCCTGCGGGAAGGGCTGCGGGCCCTGCTCCTGCGGGAGGCTTTTGCGGACGTAGCCGGCGAGGCCGAGCACGCGGTCGAGGTGGCCCGTGCCCACGCGGAGGCCCTCGGTTTCGCCCCGGAGGTAGAGCGAGCGGATGGGCAGGGGCACCGGGAAGTCGCCCTTGCGGAGCCGCTCGAGGTCGAAGCTGATGTCGGACGACGCCGCCCGTGCGATCCAGAGGATGAAGCAGTGGGCGCCGGGCTCGAGGCGGTCGATCTTCCAGCGGGCCGCCTTCTGCATCCAGCGGTCGTCCTCCACGCGGAGGGGCTCGGGCAGCAAGTCGATGCCGAAGATCTTCTGCCCGATGTGGTTGCGGGGGAGGAGCATCTCGACTTCGATGTTGAGGGCGGGTGCGGTGCCGGCGTTGTGAAGGTGCAGCGAGCCGATGAGCGAGAACGACTGCTGGTCGCCGCTGGTGAAGCCGAAGTCGGCCCCACGCGCGGCGGCCGCGAGTGCGGCGGCGATGACGATCGCAAACGACAATGCCCTGCGGTTCATCGCGTGCCCCGGATGACGGCGCTAGACAGGCAGCCCCTCGATGAGGATCGCCCGGGCCGGCGAGCCGTCGCAGCCGTCGATCCGCAGCGGCAGGCAGACGAGCATGTAGCGGCCGGGCCCGACGGACGCCAGCCGCAGCCCTTCGATCGGGATCACGCCCGCCTCGAGGAGGATGCGGTGCACCGGCGTGCTGTCTTTTCCGGCGATCGAGAGGTAGTCGATGCCGACGGCCGTGACGCCGCTGCCGGCGACGAGCCGCGCCGCGGCCTCGGTCAGGCAGACGTAGTCGCGCAACGGCGGCGTGTCGGGCAGCGACGACGAGTCGGTCTTCAGCAGCGGGATCGTGCCGGCCGTGAGCTTCCCGTCGAGGTCCCGCGCGTCGACGACCGCCCGGCCGGTGCAGTCGATCACCTCCGCCGGGCCGACGACGCGGCTCAGCGGCACGTCGGCGATGCCCGCCCCGTCGCGGATGAAATGGAGCGGGGCGTCGAGGTGCGTGCCGCAGTGGCTGCCGAGGACGAGCCTGCTCACGTTGCAGTGCTGGCCGGCGTCGATCGACGACACGCGGCCGACCTGCGGGGGATCGTCGCCCGGCCAGACGACCATCGCCGGGCGCACGAGCATCGAGATGTCGTGTATCCTCACGGCCTGCTCCTTTCGCCGATCTGTATTGTAGCCGCTGCCGGCCGGTTTTTGCAGCGATTTTTCGCGCCCCTCCACTCTTGAATAACGCCGCCCCATCGCTGCAATCCAACACCCGTCACTGGCGGCGACTACTGCTTCGTGGACGGCGTCTGCGGGCACCAGTACATCGCGAGGGAGAACATCGCCCGCGCCCTCGCCGCCAAGGTCGAGGCCGGCGTGTGCGACCTCGGCGGCGCGAAACGGCTGGCGGTGATGCTCCTGCACGATAATCCCGTGGCGATCTTCAACCTGAAGGCGGCGGGCGTGAGCTGAGCGGGCGGGGTCAGAACGAGCCGATCCTGAAGTGGATATCGGTGATGCGGGTCTTCCTGAGGCGGCGGCAGAGCTCGGCGAGGAGCTGGCGCTTGTGGAAGCTCGAAAGCTCGCAGAGCCACGGCGATGAGTCGACCTCCACGCGCAGCACATTGCCGGAAACACCGGTGACGCGCGTGTGCCGGGCGATCTCGCCTCCGACGACCTCCCTCCACGTCTCGTAGACTTCGACGTGCTCGATGTTGTGGCCGAGGGCCGACGCGTCGAGGATCCGCCCCAGCACGTCAGAGGCCTTTTCGGGTGACGTCACGGCAAGCGTCCCTGCTTTTCGATCCCTACTCTTCGACGCTGACCGGCATGATGACGTAGACGTAGTCGTCGCCCTTCTTGATGAGGGCCGGCCGGTCCTTGTCCTTCAGCTCCATCCTCACCTGCTCGTCCTCGGTCACCTTGAGCATGTCGAGCAGGAACTCGGGGTTGAAGCCGACCTTGATGCTGGCACCGTCGTAGTCGATCTTGCGAACGATCTTTGCACCGCCCCGCTCGGGGATGCGCGAGGTCAGCGTCATCTTCTCCTGCTCGAAGGTGATCCGTACCGCTTTCGACTCCTCGCTGGTGAGGATGGCGGCCTGGCGGACGGCAGAGAGGAACTCCTCGGTGTTGATCATTGCGATCTTGTCGTTGTCGCGCGGGATGAAGTCCTCGTAGTTTGGGTAAGCTCCTTCGACGAGCTTACTGGCGACGAGGCCCGCGCCGCAGCGGGCGAGGATGAAGTTCTCTTCGAGTTTGAGCTTGACCGGCTCGTCGCTGTCCTGCATGAGCCTCGAGAGCACGTCAAGGGCCTTGAGGGGCACGATGCCCTTGAAGGCGACGTCCTCGGCGATGTGCACGCGCTTCTTGATCCAGGCGAGGCGGTGGCCGTCGGTGCCCACCATGTGGGCCATGCCATTCTTCACGATGAAGAGCACGCCGTTGATGGCGAACCGCATGCTCTCCTTCGCCGCAGCAAAGACCGTCTGCTCGATCATGCTGGAGAGAACCGGGGCATCCACCTCCACAAAGTCGCCTTCGAACGCCGGCACCTCGGGATACTCTTCAGGGTCGAAGCCCTTCAGGTTGTAGATGGAACCCTCGTAGGAGACGATGAACTCGGCCAGGTCAGGCGCATCGATGGTGACCTTGTCGCCGCGGGCCTCGCGAAGGATCTGGATCAGCTTCGAGGCCTCGGCGACGATCTTGCCTTCGCGTTCCACCTCGACCTCGGGTACGATGAGCCTGATGCCGACTTCGAGGTCGGTGCCTGCGAGCTGGATGCTGTTGTCCCGCGCGTCGATGAGGACGTTCTGAAGGATCTCCCTTGGGCTCTTGTTGGGGACGACCGTGCTCACGAGTTGCAGTGCGCTATAGAGTTTCTTTATGTCACAACACAGCTTCATCAGGTTTCCTCCTGCTCTATTTCTGTTGTCGATGTTCTAGAAAGATCCTTAGCCTTCGTAATATGTTCCGGTGGGTATGTGCGAAACTCCCGGGATTGTAGCGCGAAAGCCGTTGCGTTGCAAGGTGCGGCCGAGGCTGGTCCTCCGCAGCGGCCGGTGGAGAACTGCCGCGCGGGGTGTTGATATTGCGGCAGGTTGTGCACCGGAGCGGACGGCATAACGGCGGAGGCGAGGGTTCCGCACAAATGACCCCGGAAATGTGCAGGCTCTGCCGACACTGCTCGAACGGTATGTGCACAGCTTTTCCACAAGAGGATATTCATCGTTTCCCCGTGTTCTTGCTCAACTCCTCGGTGAGCTTCTCGATCGTCGAGGAGAGGAGGGAATCGTGTGCGAGGTTTTTCTCGATCTTGTTGCACGCGTGGAGGACGGTGGTGTGGTCGCGGCCGCCGAAGTAGCCGCCGATCGCTTCCAACGAGTGGTTGGTCAGCTTGCGGGCGAGGTACATCGCGACCTGCCGCGGGTAGGCCACCGCCTTTGAGCGGCGCTTGATCTGGAGGTCCGACAGCTTGATTTTGAAATGGCGGATGACGGCGTTCTGGATGTCTTCGATGCTGATGGTCGTCTTCTCGCGGTCTATCATGTCGCTGAGGGCATCCTGGGTGAGGCCCAGGGTGATGGACCTGTTCACGAGGCCCGCGTAGCTGATGACCTTGAGGAGTGCTCCCTCGATCTCGCGGATGTTGCCCGAGACCTGCTCGGCGATGTAGTGGACGGAGTCTTCAGGAAACAGCTTGCCCTTGAGTTGGGCCTTCTTCTGGATGATGGCGACGCGCATCTCGTAGCCCGGGGGGCTGATCCTGGTGACGAGGCCCCACTTGAAGCGGGAAACGAGCCGCTCCTTGATGGCCGGGATCTCCTTCGGCGGGCTGTCGCTGGTCAGCACGATCTGCTTCTGATCGTTGTAGAGGGCGTTGAACGTGTGGAAGAACTCTTCCTGGGTGCGGTCGCCCTTGCCGAGGAAATGGATGTCGTCGACGAGGAGGGCGTCGAGCTGGCGGAACCGCAGGCGGAAGTTCTCGATGTCGCCGTGCCGCACGGCCGAGATGAACTCGTTCATGAAGCTCTCGCAGGACATGTAGAGTACCTTCGGCTTGGGAGCCCTCGACATGAGCGCGTGCGCGATGGCCTGGATGAGGTGTGTCTTGCCGAGGCCCACCGACCCGTGCATGAACAGGGGGTTGTAGGCGTGGCTGGGTTCCTCGGCAACGGCGAGGGCGGCGGCGTGGGCGAGGTTGTTGCTCGGGCCCACGATGAAGTTCTCGAACGTGTACTGGACGTGCAGCCGCATCCCGGACTTCACCGGCTCGATGGTGGCCTGGGCCGCGCGGGAGGCGGCGGGTTCGGCATCCGTCTGCTGGGAGGAGGTCACCGAATCGCCTGGTGCCTCTGCCAGGATGCCCGGCGTGTCGTCAAGCTCCCGCAGGCAGAACTCGATCTGGATGTTGCCGCCCGTGACGGTCCTGGCCGAGTCCTTCAGCACTTGGGCGTAGTGTGCCTGGAGCCAGTCGCGGACAAATGAGTTGGGTACCTGCAGGTGGAGAGTGTTGTTCTCGAGGTTCAGAAAACCGATGTTTGGAAACCACGTGTTGAACTGCTGCTTTCGAACCCGCTTCTCCGCCTCGGACAGGATGGAGCTCCACAACGACGGACCGCTGGTCATTGAGATCCCTCTTCTCGAACGAGCGACCGCAAAAGTCGCCGTTATCCACATGTTACCCACAACCAGGTGCCGGTATGCTCTCAGCAGCGAGTGGGAGCATCCGTCTCGACGAGGCAGGACCGCAACGGAGAGGGACCGTGGATGGTCACGTAACTCCTTGTACACAATGCACTTGTGAGCGTATTGCCAAGGCTGCACAAGCGGGGAAGGGGTATGCAGAAGGCATCTGCGGATGATGATAAAACAATGACCGCACCCATAGGAAGTTATGCACTGTGCCAGCCTGTCTCACGAGGGTGCAGATGTTACCACAATCCGCACGGCTCGTCAACGGAAAAAAATCTTTTCACGTAGACCCGCATGTTCCGGCAATCATAACTCACCACCGCGCTTCACTTTTTCCTTGTGCGATTTTTTTCGTTCGCCGGCCCCCGTCCCGCGCACCTGTGTGGTGAAGCGCGGGGAGGGCCCGCACTCGTTGCGTTTCTTCTTCAATCGCGCATCCCGTGGCGCTATCATGTGCGCCCGATTGAGGCTGGCTCACGGCTCGCCTGCCGATGCGAAGCCGTCGACGGCTTCGCTGAAAGGTTGAGCAATGATGACCTCCCGTGACGTGATGCTGTCGCTCCTGCGGCGGGAGATCCCCGAGCGCATGGGCATCTTCGAACACTACTGGGGCGAGACGCTGCCCGCCTGGCGCCAGCAGGGCTTCCCCGAAAACGTCGACCCCGAAGACTACTTCGACTACGACTTGCGGTGCGTCGACGGCTCGTGGTTCGACTCCAGCCTCCGGCCCCACTTCACCGAGGAGGTCATCGAGGAAACCAGCGAGTGGAAGGTCCGCAAGGACGGCCGCGGGGCCACGCTCAAGTACTGGAAGGCCAAGTCGGGCACGCCCCAGCACATCGCCTTCGAGGTGACCTCGCCCGAGGCATGGGCGCCCTACCGCGAGGCCGTCGCCACGCTCGACACCAGCCGCGTCGACGTCGCCGCCGTCCGCCAGGGCCTCCAGAAATGCAGGGCGGGCGACAAGCTCTGCTGCTTCTCCAACCTTTTCATCCTCGAGATCATGCGCGGCACCCTCGGCGACATCTGCATGATGGAGAGCTTCCTCCTCGAGCCCCAGTGGATCAAGGAGTTCTGCGCGGCCTACACCAGGCACTACATCATCCACTACGACTACCTCTTCCGGGAGGCGGGCAAGCCGGATGCCTTCTTCATCTACGACGACCTCGGCTTCTCAAACGGACTGTTCTGCTCGCCGGCGGTCATGAAGGAGTTGCTGATGCCCTTCTACCGCGAGTTCGTGGGCTTCCTCCACGACAACGGCCTGCCGGTCCTCCTCCACTCCTGCGGGGACGTCCGCAAGGCCGTGCCCATGATCGTCGAGGCCGGGTTCGACTGCCTCCAGCCCATGGAAGCGAAGGCCGGCAACAACGTCATCGAGTTCGCCGCGCAGTTCGGCCGCAAGATCAGCTTCATGGGCAACATCGACGTCACGGTGCTGAACCGCAACAACCCCGACGGCACGCGCGCCGAGGTCCTGCGCAAGGTCAGGCCACTGCGCGAGCTGCGCGTGCCATACATCTTCCACTCCGACCACTCGATCCCGCCGGACATCCGATTCGACACCTACCGCGCCGCCGTGGAGACGTTCCGGAGCATCGCACGATACTGACTCTCAAGGTGTCAGGCACCTTGAGAACCGGTGCGGCGAATCCTCTTGACACTTCCGCCGCAAGCGCTTAGAATCTTTTCCTTGTTTGCGGGGGGTCAGAAGGGGTACTCCATGGCGTCCATCCGGATCAAGGGCCCGGCGGGTTCCTACTCCGAAATCGAGCTGAAGGACGGCTGCACCATCGGCCGCACGCCCGAATGCGGCATCCAGCTTCGCGAGCCCCATGCCTCCCGGAAGCACGCCGCCCTCAACCGCCGCGACGACGGCTGGCATCTCCGTGACCTCGAAACCCGCAACGGCACGCTCGTGAACGGCGCCCGGATCAAGGAGCACCACCTCCGCCCGGGCGACATCATCACCATCGGCAAGACGGTCCTCACGTTCATGGACGGCTCCGCCCCCGAGGGCTCCCGCGAGGATCAGACGAAGGCCGCCGGGCAGCTCGAGAAGATCGGCGAGTACGAGGTGGTGTCGGAAGTCGCCCGCAGCAGCCACGCCCGCATCTGCGAAGTCCGCCGCGAAGGCGTCGCCCGGCAGATGGTGATGAAGGTGTTCGAGCGCGAGGCCTTCGGCGAGGGCATCGAGAAGATGTTCGACACGCTGCAGGCCCTCGCGAAGGTCTTCCACCCGGCGATCGCCTCGATCTACGAAGTCAACCCCACCGGCGCCCGGCCCTACTTCGTCAGCGAGTACATCCGCGGGCAGAGCCTTGCCGAGATGCTCGCGGTGCAGGGAAAGTTCCCTGTCGACCGCGCGAAAAACATCGTCCTCCGGATCGCCGACGCCCTCCAGGCGGCCCACGCGCGGGGCATCCTCCACTGCAACCTCAAGCCGCGCAACGTGATGTTCGGCATCGCCGGCGAGGTGAAGCTCGTCGACTTCGGCGGCATCTGCAAGGTCGGCCCGCCGGGCGCATCGCGGCTGGCGTCGTTCGACGCCATCCCGTCCTGCGTTGCGCCGGAGCAGATCCTCAGGGAGCCGGCCGACCCGCGCACCGACATCTACTCGCTGGGTTGCCTGTTCTATACGCTGGTCAGCGGGGCGCCGCCCTTCGACGGCGCCAGCGACGAGGAGGTCAGGCAGCGGCACCTCGCGCAGCGGCCGCCTGATCTCGCGGGACGCGTGCCGGACCTGCCCCCGAGCCTCAATG
>Ga0172363_10005164_pt1 | contig 10528 bp, 6 predicted proteins | sample LakKivs2_kivu2a2_FD_114541 | JGI IMG/M metagenome (GOLD analysis project Ga0172363, IMG submission 114541) | Sediment microbial communities from Lake Kivu, Rwanda - Sediment s2_kivu2a2 | ecosystem: Environmental > Aquatic > Freshwater > Lake > Sediment | place: Rwanda: Western Province, Lake... | reverse complement strand
GTTGTCTTCCCGGCATCGATATGGGCCATAATGCCAATATTTCTGGTATATCTGAGATCGTTACTCATTTTAAGCTGGTTGTTCGCCACTTGTCAGACAGATCAGAACCTGAAATGAGCGAAGGCCTTGTTGGCCTCTGCCATTCTGTGAGTATCTTCCTTTTTCTTGAAGGCTCCGCCCTCATTGTTGTATGCGGCCATCACCTCGGCGGCGAGTTTCTCTGCCATGCTGTGGCCGGTACGTTTGCGTGCGAAGAATACAAGGTTTTTCATGCTTATGCTCACCTTGCGGTCAGGCCGTATTTCGAGGGGTACCTGGAAAGTGGCACCGCCAACCCTGCGGCTTTTGACCTCAACATGCGGAGTGATATTCTCAAGAGCCTGTTTCCATATCTCAAGAGGTGTCTTCTCTACATTCTTCATCTTGTCACCCACTATATCAAGGGAGTCATAAAAAATCCTGAAGGCAACGGTCTTTTTACCATCGAACATCAGGTTATTGATGAAACGGGTAACGTACGGATCGTTGAATTTCGGGTCCGGTAAGAGGATCCTCTTCTTTGGTTTTGCCTTTCTCATATTGTGAATCCTTTAACTGTTACTTCTTTGGTCTCTTTGCTCCGTATTTTGATCTTCTCTGCATGCGGCCATCGACACCGGAGGTATCAAGTGCGCCACGCACAAGGTGATAACGGACACCGGGAAGGTCCTTGACCCTGCCACCCCTGATAAGCACTATTGAGTGCTCCTGCAGGTTGTGTCCTTCACCCGGGATATAGGCGTTCACCTCCTTCTGGTTGGTAAGCCTTACCCTGGCGACTTTTCTCATGGCTGAGTTAGGTTTTTTTGGCGTGGTAGTATATACGCGTACACATACTCCCCTGCGCTGCGGGCATGAATCAAGGGCAGGTGCTTTGCTCTTGTCTGCCAGCTTCTTGCGGCCTTTTCTAACTAACTGCTGAATTGTTGGCATAATTCTCTTTTAAATTAATTTTCCTTTTAAAATCGTCTTCAAATACTTCTTTATCTATCGTTTATACAGCCATTGCTGCCTGTTTCACATATAACCCCTGTCATTGTAGCAGCCTTCAGGCGCCGCAGTGCCACAGGGCAAAGTTTTCTGAAGATGTAACTTATGGTTTGTAAGTTATTCACAGGAACTTCTTCCCGACCTCTCTTCCCGACAATATTTGTAAACTTACTCTTTGACAGAGAGACCGGTACTCCTGCTTTTCAAAAAACCGGTGCAAAGTAAATAAATATTTTTCAAACTAATTCAACTTTTATGTACTCTTTTGAAAATTTGTTATTTTTGCGCTCCCTGTGAGACTAATACACATTAATATAATAATATAATAAGCTGAACATGAAGACATACTCGACAGACCATCTCAGGAACATTGCTCTGCTGGGAAACTCGGGCTCAGGCAAGACAACCCTCGCGGAAGCAATGCTTTTCAACGGGGGTGTCATTGAGAGACGGGGTACAGTAGAAGCAAAAAACACCGTCTCTGACTACAAGCCGATAGAGCAGGAGAACAGCAACTCAATCTTTTCAACAGTACTTTATACCGAATACAGGGACAAGAAGATAAATATCCTTGATACCCCGGGTCTCGATGACTTCTCAGGCGGAGTGATATCATCACTGTATGCTGCTGACACCGCTATGCTTGTCATCAATGTGCAGAACGGCGTGGAGGTAGGGACAGAGATTCATTTCAGGCATGCTGAGAAGTTTCATAAGCCGCTTATTGTTGTAGTGAATGGCCTTGATCATGAAAAGGCCAACTTTGAGAAGTCAGTTGAGATGCTTCATGAACGTTTCGGCAGCAACATTACCCTGGCGCAGTTCCCCGTCAATGAAGGAACAGGTTTCAATACCATAATTGACGTAATAAGCATGAAGATGCTTCGTTACGGCAAGGAGGGTGGCAAGGCTGAGGTGCTTGATATACCTGCCGAGCATAAGGCAAAGGCTGATGAACTGCATGCAGCCCTGACTGAAAAAGTAGCCGAGAGCGATGAAGCCCTGATGGAGCTTTTTTTTGCCAACGACAAACTGAGCGAGGATGAGATAAGAAAGGGTCTCCGTGAAGGTCTGCTCAAGAGAGGCATGTTCCCTGCATTCTGTGTATCAGCAAAGGGTAACATCGGAGTTGACAGGCTGCTTGATTTTGTTTCCGCTTCAGCACCTTCTCCTTCAGAAATGCCCGCACCGAAGAACTCAAAGGGTGCAGTAGTTAAATGCGACCCTGCCGGCCCTGTTTCAGTCTTCGTGTTCAAAACAACAATTGAAGAACATATCGGTGAGATCAACTATTTCAGGGTCATGTCAGGCAAGATCACAGAGAACCTTGATGTCATCAACACCAGCAACGGTACCAAGGAGCGTCTTTCACAGATATTTGTATGCGCAGGCAGAAACCGTACTCGCGTTCCGGAGATACAGGCAGGTGACATCGGCGGCTTTGTCAAGCTGAAGAACACCAAGACGAACCATACCCTGAATGCCCCGGGCAATGACTGGACATTCCCTGAGATGAAGTTCCCCGAGCCGAAGTACCGCACTGCCATCAAGCCTCTCAGCGAGAGCGATGAAGAGAAAATGGGTGAAGCGCTGAACCGTATGCACCAGGAAGATCCGACAATAATCGTTGAATATTCAAAAGAACTCAAACAGATCATCATACACGGGCAGGGTGAATATCATCTCAACATCCTGAAGTGGCATCTTGACAATATCTATAAGATCGAGACACAGTTCCTGGCTCCGAAAATCCCGTATCGTGAAACGATAACCAAGCCCGCACAGGCCGATTACAGGCACAAGAAACAGTCTGGCGGTGCAGGTCAATTCGGTGAGGTGCATATGATCATAGAACCGTATGAGGAAGGATCCGAAGCCAAATCAATGATGAAGATTGCCGGCAAGGAGATCAAGCTGGCAAACCGTGACAAGGAAGAGATAGAGCTGCCCTGGGGTGGTAAACTCATCTATATGAACTGCATCGTTGGCGGATCTATTGATGCGCGCTTCATGCCTGCCATTCTCAAGGGTATCATGGAGAAGATGGAGGTCGGTCCGCTTACAGGATCCTATGCCCGTGACATAAGGGTTTATGTCTATGACGGCAAGATGCACCCGGTTGACTCAAATGAAATATCTTTCCGCCTGGCAGGGCGTAACGCGTTCAGCACGGCCTTCAAGAATGCCAGCCCGAAGATCCTTGAGCCTGTTTATGACGTGGAGATCATGGTTCCTTCTGACCGTATGGGTGATGTAATCAGCGACCTGCAGGGACGCCGTGGCATGGTGCTAGGGATGTCAAGTGAGAAGGGGTTTGAGGTCATCAAGGCCAGGGTTCCCCTCGCAGAGATGAACAGGTATTCAACAGCACTCAGTTCACTCACAGGTGGCCGTGCCATGTATTCGATGAAGTTCGCCGAGTATACACAGGTCCCGGGCGAGGTCCAGGATGCCGTCATCAAGGCCTACGCCGGCGAAGAAGAGGAAGAATAATTCTTCAAAACAATTTATATCCGATCACAGAGACGTTGCATGCAACGTCTCTGTTTTGTTCCTAAAGGGATGTTATCATGAAAAATAATACCGGCGCTTTGATCAGGCGCCGGCAAATAAAATCATTTAAAAAACGATTGAATCAAACGGTCTGCTCAATGTTCCACACAAAAGCCCTGATGCCTACCTCTTTATTGATTTCATCTATTCGTTTCACGGCTTCAAGAAGAAACTGGACCTTTTCCTCTTCAACGAATGTGAGTGTCACACCGTTTATCTCGGGCCAGGTATGAGTCCCGAGGTGTGGCACACCGGTGAAGGAACCCACTCCTTCAACATTATCCCACTGGGTATAACCTCTTATCCCGAAATGTTCAAGGGTGTACTCTACCTTTTCAGTGAGAGCCAGGTTGTATATTATCATTACTGCCTTCATAGTCATTCATTTACTGATTTTGCCTGTATGTCTTCAAGGAACTGCATATCCTTGAAAGCCACCTTATGTTTCTTATCCCTCTCGCCGTGACGTGCAATCAGAACATACCCGACAGGCACAATAATCATTGTGACAAGCGTTGAGAAGATAAGACCGCCTATCACTGCTTTGCCCATCGGGCTCCACAGTTCTGACCCTTCGCCCGGGTTTATTGCCAGCGGCAACATACCAAGGATGGTAGTTGCAGATGTCATAAGCACCGGTCTCAGCCTTGAGCGTCCGGCTGTTATCACAGCCTTGTAGAGTTCAACACCGCGGTCTCTCGTCAGGTTCGTGAAGTCGACCAGCACAATGGCGTTCTTGACCACGATACCGATAAGCATTATTGCACCTATAGCTGCTATAAGGCTCAGGGTGGTATGCGTGATGAACAGGGCTATAGCCACGCCTGAGAAAGCAAACGGTATTGAAAGCATGATTATCAGCGGCATCTTCAGCGATTCAAACTGTGACGCCATAACCAGGTAGACAAGTATCAGAGAAACTACCATCAGCAACCCGAGATCCATGAATGATTCACTCATGTCCTTGAATGCACCGGAGATCTCAACCATCACTCCTGAAGGTATCTGTACGCTGTTGATCTCCTTCTGAACGTCAGCAACGATCTGGTTCAGGGGCCTCTTGTACGGCGTTATTGCCACCGTCACAATTCGCTCTTTGCGTTTTCTTTCAATGTTAGGCGGAGACCAGAACTCCTTGACAGTTGCTATCTCACCAAGTCTTATGATCTTGCCTGCAGGAGTGCTTATACCAATGTTTTCTATCTCTGTGAGAGAGTTACGGGCCGATTCCTTATACCTTACCAGGACGTCATATTCATCACCGAACTGGCGCAGCCTTGTAGCTGTCAGACCGTCAATACGGTTTTTGACTATTGTTGAGACCTGTGCAGTAGTCAGTCCGTACATGAGAAGTTTATCCCTGTCAAATACTACCTGGAGCTCCGGTTTTGATTTGTCACGGCTGATCTCAACGTTGGTGGCGCCTTTTATCTTTTTGATCCTTGCAGCAAGCTCCTCAGCAAGCAGGTTTGTCTGAGTGATGTCGTACCCGTATATCTCAACATTAACCGTATTGCCTCCCATCATGCCCGTCATAGAGCCGCTGGTTGACGTGACCGTATAGTTGATTATCTCAGGCATTGGAGCCATTATTTCCCTAATATCCTCTGCCACATCATCTGCAGTCCTCGTCCTCTCACTCACAGGTTTCAGCCTGAAGGTAAAGGAAATGGTATGCGAACCGCCCTGGCTGAATATCGACCTGAATCCTCCGGAGTCATCATTTCCGGATGATGATGAAATTAAGCTTACTTCGGGTATCCTTGCCCTAACCAGAGAATCTATCCTGTCAGCCACCTTAGATGTCTCTTCTACCCTCGTTCCTGTCTGGAGCTCAACCGTTGCCGAGCATCTTGATTCATCTGCTACCGGCATGAACTCCCTTCCAATGAATTTGAACAGGTACATTGAACCGCCGAAGATAAGAAGTGCGCTGATTATAACGACTTTTTTATGATGAAGCACCCATGAAAGGGTCCTGACATAGAAACCATCAAGCCACTCAAGGAATTTATGTACTGATCCGTCCCATGTATATATCGGCGCATCTTTCTTCACCGGTCTCAGCTTCAGAATCTTGGCACTGAGGGTTGGTGTAAGGGTTATTGCCGCGAAAACAGATACGACAATGGTTATGGATACTATCATACCGAGCTGCGAGAACATAACTCCCGTCAGTCCCTTAACGAATGTCAGCGGCAGGAACACAGCCACCACGGTCATTGTTGTGACGATCACTGCGAGCCATACCTCATTGGTAGCATATATGGCCGCTTCACGCGGCCTGCTCCCGCGCTCGATATGCCTCGTGATATTCTCAAGGACCACAATGGCGTCATCAACCACCATACCTATGGCTATTGAAAGCGATGACAGGGAGATGATGTTGATAGATGCCCCTGAGATGAACATATAAATGAATGCCACCAGCAATGAGATGGGGATTGTAAGTATGATTATCAGGGTGGCACGCCACCTGCCGAGGAAGAAGAGCACAACCAGGATCACGAAGATGGCAGCGTACATCAGCGTCTCGGTAAGGTTTTTTATCGAATCCTTGATAAACTGTGAAGTGTCAAAGATCTTATCAATCTTCACGTCTGACGGAAGATCCCTTACAAGCTTCTTCATTTCACGGTCCACATCACGGCATACCTGTACAGTGTTGGCACCTGACATCTTCTGAACATAAAGGCTCATCCCCTGTTTGCCGTCTATCTTTGATATCAGCCTTGACTCTCTTATTGTATCCCTTACTTCAGCCACATCACTGAGAAGAATGTTGTTGCCGCCGTAGTTTCCTACAACAATGTTGCTGATGATATCACTCTCCGGGAACTCACCCTGGATCCTTATCGGATAATCTGTTTTACCCATCTTCATATACCCGGCAGGCATATTGATATTCTCAGCCCTGAGAATGTTCCCTATCTGTTCGATGGTAAGATTGTATGCTTCCATACGCCGGGGGTCGATATCCACATATATTTCCCTTCCCGGCACACCTGCAAGGGAAACTGTACCCACGCCGTCAATCCTGTTCAGCGGGTTAACAAGTTTTTCGTCAAGTATCTTCTCGAGGCCCTTATAGCTCTGGTCGGCTGTGACGGCATAGAAAATGATCGGCATCATGCTCGAATTGAACTTCAGGATCGTTGGATCCTCGGCATCCTCAGGAAGATAATTCTGAATAAAGGATAGGTTGCTACGGACATCATTGGCAGCCTCGTCAAGGTTCGTCTTATATTCAAACTGAAGAAAGATGACTGATACGTTGTCACTTGAAGTGGAAGTCATCTCTTTCAGTCCGCTTATTGAGTTAAGTACATCCTCTATAGGACGTGTTATATTTGTTTCAATATCTGATGCGCTGGCGCCGGGATAACTTGTGTAGACCGAAAGAAACGGAAGTTCAATCTCCGGGTACAGGTCAACGGGCAGCTGCGTCAGGGAGTAAAGCCCCATGATCATCGCTATAACGAATATCAGGATAGTGGTGACCGGCTTCTTTACCGCACTGGCATATATACTCATAATCTGAAAACTTATCTCTTGTTATTATTTATTTCACTATCTCTACACTGCTTCCGTCAGAGAGCCGTGCCTGTCCGTCAATGACAAGATTATCACCCTCTTTCAGGTCGCCCTGGGCGATCTCCACTTTATCGTCAAACCTTTTGCCCAGCTTGACAAGGCGGCGAGATGCAGTGTTACCGCTGACTACAAAGATGAACCTGTCGTTTGTGCCCTCCTGCATAAGCACAGCGTCAGCCGGTACCACGAAAGCTTCTATCTGACCCATATCGATATAGACACGGGCAAACATACCGGGGCGCAGTATCTGGTTGTTGTTGGGTATCTCCACCTCAACGCGGAATGTACGTGACATTGCATCAATAGTCGGGTATACCCTGAATATCCTGCCTTCAAACTCCTTATCCGGATAGACATCAGCCGTGACACGGGCTTTCATCCCATTCTTGATAAGCGGGTAATACTGTTCTGAGATGCTCACGATAACCTTCACGGGATTTATCTGCATCAGGGTTACCACTGCAGCCTTGCCTGAGGCAGTCGGAGCTCCCGAATAGAGCTCGCCGTCTTCGAGATACTTGCCCGTGATGATACCGCTGAACGGAGCTTCAAGCTGGGTGTTCTCCTCCATGAAGTCGACATTCGTCTTCATCACCTCGTACTGGGCCTTTGTCTGGTCATATGTCTGCTCCTTGATGCTTCCCACCTTGAGCAGCGTATCCATCCTTGCCAGGTCCTTCTCAAGGTTTGAAAGCTGGATCTTGCTGGCATAATACTGAGTGCGGTCCATGAGGAAGAGCTTCTGACCCTTCTGCACCCTGTCACCCACTTCAACATATATTTTGTCAACGCGACCCGGTGTCGAAGGAGCCATATTAACCTCCTCAAAAGCCTGGATGGTTGCTGTATAATCAATTGTCCGGGCGATCTTTGTCCTGGTGACAGCCATGACCCTGACCGGAATTGTTGTTTTTACTTCGGCAGAAGCATTGGCGGATTTGCCGCCGGCAGTCTTATCCTTCGGGGCACATGCCGTAATAAGCATGCCGCCGGTAAGAGCTAATGTTAGGAAAGTGCGATTCATTGTGTATATTTTATATTTATAGTTTTTATTCCCGGAAATTGTTCATAAGCTTGTCATAGGCAACCCTGGTCTGAAGAAGGTTCATCAGGGCAGTCAGGTAATTGTTCTGCGCTGTCAGGTAATTTGTGTTTGCCTGTGTGAGGTCAAGGCTTGATGCCATACCCTGGTTGTATTTGTTCTGAAAGCTCTTCAGCACCCTTGATGCCAGTTCAATGTTTTCCTTCTGCAGTTTATACTGATCATTGGCGCTCTGAAGATTGAACCGTAATTGCTTTTCCTGCATCAGGAGCTGGTCAGTCACCATCGCTTTGGTTGTCCAGGCTTTTTCAAGATTTATTTTGGCCCTGCTGATTTTTGCATATCTCTGTGAGCTTGCAAAAATCGGCACTGAAAGCTGCAGTCCGAAGACAGAGTTCGGGTACCACCTCATGTCATTAAGCTTATCACCCATGCCCATCTTATTATAATAAATTGATGCAGAGAGTGTTGGCAAAACCGAGGCTTTGGCGCTCTGCAGTGAGAGCTCTGACATTTTGACTTGTCCTTCAGTAAGCTGATAATTTATATTATTCTCCAGGTCAAACTCCTCGTTCAGCATGGTATCAATATTTACGCCGGCAATGATCTTGTCGAGGCTATCGGTAAGGACAATTTCCGTGCCCCTGCCAACTCCCAGCAGGAATCTCAGCATATTGTAGTTGACCTCAAGGGTACGCTCCATGGATGATCTGGTATTCTTAAGGGTCGATACGGTTGACTGCATCTGATCTACATCAGTGGCCTCGGCCATGCCGACTTTGTACATTGCCTTCGTCGAAGCAAGTATCTCATTAAGGTTTACCAGGTTGGCGTCTATTACCTTCATTGTCTCCTGTGAGACAAGAATAAGGTAATATACTGTCATCACGCTTTCACGGGTATCATCTTCCTTCTGGGCAACGCTCATTGATGAAAGATCAGTTGCCAGCCGCGCTGTCTTAAGGCCTATCATCCAAGGTGCATTAAATACGGCCGTGGAAGCTGTCACTCCATATGAGGTGTTATACTTTGAACCAAATGTGACCGGAATCTTCACGCCCGGCTGGCCGAAGAATTCTCCGGGAAGCAGGGTGGTCATTAGCTTAAGATTGTCATTGGCAGAAAAGCTTCCGTTAACAGAAGGCAACCCTGCAGAAAGAGCCTCAAGAAAACTTTTCTCGGAAGCAAGCAGATCATATCTTGCTGATGCAACAGTCTTGTTATGCTCAAGTGCATAGTCAACTGCCTGGTCAACAGTTATGGTGAGTGACGCAGGAGCTTCCTGCGCATTAAGAGACCCTGTAATGAACGCAAGGGCCGAAAAAACAAAAGCAATAATTCTTCTTTCCATATAATTTGGTTTAACTGTTTCCTGGTTATTTATTCAATGATGATTCCATTTCTTCAGATAGCTTTCTTCCCTTTTCGGTGCAGATGCCGCGCAGATAGTGAAGCACGGTGTTTTGTATCAGGTCGGACTGGAGGAACTTGTCACGTGGGAAAATATTCTCATCACCCGTCATTGTAACCAGCCCTGTAAAGCACCTGCTGACAATGTCAGTATTGATGTTGTCGCTTATCAGGCCTTCTTCAATGCCTCTTGCCAGCACCTTGCCGGCACCTTCATAATCGGGATTGCCGCAACTCTCCTTCAGGCGTTTCATGACACCGCTGTGATATTTACGCAGGTCAGAACCAATAAGCGGGTTCATTGATGCTGCATGATCCCTTCCCATCCTTACCATGATAAAAAATGCCACAATCACATTGGGCGATGAGTCCAGTATGCTTTCTATCTTTTCCTTCTGTTTTGCTATCATTGTGCTGAGCACTGCAAAGAGAAGTTCATCCTTATCATGAAATCTCTCATAGATAGTCCGCTTGGATATCCCAAGGTGCTGTGCAATAGTATCCATGGTCACCGCCTTTATGCCATAAATGCGGAACAGCTCCGCTGCTCCTGCAATGATTCTGGCATCATATTCCTCTGACTGGTTCATGGTTATTACAGATTTCTTTGTGAAAAATCGGCCGCAATAATCAGAAAACTTTTTGAGTTTTGCAAGTTTTTTGTGATAATTATTAATAAAATTTTGCGTGAACTGCGGAAAAAGGCGGTGAATGGAGAGCAGGGAGCAGGAAGCAGGAAGCAGGGAGCATGGGGCATGGAGAACAAACGAAATAAGACGCCAGAACCTGTCAATAGAAACCAATAGGTAAGACATAACAATACCCAATTCACGATCGCGGGGCGATCGCTGCTTTGTAGACCCGGCATGATGAATCCAAACCTGCGACCCCTGCGGGGTC
>Ga0172363_10005162_pt1 | contig 10528 bp, 9 predicted proteins | sample LakKivs2_kivu2a2_FD_114541 | JGI IMG/M metagenome (GOLD analysis project Ga0172363, IMG submission 114541) | Sediment microbial communities from Lake Kivu, Rwanda - Sediment s2_kivu2a2 | ecosystem: Environmental > Aquatic > Freshwater > Lake > Sediment | place: Rwanda: Western Province, Lake... | reverse complement strand
AAGGTAAAGGTCTTCATTATCTATTTTATACATAACATTTTCAAAATCAGCAAGAGATGTTACTCCCTCATATGCCTTCCTGTTCATCAGGAAAGGAGGCTCAACAACTGTAAAGCCCCTTTTAACAAGTAATTCAATTGCATATTTCTGTAATGCCAAATCAAGCAATGCTATTTTGCCTTTAAGATAATAAAAACCTGTTCCTGCTATTTTTGCAGCTCTGCTAAAATCACCACCATTTAAATCTTCAATCATCTCTCCATGGGATTTTAATTTAAAATCAAATTTCTTTTTTTTGCCAAATTCCTTTACAACAACATTGCTAGTATCATCCTTTCCAAAAGGAACTGACTCATGCAAAATATTTGGAATCCTCATAAGATAATAGGTTATTTTTTCCTTTAGTTGTTTTTGCTTTTCCTCAATTTTTTTTATCTCAGAAGGAAGCTCTTTAATCTCTTTTATCTTGGCTGAGATATCCCTGCCCTGCTTTTTAAGCTCATTTATCTCAAGGGTTACCCTGTTCCTCTTTGCCCTGAGATTCTGAGATTCCTGCAATGATTTCCTGTATTCCTCGTCTTTTTTCAGCAGGTCATCTACCCAGGCAAGCATTTCATTCTCATGCCTTTTCTTCAGGTCTCTCTTGACTAAATCCGGATTTTCCCTGATAAACTTTATTCCGAGCATTTGCACACCTTATAAGCTTATTTTAAGAGACTAATCTATTGAATATATATTAATGTTTTGTTTTTAAGCATAATCAAGAAAAAATAATCACAGCATTAATTTGATATTTTCTCCAGCGTTAATGGCATCAACAAGTATTCTTGCTATCTTGTTGTTCTTTTTTATTTTTATTAGGCCGCTCTTGCCTGACTTTGCTGTCAAAAGGTAATCATCATTTATGTAAATGTCTATGTTCTTGTCCTTAAACTGCATGTCAAGATAGAAAATAATGTTTTTCTTTTTTATCTCTGTGTTAAAGCTTATGCTTTGGCCTTGTGTTTTCTTGTCAATCTCCCTAATGTCTATGCTCATTCCAAGCCTTTTTTCAATCTCACCAATATTCTTGCCCTGCCTTCCGATTATCTTGGAAATCCTGTCTTCAGGAACATAAACAATGCATTTGTTTTCTGAGACAACATCAACCTTAACATCATCTGAATAGTGCCTGAATATATCCTTTATGGTTTTTTCAGCAAGCTTATCTTTAGGTGTTTTATGGTTTGATATAACTGGAACAACAACAGTCTCCTCGCCATAAGAGTAAAGCTCGTATTCCAGTTTATTTGTCTCAAAGTCACTCACAATAACAACAGGCCTTGCCAAATCTGCTTCAGTCATTCCTGTCGGCACCTTGACAACCATCTTAAGGCTTAAAATCTTGTCAATAAAGCCGTTTTTTATAAAGATTACAGTATCTATAACCTGGGGTATAACCCCCAGTTCAATCCTTCCAACAAAGCGCTGGATTGCATCTATTGGGTTTGTTGCATGGACAACTCCTGCAAGTCCAATTCCGGATAATCTTAGGTCAGCAAAAAGCTGAAAATCAGAGGTATTTCTCATCTCATCAAATATTGTATAATCAGGTCTTGACAAGAGCAGGACATCATGGATTTCCTGGGCACTTCCGTGAGAAATTGCATATTGCGTGATATTTTCTGGCAAAACTAAATCACGGGGAGCTTCTATTGTTTTTACAATCTTTTCCTTTTCTGAATAAAACATTGCAAGTGCCTGTGCAAAGGTTGATTTTCCCATTCCAGGGCTTCCAGCAATTAAAATGCCCTCTGCCTGCTCTGCAATCCTTTTGTTTAATTTTTCAGAGAGCTTATAATCTTCTAAAGAAAGTGTTTTAACCGGCCTGACAGCTGTTATTTCCCAGCCGTCTGAAAAAGGCGGCTTTGTTATTACAATCCTGAACTTTCCAAGCTGGGCTATTGTTGAGCCAGCCCTTTCTATCTCTATAAAAGCATCTTTTGCTATGGTTGATTCCTCAATTATCTCATGGCTTATATCCTTTATATCATCCCTTGTGAGTTTTGTATCTCCAACAGCAACAAATTTCCATTTTCCAGGGGTTCCTTTTTTTGCATAGGGAACAACATTTTCCCTTAAATGTATGCTCATTGTTGTTTCATCAAAGAACTTCTCAAGCTTTAGCTTTTTGAAAAGCTTCTTTATTTCAATAAATACAACGTGAATTCCCTTTGCCTCTGCAACCATTGCCTGGGTTTTGTCAGAAGTCATTAAACTAGCATTTTCATCATAAGCAAGCTCCCTTATCAATGAGTCTATCTCTCCAAAACGGGCATATTTTATTTCATAGGCATTGGGCCTTTTTCCAGAGAACTCAAGATTAAATTCAAGTTTTTTTGAAAGCTCTCTTATCTTGTTTATTTCCTCAAGGCCAAGCACTCCTGTTTCCTTGTTCTGGTTTGCCTGATGCTCAAGCTCTGCAAGAACCGCCTCATGTATTACAACTGATTTTGGAACTATCTCTTTCTTGCTTATTCTATCTGAGACAAGGCCCTCTATTATAACAGAGGTGTCAGGAACAAGCTTCTCAACATTATCAGCTGTTTTTTTCTTCATATTCACAATAAGAACAAGTTTAAGTTATTTAAAGGTTTTGTTATATCAAAATAGGATTAGTAATTTATTTGGTCTTTTGATTTATTAAATTGCTTATATTCTCCTCGCTAAGACCAAATTGATCAGCAATTTCAACTCCATAACTTCCTTTTGCTTTTCCTGGTTTTATTTTATAAGTTGGTTTAATCTCTTTCCCATATAGATTTACTTCTGTCTGTAAATTCCTTACCCCTTCCCAACCATCTACATTCTTTGAAACATTATGAAGGTGTGTTGTAAGAAAAGTTGGGGCTTTCAATTTTATAAAACCCTTAATAAATCTTAAATTCATTTCCTCAGCATCTTCAGGTGAGCTCCCCCTGATTGGTTCATCTGCTATTAGCAAAGTTTTTGTAGTAGCATTTTGAAATAATTCTTTAATCCTTCTTAACTCATCTGAATATGATCCTTCACCTAATTCTATATCTTCAGGATGAATAAATTGTGTGTACATGTCATTAAGTTCAATAAGCTGAGCATTTTGTGCTGGAATTGGAAAACCATTTTGGGCAAGTGCATAGGCAAGACCAATTGATTTCACATATATTGTCTTGCCAGTATTATTTGGTCCTGTAATAATTGCTACATTTTGTTTTGTATTTGAATTAACATCATTAGGAATAATATCTTTTTTCTTTTTAATACCCATTTGCAATAATAAGAGTGGATTATATAATTCCTTGAACAAAAAACCTTCTTTTTTGGTAAAGGAAGGATATGTAAGTGGTATGCCGGTTGATTTAATTTTTTCTATATATCTTGTTGCTCCTAGGAAAAAATCCATTTTTTTCCTATATTCAAGAACTTTTTCTATATAAGGCAAGTTCTTTTCTATCAGGAACTCAAGTGAACATGCATAAAATCTTTCTTTACGAGAAGGAAAGAAAGATAAGAAAAGGTCTGGGCATATCAATCTACTTACTTTTCTCAAATATTTGCCAAAAACTTCACTGATTTTTCTTTCTTTAGGATTAAACACTATACTCTCTATATTTTTTACATTATCAAAATAATCATAGAAAACATTCAGCCTTGCTTCCCCAAAATTCTCCATCATATAAACTGCTCTTTTTGAAGATTGATAATATTCATCATCAGTTATGCTTTTTCCTTCTTCATTAATTTTTTGAAGAAATTTTGATTCACTTTCAATCTTCTGGGTTTTATCAACTGAATCACAATAAAATTTTAGAATATTATAATCCATTAAAATAAGTTTATGAATCTTGTCTTTACTCAGATATAAAATAATATCCTTTCTAAGTTCTTTATGTTCTTTAGAAATATTTGTTCCAAGCATCTCTTCTCTTTCATCATTTAAATATTTTAATTTATAATCATTTAAAACAAGATTTTCTATAGTTTGTTTTAAGTTGGGGTTTTCAACTAATTCTTGAACAGTTTTACGGTAAGTCTTTAGCTCTTCTCCATTTTTTAGAGTTATAAGTTCCCTGCTCATAAAACCAATAGAATCTTTTATGTTATGAGGTGAAAGAAATTTATCTATAAATTTTGTTATATCTAAATCATATATTGTTCTTACATCTTTATTGTTTATTTCATACTCAATTGACATTTTAGTTATTGCAAGAATACAGTATCTATTTAAAGTTTTTGATTTTATAATCATTTAAAAGTAGTAGTAGAATTAAAGTGTCCTTAGTTTAATCCTTTGCTCAAAAGCTCTGTAGCCTTTTAATTATCCTCTCTGATAAACGCTTTTATACCCTTGGCTGTACTGTTCAAGTTTTTTTCCTACTTTGTCATGTATTTCTTTTGCAGGTTCATCTGTCAAGATCTCCAATGCCTCATCTAACTTGGAAATAGCATAAATATGGAATTTTCCTTCTTTTACTTCCTCTATCAGCTCTTTGTCAAGCATCAAGCTCTGCTCATTTGCCTTTGGTATTATCACTCCCTGGTCTCCTGTTAGGCCCTGCTCTTTACATAATCTGTAAAAGCCCTCAATTTTTTCATTTACCCCTCCTACTGCCTGCACAACTCCTCTCAGGTTCATGCTTCCTGTTACTGCAATATTTTGCTTTATAGGAATATTAGAAAATGAGCTTAGATATGCTACTGCTGTTGCTATGCTTGCAGAATCTCCCTCCAGCAGATTATAAAGCTGATTAAAGTCAAGTCTTGCCTCATAAAATTTAGGGGCATCTTGCTCATACTTCTGCTTGAAATAACCAATAATTACCTTATGACTCTTTGTAAAAACTTTTTTGCTCAGTCCTGATTCTTCTGTTATACTGATTAAATGTTCTTTATAATCTCCTGCTGAAGAAGTTGCCTCTAATCTTGCTGGAAAACCAAAAAACTCTGTTTTAAAGGGATCAGGATAAACAACCAAACCATTAACATAACCAACCTCTCTATCTTTTGTATGCAAGACAATTGTCCCATCTTTTACTTTTTCAGCATAGTCTATCTGCTCTTTTAAGGCAGGCTTTCTTATATCAGTTGCAGCCTGTCCAACATGTTTTTTTCTCACAATCTGGCTTTTATCATCCACTGCTTTCAAGCCAGCCCTTTGTACAATATCTTTCATAGGATCTAAGATATTTGTTAAATATTTTTCCTTGTTTGCATTTCCAAACCTTGTTGTAAATCTTGCTCCCTCCTCTATTATAGCAGCAACACTATCTGGTGCAAAATGTGGGATTTTTTCCTTATTGTCTGGATTTTTGTTATAATTATTAACTTCATGGGCAATGAAGTTGGCATATGCCATGTGGTTTTCCTTTGTGTTAAGCATGTTTGCATCAAAAAGAATTTTATGTTTGAACCTGCGGGACATCTTTGGTGAGGTGTATTGCGTTATATCCACATTTGCACATCCAATTATTATGCAACCTGCTAGTACAGGCTCTGTCTCTATTCCTGCAGATGTACCACCACCCACAAGGCCATATCCTCCACCTATTCTTACTTTTTTTTCTTCAAGTGCTGTTAATAAATAATCACTCATGACAGAATCCTTGAAGATTTTTATTAATTCATCAGTTATTAATATTCCTCCATTTGCCTTTGGAAGTTTTCCTGCCTTTACCCTCATATGCGGTTTGTGGCCGCCAAGGCCGTAAGGATCATGCTGCACATCCCCTATTAGGTTTTGTATGGTGGGGTTCTCGATGAACTGAACAGGCAATCCCTTTGTCTCATTGTTATTTACTATCATATTTAATTTATATTTCTCTAATTGTTTTTCCTCTTCTTCTTCCTGTCTTGGCATGACAATTCCCATTATAGGTGAAGCCTTTTTTGGGGGATTTTCTTTTATATCCTGTACGATTCTCTCAAGAAATTTTTTAACTTTTGGATATTCCCTGTATTTTTCTATTAATGCCTCTGGCCTTTCTTGTTTTAGTATGCTATCTAATCTTTTTATCTCTGATTCTGTTCTGTTAATATACGTTTCTAGTATTTCTTCTGCTTGCTCTTTGCTGATTCTTACTCTCTGAGGAAAAGGTGAAAAAGGCCTATTAAAAAAGTTTTCTAGCAGATCTTCCATGCTACCTTCATATACTCTTCTTTTAGGTTCATACTCATAGTATTTTTGGCTGCTACTTCTCATTTTTTCAAGATCTTTGTATATAACATCCCTTTCTTTTTCAAGCTCTTTTTTATCTTTTTTAATTTCTTCTATTTCACCTGCAGTTAATTTTTCTCTTGGAATACTCCTTTTTTTTATGTCATTCATAAGTTTATTCAAATCATTTCTTAACTCAATTCCTTTGGGTGTTGGAAGGGCTAATGCAATAGGCTCAAAACTGTCTTCAAAATTGTGTGCAAGCAACTGGTCCTGCAGAATAATTTTCTCCTTTTGTGTAATTTCATTGCTGTACTGCTCTGCCAGCTTATTTGCAAGCAGGGATTTTCCGCATCCTGGCGGCCCCACAAGAATTGCATTCTGCCCCAGTCTTATTGCATCTTTTAGCTGCTTTTTGGCAGTTTCCTGGCCTTTTATAATATCCTCCAGTTTTTCTGGCTCTTTCAGTTCAGCTGTGGTTCTAAACCTAAATTCAGAAGGATCACAACTCCACCCCATTTTTTCCGGGCTGACTTTGTATTTTAATATATTCACCATCTTTTAGCTATAATCTGTTTTCCTCTGTTTTTTTGAAGGAATAACAAAATTATGGTGCTTCTAGCTTAACCCTCTTCTTAAAATCCTTACTGCTTTCAACACTGCTTATCTCAAAAACAACCTTTGCTATTGCAGCTATTGAAAAAAACATTACAATGATGTTTTCAAGGCCATAAGGCATGCCAAGGTCAAATATTAAAGTTCCTTTTTTAAACTGGGCATAGCTTGTAAAAAAAACAAATACAAATATAACTAACAAAACAATTAAAGCGCGTATTATTCTTTTCCTGTAATAACGCATCTTGCCTCACTTTAGGTATATGTTGTGCTGTTTTCTTCTGTGATACATAAAATTGTCTTCAGTGTCTTCCATTGAATCCTTAATAAATTCAGTCATTTCAGCTATCTTTGAGCTCATCTCATCTGCATAATAAACAACAACTGCCTCTGGAAACATTGGCTCTTTGGGAGAGCCGTACTCTGTTTTTCCATGATGGCTGACTATTATATGAAGCAGTTTGTTCTTTAGCTCTTGGTCAAAACCCAGTTTATCCATTTCATTTGAAACAAAGATTGTGCTCAAGACGATATGACCAACCAGCTGGCCCGAGTCAGAGCCCTTAATTCTTGAGGTTACCTCAAGCTCATCCAGTTTTCCTATGTCATGCAATAATGCCCCTGCAATCAATAGGTCTTTGTCCAAAACCGGAAATAGCTCTATGCTTAAAAGGGAATATTTTAAGACCTCTAAAGTGTGCTCTAATAACCCCCCTATCCAGTTATGGTGTATCTCAATTGCGCCTGGGTGCGTCTTGAATTTTGCTTTCATGGCGGGCTCATTAAATATATTCTCCAATAATTTTTTTATGTCCTGGTTTTTAACATCATCAATAGCTGATTTTAGTTCAGAATACATTTCATCAATATCCTTTCTTGCCGGCTTGATGAAATCAGCTTTGTCATATTCACTTTCTTTTAATGGCTCTATTATAAATGGCTCATTGGTTGTTAGCTGAAGCTTTCCGCCATAAAGAGAAACCCTGCCCTGCACATGGACAACAGAATCTGCCTTTATTGAGTCATAAAGCATTCTTACTTTTTTCTCATCATTGCCGCCCCAATACCTGTAATCAAGGGTTTTGCCGCTGTTGTCTGATAAAATCAGCTGGAAAAAGAACCCCTTTGCATAGGGCGATAAGGCCTTCTTTATCTTTACAACAAAGACATCATCTACTTTATCGCCGTCGCTTAATGCTGAAACGGGCTGTTTCTTCTTATATTTGATTTTAATACCCCTAGTCTTGCTATAATCCCTATTTTTATAAAACTTTCTCTTTATTGGTTTAAAAAAGTTTCCGAAAGATTATTAAATGTGTTTTCTGTAATCCCCATCATGAAGCCAAAAATCATAAAGTCAACTGAGTTAAAAGAGAATGATTACGGAGCGACTAAAACAATAGATATCCTAACAACCAAAATTTTCAATCTTGCAAAGATAAGAAAAGTTGGAAATGATATAAAATTAGGGTATGACACAGAGAGCGATGTAGCATATTATGTTTTAGAAGGAGAAGGCGATTGCGTAATTAATGGTAAAAAATATCACCTGAAAAAAGGAGATTGTGTTTTCTATCCTAAAGGAACTAGATACAAGCACTTAAAGGGACTTACACTTCTAGCAATTGCCTCTCCGCCATTTGACAGAAAGAAAAGGGTTTATGTTGAATAATAAGGCATTATGTTATTTAACATTGGTGCTTTTTAGACAAGTTTTCGAAGAAAACCAAATCTCTGAAAGAAATGAAAAATGAGAAACAAGTATCACGAAAAGCGAAAGCAGAACCAGAATCTTACTACTTCGAATTGCAGGCTTCTTGGGGTCTGACTAAACATATGGGAGGCTTGGAGGCCACTAAAGAGCTAATTGATGCATGCCATATTAATAAAGATTCATATGTTTTGGATGTTGGTTGTGGTGTTGGAATAACTGCTTGCTACCTTGCCAAGGAATATGGCTGTAAAGTAGTTGGTGTCGACCTTTCTGAAAAGATGATTGATAGGTCAAATGGAAGGGCCAAAAGAAAAAGTGTTGAAGATAAGATTAGATTTAAGAAAGGGGATGCACAAGATCTTCCCTTCAAGAAAGGGGTTTTTGATGCGGTTATTTGCGAGTCTGTAGTTGCATTTCCAAAAGATAAAGAGAAGGTTATAAAAGAGTATGCGCGAGTGACCAAACAAGGAGGGTATGTGGGGATGAATGAAGTAACTTGGTTGGAGACACCACCGCCAGAATTGGTTAAATACCTATCTCGTGCTTTGGGTGGAGCCAAATTTTTTACTTCTGATGGCTGGAAGAGTTTGTTGGAAAGCGTAGGACTTAGAGATATAACAGCAAGAAGTTATAAGACTAATGTTTGGCGTCAGTGGGCAAGTGAAGTTCGACAAATGGACCCTAAAGATTACTTTGGGGCATGGAGTAAATTATTCTCCCTATGCTTTAAGAGCCCAGCAGTCAGAAAGTGGATAAAGGAAATAAGCGTTCCCCCTAGAAGTGTTTTTAAAATTTTTAAATATTTTGGATATGGGCTATATGTTGGAAGGAAATAAAAAAGTTGCGAGCGGGCATTTCATCTAACAAAAACTTATGAAAAAAAATTCTTTAATTTTGATTGCTTGTCCTGTTTTGTTTCATTGGCCTCTTTATTGTTTTTATTCCAGTTGCTGTAATACTGCAGTTTCTTCTCTTTTTTTATATTAAACCTTTTCTTGTTCTTTTTTCTAAGCTCTTCTTCCTGGATTTCATCAAGGGCTTTCTCAAGCTTTGTTTTCATGTTCACGTTTTGCTTCTGGGTTTTTTCTTTTTCCTATCCGGTCTTTTAACTTTCTGTTTATATTTTTTCTTTCCTAATTTTTCTTTAACTTTTTCTTGGGCTTTTTCTTCTTCCTTTTTCAAATGCTCTTTGCTTTCCTTAACTTTTTTTCTTGGTTCCTGCTTCTCTACGCCTTCTTCTCTGGATTCTTTTTCTTCTGGTTTTGCCTCTTTCTCCCCCTCTTCATCTTTTTTAACTTCATCAATGTAGTTCATCTGCAGCTCAAAAACAGCGTCATTGATTATTTTCTCCTCATCTGCTGTTAGATTGCCTTTGGTTTTTTCCTTAAGCATGTTAAGCATGTCAATAGTGTATTTTGCTTCATTTAAGTTTCTCTCAATATTGCCTGTCAAGGGATTTGCTATCTTTCCAAGCTGGATTATTGCGCTAGCTTTTAGGCTAAAAACCAGCTGAACAAACTGGATTTCATAAAGCTTTTTTTCATCTGTATTTTCCATTTTTTACCTCCTGTTTTTTAGAAACATAAAGCCTGTAGCCGCCGCTTTTTGCCTTTTCTTCCATGTTCCCAAAGGCCTCAAGCATTTTCTCTCCTAAAATTTTTCCTCCTTTTCTATGCCTTGCAATTAATTGTAACAATCCCTTTTTTTTAAGATGCTCTTTTGATTCCTCAATAATCCTAAAGCACAGTTTTCTTCCAGCTGTCATTGGCGGATTAACAACTATTGTGTTGAATTTTTCCTTTACATCTGAATAGAGGCTGCTATGCCTAACATTAGCATTCCCAAGATTGTTAAGCCCAATGTTCATTTTGGCCAGACTCAATGCCCTTTTATTAACATCAACCATCAAAACATCTGTTTTGGGGAATAATTTTGCTATAACAACACCGACAACACCATAGCCGCATCCAAAATCTAAAACATTCCAGCCATCCTCAATAGAGCACTTTTCAACAAGGACCCTTGTT
>Ga0172363_10005161_pt1 | contig 10530 bp, 7 predicted proteins | sample LakKivs2_kivu2a2_FD_114541 | JGI IMG/M metagenome (GOLD analysis project Ga0172363, IMG submission 114541) | Sediment microbial communities from Lake Kivu, Rwanda - Sediment s2_kivu2a2 | ecosystem: Environmental > Aquatic > Freshwater > Lake > Sediment | place: Rwanda: Western Province, Lake... | reverse complement strand
GGCCTGCACGAAGTTGACGGCCTGCACGAACATCCCGCCGGAACCGCAGCACGGGTCGAACACGCGGCCCTTGTAAGGCTCAAGCATTTCGACGAGGATCTTGACGACGCAAGCCGGCGTGTAGAACTCGCCGCCGCCCTTCCCCTCCTTCTCCGCGAACTTGCCCAGGAAGTACTCATAGACTCGGCCGAGCACGTCCTTGTGACGGCTCTCCGAGTCGCCGAGGCCGATCGTGCCGATGAGGTCGATCACCTCGCCGAGTCGGCGCTTGTCGAGGGCGGGCCGGGCATACGTCTTGGGGAGGGCATGGTGCCTGCCGAGCATGGGGTTGTCGCGCTCGATGGCGGCCATCGCGTTGTCGATCAGCGTGCCGATGTTGGGCTGCTTGGCCTGGCTCTGGATGTACGACCAGCGTGCCTCTGGCGGAATCCAGAAGACGTTGTGAGAGAGGTATTCGTCGCGATCTTCAAGGGCGGCGTAGCGTGCTTCCTCTTCCTTGATGAAGGACTCGCTTTCGGGGTCGCTGAAGTCGAATTCGAGATGGCGGTAGCGCTCGGTGAAGGCATCGGAGATGTACTTGAGGAAGATGAGGCCGAGCACGACATGCTTGTATTCGGCGGACTCCATGTTGCCGCGAAGCTTGTCGGCCGCAGCCCAAAGCTTATCTTCGAAGCCGAGGTTGGCGGCGGTGCCGTTCATGGCAGCCATCAAGGAACCTCCTCACTGAGATGGGCTGGCCCTTGTGTTGGGCGGTTGCATCAGATTTGCATGGGAGCTATTTTACGCTTTCCACGCGTGTTTGTCAATCCTTTAATTGGCGTGACGCGGATGAATTGCGGTGGAATTGGCATGGGCAGGGGGCAGAGCCCAGGCCCTTCGTGAGAATGTTCATGCCTTGAAATTTTTTGATTTGCCTAACTCTTTGCCACGTCAACACTTACGACAGACGTACACCCGATTCTAATCCGATGGTTGCAGGTTCGAGCCCTTCCGGGCGTGCCAGGAAAACCCGCGTGGGTGTTGAGAATTCCCAACATCCACGCGGCTTTTCTTGATGTCAGCGGCCGGCGGCATCGACGCAGTTGAGGAAGTCGGTCACGTCTCGTTTCCCGCGCTCGGCCGGCGTCTTGGCGTCGTCGAGCCAGGCAGCGGCGTGGCCAACTCGTGCGCCCTCAGTCCTGCCAGCTAACTGCTCTCGGCGGGCTCACTCGGCGTGGACTCGATCTGTTGCGGCGCCCCGCTTCCATCTCATCGCCCGCAGCACTTCTTGAACTTCTTGCCGCTGCCACAGGGGCACGGGTCGTTCCTGCCGACGATGGGCACCTTCATCGGACCAATGGGTGAGCCCTTCCTCATGGCGTCAGTCAGGTCGTTGAGCCGGCCAAGCGGGATGCCATCGCCGCCGAATGTGACCTTCCTGCGAATCTGCAACGTGTTCTCCACTCGGCGGAGCTCGACATCATGCTCAATATCGGGCTCGATCTCAGGCTCATGAGAAGCGTTCAGCGCGTCGATCTGGGCCTGCGCGTCTGCGGCCTCTTCATCACGGCCCGTTTCCTCGTAGAGCATCACAAGCCGCCCCAGGATGTCCTCGCGATCCCTCACGCCGCCGACGTCCAGTCCCTCCTTGAGAATCCGCTCTGCCTCATCGAGGTTGCGGGGTCCATTCCTTTCCCAACGGTAGCAGTCCGACCAACCGATCCATCCCCAGCCCCACTGCGGGTCTTCCTTCAGCCAGCCTTGGAACATGGCGTTGGCTTTCGCGGTATCGCCGAGTCTGAAGTGCGTCTCGGCCAAGTCTCGCCTGAAGTTCTCCCTCGTGAGGTCACTCATGTCCGGCCATCGCCGCGGGGCTTCTTCGCACAAAGCAATAAGGCGATGCAGGAAACTTGGCTCCTTCGCACCCGCGTTCGACAGGTGCATGGCCAGATCCTGAATCCAGTTTGAGACGCTCTGCGAGCCTCCGAACCGCTCGTCGAACTCATCGATGCTGTTGATCTGGTGCTTGTCCATGAGCGTCAGGATATCCTGCCACGTATCGAGCCAGGTCTCGCACGCCTTGGCATCATCCTTCTTCACGAGGTCGTAGCCCGCCTGCATTTTGTCATCGAGCATCTCGAAATTCGGCTGCTGGGGGAGCCACCGCTCCCACAGGACCGCCAAGCCAAGCCACATCCAGTCGGCCATTTTCTCTGGTGGCACATGGCCTTTGGCGCGGAGCTGTTTGGACAGTTCCTGCGCCGACGCCGCTCCTTGGGACCACTCGGCGAGCGTTGCCTTGTCGGGCTCGATGCCGATCGACTTCAGCTTCGCCAGAATCTCCTCGTCCGGCAGCTTTCTGACCGCCGACATCAAGAGCCTCCCGACGCGCTCCAGCCGCCGCCGGTACTTCTTGTCGGACGCGGCTTTTTCCTCGACTATGCGGTTTATCGCGATGTACGAGATGTGCATGTGATTCGCCTTGTGAAACGGAGCATGGCACATTTCGGGACCGGGACGTGCGCGATCCCGCCATGCAGAAAAGTATAGCGGCAACCGGGAAGCAGTTCAAGGGGGCCGGCGATCCGCAGCCACCGATCTGAGCCTGCAGCTCGGCAAGGCGTCGTTCGGAAAGTCTTTGGATTGTGATCCCATGGTGGATTCCCGGTTGTTACTTTCTGAATGATGGCCCGCGTCAACGGCCTTCATCGTACGGCGGCAGGTTGCTCGATTGCGCCGGCTTGTTCGACCAAGTGCGTTCGAGCAGACCCTTCTGAATCACAGACGCGGCGATGGACCGGGCGGCCGGGCTCGCCTTCTTGAGGAAGTCCGACAGAAGACGGCGTTCCCCTGGATCGGGGCTGCAGTCGCGGGCTTCGAGCAGGGCCTTGCGGGGGGCATCAGGCACGCCTCGCCCGCCGCCTTGCGCGGCTCGCCAAAGGCCGCACATCCGGAGGAATCGCAACTCGGCCAGTGATCCGATGGTTGCAGGTTGGCCCTTGCCGGGCGTGCCAGATGCATCGTCAAACGAATGAACACGGGCGAGGAATGCGCGTCCTCGCCCGTGTTCTTGATTGGCTTTCGCTTGGCCGGTGCGGGCGGGTGCCCCGGCTAGGGGATGATGGCTCGGATGTCCCACATGTCGTTCGTGGCGGCGGGCCATATCTTGCCGTCGGGGCCGACGACGCCGAAATCCCATTGCTCCTGGGGGAGGTTGATGGTGATGTCCTTCTGCTCGCCGGAGTCGCCAACGACGGTGAGCTTGGTGGGGGCGCTGCTGATGCGGTTGACGGTGGCTTTCAGCCGGGGGAGGATCATGCAGTAGTACTTGTAGGTGGCCTTGCTGGTGGTAGCGGGGCTGAGGGCGGCACTGGCGACGGTGCCGTCCGTAACGAGGGAGCAGTCGGGGCCGATTCCAAGGACGATTCTGTACATCCATTCGGGGTTGGTGTGGTCTTCGGCGCCGCCAAGGCCATTGGCGTTGGGGACGACGGTGACGCCGGTCTGTGTGCTGTAGGTGCTGAAGGCGTCGGAAACGCCTTGGGTCCAGGCGGGGGTGTCGGTGTCGTCGTTGGCGCCTCCGCCAACCATGAGGACGCGCAGGCCGCGCGCGACGGGTGTTCTCCACATCGGCTTGGCGGTTGAGCTGTCGCCCAGGGAGGTGTCGCTGCCTTCGGCATCGTTGAGGGTCATCACGAACTTCACGCCCAGCTTCCTGAGCTCCTGTGCCTCGGCGTCGTTGAGGGTGTGCAGATACGGACGCACGCGGGTGATGAAGTCCTGGCTGAGCGTCTCCTCGCCGTTGTCGGAGTCGACGTCATCTACTTCGGGGATGATGAGGAGGCCGTTTTCGTCTTCGATGAGGAGGTTGACCATCTCGTTGGGCAGGCCGGCGTGTTCCTGCTGCCAAACGCGGGTGAACTTGACGATGTCGCCCTTGGTGGAGGCGTCGATCTTGGTGCCGGCGGTGTCGGAGATGCCGGCGAGCTTGGGTGCGATCATGGCGGCGAAGAAGCCGATGATGACGAGCACGAGGATGATCTCCAACAGGGTGAAGCCTTTCGAGCGTTGTGTGCGTATCATAGCGTTTCTCCTGGATCTGGTGCCCGGCCCGCGGCGCGGGCCATGGGAAAAGGAACGGATGATGGGATGAAGTGATGAAGGGAGAGCTTGCACTCTCTTCATCTCATCACTCCCTCATGGCTTCATCTGTATCTGCAACCACCTCCTTTCTTCGATTCTTCGTCATGAACCAGCATTGAATCGAGCCCCCGATGATTCAAGGCAGAAGGCAAAAGGAAAAAGGAAAAAGGGAAAAAAGGAGAAGCGGAAGCAAACGGGCCATTTTCGCTTTTCCCTTTTCATTCTTTCTCTCACTGAACCAGTCTCTGACACGGTGGTCAGAGGACGGAATAGACGGACCACACGGCGGACAGCATGCTCATTCCGATGAGGAAGACGATGCTGAAGACCATGATGGTGAGAGCCGGCTCGATGATGATGTTGAGCCGGCGCATGCGTTTCTGGAGCAGGCGCTCGTAGATGTCGGCAACGAGGTCGAGGCTGCGGTCGAGCCCGCCGGTTTCCTCGCCGACGGCGACCATGCCGGAGAGCATGGGCGGTGCGATTCTGGAAGCGGCCAGCGGCTTCGAGAGGCTGTCCCCCTGAGTCACGCGCTCGTGGAGGAGGTCGATGAGGCGGGCGAACGCTTCGTTGCCGATGGTCTCGCGCACGGTCTCAAGGGCGATGAGCATGGGCACGCCGCTGTTGAGCAGGGAAGCGAGGTTGCGCGAAAACTGGATGATACTCGAGTACAGGAACAGCGAGCCGATGATGGGCAGCCGCAGCTTCGCGCGGTCAATGGCATAGCGGCCGGGGGCGGTCTTGTTCATGGAGTAGAGCGCGACGCCGATCAGCGCCAGCCCGCAGGCGATATAGACGCCGTAGTGATGCACGAAATCCTTGACCGCCAGCAGTGCCATCGTGCTTGATGCGAACCTGCCCCCCAGCGTCTTGATGAACACTTCGAGCCGGGGGATGACGAGGAAGATGACCATGATCACGGCGAGCACCGCCACTCCGAGCACGAGCACGGGGTAGATCATGCTGGTGAGCAATTGGGAGCGGAATGCGGCGCGATCTTCGAGCATCTTGGCGACGCGCTCAAGCACGATGTCGAGGATGCCGCCGACCTCGCCGGCTTCGATCATGGAGATGACGACGGGGCTGAAGACGCGCGGGAAGCGCCGGAGGGCGGCGGCGAAGGTGTTGCCTTGCTCCACTTCGCTGCGAATGGTGACGAGGATGAGACGGAGGCGGCCGGACTTGGTTTGCTCCTCGAGCACCTGCAGAGCGGCGACGAGCGTGACCCCGGCCTTGATGAGGGCAGCGAGCTGGGTGAACAGCAGCACGACGTCGTTAGTGCTGACCCATCCGAGTGCGGGCATTGCGGCGAGAAGTGCTCCGCCTTTCTGGACGGCCTCGCCGATGTTGGTGACCATGATGCGGCGGCCGCGCAGTTGAGCCGCGGCAGCGGTGAGCGACGCCGCCTCAATCGTGTCGGCGCCTTCCGAGCCGTCAGGCTTCAGCCAGTTGTAGGTGTAGAAAGGCATAGGATCAGAAAATTAAAAATGAAAAATGAAAAATGAAAAAAATGAGTCTTCATCTGTTCACTGATTGTTGAAAAAGCAGTGGCCGTTCCAGCCTTCTTCATTTTTAATTTTTAATTCTTCTTTCTCTTCAGTCTGCCGCCGTCACGCGGAGAACTTCTTCGGGCGTGGTCTGGCCGCGTTCGACTTTCAGGAGGGAATCGGCCCGGAGGGCGCGCATTCCCTTGGCGAGCGCAAGGCTGCGAATCTGATCGGTCGATGCGCTCGTGATCAGCTTCTCGCGGACGTCGTCGTCGATCTTCAGCAGCTCGAAGGTGCCGATGCGGCCGGTATAGCCGGTCTGGTGGCATCGGCCGCAGCCCCGCCCGCGATACCAGGTGCGGGGCTTGTCGGGGTCGGGCAGGCCCAGCCGCAGGACGAGATCGGGCGACGGCGAGTATGGTTCGCTGCACGCGGGGCAGTTCAGCCGCATGAGCCTTTGCGCAAGCACGCCGCACACGGAGCTTGCCACGAGATACGGCTCGCAGCCCATGTCGACCAGCCGAGTGAGTGCGCCCGGCGCATCGTTCGTGTGGAGCGTGGAGAACACGAGGTGGCCGGTGAGCGCCGCACGCAGGGCGATGTCGGCCGTCTCGCGGTCTCGGATCTCGCCCACCATTATCACGTCGGGGTCCTGCCGCAGCATCGCCCGCAGGGCCTTGGCGAACGTGATCTTCTCCGCGTGATCGATCTGCACCTGCGTGATCCCCTCGATCTGGTATTCCACAGGGTCTTCCACCGTGATGATGTTGATGGCGGATGACCGGATCATCAGCAGAGAGGCGTAGAGCGTGGTGGACTTGCCGCTGCCCGTCGGCCCGGTGATCAGGATGATGCCGTGCGGCCGGACGATGAACGATCGGAACAGCTCCAAGGCATCAGGCTCCATGCCGAGGCGCTCGAGAGTGACTTTGCGGCTCTTGGAGGCAAGCAGGCGGATGACGGCCTTCTCGCCGTGAAGCGACGGGAGCGTGGAGACGCGGAGGTCGATGTTCTCGCCGTTGCATTCGAAGAAGAAGCTGCCGTCCTGCGGGGAGCGGCGCTCGGCGATGTTGAGCTTCGAGAGGACCTTGATCCGGGAGACGAGCGGGGCGGCGACGGCTTTCGGGTAGAAGCCGTGCTCGCGGAGCATGCCGTCGACGCGCATCCGCACGCGCAGCCGCGATTCCTCCGGCTCGATGTGGATGTCGGACGCCTGCTGCTGTGCGGCGTCGGCCAGGAGGCCGTCGAGCAGTTGCACGGCGGAGGCGGCGTCCACTTCATCCTCGACGGCGGCGGGGTCGTGCTGCTGCTCGTCGGCGAGCGTCTGGCCGTAGAGAATCCTGATCCCTTCGGCGACGGCGGCGGACGGCGCGATGTGGACGATGACGCGCTTGCTGGAGACGCGACGCAGGTTCTCGAGCACCGACGGCGCCAGCGGCTCGGCCGATGCCACGCAAAGCGTGCCCTCCTGCACGCGAACCGGGATGACGCGGTTGCGCGCGGCGAGGGCGGAGGGCACTTCCTTGCACAGCTCGCGGGGCAGCGAGTCGGTGTCGATCTCCTCGAACTCAAGGCCGCAGGTCTCGGCGGTGCAGAAAGCGAGATCGTTTTCGGAGACCCTGCCTTCGGCCACCAGATGCTCCATCAGGGTGCGGCGTGCCCGCCTGGCCGCCGCGCTGAGGGCCGGATAGTCGGTCTCGGAGAAAGCGCCGGCTTTCGACAGCAGCCGGAAGATGGCTCTCTCAAGCTTGGGTTCCACTTGCGATCCCCATGGAACGGGTGTGTTCACCACAAAGGCACAAAGGACACGAAGGACACGAAGAAGAAATCAGAATTCAGAATGCTGAAACCAAAACTCAGAAACGCATCGAGAATACTGTTTCGGCGGCTTGTGCCCATGCTGTTCCGAAAAAAAAGTTGTCAGTTGTCAGTTGCCAGTTGCCAGAGAAGAAGAAAGACAGCTTCTTTGCGCGGATTTCGCCAGCACTGGCAACTAACAACTAGCAACTCGACTTTTTCATCGTTTCGGGTGAACCGAGGTTCATGAGTGACTGAATTCTGCATTCTGCATTCTGAATTCTACCTGCTACCGCTGGTCGCCTTCAGCTTGTCGGTCTCCTCATCATACGTCACCACGTGCTTGCGGCCTTGCTTGATGTAGGGGTGGTCGGACAGCTCGCCCATGGTCTCGGACGAGATGGTTTCGGCCACGCCGGGCGACATCATGATGTGGGGAGTGATGAGGATGACGATCTCGGTCTTGGACTTTTCGAGTTCCATTCGCTTGAAGAAGAATCCTAGCAGCGGGATGCTGCCGAGGATGGGCACCTTCCGCTCGACGCGCGAGTCGCGCTCCTGGATCAGCCCGCCCAGGGCCAGCGTGTTCGAATCCTTCGCGATGATGATGCTGTCAACGTTCGACGTGCTGACGGTGTCGATGCTCAGCTTGCGGACGTCATTGTTGGAATCGATGAGGTCGATGGTCGCTCCGCCCTGATTGACGGTGGAGACGTCGGTGTTGAGCCGCATGGTGACGGTGCCGTCGTCGTTGATGCTGGGGGAGATTGACACGCGCATGCCGATGTCGCGCAGGACGACGACGGGCCGAGTGGTCTCGCGGGAGGTGGTGCCGCTGGTGCTGCCGTAGTCGCGGACTTCATATTCCCAGTTGACGGTGATGGGGCGTTCCTCGCCGACGAAGAAGACGCCGGGAGCATTGTTTGCGCAGAGGATGAGGGGCGATGCGATCTCGCGCACGCGGCCGGCCTCCTCCATGAGCTGCATCCGCGCCCGCACGCTCTGATCAATGAACGTGTATGCCGTGGTGAAGCCGCTCAGCGGCTGGAAGTTGCCCACGCCGATATCATGCTTATCGATGCCGGGCGAGCCCTTCGGATGATCATTCTTGATGGTCAGGTCGAACATCGAGCTGAAGCCGTCGGTGAGGCTGATCTCGAGGATTTTCGTTTCCAGCAGCACCTGCGTGGTCACGGTGTCAAGCTCCCTTACGAGCTTGGTGATCTGCTCAAGGAGCTGCGCGTCGACGGAGCGGACGGCCAGGCAGTTGTTGCGCGGAAAGACGGCGACGTAGGCGATGGGCCGCTCCTGCTTGATCTCCTTGATGATCTCGGCCTGCGGGGCGGCCCCTTCCTCGCCGGGTTTGACGCCGGCGCGTTCCATCGCTTCGATCTTGGTGGACGTGAGGGATTTCTCGAACCCCGTGGCCGGCGCGACACTGGCGATGCCCGTCTCGCGGTAGGTGGTGCTCGAGCGATAGGACGTTCCGGTGCCGGTGCCCGACGCGGATTCACGGCCGGCCTCGGTGCCCACGTGGCCGTAGCTGGCGAATTCCTCCGGCTGCTCATAGACCACGCTGTCGCCCATCAGCTTCGCGATCGTGTCGGCCACGCCCAGCACCGACGCATACTTGAGCGTGAGGACGACGGTCTTCTCGTCGCGGCGGATGATCAGCTCCTTGCCATATTCCTCCGCGGTGATGATCCGGATCACGTTCTCGTCTTCCGTGAACCAGAGGTTGTAGAGCTTGCACATGGTGGAAAGAGCGATGCGCGGGCTGACGTCCTTGAGGAACAGGGTGATCTTCTGATTTGAGACGGTGCTGCTGGCTACTACGTTCATCCCGGTGAGTGCAGTGAAGACCTTGAGGACGTCAGGCATTGGGGTGTCCTTGAAGTCGAACACGGAAATCTGGGCGGATTTGGCAAGGTCCTCGACGCCGGGGGGCAGTGGAGCATCGTCTTCAACGTCGGCGGGAGCGGGTGCGTCGTCGGGCGGTTCGACGTCGGCGGCCGGATCGATGGGTGATTCGGCATCGGGCGGCGGTTCGGTCGCATCAGGTTCGGCGGCAGCAGTGCCAACTTTGACGATGATGGGGGGCAGGGCGGGCTTGCCAACGGCAGCTTCTGGTGCGGCGGGCGCGGCGTCGGTTGCATCTGTCGCGGCAACGTCGGCCGGCTTCGACGGTTCCGGCACCGCAGCGACGGGCTTGGCAACCGCTGCAGGGGTCGCCGTGGCGGGTTTCTCCCTCGGGGGCGGCGAATGAAGAAACGATGCCTTCCGGGGCTGGGCTGCGTCCGAGACGGCCGCGGCGTCCGAAACGGCCGCGGCACCAGGCTTCTTCTCGGGAGCCGCCTTGCAGCCCGCCATCAGGACGAGAGCTGCCAGTGTGATCAGCAGAACATTTCTCATTGAAGACGCCCCTCAGAAAAAGCAAAAGGCAAAAAGGCAGAAAAGGATCTTTTTCCTTTTCCCTTCTTCACTTGAATACTGCCCGGATCTCCGTGCCATCGTCGGTCAGAATGGTCATCTGCCGTTCCTCGATGTCGGTGACGGTGAACTGGAACGGTTCCTGCCTGTTCTTCAGCCGCAGAACAAATCGATCGCCCTTCACGACGGTGATGGTGCCGTAGGACTCGATCTCGGCGGTGGCCATCTTGTTGTCGCCTAGGATCATGACGCCGGTCATCTTGATGACGGGCAGCTCGGGAAGTTTCGGGGGAGGAGTGGGCGGCGCGGCATCCTTCTTGTCCTGCTTGTCCTGCTTCGCCTTGAGGTCGCGAAGCAGTTGTGCGCCGACGTCGAACGGATTGCGCATGGGGGAGTTTGCGGGGTCTTTTTCCGGCCCATCGGGCGCGTTGGCGTCGGTGGGCTTCTCGGCGGAAGGAGCCTCGGTGTCTGGCTGCTCGTCGTTCACGGGTGCTTCGACCACGGGGGTTTCTTCGGCGTCTGCAGCTTCCACACCATCGCCCTGTGTTTCCGGGCTGGCCTGCTCGGGCTTCTGTTCCTCCGCGGCTGCTTGCTTCCGCTCAGGGTCTTCTGCCGCCGAGGCAAGGAAGACTGAAGAAAGGCAGAAGGCGAGGGGCAAGAGGAAGAAGGCGATGAACCGCTTTCTCATTCGCGC
>Ga0172363_10005159_pt1 | contig 10531 bp, 11 predicted proteins | sample LakKivs2_kivu2a2_FD_114541 | JGI IMG/M metagenome (GOLD analysis project Ga0172363, IMG submission 114541) | Sediment microbial communities from Lake Kivu, Rwanda - Sediment s2_kivu2a2 | ecosystem: Environmental > Aquatic > Freshwater > Lake > Sediment | place: Rwanda: Western Province, Lake... | reverse complement strand
TAACATTATTAGTCACCTCGGGCCGCTAGCTCAATTGGTAGAGCAGCTGACTCTTAATCAGCAGGTTCAGGGTTCGATTCCCTGGCGGCTCACCAGCCAGACTTGAGCGCCTTATCGATATCCTTGAGGTTGGTCTGACATATCTGAACCAATTGGAATCTCGAGTGCCCCACCCCTCAGCGCCCGTTCAAATCGATGCCCGACGATGTTCAAGACGAGAAGCTTCCAGGCATATGCTGATTGGTACCATACAAAGGTTGATAGGAACGCTATACGCCCAGCCTACTGCGAACGTTGACAAAATTGAGCAGGTTTTCCCGGGTTACCATGCCGATGATTTTGTTATCCTGCACTACAGGCACCTGATTAATATTGTTCTCAGTTAGAATTCGAAGTACCGACGAAAGTTCCTCATCGGGCCGCACCCACTTGAGCTTGTCAAAGGGTGTCATGGCCTCTTTGACGGTCTCCGTTGTCCATTGGTCACGAGGTACTTCCTTCACGTTATGCAATGTCATCAAGCCCATGATTTCTGAGCCGGAGCCCACCGGGAAGCAACGGCGCCCGGAGGTCAGGATATTACCGTTCACAAGTTGGTCAATAGACATATTGGGGGGAACTACGATACAATCACCAGACATTATCTCGCTGGCTACGTGTCCTTTGAGCATTCCCTGCATGAGAAGCTGCTGGTAGCTGCCAACAGCCGCACTTTCCAGGAACCAGCCAATCAACGCTAGCCAGATGCCGTTGAACCAATTACCGGTGAAGATGAAATAGATACCCACAAAAATGAAAATGAAGCCTACTACCCTTCCCACGTTGGAAGCTATCCTCGTGGCGCTTGTTAGGTTGCGGCTGCGCCACCACAGTAACGACCTCAAAACACGCCCGCCATCGAGAGGGAAACCGGGAATGAGATTGAAGACACCCAGAAACAGATTAATGATTCCCAGCCAGTACGTAATGGCTGTGGCAAACTGGGCTGCAAAAGCACTTCCGCTTCGCAACTGGAAGTAGATGCCAAGAAGTACTCCTCCGATTACCAGACTGCTTAAGGGGCCGACGATGGCCATACGGAATTCGTCTGCAGGTCGCTTAGGTTCGCTGGTAATCTGAGAAACACCGCCAAGAAAGAAGAGAGTTATGGATTGGACTGGTATGCCCTGCCGTTGAGAAACTATGCTATGCATCAATTCGTGGACCATGACTGAACCAAAGAATAAGACACTGGTTATCAAACCGGCCGCCACTCTGACCGATAAGCTCCAGCTTGGGTACTCGGAAGGGAAATAGCCAGCCGCCAGTGCCCAGGTCACCAGTGCGAAAATGAAAAACCAGGAATAGTGTAGCCTTAGTGATATGCCAAAAACCTTGCCAATAGGTACGCCACCTCTTAGCATCTTGAACCTCCTTCCATTTACATTTTCACCTATCGAATTATCGGACATTCACCATTGTTCCGAATCAAAGCAAGCCGAGGATCTCCCCGTCGTACGCCCTCAAATCAAGCCGGCCCACGGCCAAAATATTGCCATCGGCCTAGCGCTTGGTCAGTCGCTCGCAACGAATCACGTCGGCAACACCGGGCTTGTTGCCGGCTGTAGCGACATGCGTAATCTGTGCGTTCATATTAAAGCCTCACAATCACCCTACCCGAGCAACGTATTTGTTCATTTGACTCTCGATGGACTACCCGATCGTCAATGAAATCTAACAGCTGGGACTTTAAATAGTCATAAAATTAACTTACGAATAATTACAAACTTATGACATTTCAGGAATGATTGGAGCACTGCCAGAGTGTCTATTCGAGGAAGCCCAATCAGGTTGATGGTTGGTCTATCATATAGCCCGCCTTAGGCATAGTGCGGATGATTGGTGGCTGGTCAGGTTCCCGCTCTATCTTTTGTCTGAGGCGGCTGACCCAGGTCCTCAGTATCTGTACATCATCACGATACTCTGGCCCCCAGATTTTTGTCAGCAGGTCGCCATATGTCATAAGCTTGCCGGCATTTCGGGCAAGTTCGCTCAGCAGAAGCCACTCGATTCGGGTCAGCTGTATTTCTTCCCCGTTCACGGTAACCAGATGCTTACTGAGATTAATGGACAATTGCCCTAGTGTGATGAATTCAACCACCTTGCGGTCCTGGGCGGATACCAAGCGCCGCCTTACGGCTTCAATCCGGGCTACCAACTCATCAGGGCTAAAAGGCTTGGCTAGATAGTCATCAGCACCCAGCTTCAGACCTTTAATCTTGTCTGTGTCGGCTTCCTTAGCGCTAAGAATGATGACCGGCACCGACGAGAAAGCGCGAAGTTCTCTAAGAGTCTCAAAACCATCCTTTTTAGGCATTAGCACATCCAACACAACCAGGTCGGGCTCCTGTGCCTCTACCTGTTCCAAGGCTTCGAATCCACTGCTGGCAGTTAGCACTCCATACCCTGAAGCCTTGAGCTTCACTTCTAGGAATCTGAGTATGCGTGCCTCATCATCAACTACAAGCACACGAAACTGTTTCACTGTTCTTCCCTATGGAGATTGACTATACCTAAATAATATTGGCAAATATCGGGAAATGTCAATATTTCTGACTTTAATCGCATCTATCAGGCATAAAAGACGGCAACTTCTCTTGAAGCAGCATGACTGTCTCAGCTATAAAGGGAAATGTTATATTTATGTAACAATTTTTGCCTGATTTTTATGATTTGTATACTCGGCTGTCGATACAATACTATAGAATCATAGAAGCTTGACCGTGTTTTGATGTCGAATATGGTATGTTGGTCGTTTACTGACAGTCCAGCCGATATCACCATTTGGAGGTTTTTGACTACCCATCGATGAAAACTGAAGGGAAGAAGCAGTGCGTGCTGGTGGTTGATGACCATCCCAAAGTACTGAGATTTATCGAAATAGACTTGAGACTCCGCGGGTTTGAAGTCATCACCACGACGTCGGGTAGCGAAGCCTTGGAACTGGTCAAGTCAGCCAAGCCAGATATTATGCTCCTTGATATAATCATGCCGGGAATGGACGGATTTGAGGTGCTTAAGAAGCTGCGGGATTTCGCGCCGTTACCGGTTATTGCTTTCAGCGCCAGCCCAGGAAATTACCATGAAGCCATGCGCGTCGGCGCTAACGATTTTATGCCCAAGCCCTTTCAACCTGATGAGATGGTTAGAAGGATTAATGCGCTTCTGAGCCAGTGAGAGACCAGGATAGAACCGTCGGACTACTATGTCATCCTGTGTCTGGGGAGGGCAAAGGAAAATGTCGAGCCTTTCCCCAACTCCGAATCCACCTTAATCCACCCACCTTGAGCATCTACCAGCCGCTTGCACACCACCAAGCCGAGCCCGACCCCCTTGGTCCGGCGTTGTGAAGTTTCCAATTGTCGGAATGGCTCAAATATCTTGGTCCGGTCATCAGCAGATATTCCCGAGCCCTGGTCAATAACACTGGTGACGACAAAGCCATCCTGAGTTCGGCTGGAGACCGTGATCTTGGTGTCCTCGGGGGAATATTTGGTGGCGTTCTCCATCAGATTGAAGAGAATTCTTTCCACCCGCATCGGGTCAGCCTCAACCGGAGGCAACTCCTTGGGGATGTCCAACAGGAATTGGCGACTTATGCCCTGGCGTTCCAGTTTTTCTATCACGTTCTTGACTGTGTCGGCCATGCTCACCATCTCCATTCGAAGCTGGAGGCGGCCCGCTTGGTACCTTGACAGCTCCAGCATGTTTTCTAGGATAGCTGCCAGCGAGTCTACGTCCTCGGCAGCGTTCTGGAGGAGCTCGCCGGCGTCCTCATGAGATACCCCTTCAGACATAGCCGTCCGTAAGGACCCACTTATCACCGTCAGCGGCGTGCGGAGCTCATGGGAAACAAGCCCGATGAACTCGTCTTTCAGTTGCTCGGTTTTCTTCCGCTCGGTAATATCGCGGACAAAGACGAAAAACCGACCGCCTTCATCCCTAACGAAATTAACACTGACTTCGACATCAATAGATTGACCGCTCTTAGAACGGTGTCGGGTTTCAAAGCGGTCATACCCTTTCCTTCTCACACGCTCAATATGCCGAACCGTCTCGTCTGGCTCCTCTTCAGCCTCAACATCGGCGATGCTCATCGTCAGCAACTCGTCCCGGCTGTAGCCGGCGAGTTTGCAGTAGCTATCATTCACATCTAGTATCTTTCCCTCTGCATCGGTCATCCAGAAACCATCCATAGCCGTAGCAACTATTGTGCGGTGTTGTTCCTCTGACCACTTACGCTCGGTGATGTCCTGACCCTGCGCAATCGTAGCCAAAGGGGTCTTGCCATCAACACGGAAGATTGTTGCTGAATTCCAGAGGACGATCCGGATGGAGCCATCGACGTGCTGAATGGGGATTTCGACAACTTCCCATCGTTCACCCTTCTTGGCAGTGCGTTTAATCTTGTTAAGTGCGTCGATCCGATTGTCTGGCGGGATGAGGATGTCGACCTTCTTACCCAACATTTCATCAGCCTTTCGACCCGTAAGTTCTTCGAAGGCGCGGTTAAAGCGCGTAATGTCGAACCGGGAGTTCCACACGATGATGGGGGCATTGGCATAGTCAATTAGATTCTCGAGATAGTCTCTTGTTTCGCGGAGGGCTTCCTCTGCCTGTTTACGTTCGGTAATGTCCTGGCCCTGAGCTATTGTGGCTACTGCTGTCTTGCCATCGGGGGCATAGATGGTAGCTGAATTCCACAGGAGGATGTGCACAGCGCCGTCTTTGTGCTTGATAGGAATCTCCACAACCTCCCACCGTTCACCAGAGGTGGCCTCACTAATGTGCTTCATAGATTCGTCACGGCTGTCATCCGGGAATAGTATGTCAACTTTGTTTCCCAGCACCTCATCTGCAGAGCGCCCTATGAGCCGCTCGAAGGCATGGTTAAACCGGGTAATCTCCAACTTAGGATTCCAGACGATGATAGGGGCATTGGCATAGTTGAACAGGCTATCCAGATAGTCTCGTATTTCACTGAGCTCCTTGGTGCGCGCACGAACACGCACCTCCAATTGGTCGTGGGCTTTGCGCAAAGCCTCCTCTGCCTGCTTCTGCTCGGTGATATCGATGCCCATCTCCATAATAAGGTGGGAGCCATCCGTCTCATTGAAAAGGAAATCGAATATATCGTAATTGCGACCATCGGGGCCGATCCACTCCCAATGATGCGGCGTCTTTGTCTTCAGAACCGTATACGTCTCGCAATTCTCGCAGGATTCGGTACGCCCGAACAGATATTCGAAGCAACGCTTGCCATGTGACTCACCGAAACGTTCCCTGAAGAAGCGGTTGGCAAAAGGTACGTGATAATCGGGTGTCAGAAGTATCACGTAAGCCGGCAGCATCTCCAAGACGTCATAGAACCGCTGCCTTTCTGCGCTTATAGTCTCCTGCGCACGTTTCTGTTCGAGTATCGTTGCTTCCAGCACTTTATTAGCCTTCTTTAGATCTCTCGTGCGCTCTTGGATCAGCGCCTCTAGCTCCTTGTAAGCCTTTTCCAGTTCCTCTTCCGCCTTCTTACGTTCCGTGATATCGTAAGCCACATACGTGAATTGCGGCTTTCCGGATGAGCTGGTTCGCAGATAGCTGACTGTTGCGGCCAGCCAGGGCTTATTACCCCGTTGCTCTTGATACTCGAAACTCACGGGCTTGCCGGTCTCCAGACTTTCTCTATAATGATTCACCCAGATGCGGCCGGTCTCCAGTGGCCCGCCTAGTTCCGAACTCAGTTTGTTCTGTAGTGCCTGCGGAGTCGATCCGATAAACGTTGCTGTCGCGGGGCTGTCCATAACATGTCGCACAGTAGTATCATCAACCACTTCCACAATCCCTCGCATTACTCCCGGACTATTGAAAAAGGCGCGTACAAGCTCCTCGCTGCCCTCAAAGGCATCCTCCACCTTAGGACGCTTGGTGTTTTCTTTCGCTGGCCTTTGAGGAGTCTTGTTTCTAGTTGGTCCTTCCTTGCCCTTCCTTGAGGTTTCGCTTTTTACCATGTCGCGCCTACGTGCCTGCCCCCCCCGCACGAAAGATGAGGTGGTTAGACTCGTAACGTTTCATTATACCAGAATTCTGATGCTACCAGCATAGCAGCGCTGAGAATGGTTTTGCCGGTGGCGATTAATCTCATGATTCTGGTGAACTCCCATGCTCACCAAAATGTCATAGTTTTGTAACTTTTTCTACCTCCATTTTATGACTTTTACACTACCCGCTCTATAGAATATCCCTACCTAAGTGGTCTCGACGTAACAACAATCTCGAAAGGAGATGACACGTATGCTCGAGGGAAAGCGGATTGCCATTCTAGCTGAGGACGATTATGAAGACTCTGAGCTCATGGAACCGCTGCGAGCGCTGAAAGATGCCGGTGCCAGCGTGCTAACCGTGGGCAGTGGCTCGAAGAAAAGTTGCAGGGGAAAGAGCGGTTCAGCCGAAGTGACAGTAGACGCAACCGCCGATAAGGTTGAGGCTGATCAATTTGATGCCATAATTGTTCCTGGCGGCTATGCTCCGGACAAGATGCGCCTGCACCAGTCGATGATTGATCTGGTACGAGAAGCGCACGCCGAGGGCAAGATAATAGCTGCGGTATGCCATGGCCCTCAGCTTTTGATCTCAGCCGACATAGTCAAAGGGCACCGTGTAACTTCCTGGCCTTCGGTAGCGATAGACTTGAGGAATGCCGGCGCTATCTGGGTCGATGAGCCGGTGGTCAGAGACGGCAATATCATCACCTCGCGCAAACCTGCTGACCTGCCGGAATTTAACAAGGCGATAATTGATGCTTTACTCTGAACCAACAAGTTAAAGGAGGTCAAAATGTACAAAAAGATTCTGGTGCCATTGGATGGATCCAAACTGGCCGAATGCGCTCTTCCCCACGCGGAGGAGTCAGCGAAGGGCTGCAAGACAGCAGAGGTCATCCTGGTCAGCGTTACTGAGCGCGTTCGAGGGTATAGAGTACTTGAGGGTGTGGGCGGGCCGATCCCCAGCCCAACCGATGGCTGGGGGAGCTCCATCCAGCCGCCGGGTCAGCGACTTGTACCCGAAGCAACCGGCAAGAAAGAGAAGCAGGCACAGAGGTACCTTGACAGAGTAGCTAAAACACTGGCGGCCAAGGGAATCAATGTAAGTACAGACGTGCTTTTGTGGAAACCTGCCGAGGCGATAGTCGGCTACGCAAAACAGTACGGTTGTGACCTGATTGTTATGGCCAGCCATGGTCGCTCGGGTCCGAGCCGTTGGGCTTATGGCAGCGTTGCTGACAAGGTTCTGAGGTCCACGTGCATCCCCGTGTTAATGATTAGAGCACCGGGGTGTGTTCCCGGCATATGAAAGTGAAAGGAGAGGTCAAAGATGTACAAGAAGATCTTGGTTCCACTGGATGGGTCCAAATTGGCTGAATGCGCTCTTCCTCATGCGGAGGAGCTGGCGAAAGGGTGCACCGCCGCGCAGGTTATCTTGATTACCGTCACGGAACAGGTACAAGGTCAGACGCGAGCTCCCGAGGCCGAGGAACTCCATCGCAGCACCGACAGCACAGAGTTTCGGAGAGCGAGGTCGGAAATGACTGTGATCTTTGGCAAGAAGCAAAAACAGGCCGAGAGATATCTGCGCAGGATAGCCGAGAAACTGGAATCTAAAGGAGTCAAGGTACACACAGAGATGCTGTTCTGGCCTCCTGCCGAAGCGATTGCGTCTTACGCAAAGCAGAATGGCGCTGACATTATTGTCATGTCCAGCCACGGCCGCTCCGGCGTGAGTCGCTGGGCTTATGGCAGTGTTGCCGATAAGGTTTTGAGGTCCAGCTGCGTCCCGGTGTTAATCATTAGGGCACCTGGGTGCATAGCCAGCATATAGGCGACTAAAAGAAGACCCAAACAACTGCGAATATCCAGAAAGGAGGGAACAAAATGAAGCAATTTGGAGAACTCTTCCAAAGCGCTGACTGGAAGACAGAAAAACATGTTCCAGTGATAGAGTGTCCCACACAGGTCAAGGCTGGCGAGCTGTTCTCAGTGAAGGTAAGTCTGGGCAAAGAGATAGCTCATCCTAATACAACTGAACACCATATCCGATGGATTTCGGTCTACTTTCAGCCGGACGGCGGGAAGTTTCCCTACCAGATAGGGCACTTCGAACTCAGCGCCCACGGAGAATCGGTAGAGGGACCGAACAAGGGCTTGATATACACTCATCACGAGGTCAGCTTGTCCATGATGACTGGCAAGCCCGGGATTATCTACGCCGCTGCCTTATGTAACATACATGGCCTGTGGCAATCACAAAAAGAAATCATGCTGTCAAGGTAGATTATTGAGTTAGGCGAACAAAGGACAAACTGACCGATTCTGCTTGCTAGCATTGCCAGGGGGTAGAGCCTGAATGCTATTGAATAAAAAAGGAGGATATGATGGCTATAGAGAGATGGAGACCAAGGTGGGAAATCGCCCCGTGGAGACCGTTCACAGAGCTGGAAGAATGGGAGCGGCGTTTTAGCGATCTGTTGGGACGACCATCGTGGCGGTTGCCTGTCGAGGAAAGAGGCTGGATGCCGGCGGTGGATGTTTTTGAGAAGAGGGACAAGTTCGTCGCCAAGGCGGAACTGCCCGGGATTAAGGAGGAAGATATCGATGTCTCAGTGGTCGGCGACACGCTGTCTATCAAAGGAGAAAAAAAGGGTGAGACCGAGGTCAAGGAGGAGGACTACTACCGATGTGAGCGCAGCTATGGCAGCTTCTATCGCTCGATTCCTCTTCCATCTACCGTAGATGCCGCTAAGATTGAAGCCAGCTTCGAGGACGGGGTTCTCGAGATCACTCTCCCGAAATCAGCCAAAATGAAACCAAAGAAAGTTGTCGTATCAGCCAAGAAGAGGGCTGCCAAGGCTAAATGAAATGCGAATGGCTCTACCCCTTGACACTACAGGCACGAGTTACTCAGGAACCGAATAAATGATACATGCCGTTCTGGCGATGGTCTTGCCGGGCTGGTTAGGCCAATCCCTGAAGGCTGCGAAAAAGGAGGTATGTAATGAAGTACTTGCCAGACGTTTACAAGGAGTTTCGACAGGAGTTTCCTGAAATAGCCAGCGCTTATGATGAGTTGGCCCTGAAGTGTCATGGTTGGGGTCCGCTGGATGTCAAAACGAGACGGCTGATAAAGCTGGGCACTGCCATTGGCTTGAGTTCAGAGGGTGCAGTGAGGTCGCACACCCGGCGGGCGCTCGCGGAAGGGATAACCACCGACGAACTTCGCCATGCTGTGCTTCTGGCGTTTACCACAGCGGGTTTTCCGGCCATGATTGCTGCTATGAAATGGATCGATGAGGTTATTCAGAAGCATGAGCAACAATCTGCATAGAGTCCGGAGGTGACCGGTGCCAACTGACTTTAACTTCATGGTTGGAGGAGAAGCCGGGCAGGGAGTGCAGTCGGTAGGATTCCTGCTGGCCAAGGTCTTTGCCCGCGGGGGTTACCACATCTTCGCTGATCAAGACTACGAATCAAGAGTAAGAGGTGGTCATAACTTCTTTCGCGTCAGGATCAGTAATAACAGAATAGGCGCTATTGCCGAAGACGTGGACATACTAATCGCGCTTGACAGCAAGAGTATTGAATTGCACCAAGCCGAAGTGTCCAGTCGAGGCATTATCATTTTCGATGGCGAAAGGGTAAAGGGAGTCAGTAGCAATAATGGTAGCCTTCTGGCCATGCCGCTGGAGAAGCTTGCCGAGGAAAAGGCTGAAGGTAAGCTCATGCTCAATACTGTCGCCCTTGGTGCTGCCCTTTCTGTGGTGAATTACGACCTAGGCATGTTGGATACGGTTCTGGCGGACCACTTCGGCAGGGGTGAGGTTGGTAATAAGAATATCGCAGCGGCAAAGGCGGGATACGATTACGTGCAGTCTGAGCGCAAAGGCAAGTTTCGCGAGATCAAGCCGCTCTCTGAGGGTAAGAGAATGTTGCTCACTGGCAACGAGGCAATATCTTTGGGAGCTATTGCCGCTGGATGCAAATTCATGGCTGCCTATCCTATGACCCCGGCCAGCTCTATCATGGAATATATAGCAGCCAAATCAAGGGAACTCGACCTAGTAATGGTCCATACCGAGGATGAGATAGCTGCCATTAACATGGCTATCGGGGCTGCCTACGCTGGTGTCAGGGCCATGACTGCCACCTCTGGTAGTGGGCTTTGCCTCATGGTGGAAGGCATTGGACTGGCGGGCATTACTGAGACACCAGTAGTGATAGTCGATGGGCAGCGGCCGGGGCCAGCTGTAGGTCTGCCCACCCGAACTGAGCAAGCTGATCTTCAGTTCGTGCTTCATGCCCACCACGGCGACTTTCCCAGGGCCGTCTTGGCACCGGCTACCATTGGAGATGCCTTCTGGGTAACCATAAACGCTTTTAACTGGGCGGAAAAGTATCAGCTACCAGTTATTATTCTGACCGACCAGCATCTGGCAAGCTCCCACACT
>Ga0172363_10005156_pt1 | contig 10539 bp, 7 predicted proteins | sample LakKivs2_kivu2a2_FD_114541 | JGI IMG/M metagenome (GOLD analysis project Ga0172363, IMG submission 114541) | Sediment microbial communities from Lake Kivu, Rwanda - Sediment s2_kivu2a2 | ecosystem: Environmental > Aquatic > Freshwater > Lake > Sediment | place: Rwanda: Western Province, Lake... | reverse complement strand
GTTCAAAAAAGAGAAACATGGGACCGGTTTTTAAAAGCACCGATGTCATACTTGATTTGGGCCCCGGTAGCTCAGCCTGGTAGAGCGACTGAAGGTGACTGTCGAAACTTGTAGCCAGGCGCAGGATATCAGTAGGTCGTGGGTTCGATTCCCACCCGGGGCTCCAAAGACCGCCATGATTTTAACTTTGGGTGTGCCCTTTACTTTGGGGTCGTGGGGTGGCATCGGCTCAATGAGGGGATCTGGACACGTTTGGGACATTTAAATAGTTTATAAATTACTTTCAGCGTCCTCTCCCTCCTCAAAAGTGGCTTAAAAGCACTTTTCCTTACCAACGTGGAGATGACAAGTTGGAAGTGGATGATCAACTAAAACAATTACCTCCAAATAAATGTTGTAAATTAGCGGCCGTCATGCTTTTAACAGATGGTTGTGTCATAAAGCGAAACAATCGAAAATCATACTTCTTAGTATACTACGGAAAAGACGCAGTGTTACACCGAATTTTCAAGTTTTTGGTGATGAGCGGATTTGGAGGAAAACCATCGTGTTTTTTGGCACATCACAAACGGGCTTACCGAACGGTATTTGAGCGGGGGCTGAATTCCAAATCTACAAACACTCTTTTCTCTCTGACACCTTCATTCAAAACGAGTCCGGGTCAGAAAAACACAGTTGAATATGCTACAATGCAAAGTCCAAAAATAGAGTTTCTTTCTGACGAATCGTTTGGAGTAAAAGTCTTGGCATTTAGGCTTGCCATGAGTGCAGACGGAAACGTTGCAATTATCAATGCGGCTGGTAGGAGACTAAAGTTTAGGTTAAGACTTGGATGTGCACATCCGACTTTGGCAAAGGAATGGGGGGCGCTGGCAAGAGAGCTAAAGATTCCAATGAACTTGGCAAAAGACAAAAATACATGGTCAGGAATTCAAGGGCTCAACACAGATCGGAAAGATGGCATGTTGAAATTTTCAGATTATGGCGGATTCATCAATGGTGTCAAAGCACACAAATCACGCAGGTATCGTGGATTTGAGAAAAACGCAATTTTGTTTGGTATACGGGATCTGATAACAGGAAAAAGTAACCATCTTAAAGAAGCTATCGAGAAATATGAAGCGGGGTCGTGGGGTAGCTTGGCCTATCCTACTGGCTTAAGATCATTCTTCGATGGTCTGCCAAATGGGACGTAGGTCAACGCAGAAAAGCCAGTGACCCGAGTTCAAATCTCGGCGACCCCACCACATATTTATCTGTAGCAAAATTCAAGATGTTCAGTAGGGGCAGAAGATTGCATATCCACGATATAGTTATTACAGCTGACGAAGCGAACATGTTGAATCATCAACTGTCATTTCTGTCGGGTTTCCTTTCCTGCGTGCCACGCGACAAGATACCAGCGCCGTTTAGACGTTATGTGGAGCGCAAGTTGTTTGCGCAGCCGCACAGCGACGATGGCATCGCCAAGCTGGCCATCTTGCCGCTACGGAGGCTGGAAAGTGCCTTGCTAGAAAAGGGCTTCGATGCCGTGATATGCGTGCCCAAGGAAGTTGAGAAATTCAAAGCGAAGGTATGGGCCGTTTCTGCGATGGATCCATTTGGGATAGGGCCCGCGAGTTCAACAATGGCAGGACTATCAGGGGGCAGAGAGCCTTACAACAAGTGGTACTTTGAAAGGCTGATGAGGAGAATCAGGGCGAACAATCCAAACGCAAAGATACTTGTGGGAGGCTCCGGCGCCTGGGAATTCGATGTGTTTCCCACGGAGCTCAGAAGGCTCGGCATAGATTGCGTCGTGCAGGGTGAAGTCGAGAACATCATCGAAGATCTATTTCACCGTGCATTAGCTGATGACCTGCCAGAAAAAGTTGTCGGTGGGCCTGCTGAGAGGGTCCCGACGATGAGGGGACCGTGCTACTGGGGGATGACGGAGATCGGCAGAGGTTGTGACAGGATGTGTCAGTTCTGCGATCCTTCCATGAAAGAATTCAGGTGGTTCAGCTACGAGCAAATAGCTGCTGAGGCACAAATCAATGCAAAGAGTCCACTGACAGATCAGATTTGTCTACTGTCGGAGGATGTGCTGAGATACGGGACGAAGGTCGGAGAATGGGCGCCAAATGAGAAGGTTGTGAAATTGATAAAAATGGTCAACGCGATAGCAAAACAGAACCGCAAGTCAATTGCGTTCACCCACGCGACCGTCGCAGCGGCTGCCTCCGCGCCAGACATCGTCAAGCAGATTGCGGAGGAACTTGGGCTTGGAGGAGATAATTTTTCAGGATTTCAAGTTGGGTTGGAAACGGGCTCACCGAGGCTCGTGGAAAAATACATGAGAAATAAGGCCAGACCTTGGCCGCCGGAGCAATGGCCCGATGTCGCCGAGCGCGGTTTCGCTGTCATGGCAGAAAATAACTTTATCCCGATCGCCACCTTGGTGATGGGATGCGCCGACGAAACCGACGAGGATGTCATAAAAACGATCGAGCTTGTCGAGCGTCTCAGGAACTATCCATCGATGATAGTCCCACTGTTCTTTGTCCCGCTGGGCGTGTTGCGGGAGAAGAGGGCCTTCGAAAGAAAGCAATTAACAGCCGCACGAAAGGATCTGTTCGTCGTTTGTGCGCAGCACACCGCACGATGGAGTAAAAGATTTGCGGAGTGGGCAGGAGGGGTGTCGGAGATGGACAAGTATATTCTGTATGCTGGCTGCACGTATATTTTTGAAGCTTTGAAGGCGCTGAAGCGGGAAAACGAGAAAATAGGTAAAATCGAATTTTTGGGGATATTGTTGAAGGAGAGCGCGAGCTACTTTTTCAACCAAAAAATTATTTCTCGATTGAAGTCACGGAAAAGGAGTCCAAAAGTTTGACTTCTTTCTATGTCTCGTTTCTGTTTCTCAGCCCGAACTATGCGTCCAACGCTTTTTCACCATTCAGCTTGCAAATTTTCTGAAAATTATCTCACGCAGGTACGGATCTTTAAGCACCCTGATGGATATTCGCGCGATGTATAGAGGATTCAAATAAAACTCTTTTATCGTTTTTCCTATCGCATTTTCAAGCCACTCTTTGGAGTATTCGCACATTCCGACTTCGACTGGTGTAAAGCCAGTCTTCCAATATTTATGTAGTTCTGGGTTCTTGGCGACGATTTCATTCCATATCTGCGTGCCGGGGTAGGCCCAAAGGGGCCCGATCCCAACACCGTCCATGCCCAAGTTTTTCGCGAATTTTAGTGTGTTCAGGACTTCAGCCTTTGTTTCGATGGGTGCGCCAACGATGAAGGTGCCAGTGGCGTTAAGTTTCGCTTTTTTGGCGGCTTTCACGGCTTTGACCGACTGTTGTGGGGTTATCCTCTTGTTGTAGTAATCGAGGATTCTCTGGTTCGCGTTTTCCAAGCCGAAGAAGACGGCCTCGCATCCCGCTTCTTTCATCTTGGAAAAAATCGCATAGCTGGCGGAATCTACTCTGCTACCACACCACCAATGGAACTTCAGATGCCGTCGTTTGATCAACTCGCATATTTTTTCCGTCCGTTTTTTTATGAGCGTGAAACTATCATCGATTATGCCGATGTCTTCATATCCGTGTTCTATCAACTGCTCTATTTCATCGACAACATTTTCAGGTGACCTAAAAGAAGTCATGTTACCTCTGAAAGCCGTGCAGCAACAAAATGTACAACGGAATGGACAGCCGCGCGATGTGATGATCGTGGTGAACTTTCCTGTGGTGAAACTCACACCTGCCAACGTGTTGGCGTAGTCATCTTCGACTAGGCTTCTATCAGGTATTGAAATTTTGTCGATATCTTTGGTAAATTTTCTTTGAGGGTTGTGGACAATTTTCTTTTTATGTATGTAGGAAATCCCATCAATTTTGTTCATTTTTTTCTTGTTCTTGAAGGCGGCCAAGACATCCAGCAGGGTTTCTTCTCCTTCATTTCTGACTATGACATCCACGAATGGAAATTCTCTCAGTATTTCTTCAGCCATAAAAGTTGCGTGATATCCTCCAACTACTATCTTGGTCTCCGGCATCTTCGTTTTTACTCTATTCGCGATCTCTATTCCCTGCGTGAAATTTGTGGTTAGTGTGCTGATGCCCAGAACATCTGGGTTTTCCTTTTTTATCCATTCCTCTATTTTGTTGTGGTACCATCCCTTCACCGCAGCGTCTAGGACCGATACTTCATATCCAGCTTCTCTGAGTGCAGCGCCGAGGTATAGAATGCCAAGCGGGGGCCAAGCAGTTTCAGCGCTCACAACCCCATTTTTCAGAAAGTTGAAAAAAAGAGAAGCCTTTTCTTTGAACGACATCGGGGCAAAAAAATGCGATGGGGGATTTATTAGAGATATTTTCATTGTTTTCACATTTTAATCTGTAGATTAAAACTTAAGCTTTAACTATTAAATAGGATACAAGTTTCTTTTAATCCTGCCGCAAAAACTGTAGATAGGGTTGCGAAGAAAACAAATCGTAGTAGCCATGTCATTCTAGTCAGTAAATTTTCTGAAAATATTTTCTATTTTGCCGATGCTTGCCCGTTGCATGCGCTTTTTTCTTGCGGAGTGCGTAAAACGCGATGACGCATGGTAAAATGAAAAGTGTTGCTATTAGTGCGTAGACAATCACAATTGCAGTTAGGCTCCCGAACCTCCCCAGCGCTGGCATCCTTGAAAGCGCCAGCACACCAAAAACTCCGACTGTCGTAGCCATCGCCGCCAAAATTGATGTTCCAGTATTCATTACAGTAGTCCTGATCGCCTCCTGTGGTGGCCGGCCGCGAACCTTCCACTCTTCCCTGAATCGATAGACAATCTGAATACTGTAGTCTATTCCAGAGCCAATTACGAGTGCAGAGATTCCCATGGTGAGGACATCGAGCGACCAGCCGAGCAACCGCAAAGTTCCGAATTCAAATGCCAGCACCAGCGCCACGGGCAATATGCACATGGCACCTATTGCTGGAGACTTGAAAATTATGATTAGAACCATGAGGCAGAGAACCATCGCCACCAAGGTCGTTTTTGCCATTCCTGAGGTGATCCCTCCCATGATATCGGCGATGATGGCCGGCTCACCTCCGACTGCCGGTGCCCCGTTTGTGGTGAGGGTAAGGAACACGCCAGTGTAACTTGGAACATGGGCCCTAACGATTTTAGTCGCCTGCTCCATCTCCTTGTCGGTTTTCGCGTTTACAAAGAAGAGTATCGCAGCTACACTATTGTCTCCCGATAAAAGCATGCGCATGTACGTTTGAGTTGCTGGTGAAGTCTTTAGGTTCTCGACTATGGCGGAAATTTCTGGCTCAGTCAGCAAGAGAACATTTTCTCCCGTGGCCATTGCGTGGGCAAAGACCAAATCCGCCAGACTGAGCGAACCAGTGATAAGTTGACGCTGGGGATTGTTCACGTCCGAAACAACGGCGTTTTCAAACATGTACATGCTCCCTAACCCACCGAGGCTCGAAAGCTGTCCTCTCGCCAGAACAAAGAGGTATGATTGCCCACCAAATAGGTTTTCTATTTCACTTTGGGCCACTATGGATTCTACATCGGAAGGCAAGAATGTTTCGAAGGACATTGTCGTGCTAACCCCAAAAGCCGAAACTCCGCATAGCGCCGCTATGCCCGCGACCACGAGGACTACAATTTTTCGGTGACGTTCGGCACCAGTCGCGGCACTTGACAAGGCCATGTCTAACCTTTTTCCTCTTTTAGCAGCAGCCGCTTTCACTTTTCCTGTTTTTCCCTTATCTCTCAGGATGATTATGGACGGCAACAAAGTGGTTGCTAGAACGAACATGAAGAGGATTCCCAGCCCAGCGAGAATGCCAAGGGTCTGTATTGGGGGCAGGTCGGAGATTGAAAATGAGGCAAAACCGATCACGGTCGTTACCATACACATGAGAACAGCTACGCCGATTGTGCCAACTGAAATCACGACGGCTTTTTCCGCACGTAGCATTTTGCCGCGCCCCTCGTAGTACCGAGAGAGGATGTAGATCGAGTAATTAGCCCCCATACCCAAGAGGAGCGGTATCAGGGCCACGTGAACCATTGTGAAATCAAGTCCTAGGTGCCCCATCGCACCTACTGCCCACATGCTTCCCAAGCCGATCACGAGTGCGCATAAGAAGATGTCTGAAAATCGTCTAAATGTCAAGAATAAAATTATTACCACTAGGATCGCGGCGACTGGAATTAGAATGCGGTTGTCCCGGTTCATCATCTCCATGATGTCGTTGTAGCTGGAGTATGTGCCTCCGACGCTGGCCGTCAGGTTGGTGTGGGCGTGTTTGAAATCATCGACGCGCGCCCTGAGGATCGTTGTTTTGTCCATGAGTTCTGATCTGGAGAGTTTTGTGTTGATGTAAACGTAGATCACGGTTGCTTTCCTATCCGCAGTCAAAAGTTTATTTATCTCTCCGGCGGTTTGAGGATTAGACAAAAGGTTTTCTAAAATTGTTTCAACACTCGTTTCAAGTATATTGTCTGGGAGCAATTCATAATTCGGGATGTATTTTAGGATAGAATCAGTATACATCAAAATATCTGTGATATAATTATCGAGCTGCGGGTCGGACTGCAGGGCGTTCTCCAGCGCGAGCATAGCTCTGATGACATCTGCTTTGGTAACGTTGTCAGCCTTGAGCAGGATCATCTCGCTCGATGTGGTGCCGAATTGGTTTTCCAGTTCGAGGGTTGTCTTAACTGAGGGATAACCCTCGGGGAGGAATTTCTTAAAGTCGGTCGTCATTGACACTTTTGTAACACCGTACGCCATGAAACATGAAAGGAGGATCGCGACGAGAATGACCGTACGTGGCCTACGTTCGCACATTCTAGCTATTTTTCCCATCATCAGGTCGACCCTCGCGCTCAGGATTGTATTGAGTATTTCCTAGTGGCTTAAAAACGTTGGCGAATGGCAAAGATAAAGCTTTTTGGCGTGTTTGATGATAATGAATATTAAAAATTTGAGGAATGAGCATGGTGGGATATAAAGTAGTTCTCACCGCAGACAGGACACTCATGAGTGAATACGGTGGGCACATATTCTTAGGGTTCAGTGCCTGCATACCCAAGGGGCTGATATCTGATCGGCTTTATTTCTCCCTCTTTTGTCCATCCGTTGAGACAAATGGTAGCTGCACTCCCACGGTCGCGCCGAATGGAACTAGAAAGATCGAGGCCGCGCTACTTGACTACGGTTTTCATAGGGGAGATGTAATTGTAGCTCATCCAGAACACCTCGATGAGGTAATCGGTCCAGAAACGAAGGTTGTGGGGATCACCGAGAACGACCCTTTAGGAATAGGGCCAGCAACCTCTATTTTCACAGAGCTTTTTGGCGGAGAGGCGTACATGGCGTTAAAATTCAGGGAGTTGCTGAATCACCCTTCCATCAGAAGATATAGACCAAAAATAGTCGTCGGCGGGGCCGGGGCATGGCAGCTGGAGGATGCTGAAGTAAGGAGGAGGCTTGGAATAGATTGTGTGGTCATTGGCGAGGGCGAGAGGACCGCCCCACGCCTCTTCGAGCAGATCATCAATGGGGGGGTGGTGCCTGAAGTCGTGCGGGGTGAAGTGGTCCCAACGGAAGAAATACCCGTGATAGGGGGGCCGACGGTGGATGGTATTGTCGAGATAGCTAGGGGTTGCGGGAGGGGCTGTGATTTTTGTGTGCCGACGCTTCAGTTGTATCGCAGTCTCCCAATCGACCACATTTTGCGAGAAGTGGAGGTCAATCTCAGGGCTGGAAGGCAGCCCACGTTGCATGCGGAGGACGTCTTGAGATACAAAGCCAAGGGACTAGAGATAAATAGAGAGGCCGTCGTGGGACTTTTCAAAGCGGTAAAGAATCACCCCGGCGTCAAAGGGGTGGGGATCAGCCACTTTGCGCTTTCCTCGGTGGCGAGTGCCCCAGATCTCATCGGAGAGATATCCGGTGTGCTCGGTGCAAGCGATGACGAGGAGATAGGTGGTCAGACTGGTATCGAGACAGGCAGCCCAAGACTGATCGAAAAACACATGATGGGGAAATGTAAACCTTTCAAACCCGAGGATTGGCAGGACATCGTCGTGGGCGCGTTCGAGGTATTATCCGAGAATCACTGGGTTCCATGCTCTACCCTGATTTTGGGCCTTCCTGGAGAAACGGAGAAGGATGTTGAGTTGACGATAGAACTAGTGGAGAAGCTTGAGAGATTCAAAAGTCTGATCGTACCGCTCTTCTTCGTAGCGATGGGGGGATTATGGGGGAAGGCCACCTCTTTCACGAGAAAGGAGATGACGCCCATGCACTCTGAACTCATAATGAAATGTTGGGAGCATAACTTCTCTTGGGTCCCGACGTTGCTTGAGAAGAGTGTTTGCCCCAGCATGAAAAGAACGGTAGCTAGATTTGGGTTAAAACTCATCGCATTTTACGGCATCAAGTTAGTGAGGAAAATATTTCGTGCGTGTCGGGAAGATTACGGCAGCGATTTGAATGCTATGATCCAAGATATAAAAAGTGGCGAGGTGAAAGTGACTCCTTTGCCAGTTCGTTTGATATCTCCTTTGATCAAAGCCGTCGAGAAAGCCAATTCAAGTTGTTAAAAATACTAAAATCGTGTTTTGAGAACATAGCGGACAGGTTGGAGGAGAACATTGATTACCATGCATTCATAAAGCTACTCAGTAAAGTATAGTTGGTTAGCATGGCCGAATATAAAGTTGCGCTCGTCGGGTGTGGCACGATTGGGACGATGATAGCGAAGGCCATAGACGCAGGTGAAGCTGGCGATATGAAGTTGGCGTGGCTTTTTGACATCCGATCTGAAAGTTGCGAATCACTTGTAAAAAAATTACATTCCAAACCAGAGTTGGCAAAAAACATCGGCGAAATCTTGGCGGATAAATCAATAAATCTGGTCATTGAAGCAGCTTCTCAGGTAGCCGTCGCCCAATATGCGCTTGATGTTCTCAGATCTAAAAAAGATTTGATGATAATGAGCGTCGGGGCTCTTGGCGATGAAAAATTGCTGGAGAGCATAAAAAAAGAGGCGGAGAGAGTCGGTAAGAAAATCTACGTGCCATCTGGCGCAATATTGGGGATAGACGGCGTCAAAGCTGCGAAGATTGCTGGAATAGAGGGGGCGGCGTTGACCACGCGCAAGCCAGCCAAGACCTTAGCGCCGGGCGCATATGTTCAAAAGCGTGGCTTGGACCTAACCAAGATAAAGAAGCCAACGGTCGTGTTTGAGGGGCCAGCGCGGGAAGCGGTCAAAGCTTTTCCGGAGAGCGTCAATGTCGCGGCTACTCTTAGCTTGGCGGGAATCGGGTTCGATAAAACAATGGTGCGGGTTGTTGCAGATCCGTCGCTCGACCGCAACGTGCACGAGATCCATATCAAGGGTAAGGCAGGTGAATTTGTGACCGAAGCCAGAAACGTGCCTTCGCCGGACAATCCGCGCACGAGCTATCTCGCGGCGCTCTCGGCGATTCGCACTTTGCGAAATCTCACAGAGACAATTCGGGTTGGGACCTGAGCCTCACGGCTTCGCCATTCGTACTGTCGCCAACAGAAGTATAATGCCGAGCGTAGCTTTTAGAAATGCTTCTCCCGCTGCAAGGGCTAGACGACCACCGACTAAAGCCCCTACAGCGGACGGTATCGCCATCGCGACACAAACGACGACAACGCCTCTGCTTACATGTTTCATTCGTGCGTGTTTGAATGCCCCCGTAGCTACCGTCGGTATGGACACAAGTAAGCTTGCAGTGCCCGCAGTTTTTATTGGCATGTTGAATGCGTACATAAACGCTGGAATTCTAAGTTCGCCGCCAGCGACGCCAAGCGCCCCGCTGACTACGCCAATTAGTGCACCAACCACAGCTGCCAAAAATAGGCTTGTAGGATAACTGAGGGCGAGACCAGATGGTGCTTCTTGTGCGAAAGCTTCGTGGATCATTTTTATTCCTATCGCGACGAGGAGTGCGCCAACCGAAAATTTTAGGTATTTCTCATTTACTCTAGCCGTCAGCGCCGCCCCAGCGTATGCTCCAATGATCGATGCTACGCACATGACTGCTAAGGCACCGATGGCCTCAGGAAGCACTATCCCAACAGCTAAACGGGTGGCTAGCCCCACCGTTGCGGTGACTAGTCCTATGATTAGATTCGCAGCAGCAGCAATCGCCACGGGAAAGCCGACAAAACAAATCAATACTGGTAGCCTGAACTCCCCACCACCCACTCCCAGTAAACCTGCAATGAAACCGATGGCGAGGCCAAAAACAGATGCCGTGATGATATTTTTTCGAGCAAAATTGCCGGAGCGCAGGTCATTGAACTTCGCTTTTTTTGTCAAGGACAACCCCTCACATTTAAGCACGATAACTTAAATTTTCTTGAAAATTAAGCACTAATGTTTAACAAACTAAGATTGGAAGTCGTTTGGCCACAAAGGTAATGGTGGCAAAGCCTTAATTCTACCCTCGCCGAAAACGTTGGCTGAGGGATTTGAATGCAAGTGGCTGAGATG
>Ga0172363_10005151_pt1 | contig 10544 bp, 8 predicted proteins | sample LakKivs2_kivu2a2_FD_114541 | JGI IMG/M metagenome (GOLD analysis project Ga0172363, IMG submission 114541) | Sediment microbial communities from Lake Kivu, Rwanda - Sediment s2_kivu2a2 | ecosystem: Environmental > Aquatic > Freshwater > Lake > Sediment | place: Rwanda: Western Province, Lake... | reverse complement strand
TGGGCTGTGCCCAGCTCGCCCTCAGGATAATAGGCACAGCCATGCAATTTGAGTTAGCTTTCAGCGGCTAACCACCAAAGTCGCCGGTCTCGAATATTCGCCAGCTGCATGAGTCTATTTCCTACCGACATAGATCCCATAGCCGAAATAATCATCATACTCCTTGAAGAACTTGTCCATTGTTTTCATTCGTCTTCTTATTCTACCATTGGTCAGATATCTGAACATGATTCTGGCGGCATTTACCAAACCTTCATCGGCTAGCATACCCCGCATCCCTCTGAACTCCTGAGAATAGGCCAAAGTCTGTAGCTCCTTGACGCCGGCCTCATCAAGAAACTTCTTCCAGTTTTCAAATGTTTCGACCCCCAACATGCAGTAGGCACAGATTACATTCGATACCCCGTCCAGAAACTCTTTTGTTACTGGCTTTTTCCAGCTCAGCTCGAGCCAACCGATGTATCCTCCTGGCTTTGTGACCCGCAACGCTTCCTGTATTGCCTTTTTCTTGTCCCCAACAAGAATAAGCACTGCTTGTCCAAAAGCCCGATCAAATTCACCATCTGCAAATGGCAAATTCAAAGCGTCACCCACTCGAAAACTGACTTTGTTTTCTAATCCTTTTCTCTTGGCGAGTGCAGTAGCTTGGTGTAAAAGGTCCTCAGATTGGTCCAAACCTACTACGTTGCATCCGTATTTCTGAGCAAGAAGAACCGATGTCGTACCTTTACCGCAACCGATGTCCAGTACTTTCGAGCCCTGATCCATATGAGAGGATTCAAGCAATTTATGTGTAGCTTCGAAGCCTCCAGGATGAATGACAGTCAATCCAACGTGATTCGCCATGAAATCGAAGATATCACATTGTTCAATAGAGCATTTCGTATCTTCAGTACATGTCTTCTCTGCCATGTGTCAATCCCTCCCCTGGACAGAAAACTAAGTTGTCCGACAAATTGAGTCTTGAAAGGATAGTACTTTTGGAAAAGCGAAATGTCAACAAGGGAGATGATTTCCTTCCCATATTTCACAATAGGTAGCCTGATTTCCGTACAACACGGGCAAAGGAGGCAATCTAGTCCGCCTAGTCCTTGGGTCGCTGAAGCAAATCCTGCCCCGGCCAATCTTAATGTCAGGGGGCCGCAACCAAGGGGCTGGCATCGGAGGCAGAAGTAGGTGCCACGTCTCGGTGCCTATGTAGCAGAATATTCTTGACTGGGATAGACTGGTTCTAGTAAAGTTCTTGAACCGCCTTGCAGGAGAGGAGTCATAATGAATTATCTACTACAACCCAAGAAATATAGGAGCCTCATGCCCGACGAGGGGTCGAGAGCCATCATGGACAAGACTATTGCCTTCTTCGAGAAGATGGGCAAGGCCAGGATTCTCGATGATTACACCAAGAAGGTCTGGTACAGAGAGTTCGTCGAATTCATCGGCAAGGAGCAGATCTTTGCCAAGCTGCTGACACCCAGGGAATATGCCGGCGGAGACCCCGATTGTCGCTGGGACACGGCCCGCAACAGTGAATATGCTGAACTTCTGTCCTTCTACGGCCTGGGCTACTGGTACTGCTTCCAGGTGACCATCCTGGGCCTCGGCCCAATCTGGATGAGTCAGAATGAAAAGGCGAAAAAGAGAGCAGCCAGGCTCCTCAAGGAAGGTGCTATCTTTGCGTTCGGCCTTTCCGAGAAAGAGCACGGCGCCGACATCTATTCCACGGAAACCTCACTGACACCGATGCCTGACGGCACATGGGTGGCGAACGGGGAGAAATACTACATCGGCAACGGCAACGAAGCGGAAATGGTATCCACTCTGGGCAAAATCAAAGACGGCACGGAAGACTACACCTTCTTCGTCACTAACTACCGCCACAAGGCTTATGAACTGAAGAAGAACGTGGTCTCCCACCAGGAATACGTGTCCAACTTCGCTCTGCACAACTATCCCATCACGAAGGACGACATCCTTTCCCGGGGCTCCCATGCCTGGGACTGTGCGCTAAACACGGTGAACATCGGCAAATTCAACATTGGTCCCGGTTCCATCGGGGTTGCCGAACACTGCTTCTACGAGGCCATCACCCATGCCTCCAACCGCGTTCTCTACGGCATACGGGTCACGGACATGCCGCACGTGCGCAAGAACTTCATGGATGCCTGGCTGCGCCTGGTAGGCATGAAGCTCTACCAGCGCCGCGCCACTGACTATTTCAGGAATTCCAGCCAGAACGACCGCCGCTACCTGCTCTACAATCCCACCAGCAAGATGAAGGTGACGTTGCAGGCCGAACAGGTGGTCAGCCTGCTCTGGGAAGTGATCGCAGCCAAGGGATTCGAGAAGGACACCTACTTTCATATGGCCGCCGCCGATATCATGGGCCCGTCCAAGCTTGAGGGAACGGTCCACGTGAACATCCAGCTCATCCGCAAGTTCATGCGAAACTACTTCTTCAGCCCGGTCGAGTATCCACCGGTAGCTGCGGACTTTGCACAGAAAGACGACCCGTTCCTGTTCAATCAGGGTCCCACCAAAGGCCTGGGAAAGATACAGTTCCACGACTATAAGCCTATCTTCGAGGCCAATAAGGGCCTGCCCAATGTGGCTACCTTCATGAAGCAAATAGCCATTTTCAAGGAGATGCTGGAAAAGGCAGGCCCGGACGACGCCCAGGATATGGACCCCTCCTGGTCTCTGCCTTTGGGTGAGATGTTTTCCATCGTTGTGTACGGCCAGCTCATCCTCGAGCAGGCCGGTATCAGCGGAATCGATTCAGACATTCTAAACCAGATGTTTGACTTCATGGTGCGTGACTTTGCTCAATTTGCCATGCAGATTTACGGCAATCACGGTTCCAAGGATGCACAACGGGATTATTGCGTCAGGATTATGCTTGTTAAGGCAGTGCCAAATCCCGAGCAATACAACAGGGTATGGCAGCAGTATGTTTCCGTTCTGAACGGCGAGTACGCCATGAATGAGTAGGTTGCCGGCGGGCGTGAATCCACAGACCCTAGGCAATTCAGTCTCCGGGCCTGGCTATCGTGAGCCTCTGGTCGCTGGTGCGAATCCAGCCGCTGCCGTTTTTGTATCAGAGACCCGCATCCTACGGAGTGAGTCCATCGCACAATCCAGAGGGCATACGACCCTCTTGATATTCAGATACCTGGCGCCGACCTGTTTCGATTCTGGAAATCTGTCAGATTCAGTTTTGGTGGGCTGCGCGAATTCTGGTGAGCACCTCAAAAGCGAAAAACCTCTGGACCAGGACTAACTAGAGCTGAAAAGCACCAACCCCTTTGTCCGTTGACACATAGAGAACCCCATCAACTATTGAGAAATCGATCATACCTCTCTCGTCAAAGGTCATCATCCAGAGAACGTCACCCGTCTCCTGGTCAATAGCTTGAAGTGCCCCGCAGGCTTTTCCTACGCCTCCGTACACAGCGCAAGTGCTTCTATAAATAACCCCTTGATATTGGTAGGCCAGTTCGGGACGAGAAGGTCTATCTATCAGGAAAGCCAGATCAGGCCCACCCTCGTTGGTTATCTTCTCCCTCACACTCTCTTGCAATATGCAGCAGTCCACAAAATCAGACAGGGACCATTTGTCGGGGAGGCAGTCAGATTGCGACAGACAATGCGTATCGTCAGAGAGATAGAAATCCCAGCCAGTCTGACCGGTTACTTCGTCTAGAGCTGTTATATTAGCTGTAAACCAGTACCAGTAGTAATCCGACTCAGACATCGAGACAATCTTCACCGGATGCCAGGCGTATACATAGCGGGAGTCAATTCCCACAAGGAGGCATTCCCCTGTCCCGTGTTCCCACAGTAACTCCCCCGTGTCTCTATTGATAGCCGTAATTTTGGGGGGGAGATATTGAGTTATGTGCGTAGCAGCGTCATATGTACCTGGACCGAGAAAGACCACCTCATCCCCGACCAGAATTCGTTTGTTGTGAGTATCAATGTCTTCATTCCACCATAAGGGTGCAACAGCCAGGGATACGACGGTACAATCTGTCAATCCAATTTCCGTTGTTCCAAAGTCGGCCAGCACGCCGGTGTAAGTAGCCAGGTCGCCCACGGTAAGCTCCAGTAGGCTCGACCTCTGACTTTGGTCAAAAACGGCTGCGACCTCTGTTCGGGTCCAGTCTAGGGGATTGACAAAATAAGCTACCAGCCCTTGTCCTTCTGCTGAGACATATTCGAGTTCATTTGTCCATTCAACCTGCTTCCCCTCATAGTCCTTCCAGAGATCCTCTCTCTGTATGCTTGTCAATTCACGGTCGAAGAGTTCTCTGGCAAAATCGTAGGCAGAGGCCTCAACATACTCAAGCTCGGCTACCTGTCCTGATGGTATGGGCAGTAAGTGTGTAGTTAGGATAATCGCTGCACCGATAGCTATAAGACAAGGTACTATGATTGCAGCCAGTTTCTTCTTACTCTTTTTACTCTTTCCTTCAGCGACTTCCTCTCCTACCAGTCGACGCCAACACTTAGAACAGAATCCTTGGCCTTCCTTCACCTCGGTTCCACAGATAGGACAGGTCGGCATAGCTTCACCTCCCAGACGTTTACATTGTCTATCCCCTGGAATCCACTGGCCGGGCTACTAATCAACCACGGTATACGTCCTCGTCCCATTATACCACTGCCGCGTCGGTGAAGTCTGATGAAAGCTCAGGAGTGCATGGAGGATTGGCAAGGGCATTCATAGTGTGAAGATAAGGTCGAATGAACCAAGGACCCAGGATGCCCTGAGTGACTGGTGCAAATCCGGCCGCTGGCAACTTTCATGTCAGGGGCCTCCGACCTAAAGGCTGGCAGTTGGGACAAAAGTACGTACCGCGGTTTTGCACCACGACCCGCTCAATGGTGCAGCCACACACTGGGCAGGGTTCGCCTCCTTTGTGAGCAACCTTGAAATCGAAATGGGCTGTGCCCAGTTCACCCTGGGGACGGACATAGGTGTCCACGCTGGCACCTTTGCTGCCGATGGCTGCCCGAAGAATCCGGCGGATGCTGTTATGTAAAGTGCGCGCCTCTTTCCGCGACAGGTCGTCTGCTTTTCTCAGAGGGTGAATCCGAGCGGCAAAGAGGGCTTCATCGGCATACATATTGCCGATTCCTGCGACGATACGCTGGTCGAGAAGTGCAGCTTTTATGGGGATGTGATGCCGGCCTAATCTCTCCCTCAGAAGGATCGCCGTAAACCGTTTGTCGAGAGGCTCGGGACCCAGCTTGCATACAACCGCACTGGCATCATCCACCAGCCACATTCTTCCCAGTCGTCGCCGGTCGTTGAAGACAAAGCGGCGCCCGTTGGAGAGGTGAAACACAGCCCGTGCATAGCGCCCAACCTCCTCAGGGTCTAACAGCAAGCTGCCGGTCATCCTGAGATGAATAATCAGCGACCTGCCATTCGACAGGTGAAAGATAAGGTACTTTCCCCGACGCTCCAGGCTTTCTATCTTGTGCCCGACTAACCCGCGACGGACTCCCTTAGCAGTGCTGCCACACACCACTTTGGCATCTAAAATAGTGACTTTCGTCAAGCTTTGCCCCGCGACCCAGGGCGCAAGCTCGTTCTTAATCGTCTCTACCTCAGGCAGTTCCGGCATCTATTGAGTCCGATTGTCGAGCGTCGTCTACTTGAGCGCTGCCTTGACTTCCTTCTGGAAGCTGTCTTTATCCAGGACATAAGACTTGATGAGCCTGCCATTCACGATGCAGGCTCCAACACTGACATTTCGCTTACTCACTTCTTCAGGTTCTTCAGACGAGTCTATCCACCTGATATAAACCCCCGGGTCTATCTCTCGTATGTACTTCTCCATTCTCTTGAGGAAATAGGGGTAGGTCGCAGGACAGTAATCGGGGCCGGAAATGATGACAACCTTTCCCTTATCTTCATCCTGAGGAACATGCCGGACTTCTTTCTTGGGAATAGGCTTGTAGGTAAAACCTGGCTGCAGAGGGTAGTAGAGATGGTCAGGGTCTCCCCCTATCTGTCTGAAACCTTTTCTCGAAAAGAACTCTCGTGCCGTGTATTGTTCGGGCTCTCCGCCCAGAAATGTCTTCGTCACGAGCGCCAGCGGCCGTCTATTATCGAACCACTTCATTGGCTCTTTCACGTCTTCCATCAGGCTGCGCAAGAGCCGGCTTCCAATCCCTCTCCCCCAATATTTCTGCACAGGAACATACATGCAGTCGATACAAACAACTCGTTCCTCAAGAGACGGTCGGTACTGGATCATCCCCGCTGGATTGCCATTTTCGTAGGCTACCTTAGCGAATGAACCCCATTTGGGGAACATCTCAGCAGCCCATTTCTTTTTGTCTGCCGCACCTCTTATCCAGTCGGGGTTACTTCTCATGTCGGGTGACACGCATACCCGACACAGATCATCTATGTTCTCCTCTGTGACATCCTTGATAGCGATTTCATCCATCATTCCTTCTCTCCTTGCCTGCTGCTCTTTCACATCATAGCAGAAAAACGCACACTGCTCCTGCCTCCGAACCGACAGGAAAACCGAGGGTTTGCTCAGGTCCGCCTTGTTTTGGCCTTTTGGTCCTGCGCATGAACTATATGGTGATATGCCTGTTTAGTCGGCCTTCAAGAAGTCCAGGACTTCCCTGTTAAATCTATCGCTCATCTCCATGAAAAAGGCGTGTGATCCGCCTTCAACTTTGACCAGCTTCGAATTCGGTATCAGCGCCGCTGTTATCTCTGAGGAATGGGGATCCACGAGCCTGTCCTCTGTTCCTGTTATGACAAGCGTCCGGGCTCGAATCTTGTGTATGCGGTCAAGAGCGTTGTAACTTGTCACAGCTTCCCACTGCCTGATGAAACCGTCTATATCGAACTGCTTGAACCAGGTTCCAGCCTGGGCGGCAAGGCTCTCTGCCAGTGACCTGCTATTGAATGCCAACGCCACAGTAGCCTTCATTATCTGGAGAAAGTCTACCTTCCTGAAATCGACTCGGCGGCTGCTATCCTCCATACCAAGCGCCCTTAACATGTCCGGGTGCAGGCGCGCCCCCTCTCCCCCGGCCATGCTGCACACCAGTATGAGTTTCTTAACCCTGTCCGGGTAATTGATGGCAATATCCTGCGCCACCGGCCCTCCAAGGGACATCCCCAGCACGTGAGCCTTATCGATACCGAGATGGTCAAGGAGACCTACGGTATCGTCAGCCATCGTCGCAATGGTGTAAGGCTCGGGGGACCTGTCAGTCTTCCCGATGCGCCTGTTGTCGAATACAATCACCTTATAGCGTTCCTGAAAGGCACCTATCTGTAATATCCAGGCTTCGAGAGAGCCGAAAGAGCCCATTATTAAAACGAAGGGCTCTCCCTGTCCGTGGACTTCATAGTACATGTTGATTCCGTTAACCGTTGCCTTCGACATTCCTCATACCCCCGGTTCTTGTGTTTGCCCTCTGGCGCAATGGTTGTGGACAGGAGAAATCCGAGCCCGCTCGCACCCCGCCCAGGCCTGCTGCCGCAATGCCAACTTGCCAGCGTATCAGGCCGGGAGCTTTTTTCTTATTCTCTCGAGAGTTGCTTTCGGCTTGGTGAGCCTGAAGCCTTTCCAGAAACCGGTCAGCTTCTCACAAGGAAAGTCACGACAATAGGCACAGTTCTCAACGCCCTTCTCTTGTCCGCAGCGCCGCACCCTGCAAGTCCCGCAGAATTTGAACAATCTTCGACCAGTCGCCAAACATCCGTCGCAGTTGATATCCTCCGTTTTGAGGGTCTCCTTCTTGGTTGACCAAGCTTTGGCAACTTCTTCCTTCAGCTCACTGTCGTTTCTCTGCGTGGCAATGAAGGCGCGACAATCGGTGCATTGGATGCCACAATAGGCAATCATCTTCTCCTTCATTCTTTACCTCTTTCTTTTTATCGTACGGGTTTGGTCTGATCCTTAACTACTGCTGCCTCCGTGAAGCTCTTTGAACTCATCTTCTAGAATACTCATCATCACGAAGTCATAATACTTGCCGTCATAGTAGTATCCATCTCTCTGGACGCCCTCGTTCTTAAAGCCAGTCTTCGCCCAGAAACGCAGTGCCCTCTCATTGAAGCCGACTACACCTATTGCCACTCTGTGGAAGTTCAGCTGTCTAAAAGCATAATCCAGCAAAAGAAGAATCGCCTCGCTCCCGTACCCCTTCCCCCATTCTTCTCTCTCCCAGATGATAACACTTATATCTGTGGTACGCCAGGTGCGGTCCATCCTCAACAAGCCAGCCTCTCCAATCACCTTGTTGTTCTCCTTCATGATCACCATAAACCATGCTCTTGCGGCATCAGCACGAACCTTCTTGAGGAATTTCTCGCAGTCCGCCTTGCTCATCGGTGCAACTTCGCCGATCAGCCCCCTAATCTCAGCATCTTCTGACCATTTCCGCAGGTAGACCAAATCCCCTCTTACCAGGGGCCGCAAATTGACACGCTTGCCTGCCAAAATTCTTGCCTGTGTCCGTGTTTCGTTCTCAAATCCCGGCATGCGCGTTCATCCGTTCATCTGCGCAGGGCATCTATGCAGAGGGCGAATCGCCTTGACTTGTGCACAGCTGTACTACTGCCATCTTCAGTTAGCTCCATTGCGCCAGCCTCTCAGTTTTCTCAGGCCTAGTCTTCCGATATTGTGTAGGACCCTATCGCATCTCGGCCCAGTTTTTGCCCAGCCTGGTATCTATCTTCACAGGCACACGCAGCTCAAAGGCGTGGGGCATAAGCTCGGCGACCAAAGACTTCATCTCGGCCACTTCCGCCTCCGGCACCTCGAACAGCAACTCGTCGTGTATCTGTAACAGCATCTTGCTCTTGAGCCTCCGCCTCTCCATCTCCCGGTATAGATTTATCATGGCAATCTTGATGATGTCGGCGGAACTGCCTTGCACCGGGGCATTTATAGCCATGCGCTCGGCAGCTTCCCTGACCATCCGGTTGGGGGAATTGACCTCGGGCAGGAACCGCCGCCTGCCCAGCACCGTCTGCACATAGCCCAGCTTGCGGGCCTGTTCCTTGGTAGCTTCAAGATACTCCCTCACCTTAGGATACTTTTCGAAATATAAGGCAATGAACCGGGCAGCTTCCTCCCGGCTGAGCTTGGTAGCCTGCTCCAGTCCGTAATCACTCATGCCATAGACTACCCCAAAGTTGACCGTCTTGGCATTTCGGCGCATGTCGGGGGTCACCTCGTCCAAGGTGACGCCGAAGAGTTTTGAGGCGGTCGTGGCGTGGATATCTTCGTCCTGGGCAAAGGCGGCAATAAGACCGGGATCTTGAGAGAGGTGGGCCAGAACTCTAAGGTCAATCTGAGAGTAGTCGGCGCTCAAGAGATATGTGCCGGGCGGAGCTATGATGGCTTTCCTTATCTTATTTCCCAGCTCAGTCCTTATCGGTATATTCTGGAGGTTGGGGTCGCTGGAGGAGAGCCGACCGGTGGCCGTGCCGGTCTGATTGAAGGTGGTATGCACCCTCCCAGTCTTTCGGTCAATGAGCGCAGGCAGGGCATCCACGTAGGTCGACTTGAGCTTACTGAGTTGGCGGTATTGCAGTATGAGTTCGACTACAGGATGAACGCCTCTCAATGCCTCCATGACCGAGGCTTCGGTGGAGTAGCCTATCTTCGTCCTGCGCGACTGGGGCAGGTTGAGGTCCTCGAAAAGCACCTTGCCCAATTGCTGTGGCGAGTTAATATTGAACTGGTGTCCGACACTGCTGTAGATTTCCTTCTCCAGCCTCAGCAGTTCTTTGCCCATCTCGAGGGACATCTCGCGGAGCAGATTGGTATCCAGAAGAATGCCACTGTCTTCCATAGCTACTAACACCGGAACCAAAGCCATCTCTACTTCGGTGAAGAGCTGCCATAGCCCCTGCTCTCGCAGCTCGGCTTCCAGATGCCCCTTTAGGCTCCAGACAGTGTTCACGGTGGCGCAGGCGTGATCGGTGACCCGGTTCGCCTCCAGCAGGGCCAGAGGGCCTTGCTTCTTTCCTGCACCCGCTAATTCGGCCAAAGTCGTTATCTCGACGCCCAGTTTGTTAAAAGCCAGCGCTTTGAGGCCCAGATTCTTTTCGCCAAGGAGATAAGCAGCGAGCATGGGATCAAAATTCAGATTCGCAAGCTTGACCCCGCAGCGAGCCAATACCTCTGTGACATGCTTGCCGTCATAGGAAACCTTGCCTACGCCGGCGTTTTCCAAAACTGGCTTGAGCACGGCTGCCACCTGAGTCACCGGCAGTTGCGCCGGCTGATTCAAACCCCGGTGCCCCAGAGGTATGTAAAACGCGTTTCCCCGCGCTGGCGAGATGGCTATGCCTATCAAATCGACCAGCATAGCCTCTTCATCCGTAGTCTCAACTTGAATAGCAACATCCTGTGTTTTTCCCAGTTCGCCTATAAGCTGTACCAACGCTGTCTCCGTGTTCACCATACGGGACTTGACCGGCGACGGATGGGCAGGTACAAGACCCGCCCCTACGGAGGAGCCATCGGCTTTCATTTGGGGCAGCCTGGGCA
>Ga0172363_10005147_pt1 | contig 10551 bp, 12 predicted proteins | sample LakKivs2_kivu2a2_FD_114541 | JGI IMG/M metagenome (GOLD analysis project Ga0172363, IMG submission 114541) | Sediment microbial communities from Lake Kivu, Rwanda - Sediment s2_kivu2a2 | ecosystem: Environmental > Aquatic > Freshwater > Lake > Sediment | place: Rwanda: Western Province, Lake... | reverse complement strand
TTCATACTGGGGTTACAGCGGCTTCGAAGAAAAATAGTTAGGGCCCTTCTTTATCGCAGGATGTCGATTTGGATCAAGCCACCGGGTGTTTCTCGAAGAACCCCCATATCTGGTCCGTGGACATGTCCTCGGACACCGGTCCGACCATGCTGGCCGAGAGGTACTGCGCACCGCTTGGCCACGTGTGGCCCATGCCCTCGACCGTGCAGAGCTGGACCTCGGAGCCGCCCCGGCATTGGTAACTCAAACAGGTCGCGTCGCCGTTCTGGTATGCAGTGACGGGATCGCCCGAACATCCGTTTATCCCCAGCCAGGTGTCGACGGTCTCCTGCGGGGCCATCCTCTTGTAGTCCACGTCCGCGCAGAAGCTGAAAGGCGGCTCGCTGCCATCGTATGGATTGCAGGTGTCGCCAGTGCCGTGTATGTCCATGACCGAGACCGGCTTGGAGGGGTCGCAACCGCCCGGGACAGCAGCGGGGGCGACCGTCGCTACCGCCGCTATCCTATCGGACAGCTCGCATGCGAGGCGGTTCGCCATCAGCCCGCCATTCGATATGCCCATGGCATAGATGCGCTTTGGATCGACGTTGAGATTCGCCTTGAGTTCATCGATCATCTCGGAGATGAATCCCACATCGTCGGTATCCGTGCAGCAGGATCCTCCCGCCCATGTGCCGCCGTTCCAGGAGGCGCGCATCTTCCCTAGCTTCTTCTCGCCGGTTCCCTCCGGGGCGGCCAGTATGAATCCGTATTTGTCAGAATACGCGGCGATACCGTCCGAGCGGGCTGAGTCCATGTTCCCCGCGCCGCCGTGGAGGTATATGACGAGCGGGGCGGCCGTGGCGCCGTCATATAATTCCGGTACGTGGATTTTATAGCTCCGGGTCAACCCGTCGTGCTGCAGTGTAAACGTGTGGTCGCCGGGGGTCAGGTCGGATTCCAGCGGCTTCTCGCTGGTGCGACCCCTGTTGATTAGGACAAGGACCATCAAGATCAGAGCCGCAAAAACGACAGCCAGAAGGATCTTTTTGTCCACAGTTATTTTGCCATTTAATCCAATAAAAATCCCCGCCGTGAGGTGGTCGAGTATTCCCAGCTAGTTGAAGCAAGACTTATTTTAGGTTCTTCAAAACGAACCCGCACACCTTCTCCCAGTCGAGCTTGGCCTTTTCCTCTTCCATCTTCGGATCGACGAACCTGACACCCGTCTTCTTCAGCTTAGCGATGTTCTCCTGGACAAATGGGTTGTTGATCATCGACTCGTGCATGGCCAGAGCGATTACTATAGGGATTTTCGCTCCCAGGGCGGTTGAGGCGTAAGTCGTGACTACGGAGTCGTCTATACCCGTGGCAATCTTCGAAATGGTATTGGCCGTCGCGGGGCAGATAAGTAGCATGTCCACCTTGCCTTCCCAATCCCCGCAGTGCTCGATGTGCTCGCAGAAGCCGGTAATCTCTGTTATAGTCTTCTTGCCAGTCACGCACTCCAGCGCCCAGGGATGTATGACTGTCTGGCCGGCCTCTGACAAAACCGGGATGACTTCCGCACCGTGGCGCATCAGCTCGCGGGCCAGCTTTGGGGCTTCGATCGCTGCAATGCTGCCGCAGACAGCGAGGACTATTCTTTTGCCTTTCAGCTTCTTTGATTTTGTGCTGGAGATAGTTTCTTGATGAACCACGAGCGTTGTTTGAGGCTTGCGGTTTAAAAGCTTTATTTCAAAACTCCGATTATATCCACAACCTTGCCTACCTTCTCGATTATCGCCGAGTCGCTGGTTGCGGTTATCTCATTCATCTGCTTTATCTCGTAGTCCGCGTTCGGGGTCGTCCTAGCTTCTCCGCCAAGGCCTGCCTCAGCCATCCTCTTCCTGACTAGCGCAGCCAGCTGCCCGCTTCTGGAGACTTGGGAATCGAAGAGGAAGACTACCCTATCGGGTTTGTATTTTTTCAAAATCGCTAAGATTCTTTCAATCGCGACTGTAGTGTAAATGTTGGTCTTGTATCTTCCGAACACTCCGAGGGCATCGCGATGGAAGCCATCGTCGCTCTTTATTAGTGGGCCGCGGCCGAGGGCGCACTCGGCGGCGATGAGGATGTTGTAGCCGTCGACGACGATTGTCTTTCCCTTGATCCTGCTGAGGGGAAGCCTTCTTTTGCCGTGATCCTCGATCTCCTTCCCCGAGAAAACACTCCTGGCGACAAAGTTCCGCTCCTTCTTGTCAAGTCGGTAATGGCCAGAAACGAAATTGAGGGCCGAGTACCTATCATAGCCGCGGTCAAGGAGGTAACGGACGTCCTTACAGGCTCTTTGCAAAGGGTCCACGTAGTTTTTGTTTAAGATAATGAAAATAAACCCATGAAGCTTAAGGTACTTGACACCACGCTGCGCGACGGTGAACAGACGCCGGGTGTGTCGCTGACTCCTAAAGAAAAGCTTAGGATAGCCAAGGCTCTTGACGACCTGGGTGTCGACTTCATAGAAGCAGGCTCGGCTTGCACCTCGCCTGGTGAAGCTGAGAGCATAGGGCTGATAGCCAAGGAGAGGCTGAAGGCCAAGGTCTTGAGCTTCTCGAGGGTTCTGGAAAAGGAAGTAGACCTCTGCCACGGCTGCGGAGTTGACGGGCTGTTCCTAGTGGCCCCGACAAGCGACGAACATATAAGGTACAAGCTGGGCACAACTCCCGAGGCGTTCCTTAAGACGCTGGACAAGGTGGTTCAGCAGGCAAAGGACTGCGGCCTTTACATAGACCTGTGTTGTGAGGACGGTTCGAGGAGCGATGTCGCGTATCTGAAGAAAGTCTTGGACACAGTGGGCGACAGGATAGACAGGTTCACTATAGCTGACACGGTGGGCGCATCGACGCCAGAAAAGATGGCGCAGTTTTTCACCGAGTTATCAAAATACAAGAAGTTCTCTTATGGCGTCCACTGCCACGACGACCTGGGGATGGCCGTGGCCAACACTGTTGCTTCGGTGAGGGCTGGCGCAGACACTGTTAATGTTACGATAAACGGGCTGGGTGAGCGCGCGGGCAATGCGCCGCTTGAGGAAGTCGTGGGTTCGCTCGAAATATTGTACGGCTACAAAACCAATATAAAGACCGAAAAAATATTCGAGGTCTCGCGCCTGGTTGAGGACCTGACAGGCGTGCCGGTGCAGCCGAACAAGGCGCTTGTCGGGAAGAACGCGTTTATGCATGAGTCTGGGATACACGTCGACGGTTTGCTGAAGCGGACAAGCACCTACGAATTCGTGAAACCTGAATACGTCGGCAGGGAGAAAACCTTCCGTTTCGGGAAGCACGTCGGGGGCAAAGGATTGAAGGCAATACTGGACAGTATGAGGATAGGCGTCACGGACGAACAGTTCACCAAGGTGTTCGCGGAGATAAAGGCCATGGGCGACAAAGGGAAGACGGTCACGGACGCCGACCTCCTGGCCATAGTAAAGCAGGTCAAGGGCGAGGGGATGAGGAAGTTCCTCGAGGTGATCGATTTGAAGATAACCTCGGGAATGAAGGAGACTCCATCGGCCCGTGTAGTTGTGAAAGTAGACGGGAAACAGAAGACCGAAGACTCGACCGGCGACGGCCCCGTGGACGCGGCGATAAAGGCTATAATGAAGGCGGTGGGCAGCAAGACACTGAAGCTGGAAGAGTACCACGTAGACGCCATAACCGGCGGCACCGATGCGACCGTCTCGGTCCTGGTCAGGATGAAGTCCGGCGACAGGGTGATAACGGCCTCGGGCGTCGATACCGACATAATAATGGCTTCGGTGCAGGCCATAGTCAACGGCATAAACAGTCTGTCGGCGTAAGGGCCTTTTAAAGCCAGCCAGGGAATTTTTATTCCTCTCTACGTTACATAGATATGGACGATCCACTCCAGGTCGCAGTGGGATTCGTGGCGGGTCTCGCAGCAGGCTATTTTCTATACCAGCTGCTGCTAATCGGTTTGATAACAAGTATCTTCTGCTCGCTATGACCGTCTACATAAACGCGCGCGCAATCGCCAAGGCTTTTGTGGCCGGGATTCTGGTCATTATAGCTGTCATGGGAACTTTTGGGGTAATCCTCAAGACGACCACCTGCCCGCCGCGATGCGCCACTGATAATAGTGTCGAGATAGTGGAGGTCATCAACGAGGCAAAGGTGGGTATGCGCATGGAGACCAAGGCCCTGTGCATGCGTGTTGGTGAGATACTGGATGCAAACGATGTGGAGGATGCAATCGGCGGGCAGGACGATGTAATCTTCAGGTGCGAAGATGAGATTTGCTCTGAGGGCGGCGACATTATCGTGCATGAAGGCAGCATAGAGGCTGTGGAACGGGCGGTCCTGAAAGCGACCGCGAACTGTGCGCTTGTGGTAAGCAGATACGATTGTATAGTGACCATCACGGAGTACTGATGACCGAGATAATAGCCCCCCCTGACACGCATGATATTGTTCTTCAAGGCATACTTAGGAGGAAGCACGAGGAGTGGCTCAAAGAGCAGGAGCGGCTCAAGCTGAGGAAGGCCGAAGAGGACTTGAAGGATCTCGACGTCGTGCACAAGGATTATTATATAGATATGGAGTCTGAGGCCTGGCTCAAATCGGCCACGGAGTTTCTCTTCAAGGAATTCCCCGATCTGGACATCGGGACAAAAAGGAGAGTGGTGGGCGAGCTTGCCGATGAAGTGACAATCAAGGGGCCACCGAAGGAGCCGATGAAGGTCGTCGTGAGGGACACTGTGAATAAGGTGGTCGGATAGTTTTTAAGGGAGGGGATCAGGATTAACTTAAAACTGGGGGGAACATGAGGTTCGCGTTTTCCGCGAACCTGTGCACCGGGACTTTACGTCCCTCGTGCCGTAGGTTCCCCGCGGTTTAGAGGGTGTTTTTCTTCTTGACGTCCAAAATAATACCCACAAAGTTCAGTTTTTAAAGAATTCGATTTCTTAAGGAAAGCAAAATGACATTCAAGAAATCCATTGTAGGCGGGACGTTCGACAATTTCCACAAGGGCCACCAGGACCTATTGATAGCGGCCTTTGATTTAAGCGACTCTGTGATAATAGGCATAAGCAGCGACCAGTTTGCCCAGCGCTTCAAGAAGGGCGAAGTCGACTCGTTCAAGATGAGGAGCGACGTGATAAACCGCTTCTGCAAGCCTCTGAAGAAGGAGTTCAAGTTAATAGAGATAAACGACTTCTACGGGCCGTCGACGACGGACCCGAACATAGCAGCAATAGTAGTCAGTGAGGAGACTTCCCTGCGAGCAAGGGAGATAAACGCCATCCGCGTCAAGAAGGGGTTGAAGAAGCTGGCGATAGTCGAGATACCATTTTCCCTTGCAGAAGACGGAAAACCGATAAGCAGTGAGCGGATACGCAATGGGGAGATAGATACGGAAGGAAATCTTGCCTAAATCCGTGAAGGGCGACTTATCTTAAACCAATGAAACTGCTGGTTCTCTCTGACATGCACGGTGAGAGGGCAGCCGTGCGCAAGGCGAAAGAGCTCGTACTAAAGAACAGATATGATGCCATAGTGTATCTGGGAGACTTCTCGCAGAAGATAGGCGACGCAGAGAGGAACATCGCGGATGCGGAGCACTTCATAAGCGAGCTGGAGCCTCTCACAAAGGTCTACGCACTCTTCGGCAATTGCGACGTGAGGGAGGTGGAAAAACTGCTCGAAGGCCGCGGCGTCCTTCTTCACAACAAGGTCATAATGATGGGTGGGACCGCTATAGTCGGCTGGGGCGGGAGCCACCCGACACCGTTCAACACCCCTAGCGAGTTTAAGGAAGATGAGATCGGGGAATCTGTTGAGAGGCTCCTCTCCGATGCGAAGAAGAAGGGAGCAAAAAGGATTATTCTCCTCACGCACGAACCGCCCAAAGGTACGAACGCCGATTTGATACATGTCGGCCATGTCGGGAGCGAGGCCTTGAGGAAGATAATCGAAAAGCATCAGCCTGAGATCCATGCATGCGGCCACATCCACGAGGCCAAGTCCGAGGACCTGGTTGGGAAGACCAAGGTGATTAACGTCGGGCAGGCGAAGCATGGGCACTTCCTCGAGGTAATCATCGAAGATGAGATAACCGCTCGGGGGATAAGCCTCTGACGCCGCAAACCCAGCAAGATTCGTTTTTTAAGTCCAACACTAAATTAATCAAAAATGGCTAGCGTCAAGAGGACCGTGATAAGGGCCAAGAAGGGGCCTGCACCGGAAGCGGTGCTGTCCGGAGACAGGGTCGTCGTGCACGACGCCAGAATAGCCGGCCAGCTGGCCGCAAGGAATTTCGGCGAAGTCAAGGACAAGATGCTGTATTTGAATTTATATGAAGCAAGCCTGCTTGTGGATGAGGGCAAGCTCTCGGTGGAAAAGGGCGGCAAGAAGCTATCTCTCAAGGAGCTCATGAGGAGCGGCGAGAAGGCGAACGATGGCTTCGCCATGAAGTACGATGTTTTCAAAGACCTGCGGCTGTTCCGGGGGTATGTCGTAAAATCAGGGATAAAGTTCGGCTGCGACTTCGTCGTCTACCCGCGCGGGAAGACGCCGGGGAACTCGCACTCTAAGTGGATGGTGCACGTCATGCCGGAATCGGCGAGGGTGGATTACTCGGAGATAACAAGAGCCGCGCGCCTGGCAACGAATGTCAAAAAATCGATGCTCTTCGCCACTGCCACGGAGAGGGGGCCGGTCTATTACGAGATTTGCCACGTCCGCATGTAAGGTAAAAGTTTTTATAGACCGTGTTTTAATTTTGTCGAACCCAAGAACCTAGAACCTCGCTGAAATGAAAGGAAGGAAGAAACTTGTCAAAGCCCTGAAGGGCATTATCAGAAAGCCTAAGAAGGCTGCTAAGGTCCAGAAGAAGTCCGCGAAAGCAGCCAAGGCCCCGAAGAGGATTGTGAAGGCGGCTAAGGCTACAAAGAAGCTCGTGAAGAAATCAAAGCAGGCCAAGAGGATGAAGAAGGCGAAGCCCGTGAAAGCAGCCCGAAAGGCAGCACGTGCGAAAAAGACTCCCAAAAAGGTTGCACGCATGAAGGCGGTTCGCTCCTCCAGAGCCGCAAAGGATGTGATAAGGGCAGTGCGCGCGCCGAGGGGCACCGAGGAGAAAGATGTGGATATCTTCGAGGAGGGGGGAGAGAAAGAGGAGGAAGAAAAAGACGAGCTCGATGAGATATTCGGCGACGAGGACCTAGATGAAGAGGAGAAAAAGAAGAAGAAAAAGAAGATAAAGAGTGAGTTCGACGAGATATTCGGCGACGAGCAGGAAGAAGATTTGTTTGCTTCTGAGGAAGAGCACTATGAGGGGGGCGGGCCGGATTAGTTGGGCGAATCTAGGCTGTCTTGAGTCTTCGGTCTGCGGTTTACGGTTTTCTGTTTGCGGACTTCGGTGCGGTTTACGGTTTTCTAGAGGGGTTCCCGAGGGTTGTTACAACTGTTAGCGGCGCCTCTTTAGCTCTTTGAAGACATCGTCGAGTTCCACGCCCTCGGCGGCGAGAAGGACAAACAAGTGGTAAAGGAGATCGGAGACTTCCCACGTGAGCGAGTCTTTTTCCGAGCCTTTCAAGCGGCCTGCCTTCACAGCTTCCTCTATCTCGGCCAGCTCCTCGCGCAACTTCCTGAATATCTTGTTCTCGTCTGAGAGGAGCGTGTTGGTATACGACCCCTTCTTTGGATTCTTCTTGCGGTCCTGGATGACGGACCAAAGCTCCTGGATCACGTCCTGGTTTTCCACGGGGATATTTCGTTTTGGGACATAAAAGCGGTCTGCTTTTTATTCGAGCCGCCTTTAATGTAGATATGTCACTAGATGATATCTGCTGGTCTATGCTCGAGTTCGTGCACCTAGATGGATTCTTTGACGACCATAGGATACCGCCCATACTGTTTCCGATAATAGTCATCGCCCTTATAATACTCCTGCTGCTGATGCTCGGCGTTGCCGGGGGTGGCACATCAGTTTGTGGCAACCATGTGTGCGAGAGTGGGGAAACAGAGAGATGTCCCGGGGATTGCGCAGCTGCCGGTGGCAAGGACGTGAGGGTGGAGGTGGTGGGCGAGATCATGGCAGCAATAGAAATCCGACTTGAGGACGCTGCGAGCAGGGTGATACTCTCGGATCAGGGGCTCAAGAACGAGCTTGTGGTAAAGGGGGTCAAGCCGGACAGTGTAATCGCGATAGTCGAGAACCATGCGAACGGCAGGACGGCGGACTCCGGCATAATCGACCTTGAGAAAGGCTCCAACCTTATATCCATCTACCTTCCGCCGAACTTCTTCTCGATGGCATCCGATATGCAAGCAGGCAAAGGGATTATAAAGGTGACTCTCAAAGATGCTGCTACGGGGTCTACAGTCACAGGCACTGTCGGGATATCAATATCAAACGGCGGATCAAGGATACCCGTGACAAGCGAGCAGATATCGGGAAGCAAGTCGTTTGCTCTTGAAGGCAACCAGTTCTATCAGATCGTGGTCTCAGCCCCGGGTTACATAGAATACATAAGAGCTCCCGAAAGGCTGAGCGTAGGACAGACCATAGACGCGGTGGTGTTGCTCCAAGCGCTCGGTGCTAGCCAGCTGCAAAACTGGAACGCGACACTGAAAGTCTGTGTCAAGGACCAGGACGGTCTGGCTGTGACTGGAGCAATCGAGATAATAGACATACTCGGGGAGGAGTTAGATTCGGCAGTCCTGATGGAAGACGGCTGCGCCAGCATGAATCTGAGTGCCGGTCTGACAGTAACTGCGTCGACAGAAAACCTGCCGGCCGGATGCGTCGGGACGCATTCCAATGACGTACTCCTGGCAAGCGGTGAACAGGAGATCTCCCTGACTGTGTTCTGCAGCCAGAGCGGGAATGAAGTGGGGCACATCAGGGCAAGGGTGCTCGGAACGAATGGGACTGTGCTGACCACAGAGTCTACTGTGACTGCGTGGTATGCCCCTGAGAACGTGCAGATACCTGGCAACGGCTATGCCGACTCGTTGGAAGAGGGAACTGGCGGTTACACTGAGAGCATTACAGTGAGTACCGGGAAACTCGTCTATTTCATAGTGGCTGGCGTGCCAGGATACGGCACCAAACACTCGAGCAACTATACTGTGAACCCATCGGAGAATAAATCCGTGGACATAACACTGAGTCCGAGTGAGTATTGCGGGAACAATATCAGGGTCTCGCCAGAGACCTGCGATGGCAGTGATGACGCTGCCTGTCCCGGGAGGTGCATAGTGCCAGGGCAGCTGAACGAGTGCACATGCCAGCCGGTGGTCACGCCGCCGCAGAACGTCTGCGGCAACGACATAGTCGAACAGTACGAAGTATGCGATGGGACCAACGCCAGCGCCTGTCCTGGTCAGTGCAGGACCAACTGCACCTGCCCGCCTGTGGCGAGCCAGAGCTGCGGCAACAACCTTCGCGAGGGCTCTGAGGTGTGCGACGGGGGTGATGATACTGCGTGCCCCGACATCTGCATAGCTGCCGGGCAAACGGGAGCTTGCACTTGTCCGATCTGGTCTACGCGACAACTGCCCGACAACCCGAACTGCAACACGAGGGAGGGTGATGTGAACAATGACGGCATCATCAACCTTGAGGACATGACAGAGCTGTCCTCTATTGTCTCGATTATAGAGAGCACATGCACCCCCAGGTTCGGGACCGGCAATACTGCCTGCGCAGACGTCGACAAGGACGGATATATAACGGAGTATGATTATATATGCCTTGCGTCCTTCCTTACGGACGCAACCGACTGGGACTCGGCTGTCGACTGCGCGGGCTGCCCGGCCGCGATGATGGCCTTCGGGACAAGCACTACATATTTCTCAGGATATGAGAGATATAGCCCGGCCTTTGAGATCTGCAACGACGGGCTGGACAACAATTGCGACGGCGCTCCCGACTGCGACCCGAGATGCGTGTGCGACAGCACGACTCCGTGCTTTATGGTCAAGGATCTGGACAGCGTGAGCGATACCGAGGACTTCGCGATATGCAGGTCTTACGGGGTCACGGACTTTAACTCGATGACCACTACATGGGACGCATACGCGTGGAGGGACAACGCCACGCAAGAGGCGCACGAATGCAGTGCCAACGCCCCGGCTTCATGGGGTTGGACAGAGAGATGCTCGACCGCCGAAAACTGGACGTCATGCCTCTTCAAATTTCCGCAGAATTTCACAGCGCCAGATACGGCGGCAGACGGAGGATACATAGGTTCAGTGGACGCCAGAGCGTATGCAGGGCCACTTGCCAGGTACGTGAACTGCGGCGGCTGCCCGGGCTGCCCAGGCGGCTGGGTCGAGGTAGGCTCGGATAATCTCGGTCCGTGCGGCTGCCACTGGGAGGACAACCCGACTCCAGTTCTGGAATGCTTTGTGGGGGCCACACCAATCCCACTGGGGCCGACGCTCCCGTGTGAATGCGATCCTGGGGAGTGTAGATGCGATGCGCCCTCAAATATTGACGACTGCGACGACAGCGCCTGCACCGAGGAGATTGACTGCGTCTGCAAGAGCAGGTGTCTGGTCTACT
>Ga0172363_10005145_pt1 | contig 10556 bp, 9 predicted proteins | sample LakKivs2_kivu2a2_FD_114541 | JGI IMG/M metagenome (GOLD analysis project Ga0172363, IMG submission 114541) | Sediment microbial communities from Lake Kivu, Rwanda - Sediment s2_kivu2a2 | ecosystem: Environmental > Aquatic > Freshwater > Lake > Sediment | place: Rwanda: Western Province, Lake... | reverse complement strand
TCGGCGGTGTGCCTGGTGTTCTACCTGGCCAGACCCGAGATCGACCGAAACTACGGTGGAATGACCAGTGGATTTCGCTGGATGTTCTGGTTCGCCCCGTTGTGGCTGGTCGCGATGCTGCCAGCGGCCGATCGACTCAACTGCTGCCGAGGGGGGCGAATCTTCGCGTCAAGCCTACTCGCCTTCAGCGTCCTGTCCGCTACCTATCCGACGTGGAATCCGTGGACGCACCCCTGGTTGTGGAACTTTCTCTACTCGTTGGGCGCGGTCGGTGGTTGATTTAAGCTTCGCGAGGCGTAAGTTCGAGATCGGCCCAGGAGCTGGTCAGCGGAGCCTCCACCGTCATTTGCTCTTTCGATTTCGGGTGATAGAACGTCAACGAACGCGCATGCAGCGAGATACGCCGCCGTCGCTCGTCCTCTTCATGGGAACCAAATGGGAGCCGCGCGTGGTACGCTTCGTCGCCCATCACGGGATGCCCACGTGACGAAGTCTGCACACGAATCTGGTGAGTGCGTCCCGTCTCCAATTCGATCTCCAGCCACGAGCCTGCGTGATGAAAGCCAAGCGTGCGGTAGTGCAGGACGGCCTCAAGCCCCTGCGGGTGCGACGGCTCGACGACGGCCGTTTTCGGTTGGCCGTGGAACTTGTGCAGATAGTCGGTCCAGGTTCCCGAGAGTGGTTCGACGACCCGTTCCACGCACGTCCAGTATATTTTTCGGACGCGTCTGCGTTCGATCTGTTTAGAAAGATGCCGAGCTGCTTGCCTCGTCTTCGCGAACACAATCACGCCGGTTACCGGCCGATCGAGTCGATGCGGAATTCCAAGATAGATATCGTCAGGCCCGCATCCCTCGGCAGCCGCCAGGTAATTGCGAATCCGCGATTCAAGGCTTTCAAAAGCACGAGGTGCCTGGGTGGTGATACCCGCGGGCTTATTCACCACCAAGACCGAATCGTCTTCGAAAAGAACTTCGAATCCTCGTGCGACTGATGTCATGAAACAACAGAAGGCCGCAGGAACTCATCGTCCTGCGGCCTTCCGCCTTAGAAATTGAATAGAGACTAAACTGCTCCGGCCGCCGGGACGACAAACGGCGCGCGGTATTCGCGGGTCAGCATGGCGTCAGCTTGGGAGTTGTCGAGGAACTTCTCGGTCGCCGGATCGAAAGCCAGCTTCGGTCCATACTGCAGCTTGATCGTCTCCAGATCGAGCTTATTGTGGGCCAGATGCTCTTTGAATCGTTCAAAGCCGGCGACTTCATCCTCGGACGAGTCGACGCCCTGCAATCGCTCGGCAATCTCCGGCACGGCGAGGAGCTCTCCCATGCGATATGAGATATTGCCGAGGTGACAAAGAGCGCTGGAAAGATGTCCCTCTTCGATATCGGCGTTCAGGTCGTTGTAGTTACGACTGCGGACTGCCTTGAGGAAGTTCTCGTAGTGATTTGCACCACCTTTGAACTCCTGGACCTTGTTACCGTCTCTATCAAAGGCGGCGCCTTCGGAGTAGCTGGTCATCACGACGTAGCCATCGGCGCCTTCAACGATCAAACCGACGCCGGCTCCCTTCAGCGGTTCCGTCGGCAAGCCGCGCACTTCAAACACCAGGGCTTGGTCGCCGTAGCCGTGAATGATCATCTGCGTATTCGCAGTTTCGCCGGCGTCTTCATAGCCAACACGGCCACCGTAGCTGAGCACCCAATCGCTGAGTCGGTCGACCCCCAGCGCCCAGCGAGCGAGGTCCATCTGGTGGATGCCTTGGTTGCCAAGGTCTCCATTACCGTAAGGCCACTGCCAATGCCAATCATAGTGGAACCGCGGCCGTGTGAGAGGCGCCAGCGGCGCGGGACCCAGCCAAAGATCGTAGTTGACGCCCGCAGGAACCTCGTATTCGCCCTTGGGACCGATCGTGGGACGACGCTTATAGCACAGTCCGCGAGAAACGCTGACTTTGCCGATCTTGCCATCGTGAACGTACTGCATGGCCTCGCGCATGCCAGGATTCGAACGACTTTGCGTTCCTGTCTGGCAGATACGGTTGTACTTGCGAGCGGCTTCGACGCACCGTCGACCTTCGCTCACGTTGTGACTGACGGGCTTTTCGACGTAAACGTCCTTGCCAGCCTGCATCGCCCAAATCGCGACCAGCGAATGCCAATGATTCGGCGTCGCGGTGCTGACGATGTTGACGGCCGGATCATCGAATGCTTCTCGCATGTCGACGATGACCTTAGGCTCACGGCCTTGCTTGTCGGCAACCATCTTCGCGCGGCGTTTTCCTGTATTCTCGTCGATGTCCACGACGTAGAGAACTTCCGTATCGGGCCGGCCAGTGAAGGCTTCCAGGTGATCACCACCGCGTCCGCCACAGCCCACCACGGCAACGCCAAGCTTCTCACTGGGACTGTTCGAAGGCTGTTCGTCAGCAGCCAGTGCACTTGCAGCCGGTGCAGCCGCAACCGCCGCGGCTGCGGCAAGCATCGAATCCTCCAGAAATTGGCGTCTGTTCTTCATGGTCATCAGATGAGCTCCTCGGGGAGTCTGGGGTGGGTGGTCGACCGGAGGACAGCACGAGAGTAGGGATGTGCCGCTGAATTTAGAATAACGCAAACCGATGGCCGTGTCAGCCCGCTGACTAACCGCGAAAAAAGCTAAATTATCGCCAGATTAGTGGTACCGCGCAAGCACCCGGTCCACGATGCCGGGAAGCAGCCGGCTAACCCAGACGAGAGACTTTCCGCCCAGGCTGATGATAAGCTGGTGCTGACCGCGGCGAATTGCTCGAACGACTCGCCGCGCGACAGCTTCGGAGCTCATCCCCCGAATCTTCGGCCAAGGGGTTCCGCGCGAATCGATGGCCTGATCGAAGAACTCCGTCTTCGTGCGCGCCGGGCTTACCACCAAGACGTCGATCCCTTCGCGGGCAAGTTCTGCCCGGATCGACTGGCTGAAACCCTCCAGCGCAAACTTACTTGCGCAGTACTCAGCGCAACCTGGAACACCGCGGTGCCCGAGTATGCTACTGACGTTCACGATGATCGGCCTGACGCCGTTACGCAGTACCGGCAGGGCACGCCAAGTTAGTTCAACGGCGGCGAAGAAGTTGACTTCCATGACTTGCCGCAAGCGTTCGGGCGAGGCTTCGGCAAACCGGCCCAAGGCGCCCACCCCGGCGTTATTGATCAACAGATCGAGACCGCCAAACGTCTCAACCGCGAGTTCAATTGACTCCTGCTGGGTCGTCGCGTCAGCAACGTCGCCGACTAGCGGGACGATCTCACCCGGTCCGCCGCTCAAGCTGTCGCAGAGTTCTCGCAATCGCTGCTCGCGGCGGGCCACAACGACCAAGTGAGCGCCTTCGCGAACCAGGCTTGTTGCCAGCGCAAATCCGATGCCACTCGAAGCCCCGGTCAGGATCCCACGCAGCCCGTGAATTTGCCGTCTTGCCATGGACGCCAATATAGCGATCCGACACGCGTGACCAAGGTGGTATCTGACTACTTGCGCACGCCGCTGCCATTGGTCAGGTGTGGATTAGGCGTTTCAGAGGGTTCATGTACGACCGCCGCCGCGTCATTCGAGCTACGCACATGCCCGTTACCATCAGCATTGGGCAAGCTATGCGGCCGAATCTGGGCATCGACTCCGCGGAAATGCCCCATTGCCCGCTGTGGAACTCGGCAATGCACGATGACGCGACTATCGGTATAACGCTTGGAGAGTACCTCGCCATGGCTGGACAACATTGCCAACAGGCGGCCGTTCTCAACACCGGTTTCAACATCCAAGTCGAGGAAGTTGTGGCTCAGCGCCTGGCTGACTGTCAGTGACAGTTTATCAACTCCTTCGCCCGTGTACGCACTAATCGGCACGGCGTTCGGATAGCGATTGCGAATCAAGGCAAGCTGGCCGCGATCAGTTTGATCGACCTTATTGAGGACAAGCAACGCGTCCTTCTCACTGATGCTAAGCTCTTCAAGCACCTTGTAAACCACCGCAATCTGTTCGAGCGCCGCTGGATTACTTGCGTCGGCGACGTGCAACAGCAAGTCCGCCTGGCGGGCTTCTTCCAGCGTGGCTTTGAAGCTGGCGATCAAATGGTGAGGTAGGTCTCTGATGAAACCTACGGTGTCGCTCAGCAGCACGGGTCCCCAGCCAGGAAGTTGCCAGCGACGGGTGCGGGTGTCGAGCGTGGCGAACAGGCGGTTTTCCGCGACCACGTCAGATCCAGTGAGACGGTTGAGGAGCGTACTCTTCCCCGCATTTGTATAGCCCACTAGCGATACCGTCATCCGTTCGCTGCGGGCAGCAACCTCGCGTTCCTTGCGTTGTTCGATGGTGCGGAGTTCGGAGCGAAGCTCGCTGATTCGCTTCTCAACCAGTCGGCGATCCGTTTCTAGCTGTTTTTCACCAGGACCGCGCATGCCAACGCCCATCTTGATACGCGACAAGTGGGTCCACATCTGCTTGAGTCGTGGCAGCGAATACTGCAACTGGGCAAGTTCGACCGCGAGGCGGGCCTGATAGGTCTGCGCGCGGCTGGCGAAGATGTCGAGAATGAGCTCACTTCGGTCAAGGACCTTGACGCCGACGGCTTCTTCGAGATTTCGCGTCTGAGCTGGAGAAAGATCGTTGTCAAAGATCACGATATCGGCATCGGTGGCGCCGACTAGCGACTTGAGTTCGGCCACTTTGCCTTTGCCCAGGTAGGTCGTGATATCGGGCGTCTGTCGCCGCTGGGTCAGATGTCCCACGACCTGGGAACCGGCCGACGTGGCCAGGCCTTCGAGTTCCTCGAGCGGTTCGTCATAGATCGGTTGATCGGACAGCAAAACGCCGACCAAAACTGCGGCCTCGCTGGCGACGCTCTCATTACGGTTCTTCTCATTCACGGGCAAATTGTTTCCTAATCGTGGTGACGCGGCGAGCAGTATTGAGTCGCCCCGATCTTACGAGATTTCAGAAATGCACGGTTTCCATAAGTCTGGGCGGCCGAATTACCTACCCAATTCTACTCTTCATAGAGGTTTTTGTTCGATTTGGCGACACTTGCAGCAACTACTGTTCGAAAGTACTACTGGACACTGCTCGTCTGGACACTGCTCGTCGCTGACTGGTTCAGGCATGGGCTCCGGAGTCCTCCCCGGCGAATAGCTGGCAGTAGCTGTCGTAGCGACGTAAATCGAGCCAGCCGTCCGACACTGCGTTCTTCACTGAGCAATCGACCTCATGCGTGTGCGTGCAGTTTGGATAGCGGCAGTGATTGATGTAGGGTCGCAGATCACGAAAGTATGCGGCAACCTCTGCAGGTATCACATCCCACAATTGAAACTGTCGAATGCCGGGCGTATCGAATACGTATCCTCCACTCGAAAGCGGCAACAAACTTGCCGTGGTGGTCGTGTGCTTTCCTTTTCGAGTTTCAGCACTGATGGCAGCAGTCCGCAAGGAGAGTTGCGGATCAACGGCATTGAGTAGCGACGACTTGCCAACGCCGCTTTGCCCCGCGACGACGCTGGCCACATCAGCGAGTTCCCGCCGTAATCGATCGATGCCCAGGCCAGTGGCGGCCGAAAGCAGCAATACCCGATAACCCATCTGGCTGTACGTGCCCACCAGCGGCATTAGCGATGCCGGGTCAACCAGGTCGATCTTATTGATGCAAATCAGGGGGCGCAGAGCGGCCTTATGAGCACTGATCAGCAACCGATCGATGAGATTTGGCTTAATGTACGGTTCGGCAGCGCTGGCGACGATCAACAGCTGATCGGCGTTCGTAACGAGAATGTGTTGTCGCCCTCGCGTGGCGCGGCTGAGAATGGTCTTTCGCGGTTCAACACGTTCAATGATGCCTTCGTCGGCACCCACCGGCCGGAACATCACGAAGTCGCCAGCCGCGACGACGTGCCGTTCATTGGTGGACATCGTCTTGAGCAAACGCCGCGTGGCACATCTGCGGATCGCGCCGGCTGAATCTTGAACCGTGCTCAGCAGCCCCTGAACGGCCAGTACACGGCCCAGTTCGACGGACGCTAGATCGACGTCCAACTGCAGTGAACCGTCTTCGTCGGTCGCCTCAACCAGCACGGTCCGGCGACGGCTCTGCTCACTTTTCCCGATCCGTTCACTTTTGTCCGTGCTGTCGTCGGTCTCGGCGTCGGCCGTCTGAAAGCGACGAGTCCACTGATCCGACCGAGCCCGCTCGGTACGATTCTTACGAAACTCAGTGCGAATCTTGTGCTTCTTTTTGGCCGCCATTCAGCGATTGCTTCCGCCGAGCTCGATGCTTCGAATTCCGCACATGTGCCGATCGAACTTACACGGGCCGATTGGGGTCCTTAATCTGACCTTCGCCGTCGTCGAGAATGTCGTAGCGGCCGCCCACTCGTTTCGGTTCTTTGGGAGCCTCTCCCGGCTTGTTCGTCCGGTACGCAAGGCCCGCGCGCTCCAGCAGCGATTGCTTCATGACATTCTGCGTGTCGTCATCTAGCGGGGGCGGACCGCTCGCACCGTTATCGAAGGGCGAGTACTGCATCTCGTACTTGTGCTTGGCGATGGATACTTCATCGCCCGGATCGAGACGCTTCTCGGTAACGCGAACTCCATTGACCTTGATTCCGTTTCGGCTCTGCAAGTCCTTGACGTACCAGTAGCCGCCATTGACATAAAGCTGGCAGTGATGAGCCGAGACATTAGAGAACCGAAGCACGATGTCGCAGCTTTCGCGGCGTCCCACGAGCAGGTTCTTCTTCATCAACGGAATTGGGTCGCCTCCACCGACGGGAATCAATTCGCCGTGCATGTCCGTCCGTCTTTAGCTTGTGACACCTTAAAACAACACGTATAAACGACCTACAGGCACTCCGTGTCCGTAGACGCGCCCAACATCATTGAGTCTACGAAGCGACCCGCCATCGGTCAACTATTTTCTGATATTAAACCTGCACAATATAAGGGTTTGCGGCCACTTGCAACCTTGCGGGGGGCTGCTTCTTCGTGAGTCTGATGCGTTCAGTTTCGGTCACATCTGAGCGGTTCGATTGGCAGACGGCCGGGCTGCGCTACTTCAGCTATAACCGGCAACTCCGCCTGAGGTTTGGCGCGCGGGTTCAAAAGGTAAGCATTGATGCCCGGTTTACTTGTCCCAACGTGGATGGGACGGTCGCCACTGGCGGTTGTACTTTTTGCGATAACCGTAGTTTCAGTCCCAGTCGTCGCATCACTCGCCGACAAATCGCCGATCAGATCGAAGCAGGCATCCGACAGCTTCGCCTTCGCTATCACAAGGTTGACCAGTTCATTGCCTATTTCCAGCCGGCGACTAATACGTACGCGCCGGTCGATCGCTTGCGCGAAGTTTATGAAGAGGCGCTGGCGCATCCGCAGGTGGTCGGACTGGCAATTGGAACTCGCCCCGATTGTGTGCCCGATGAAGTGATCGCGCTGCTTGACGAACTCGGCCGACGGACGTACCTCTCGATTGAGTACGGTATGCAGACCATGCACGATTCCTCGCTCGATTGGATGAATCGTGGCCATCACCACGACGCGATGGTTGACGCTATGGCCAGAAGCCGGGGCCGCTCGTTTGAGATCTGCGCCCACATCATGCTCGGCCTGCCTGGCGAGACGCACGCCGATATGATGTCTACCGCTCAGGAGACCGCACGACTCGGTCTGGATGCGGTGAAAATCCACAACTTGTACGCGGTCAGAAATACCCCGCTCGCCGATCAGGTTGCCCGCGGTGAGGTGTCACTCATGGAACGAGATGAATACGTGACGACTCTGATCGATTTTATCGAGGTCCTGCCTCCGACGATGTTGATCGAACGAATCAGTGGGGATGCTCCGCCAGACTATTTCGTCGGACCGACGTGGTGCCTCGATAAGGCCGCTGTTCGTTTAGCTTTCGAAGCCGAACTCCTGCGGCGAAACACCTTTCAAGGTCGGCTTTACTCACCAGCAACCACTACCCCCGCCGGATGAATGACTGAGTCACTTGCTTTTCTTAACGGTCAATTTGTCCCGACCTCTCAGGCACTGTTGCCGGTGTACGATGGCGGCTTCGTACAAGGCACTACAGTCGCCGAGCAACTGCGTACCTTCGGCGGCCAACTTTTTCGCTTAGGCGAGCACATCGACCGTCTGTTTCATTCACTTTCGATCGTGGACGTCGACCCGGGAATGACTCGGCCGGAGTTCGTCTCTGCGGCCGATGCGCTGGTGCGCCATAACTTTCCATTGCTCCAGGCGGGCGATGACCTTGGACTGGCGATGTTCGTTACTCCCGGCCCTTATGCCGCCATGGTCAAAGCGGCACCTCGAGCGACCGTCTGTCTGCATTCGTTTCCTCTGCGCTTCGGTCAATGGGCGGCCAAGTACGCGCAGGGTGAAATGCTGGCAACTACGGACATCCGGCAAGTGCCCGAGAACTGCTGGCCGCCGGAACTAAAATGCCGCAGCCGGATGCACTACTTTCTCGCCGATCAACAAGCACGGCGACTACACCCCGGCAGTCGGGCCATCATGCTTGACGCTGCGGGCTTTGTCGTCGAGGCGACAACTGCCAACATCGTGCTCTATCGCTACGACCAAGGGCTGATACTCCCTCCGGCTGAAAAAGTTCTTCCCGGAATCAGCCAGGCCGAGTTGCTATCGGTCGCGGCTGATCTCGAAATCCCCTCGATTCACCGTGAAATTCGCCCTGCCGACATCGCCGACGCTGACGAAGTCTTTCTCACCAGCACTTCCCCGTGCATGCTGCCGGTCACGAAGCTCAATGGGCAGCCCATTGCTACGGGTCAGCCTGGCCCCATCTTTGCTGCTTGCATCGCGAGCTGGAGCGAGCGTGTGGGACTCGACATCGTGGAGCAGGCTCGGCAGTTCGCCGACCGCTAGCACATTCGCGCAAGCCCGAAAGAGTTCAACATTCCTCGCAATCGGGATTGATCCCACGTGGGGGCGTAATGGAGAGCACCTGGCATTTTGCACGCGAACCTTTCCGCGGCGATCTGCTCCCACTGGAATCTCCCTTGCAGGAATCGGGGCAATCGTGAATGATCCCGCCCCCTGACTCCCTTCCCCGTGGACTCGACGAGCGTGCTGTCTGAAAGTTGTCTTCCGGTTTCCGCGACTGAATCTCCTCGTCGCGCGCCCACGCTGTTCTACGGTTGGATTATGGTGCCGCTTTCGATGGCGGCTCTGGTAGCCAGCTCACCCGGCCAGACTTTTGGCGTCTCGATTTTCAACGAGCCGATGCGGCTCTCGCTGGGGCTCAGCTACGGCGAGCTTACCGCCGCGTACATGTTGGGAACCTTAATTGGCGCGCTTCCAATCACCTATGTCGGATCGATGATGGACCGGCACGGCATCCGACTGACGACCCTGGTGACGCTAACTCTGTTCTGCGGGGCCTGCCTGGTGACATCGTTCGCACGGGGCTGGGTGACCCTTGCGATCTCGTTCACGCTGCTTCGCATGCTTGGACCTGGCGCCCTGGGGTTTACGAGCGGTAACACCTTGCCCTATTGGTTCGAACGCCGCCTGGGCATGGTCGAGGGAATTCGATTGTTTGGGATGGCCGCGGCGATGCTGTTCATCCCAGCGATCAATCTGTGGATGCTGTCGGCATTCGGGTGGCGCGGAAGCTATGCACTGCTGGGCATCACGATCTGGTGTGTTGTCTTTCCACTTTTTTGGTTTAACTATCGCGATCGGCCGGAGGATGTCGGCCAGCGTCTTGACGGTGGCAGCCCCGATAGTAACGATCATCTCCCGGCCGACTTCTGGTGGGGTCTGACGCTTGAACAGGCCGGACGCACCTTCTCATTTTGGGTCGTGGCGGCGGGTAGCGTCTGTTTCTCCCTGGTCCATACCGCGATTTTCTTTTGCGTGGTGCCTATTTTTCAGGAACGTGGACTGACGGATCAGGATGCGGCCGTCGCCCTCACCGCATTTGCGGGCAGTCTGGCCGTGATGCAGCTTATCGGTGGAACACTTGCCGACCACTTGCCCTCGCGGTTTCTGCTCGCAATCGGACTGGCAGGCATGGCGACTGGCGTGTTTTTTATTAACGGCGCCACCCTGGCCAGCACTGCGACATTCGCAGTAGGTTTGTTGGGGGCCTCCCAGGGAATATTCTTTGGCGCGGCTCAACCGCTGTGGGCGCGTTATTTTGGTCGTCGCCATTTGGGCAAGATCCGCGGCGTGCTGGCGACCATGAACGTTGCTTCGTCCAGCCTCGGACCACTGGTAGCCGGAGTGACACACGACGTAACCGGCGAATTTGGCCTTTCACTGCTGACTTTCGCAGTGATTCCGATTCCGGTAGCTATCCTATCGTTGTGGGCAAAGCCGCCAATGCGAGAACTGAACGTGCAGGCCGCTGACCAAGCCAAGTTGGTCAACGGCCTAGAATCGAGGGCGGCCTAGCAGCCCGTTGATCTAACGGGTTTTCGAGAGGCGACGATGAGTGGGGTCACGATGGCCTTGGCTTGGGCGAATGGCCTGAGTCGTTGAGCGACACGTGTTGCCACGTCTTTTCGCAGGCG
>Ga0172363_10005142_pt1 | contig 10560 bp, 9 predicted proteins | sample LakKivs2_kivu2a2_FD_114541 | JGI IMG/M metagenome (GOLD analysis project Ga0172363, IMG submission 114541) | Sediment microbial communities from Lake Kivu, Rwanda - Sediment s2_kivu2a2 | ecosystem: Environmental > Aquatic > Freshwater > Lake > Sediment | place: Rwanda: Western Province, Lake... | reverse complement strand
CCCTCATAGTTACTTGTTATCTCATTACCGTAAACCACGTTGTTACTAGAAAAGTAGAGACTAATCCCCTCATAGTTACTTGTTATTACGTTGTTTGTTATTATGTTGTTGCTTATGTTGTTGCCACTTGAACTGCCTACGAATATGCCACTATCGTATAACTGTAGGCCGCTTTCCTTTATAGTGAAGTTCTCGACGCTTACGTTGTTGGTTGCTATATAAATCACGTTGCCAATTTTATTACTATCAACAATCGTTGAGTATCTGTCTTCTCCAAGAAGAGAAATGCTCTTATTGATCATAACATTTTCATAGTACGTTCCTGCTCTAACAAAAATTGTGTCTCCATCTATACTATGTTCCAACGCGTTTGTGATGTTTTGATATGGGTGTTCTTTGGTTCCATCCCAAGGACCTGTAATGTTATCATCATCTACATACAATGTTGTAAGCTCGGCTTTTACAGAGATTCTGCACTCCGTTATAAGTGAAATGAACAACAAACATAAGATTGTAAATGAAGCCAAGGGAGGTTTATTCAATTTAATCACGTTTTTTATGTTAGCACATAAATTATTAAACGTTAGGGTAGGCGTGTTATGGCTATTTTTGAGAGAGTACTTTTCCCAGCAAAAGAGAACATACGACAGCAATGGAAAAGGCTGGAACAAAAATTATCGGGTTTACAATAGGTTGCATAAGGGTCCATATAATTGCTATGTATAACGCAACTACTACAAATGCTAATATGCAAATCTTGGACTTCATTTTTCTTAGCTTAACTGTAGATACACTTTGTTGACTTAATACGGAGCTTAACATATTTTCTGCCTCTTTTATTTGCTGGTCAGTCGCAAGAATTACAAGATTTTTGTCAACATCTTGGAACTTGAAACTTGAAAGCGCATATCTTTGTAACTCCCAAGGCTTCTTCTTTGGCAAGATCTTAACGATGCCACTTTTTTCCATCTTTTTTAAGATCGTTTGAATTTTACGAATAAACCGGATCTCATTGGTCTTCTCTTCTCCATGTAACCTTTTCACTATGTATTTAACGTCTGGAAAATACAGTTCTAGTAGGAAGGATGCAATTGTTTTGGCGAGACCATATTGATATTCCCCCTCTCGCAAACGTATATTGCTAATTCTACAGTCTGCGCTTAGAGCTTCTTGCAAGAATCGTATTTCTCTAGGCGTTAGCTTACGTTGAGACAAACTGTTAGCTCCTATTCAATAGTTTCAATTGAAACCGTATAAAAAAGCTTTACGTTAAAAAACATTTAGTTTCATTTTTTTAGTCCGTGTACTTCCATTTTCAACAGATTCTATAGAAAAAACCCCTATTCTTTTAAATGTCACTATATATAAACACGGTGTTCATATGGCGAATTATATGGTAGGAATTTATTCATCTTGTTCTCCTTTGCATGATAAATCTGGAACTTTCAATTATTCCAATTTGATCAAAAAATATAGAGGCCATTTCGAAATTACGGCTTTGGTGCTAGAAGCTGTGAAGGATAATGGCGCAACTCGTTTTTCCATTTTGAAACATGCAAGTACCAACTGTGCACAGATTAACAAATATTTGCAATTTCTCACTGAGATAGGCTTCATTAAAGTGAATCTGAAGGAAGGCCAAGCTTTATACAGGACCAGTGAAAAGGGTCTTGAGTTTCTAAGGCAGTATAATATTTTGCTGGAAATGCTGTTTAATGCGTACGTGCAAAACAAACAGGCCAACATTGTTTGTCAAGCAGCTATAGCGAATTCAACAAATCAAAAAGCGGTGCAACACGCCTTGTAACTCGATCCTTACTAATTAAACTTAGCGGAAAGGCAAGCGGGGATTAACCTTTGTCACGCTTTTGTTCCCTTCTCCTTTCGGTCGTGAGCAAGTTCCGCTTGCCCCGCAAATTAAAGAAAAAATGAACTAATTTCGTAAGATATAGGTCGTGGTACCTTTGTTATCTCTAATTCTTCATGAAATATTAGAGAACGAAATCATTGTTTTCATGAAAGTTTAAAAGATTACATTCTTACTTCTATAAGTAAATGATTAATAGACTTTGAATCAGGGGAAATGCTGTTGACTCGAAAATTTACGTATGCTACGGCTGGTGTTGATAGAAGGTTAAGGGCTGAATCTAAAAAAAACCTGCAGATTTTAATGAAAACTTATAGATTTAGTCGTTATGGTGAAGTTGTTCAGCTTCCTTACGGAAACATATTCCCTGCAGGAAAAAATCGCTACTTGGACTTAGTTATTGAAGGTGTAGGTACAAAGGTGCTTGTTGCGCAATTGGTCGAAAAATTCGATACAATAGGGATTGATGGCGTGGCGCTGGCAGTAAACGATGTTATAAGGTCTGGTGCTAAGCCTTTAGCGGTTGCAGATAATATTCATGCGCAAGTTTCAGATCCAGATTTAGTTAAGGAATGGATAAAAGGCGTAACGAAAGGGGCAACTGAAGCCGAATGTGTTGTTCCAAGCGGGGAAATAGGTGATGTTGCCGAAGTCATAAAAGGTTTAGTGGAAGGCAAAGGTTTTGACATGGTTGTTGCAACAATAGGCGAAGTCACTCGCGAAAAAACAATTTATGGAAAAAATATAAAACCTGGCGATGTTGTAATAGGCTTACGAAGCTCGGGAATTCACAGTAACGGCGTGTCTCTGGCAAGGAAAATACTATTCAAGCAGTGGGGTGGAAAATTCGAGCCTTATGACATTCCAAACGGATTACACAGAGAAATTGTTTACGAAGTTTTGGAGCCAATGAAAATATATGTCAAGCCATTACTCACACTTGCCGAGAGGCTTAAAGTTAAAGCCGCAGTGCACATCACTGGTGACGCATACTTAAAGTTTAACAATTTAACAAAGTTTTCGAAAGGTATAGGTTTTGAATTTGATAACTTTAATCCACAGCCAATCTTCGAGCTAATTCAGAAAACGGCTTCTGAGTTCGGCAGCATAATAACTGACGAAGAAATGTTCAAGACCTTTAATATGGGATGGGGATTTGCAGTGATAATGGACAAGGTGAATAAGGACAAGGCAGTTGACGTTCTAGAAAAAGCCGGAGTGCAAACCGAACAGATAGGACGCGTAACAGATTCTAAAGGAATCAAAATTCTCTATAAAAATAGAAAGACAATTTTGAAATAGCAGTTTGCTTCATTGATGATAAAAGTGTTTAAATTCCTTGAAATTTAAACTTAGTCTATGAGATATCGTTTAAGAATTGAAGTTAGTTTAAAGCCCGGACACAGCGATCCTGAAGGTGAAACCACAGCGCGTTTGCTGAAGGAACTTGGCTACAAAGTTGAAAAAGTAGATGTTGGTAAAATATACGCCGCAGTTCTTGAGGCTGAATCGCGAAAAGAGGCCAAAATGAAGGCTGAGGAGATGTGCAAGAGGCTTTTGGCAAACCCAACAAAGGATAACTATGCGATCGTTATTGAGGAAGAAAAATGACTGCAAGCCTCTACATTCGCAGAAGAACGACGTTTCCGATTTTCGAAATAAACGTACTTGAAGCTACGAATCCGCAATTATTGAAAATAGAGCAAGAGCTAGGTGTAGGCTTGAACCTGCTAGAGATGAAGCTCGTTCAAGAGTATTTTAAGAAGAAGGGGCGAAATCCAACAGACATTGAACTTCAAACTGTTGGGCAAACATGGTCTGAACATTGCTTCCACAAAACCTTCAAAAGCAAAATCAAAATGAATGGAAAAGAAATTGACAGCCTCTTCAAAACATACATTGCAAAAGCTACAGAGGAAGTTAATCCGCGGTGGTGTTTCTCTGTTTTCGAGGATAATGCGGGTATAATCCGCTTTGAAGAGGATTATGGGATAGCGGTTAAAGTTGAAACGCATAACCATCCATCTGCAATAGAGCCTTTTGGTGGTGCAGCAACAGGCATTGGCGGAGTAATCCGCGACATTTTGGGTGTCTGGGCAGATCCCATTGCTTGTACGGACATTTTAGGTTTTGGACCGCTAGATTTTGATTATAATAAGCTTCCGCTTGGTGTGAAACACCCGAAATACGTTTACATGGGCGTCGTCGCGGGCATTGGAAGCTACGGCAACAACATGGGAATTCCAACAGTGAATGGAGCTATATACTTTGATGAGAGTTACGTTGGAAACGTCGTTGTTTACTGCGGATGCATTGGGCTATTGCCGTTGAAAAAGTTTAGGAAGAACGCTAAACCAAATGACATGATTGTTTTGGCTGGAGGAAAAACGGGTCGCGACGGCATTCACGGTGTAACCTTCGCGTCGGCTGAATTAACGGAGAAATCAGAGGAAGTTTCCAGACCAGCGGTTCAGATTGCAGACCCAATTGAGGAAGAAAAGCTGAAAAGAGCCATAATTAACATTCGAAACCTTGAATTGGCATCGGCAATAACAGACTTGGGCGGTGGAGGTTTATCATCAGCTGTAGGTGAAACAGCAAAAAGGTTTGACTGCGGCGTCATTGTTGAGCTTGAAAAGGTTCCGCTGAAGTATACTGGTTTGGCTCCATGGGAAATTTACGTTTCCGAATCCCAAGAAAGAATGCTTTTGGCTGTGCCCCAAGAAAATCTGGAATACGTTTTAGAAATTTTTGAAAAGGAAGATGTTGAAGCCACAGCTATTGGGAAATTAACTGCAGATAGGGTTTTACGAATTTATTATCAAGGTGAAAAAGTTGCAGAGATGGATATTCCTTTCCTTTTTAAACCACCGAAAACTGTGAAACCAGCAGAGTACAAACCCACAAGTTTTGAAGAGCCAATATTTCCAGAACCAGAAAACCTAACTGAAACACTTTTACGACTTTTAGCTTCACCTAACATCGCAAGCAAAGAAAGCGTAATACGCACTTATGACCATGAAGTGAAAGGAAACACCGTGCTTAAACCTTTGCAAGGCGAAAATGGCGGACCTAACGATGCAGCTGTTATAAAGCCTTTAGACAAATCTTGGAAAGGCATAGCAGTTTCATGCGGAATGAATCCAAATTACGGAAAAATCGATGCTTATTGGATGGCAGCTTCAGCAATAGACGAGGCAATAAGGAATAACGTTGCTGTTGGTGGCAGAAGAATAGCCTTGCTTGACAATTTCACATGGGGCAACCCGGAGAAACCAGAAAGACTAGGCAGCCTCGTTAGGGCTTGTGAGGCATGCTACGATTTCGCAACTGCTTTCAAAACACCATTCATTTCAGGGAAGGACAGCCTTTACAACGAGTCTCCGCTAGGACCTGTAACGCCAACCCTCTTAATCACAGCCTTAGGCTTAATTCCAGACATTCGCTTAGCGGTTTCAATGGATGTTAAAGCGCCAAACGACTTAATCTACATTGTTGGGCAAGCCTTCAAAGAGTTAGGTGGTTCAGAATATTATAAACTGAAGGGTTTTCTAGGGAAAACTGTTCCAAAAGTGCGACCAGCCTCGGCTAAAAAAACTTTCAAATCTATTACTAAGGCTGTTGATTTGGGACTTGTTAAGGCGTGTCATGACTTGTCTGAAGGTGGCTTGGCTGTGGCTGCTGCGGAGATGGCTTTGGCTGGCAAATATGGTATTGAATTGGATATAAGAAAAATTCCCGGTAAAGCATTAACTCGTAACGATTTCGTTTTGTTTTCAGAGTCGAACAGTCGCTTCTTAGTGGAAGTTTCGGTGAAGGCAAAAGAGGATTTTGAGGCTTTGATGAAGGGAAAAATTTACGCTGAGATAGGAAAGGTCACGAAAACTCCGCGATTATGTATTTATGGACTAGATGGAGAGGTTGTTGTGGATGCTTCGGTTGGTGATTTGTTAGCAGCTTGGAAGCGAACATTAATTAGCGGTGTTGAAACATGAAACTCGAAGAGATTAAGGTCTGCGTTTTGCGTGTGGGCGGAACCAACTGCGACGCAGAAACGAAACGTGCTTTTGAAGAGTTAAAAGTTCAAGCCGAAATTGTGCATGTAAACGAGTTGGTTAGGCGGCGAAACCTTATGGAATATGATGTTTTGGTTTTTCCAGGAGGCTTTTCCTATGGGGATTATGTGAGGGCTGGAGCGATATGGGCGAAATGGATATTAGCAAAACTGGATAGGGAGTTGAAAGCCTTTGCCGATGAAAATCGTCCAATCCTCGGCATTTGCAACGGTTTTCAAGTGCTTGTTGAGGCTGGTTTGCTTCCAGGTTTTGAGGGAATGAGTCTATATCCAGAGGCTACATTGGCTACTAATTTTCCGCCTGGCTATAACTGCCGCTGGGTTTACCTTGAACATGAAAACAAGGGAAAATGCATGTTTACATGGAAAATCCCGAGAGGAAAAGTAATGCGGATACCAGTGGCTCATTCAGAAGGCAGATTCATCTTCGCAAAAGAAAAGCGAAACCAGCTTCTAGAAAGGCTTTACGAAAATGACCAGTTGGTTTTCCGCTACTGCGAAAAGAACGGCGAATACGCAGACGGCTGTTTTCCAACCAACCCAAACGGTTCTTTTCATGACATAGCAGGAATATGCAATCCTGCAGGGACAATATTTGGTTTGATGCCCCATCCAGAAAGAGCCTTCTACTGGTGGCAACAGCCAGACTGGACAAGACGAGAGCAGATGCCGCAATACGGCGACGGAAAGTTCATCTTTGAAAGTTTAATCGACTACCTAACCAAAAGAGTTTAAATCTTCAAGACGTGGAAGCCCTGGTCTTGCACCCATTTTCACTATGCATCGTGAAGCGACAAAATTGCCAAGTTTTCCGCATTCATAGAGGCTCTTGCCACTAATCAAGCCGTAAAGGAAGCCGGCGCAAAAAGCGTCGCCTGCACCAGTTGTGTCCACAACTTTCACTTTAAAGGCTTCTATTAAGTGGCTTTCTTTTCCGTCTGTTACGTAACAGCCTTTGCTGCCCAGTTTTACAGCGACTATCTCCACGCCTTTTTTAAGCAGCAGTTCGGCGCCTTTTCTATAGTGAGCCATTTTGGTTAACAGTTCAAGTTCGCTTAGATTTGGCATTAAAACAAAAGCCCGTTTTATTATTGGCTCCAGTGCTGCTAGTCCTTTTCTAGCATACAATTCTCCAGGGTCAAGGCTTAGTTTGACGGTTTTAGGGAGAATTTCAACGAGTTTTCTCTGGATCTGAAAAGATTTTTCTCCAACAAAGGAGGTTAAATGCAGAAAATTCGTTTGAGATGCATATTCCTTTTTTATTTCTTTAAATTCTATTGTATCATTGACGCCTGAATCCACATATAATGCTCGTTCACCCTTTTCATCCACAAAACCCATAACTGTGCCACTTCTGCCATGTTTTGACAGAATTATCCCATTTGTGTCAACGCCTTCCTTGCGAAAATCTTCAAACAACAGTGTGCCTTCTCTGTCACCAGAAACCTTTCCTATAAAGCCTACTCTGCAACCGAGCCTTGCCAAACCTACAATGGTGTTTGCTGCCGAACCCCCACAAGCTTCTTCGCAATCTATTATGAAGCTTTCTTCTTCCGCTGCAGCTATTTTGTTTACCTTGAAGAGTTTGTCAACGTTGAGACCGCCGAATCCAACGGCGTCGAAACGGCTCATGGAAACAGCTCGCGCAGATAAATTTTGTAATCGCCTAGTTTTCCACCGTAATTTCCGGCAGAGATCTTTCTTACGTCGTCAACGGTTAAGGCTGCTTCTATGCCAACTTTCATGGCTTCTTTCACTGCCTCCATTGAAACCCCATTAATCACTATTTCTGGAATATAATTCACGTTTTCAGGCACTTTAGATTCAGCGCCTAACTTCTGTTTTAGAGATGGACAGTATGGATGGTTTGTTGTCGGTCCTATTAACGGAAACTTTGTTTCAGTTTTTGAACCAGCCGAACAAACGTCAAAAGGAGCTATTACGCCTTCGATTTGGCTTATGGCTTTTAGTGCTTTTTTCCCAGCATCCATTACTGCTTTCTTCGTTTTGCACATGTACCAGAAGTTGCCGCCAGATATTCCCCGTGCATAGCCAATGTACCGCTCTATAAGAAAGTCAGGCACCATAATTGGAACGACAATCATGTTACGTCCATAACGTTTTTCTTCCCACTCAAATCCGTCTCCACAATGTCCAACTCTTTCCATCGTGTCTATTTTTCCTTCTGGTTTCACAGATAAAGCGTCAAAGATAGCTGTGAAAGGCTTAACAAGAATATCTTGGCGAATCCGATAAGAAAGCTCTTTTTCGAAACGTCCAATCAGATCTTCTAACGGCTTTCCTTTGTCTAAACCTTTCCAAAATTGTAAAATCGCCCCTTTTCGCCTGTCGGGTGTTTTATTTTCACTTAGCCATCTTTCAATTCCGCTGTCAACTCTGCCTATAACCCCGGAAGGCGTTGCGGTAGCATCTTCAGCTGCCCTTTTTAATGTTTCTTCGTCATCTGCAGTTACGATGACTCGGCAGTAGATACCGTCAAAAGCTTCTGCGTAGGTGTCTTCAATTTTGGCTTTATCAATCATTTATCCCAGTCTCCCGATGGCTTCTCCTCTCACCTTTTTTCTAAATTCGCTACTTTCCTTTGTTAGAATCTCCATATTTTCGCTTGTTATTATTTTAACTTTGGGCAACTCTCGAGGATATGACCTAAAAAGACTTGTGAGCAAAGTTTGGTTGACAGGGCTCAACTTCAATGCTTCGTGATTCCAGTTGTCAACAATGCTCAGAGTTTTCTGTTTTCCAAATCTGCCAAAAATATCTGCAATCACAGCGGTTACTATGCTGTTTTCGGATAAAACTGCAATTTCAGCATTCTTTATGGAGTATTGATTACCGTTAAAAGAGACCGCTAAACCGCCGGTATCTTTCACAAGCCTGAAAGCTTTCACATCTGTTATGCTATCGCCAACATACATCACATCTGCCAGCGTTGCAACTGCCCTCTGCATCGCATCTTTTACAGCTTCAGCCTTTTCGCTACCTCCCACGGGATTAACCTCAGCTAAAATACTTCCAGAATCCATGCTTGCAATTTCCTTCCAAAAAACTTCATCAAGTCGCCGAATTGTTTCTTGGTCCTCTTCTGAAAAATCTTTCATAGATTTTGCTTCGGGAGGAATTTTAATTATGGGCATTTGTGCAATTTCTCTTGCAATTTCTTTCAGCTTGGTTTTTTCTTTTCCTATCATTGAGTATTTGTCGATTTTAAGCCTTGTGCAGTAAGCATTTTCATACGGAAAAGCTAGAGCTTGGCATAATGCCTTTATGTAATGTTCGTAGCTTGTGCTTACGATAAAAGCCTCAGCGATATTTCTTACATAATTTAGCGTGTCCTTCACATTCGAGATTAGAATCAAATTTTGGGCTGAAAAATTCCGGAGTTTCTTGTCTGTAACGTCATAAGCCTTAAGGAAAGGCAAAATGAGCTTTAAGGTGTCGCCAGCCTTATAATTTGGTCTTTTTAAAACGTCTGCAAGCACGTCATCATATTTGCTTATGACCGTGAAGAGTTTGTCTCCGTCTGGAACAAAATGTGATGTTATTTCAAAGGCATTATCATTTTTGGATATGGGCCCTTCACAGTCTGAAATGAAAACTCTCTTCACCGTTTAAGCCTCAACTCCTCCATATGCTTTACGCTCTTTTCTATGTGGTGCTTGGAGGCTATGTCTGTTCTGTGCCAGAGGGCTCCGCCTTTTATGGCGTTTATGCCTTCTAGAGAGATTTGCCTTGCTGCTTCAATGTTGTCGCCTATGCCTACAACACTTACAGCTCTGGATTTGAGGGCATAGGTTTCGCCGTTTCGCAGTTCCATGGCCGCAGGATAGACACGAATATTAGCGCCGTGCTTTTTTGTTAGCTCATACGCTGTTGTCAAGTCAACTGGTTTGTCAATTTCACTTCTGTTTACAAGACTTTGGAATGTATCCACGTAGCCACCATAGTTTGGTGGAACTTTGTAGGTTACAACTGTTGCCGACTTCTCCATTTCAATACCTGTCAAGTTGCCTTCTAAGATTTTGAAGCATACATCTACAAAATCGTCCTTTAGAATGGGCAAAATATTAATTATTTCAGGATCTCCAGGTCGGCTGTTGTTTTCAAGAATTTTCAGTTCCTTGCCACTGTGCATAAAAGCCACGTAGAAAGGAACCCCTATCAAGCTTGCATTGTCCTTTCTTTTCCATTTTTCGAAAATTCTATTGACAATCGCCAGTTCTCTGCTTCTATCAGAGTTAGTCATGAAGGGTAAAACATCGCCGACATTTTTGTAGGAACCCATTCCACCCGTGTTTGGCCCTTTATCATCGTCAAAAGCTCGTTTATAGTCTCTAGTGTCGGGCAGAGGTACAAGATGTTTGCCGTCGCAGAAGGCTTGGAAACTTGATTCTTCTCCCTCGATTTTCTTTTCTATAATGACTGCGCCATGCTGGAAATTAGCCAGGAAATGGTCGAAGAGTTGTTCCCGGGTTGTGAAGTGATCTCCCCAAACGCCTACACCTTTTCCTGCTGCGGGCTTGTCTGGCTTAACAACAGCTTTATTCTCAAGTTCGCCCAGCCAATTATAAACATCCCTTTTCGTCTCGTCTAAGCTTTT
>Ga0172363_10005141_pt1 | contig 10560 bp, 10 predicted proteins | sample LakKivs2_kivu2a2_FD_114541 | JGI IMG/M metagenome (GOLD analysis project Ga0172363, IMG submission 114541) | Sediment microbial communities from Lake Kivu, Rwanda - Sediment s2_kivu2a2 | ecosystem: Environmental > Aquatic > Freshwater > Lake > Sediment | place: Rwanda: Western Province, Lake... | reverse complement strand
TGAAAAACCAATTATTTATCCAGAAACTCTCAAATATTTGGTTGTGAATAATATTTATATGATAGAAGAAGATAGTAAAGAATTGCCAGATACTTTGGAATATATTGAAATAAAAGAAAATTTTTTTAGCAGAAAATTTAAAAAAGTTCCAAGTACTTTGAAGAAAATTATTTGTCAAACAGATGAAATAATAAATTTACCAAGTACATATATGACGAAAATGCTTGAATGTTATGGTAATTTTTGTGTTCCTGTTAATTTTGGATTATTGAAATTTCCTGATTTACCAGATGCAAAAAAATACTACAACACATATCCATGTAGTATAAATGAATTTAGATCATCAATCTAATTAAAAATTTTATTATAATATAAATTACTAATATGGCATTTTTGTATTTACTAAAATTATTTGATGATTCTGATAGAGATAAAATTGCTTTAATTTGTTCGATGAAACAAAGTAATTTGCGTATTGGAATATCTACAAAAATTTTAAACAAAAAAATATTCCTGTCAAAATAATAACTGAAATAATTGAAATAGAAATTGATATGTTTGTTTATTGGGATATTGATAAAAATATTAAAAATAATTCTTTATTTGAAGTACATTGTTTAAGAAGAGAATGTTTTTTAACAATTGATAATTCAATATGGTACATAGGAAAAGTTGATTTTTCAAAAATAGATATTTACAGAAAGGTATTTTTTTTAGATAGTAAAAATTGATATATTTTTTGATAATACTATTTGAAAAATAAATGGGATCAAGAACATTTTGTCTTATGATGAGAAGTCATTGTTATACATGTATATCTTTAGAAATTGAAATGAGAAGTTATTTGGTTTGCATTGAAGAGTAGTAAAAAATTGAATAATTTTAAATCTAGATTCTAATGATTTAATTTGATGAATGTTATGAAGGAAATATCATGGTGGCTTGAACAATCATTAACATTGGTTGAATTGCATGATAGATCAGAATTGATAAAATTAATTTATCTGAATAATATATTTTTGTTAAAGTCATATTCTAAATATTTTAATTATTTTGATGGGAGAAATGGTATTCCAAATCTTTTCTCTGATCTAAAAGAAATGGTTGATAATATTTTCCCAGGAACTCTTATTTTTGGAATGTATAAACATTATTTATTCACCATTCCCAGAATTTTACCATATTACAAAAGAAGAAAATATCCCCATTTTATATCACAAAATAACTATCTTAAAAAAACAATAAATATTGATGAAAAAGAATTTATTAATTCTTTTTCAAAAGATTTTAACATATTTTTGGAAAAATTGGAAAAAAATATTGCGATGGAATTTATCAATATTTCCTTGAAAAGAAAAATTACAACCCGTATTAAAATATTGAAAGAAAGATTAGAGTTTCTTGTAAAAATTATTTGAAATTATATCTTTTTCACCTCATATGCATTTAACAAGTTATCCAATCCAATCTTATAAACAAAACTCCTATTTGTTGCTTTATCATTCTTTAATTTTAAAAACTGAGCAAAGGTTTGTTCCAGAAGTAATTCTAATTTCTTTTCAACAACTTCCAAACACCAATAATCGTTTGATAAATTTTGGAGCCATTCAAAATAACTTACAACAACACCTCCACTATTACAGAGAACGTCTGGGATTATTTCAATATTTCTTTCCAAACAGATCTTGTCCACTTCAAGAGTACAAGGCCCATTAGCACCTTCAGCAATTAAACGACAATCTATTAAATCCATTACTTCATTGTTTATTTGTAGTTCCATCGCAGCGGGAATAACAATATCAACTTTTATTTTCCAAAAGTCATGAATTGATATTTTCTCTATTCCTTCGAATTTATTATGGATAAATTCTAGACTTTTATGATTGGTATTATATTTTTGGATATCATGAAAAGAATGATGTTCATAAAATTTTTTAGAAAGTTTGTAATAACCTGTATGATCACCTAATGCATAACAAATTGCTCCTGCATTCTGAAGGTAATGTGAAGTCCATGAACCAACATTTCCAAATCCTTGAATAATATACGATCTATGTTTTAGTGATTCTTTGAAAATATGTTCATACCATAACCTTATATTAAAAAATACTCCTAATCCTGTTGCACGATCACGACCCTGACTTCCTCTGAAAGTTACAGATTTACCAGTGAAAACACTATAGATTAAATTATTATTTCTAATTTTTTGATATTCTGCGGTCATCCAGTCCATGTGTTGACTGTTACTTCCCATATCAGGGGCGGGAATATCAACGGATGGTCCAATAAAGTTGGCAATTTTATGACAAAATGATTGGGTAATTCTTTTATTTTCACTAGGAGAGTATTTGCGGGGGTCATATTTTATTCCACCTTTTCCACCTCCAAAAGGAAGGTTATGAATAGCACACTTAATTGTCATCCAGAATGATAAAGCTTTACATTCGTCTAAATATACATCTTCACTAAACCTTAGACCACCTTTATAAGGTCCTAACCAATTATTATGCTGAACACGATAACCTTTAAATATTTCAGTAATACCATTATCTAGTTTAACTGGAAATTTTACAATCAGTTCGTTGTCATGTGCTTTTAGTATTTTAATAAAATCACTATCATATTGGAATGTGTGTAAAACATTATCAATTTGACTTGTTATCAAGTCTATTATATATGTTTTTGAGTTCATAATTTAAAATATAATTAATTTTTTAAATTTTTTATAAATAGGTTTTATGATAAATCCTTGTTACACCGACCAAAAAGAAAAATGAGACAAACTATAATAAAAACATCTTACTTAATTTTATATAATGAGGATTAAATTAAGTGAAAAATACCAAAAAGAAAGAGAAGAAATTCCACTCATTTTTTTACAAAATTAATAAGTAAAAAATATTATTTCACATTTTTTTACAAAATCTCGACTATTTATTCAATTTTTGTATATTCATCAATCCAATAAAGCTCATAGTTGCATTTTTTATTTCTATAATATGTCTTTGCCAAAATATTATTTTTAGAATCAACTGTAAATGTTTTTTTAATACAATAAATTCCACCTAAAGGAAAGGAATAACCTTTATAATAAACTGTCAATACATTTCCATTTATTTTATAGTCACCACTTCCAGCAGATCCTGCATCACTATCAACAACATATTTACATGTTGAAAGAAAGTTAAATTGAAAATTAATTGGTATTCCTTCTCTTTTATATCTATCATCAAGTCTCTTTGAGCAAAATTGTGTTCCATCGCAATTGAAAAGGGAACGAATATTTGATTCTCCAGTGAAGGAATCACCTTGAGGGAACCTACAAATTGGTAAAATAGTAATTTTCATACTGTATTTTCCATCCTTGAAAAAGTTTTCTACTTTTTCACAAGTCATAATATTTCAAATATTTTAATTTCCATCCCTCTTACTTCAATTCAATATTTATCATCAAAAGTATCTTGCTGAAATTTTACCATATAATTCTGCGTAACTTTCCTAAAATCTTTATAAAATCGACACACCCTCAAATTAGGTGTTCCTGAAAAAAGTGAATTTTAATTTATTTAAAAGGTTTGTAATAAATCAATCTGTAATGAGTACACTTATTATTGTTGAAAGTCCTGCTAAGGCAAAGAAAATATCCCAGCTCTTAGGCAAAAATTACATTGTCAGGGCCAGTATGGGTCATATTAATGAATTGGCTAAGGAGAATATGGGAATTGATATTGCTAATAATTTTGAACCTACTTATAGTGTTATTGCGGGAAAGGCAAAAGTTATTAAAGAACTTAAAGAAGCAATGAAAAGTGCATCCAATGTTATATTGGCAGGAGATGCTGATCGAGAGGGGGAAGCAATAAGTTGGCATGTTGCTAATTCATTACGTCTTCCTGTTGATAGCACTCCCAGAATTGTTTTTCATGAGATTACTAAAAGTGCTTTGGAGGAGGCTTTGGCTAATCCTGGTTTGTTAAATATGGATTTGGTGAATGCCCAACAGGCAAGAGCCGTTTTGGATAAATTAGTTGGATTTGAAATAAGTCCAATTTTATGGAAACAAATTCAACCGAGTTTATCTGCTGGAAGGGTACAAACACCTTTGTTACATTTAGTTTTGGAAAGAGAGAAAGAGATCGAGAAATTCAAAAGTGTTTCTTATTTCCGGACATCTGGAAAATTCTATGTAACTGAAGGTCAAGTCTTCACTGGAGTTTTGGATAAAAAATTTGAAAAAATAGATGAAGCAAAAAAATTCTTAACTGATGTTCAAGAAGCTGAATTTTCTGTTACTAGTATCAAAAAAGGAACAAAAACTAAGAAACCGGCTCCGCCTTTTACTACTGCATCACTTTTACAGGATGCTGGTGGAAAATGTCGTATGAGTGCTAAACAAATTATGGATTCTGCACAAAAATTATATGAAGCAGGTAAAATCACATATCATAGAACAGATAGTACAAATTTGAGTAAGGATATTCTGGGAACGATTAAAAAATATATTGTTTCTAATTATGGAGAGAATTATGTTAAATTGCGTAACTATAAGACTAAAACGAAATGTGCGCAGGAAGCACATGAAGCTATTCGACCGACTCATATTGAAGAAGTCAGTCTAGGTGAAGAACTTAGTCCAAATGAGAGAAAAATTTATTCTATTATTTGGAAGAGAACTATGGCTAGTCAGATGGCGGAAGCTACATTTGATACTTTGCAGATTTCTATTGGAAATAATGTAAGGGATGAAATATTTGTTGCGAATGGTGAAGTATGTACTTTCGAAGGTTTTTTGAAGGTTTATATATTTCAGCAAGATGACAACAAAGAGGAAGATCCAGAAGCAATTCCGGAGAGTCCATTTGAAATTTTGAATATTTTGAAAATTGATGATATTGTCAATTGGGAACAATTGCTTACTGAGGAAAAAATTACACAGGGTCCTGGACATTACAATGAAGCACAGCTTATTAAAATGATGCAGGATACTGGTATTGGAAGACCGAGTACATATTCTTCGATGATCAATAAGATTCAGGAAAGAGGATATGTTGTTAAGGAAAACCGAGATTCAGGGAAAACGACTATACATCAGATAGTAATTTCTCCAGGTGGAAAAATGAAAGAAACGACGAAAGATGTTGTTTTGAAAAAAGAAATGAGCAAATTATTTCCGACTGATATTGGTAAAATTACAGATTCTTTCATGAGTGAGCATTTTAAGGAACTTGTGGTTCCAAAATATACTGCTGATTTGGAAGAACAATTGGATCAAGTTGCGAATGGAGATGCTCAATGGCGTGAAATTGTTCGTAATTATTACGACGGTTTTCATCCAAAAGTTGAGCATTTTATGTCTTTAAAGAAGGAAGAACCAAGGGAAAAATCCAAACATATTCGTATATTGGGAAATGATCCTGATGGTAACCAGGTGGTTGCTAGAATTGGTCCTTATGGGCCGATGGTTCAATCTGGAACAAAGGAGGCAGGGAATGCTAGATTTGCATCTCTTGAGGGAGGAATGTCGATGGAGGCAATAACCTTAGGCGAGGCGATTGAGTTATTGAAATATCCAAAAGATTTTGGAAATTACAATGGAAAACCACTTGTTTTGAAAAAAGGTAAATTTGGTCCTTATTTGGAATATAATTCTCAGACGTTTAGTTTGAAGAATGCTAAGGTTGAAATTGATGAAGTCACTAGAGAAAAGGCAATTGAGATTGTTTCAACTGTTGAAGGCTATACTCCAAAATCAAAAGAGGAAAATGTTCCAAAAACTAAATCGCGTAATGCAATTAAGAAAAAGTAGATTTTGAAATTATTTGATTATTTATTTTATGGGAATCCTAATTTCGTCTATTTTTTATGATATCCCAAAATATGAAGAAATTTTATATGATATTGTTTATAATAACTTCTTTTTCTATTGTTTAATTGATGAATTATTTTCGGATTTGGAACCAATCAAAAATAGTTGTAGGGAAAAAGTAAAAAATCACTTAGGACATGATTTGCCTGATAATTTATGGGATGATGTCTGGGATAATGTTTTGATAAGAATAAGATGTGATGAAGATAATCGATTTTTATTTTTATAAAAAAATTGATTTATTAGTTTGCAGATCTCATAAAAAAATATAGAAACATGGATAATTTACCAATCGCTTTGGCTGATATTAATCCTTTCTTATTGGAGGAAATTGGGCAACAAGTACCACAGCTCAAAACTGTATTTGATGTGAACATTGATGATGTTAAAAAATATGGTTATGAATACGCTTGGAAAAAAGAGGATGGGATTGAGAAAATAATCAATGGGAAAAAATATATAGTAAAAGGCAATTATATTGAAGAATTGTTGGAGTTGGTTAAACTATATGAGTGTCAATCATTGAGTGTATCATCATCAACATTGATAAAAATTTACAATTGTTATTTAAGAATTTGTGATGATAAATTAATGTTTGATGAAATGTATAAAAAACATAGTTTTTTTAGTTATTCATATGATTGTCATATGAATAACAAGAAGGTTTTCGTGGCAATGGATAGAAAAAACAGCATTGTAGCTACAATGTTATTTCATTTGTATCATTATAATCTAAAATGAAGAACTATTATAGGTTGGGGTTTGTATATCATAAGTAACAGGTAAATATTTTACCATTTATTGTTTTAGATATTGTTTTTGGCAATACATATTATTTCATCTTTTCTGCTAGCACATTTATAACAAATTCGATGTTTGCTAAACTCATTACAGGATAAACATTTATTTTCGAAAATGTCTTGATCCATTATTTCTATTCTTGGAAGATTATTTCTTATTTGATAATTTGTGCCATTAAAAAAAAGAAAATTTTTGAAAAATTCAAGAGATGATTTGTTTAATTTTAATTTAAAACATTGGGAGCAAATAAAAATTCCATTATTAACATCGTATTCATTTAAAACAGATATATTTGTGCAACAGGCTGGTCGTATAAAGGGATTATCAAAAATAAATGGTGTTATTTCAAATTTTAAGTTATATTTTTTATTGAGATCTATGGCTATAGTATCTCCTGGATAAATGTAACAATTTACACAAAATGGACAGGGTATCATTCCATTTTTATTTTGAATTGATTTTACTTTGGTTAGATGAGATTGGAGATTGGGTATTGGTTGTCGTTCGAGGTTTATGAATATTTTGTTTTGTTGAAGATAGTATATTTCCAATTTACTTTGGAACAAAAAATCATTATTATTTTTTTTAGGATAGGGTTGCATGTATTTTTATAGAAATAAACGTTTAATTATTTTACGAAATAACAAAGATTTAGGATTTAATATTTTAGAAATTCTCAATAAATAAATTACTAATTTATATTTAGTAGTATGTTTCAAGGATTAACTACTTTTACATTTGAGGAATTCAAGGAATTGATAAAGAAAGAAGATTTTGATAAATTAATATATAATTGTTATTATTGTCATAATCAAGAGGACATTCTCCTTTATTTGGAGAAATTTATAAATCAAAATAATTTTATAATTAATTACATTTATATACGTAATAATTACCAATTGGGAAAATTTAATGATCCAGATGTTGTCAGAAAGTGTCTTTCATTAGCTACAAAAACATTATTTATTGTGTTAGCTCATATAAATATATGTACAGAGATAAATAAATATTTTGAGATATTAGGTATTTTGACTAAAAAATTTGATGAAAAATTTAAGGATCATGTTAAAAAGGAGAATTTACAATTTGCGATAAATTTTTCCAAAAAGGAGGTTTTGCAGTTTATAGATACTATGAGTGGTAATATTTCAATTGCGGAAAATAATATTCCTGGAAGTGATAAAAAAAAGATGCTGGATTTGCCTGAACCTTATTTAATTTGTAATGTTCAGGCTGGTGCATGGAGATATCCAGCGATTAAATATAATAATATGGGAGAGGAGCAAAATAATATTAACAATGGAAAGTTTATTAAAAATTACAGTGCTAGATGTCAGAAATATTATGATGCTTATCAGTATTTGAATGATAAATTAAATTTATTGAAAAATAGTTTTGATGAGACGGAAAAAATAGAATTTTCCAAATTTTTTGTTAAATAATGGATTAAAGATTTATAAATTTATTTATTTATGAATAAATTTTTATTTGGAGTGGCGACATCTTCTCATCAGAATGAGGGAAATAATTATTTGAATAATTGGTGGCATTGGGAAGTAAAGCAAAATTTGGAGAAATCTGGAGTGGCCTGTAATTCGTGGGTTGATTATCGAGAAGATATTAAATGTGTGAAAAAATTAGAGTGTAATGCTTATAGATTTTCAATGGAATGGAGTAGAATATTTGTGGAAGAGGGAAAGGTAGATAATGATGCTTTGGCGCGATATGAGGATATGGTTGATTTTTGTCTTGAGAATGAAATCGAACCAATTATTACGTTACATCATTTTACAAGACCGATGTGGTTTGATCGTAAATATGGAGGGCTTCATAATTCAATTGTAATTTCCAAATTTTGTGATTATGTTGAGGTGGTTTGTAAGAAATTTGGGGGAAAGGTAAAATGGTGGATAACTTTTAATGAGCCGATGCTTGAATGTGTTAATGGATATTTGAGAGGGGCAAGACCACCAGGTTTCAAGGGTGACTTTAATAATATGTATCATGCAATTGAGAATATTATTGATAGTCACCGTTTTGCTTACGATATTATCAAAAAATATAATTCTGAATCGATGGTAAGCATTGCTAAAAATTTGGTTGATTTTGAGAAACAATATAATTATGATCCAGTAAAATCGCGAATTGAGGATCAGGTTATTTATAATTTTAATTGGGGAATATTGGACGCTTTTTATAAAGGAGATTTTCATTATGGAATTAATTTGGCTGGTGTAGGAATGAAAAGAACAAAAATAAATAAGGAATGGATTGGTAAATTAGACTTCTTGGGAATCAATCACTATAATGTAGGATATATTGTTATAAAATATTCGCCATCAAATCCAGTTGATGTTTTATTAACTAAGAAGGATAATCATTATAAAAAAAATGCCTTATCGTGGGATATAAATCCGATATCAATGAGGATGGTAATAGACATGGTAACCCAGCGATATGGAGACATTCCGATTATGGTAACCGAAAGTGGGGGGTGTGAAAAAACGGAAAGTAGAACAAGGGTCAATGTACATAATCATATTTTGGAAAATCATTTAAGTTCCGTTCTGGAGTACAGAAAACAACATAAAAATATTTTAGGATATATGTGGTGGACTTTGGTAGATAATTTTGAGTGGGATGATGGCTGGTATCCAAGATTTGGATTATATAAAATGTGCAGAGATGGAATAAAATTTGAAAGGAAAATTAAAAGATCAGGTAAAAAATACAGAGAAATTATTCGAAATTTTAATAAAAAATAGTGTTACCATTTATTTTTTTAGTTTTCATGGTAAAAAATGAGTGAATTTGTTACCATGTATTACCACCCGATATTTTTGAGGGTTGTTACCATTACGATTTTTTAAGGTTTTTAAAAAAATCGAAATGGCTATATCGACCCCCATTTCACATTTTTTCTCCAAATCGAAAATGACCATTCCAAAAGTCGATGTCGTCTTTTGAAAATATATTTATGGTAATAAATTATCTTTTTTTCTTTAAAAAATTGTTAGTGCGGGTCATTACCATAAAATTATGGTAATAGAAAAAATATTGAACCATGGTTCTTTTTTCATGGAAGTTACCATCGCGTGGTAATCGCATTATGATAGAATATACCGTGATAAAAACTTGATGGTAATCCTTATGGTAATTGCATGGTAATTGAATATAAAAACTTGGTATTACCATCGATTATGGTAATCATTTTTTCCAAAATATTTTCATAAAATAATTATGAGATTACCATACATGCTAATGAACATTACCATTGCCAAATTTTTTTTGATAACTTCTTTGGTAATGGGTGTTACCATGGTATTACCATTTTGAAGTCGACTTCCGTGTTCCTTCGAATTACCATCTGTGGATGGTAATGATTTTTGAGATGATTTTTTTATTAAAAAAATCAAATGTTACCACTTATGGTCATTTTATGGTAAGCGAGTCCGACAAAAGTCACTTTGTGAAAAAATCGTTTATCATAACTTACCATAAAATGGGAAAAATCTAAAAGCTTCTTGCTTACCATAAGTTTTTTTAGATTACCATGATCGTAATAACAAAAACGTTTAATTTTTTAAAAGTGATTATGATAATTGGTAATGTTTTTCATTTTTTTAATTGTTGGGATGGGTTTTCATTATCAAAACGTGGTAATATCTTAAGTTTTTTTGTTAAGCTTCTTATTACCATACACGCTGGTAATACTTTTTAAAATATTATTTTTTTTTAAAAAATTTAAGATGACGACGATATGGTGACGGATATAAAAAAGTTTAATTGACTAATGGTAAGTTTTCATTTTTTGGAAAATGATTGAAAAATAGAAGTAAATATTATTTTTGAATCCATGGTTCAACATTTTTTGTGGACCCCCTCCCGCCGCG
>Ga0172363_10005139_pt1 | contig 10561 bp, 7 predicted proteins | sample LakKivs2_kivu2a2_FD_114541 | JGI IMG/M metagenome (GOLD analysis project Ga0172363, IMG submission 114541) | Sediment microbial communities from Lake Kivu, Rwanda - Sediment s2_kivu2a2 | ecosystem: Environmental > Aquatic > Freshwater > Lake > Sediment | place: Rwanda: Western Province, Lake... | reverse complement strand
TCTATTTTAAACCAGAAGGATAATTTAAAAAAATATTTTTATCTTGCAAGGAAATTATTCTTGTAGAATTATTCTTGTAGAAAAATACAATTTCTCTGCTTTTCTGGTAGATTGAAATAAACATCGTGGAATGAATAGCAATTTATCAAATATTGTAACTGAACTTTGCCAATTTATATTTCATCTGTCATCCTGAGCGTAGTCGAAGGATGTCCCAAACACACCAGATTCTTCTTCCCGAAAAATCGAGACTCAGAATGACCACCCCACTCTAAAAATTTCCAAAGTTCAATATCTTAATTGGATCTCACTTTTAAAGATATGTCCAAAGCGTTTGCCGAATGGGTCAGCGAGCCTATGGAAATGTAATCTACACCGGTTTCAGCCACGGCCCGTACGTTCTCCAACGAAATAGAACCCGAAGCCTCCATTTCCACTTTTCCTTGAACTTCTTCCACGGCTCTGCGCATGGTTTCAATATCCATGTTGTCGAGCATTATCCTGTGAATCGGCAGTGCCACCGCTTCTTTGACTTCCTCCAAAGTCCGAGTTTCAACCTCGATCATCAAATTTTTTTGTTCTGCCCCAAGACTGTCCAAACACGCTTTTACTGCACGAGCAATCCCGCCTGCTGCATCAATATGATTGTCCTTGATGAGAATCCCATCGTACAATCCGAAACGGTGATTTTGCCCTCCTCCTTGGCGAACCGCGTACTTTTCTAAGAAACGCATCTGCGGCGTTGTTTTCCGTGTGTCGAGAATTTTCACGCCGGTTCCTTCGACGGCTTGGACAAACCGAGCCGTAAGGGTGGCAATCCCCGAAAGTCTCTGAAGAAAATTCAATGCGGTCCGCTCCGCTTGCAGAATGCTTCTCATCTGTCCCTGAACGGTTCCAAAAACCGTATCCTTCTGGATTCGCATCCCATCCTGGATTATGAACACACACGAAAGGCGATCATCCATCTTCTGAAATACCCGTTGAACCACACCTGTGCCTGCCACAACACCTTCTTCTTTTGCGATAAATTCTCCTCTTCCCCTCATTGATGCAGGAATTACGCAACAGGTGGTGATATCGCCCCTTTCTCCAAGATCTTCCCTTAATGCGTTTTCAATCAAAAGATCCATTTGTTTTATCGGCCATTCCGCTTTCATGCGGAGTTCACTCTTTTTTCCCTTCTTGTGCATCAATCTCCTGAATCCTCTGTCTGGCAATTCGTCCCAAATCGCTTGTAGCACCTTCTTTCTGGACGATTTTTTGGAACAGCGTTTTTGCCTGTTCAGGTTTCTGAAGTTTGACATAGGCCAATCCGGCTTCGTAAAGCGCGGTGGTATTCCAGGGCAATCGAGTCGGTGCAGAAAGGTAATTGACTTTTAAGAATTCAAAGATGGCCTCCTCAAATCGTCCCATGTTCGCGTAGCATTTTCCGATCCAATACTGAATTTCTGCCTCTGTTTCGGAATCGGCATCCTTTTTCACCTCTCTCAAATATTCCACGGCCCGACTGTATTCATTCAGACTCATGTAAAAAGTGCCGATTTGGACTCTTTTCTGCAAAATGTCTTCTGCCTTCGGAAAACGTTGGATATACTCACGAGTTAAACCCAAAGCCACATCCCAAAGACGCAGTGCATCGTAAACACGGATCAGATAACGCATCGCCACAGGAACAATGTCGGGGGCCATTTTGTTTTCCATCGCCAGTGTAAAAGCCCTCATGGCGTTTTCGTACTGTTGGGATCGAAAGTAATGGTCTCCCAAGTTAAGATATACCTTCGCCACAATCGGATGATCGGGATATCGGTTGGGCATCTCCGTAAGGATCTTTAAGGCCTCTTCCACTCTGTTGGTGATGAGATAAATTCTTCCTATTTCAAACTCTGCCTCGGGAACAAAGCGCGTTCCCTTGTATTTTTGCACCACCTCTTCCATCGAGCTGAGAGCGAGAGGGAAATCCTTCTTAGACAAATAGGCCATCCCTTTTTCAAAAACGAACTCTGCCCAAAAATCCTTGTATCGTGGATCCTTCTTGAACGATTGCTCAAATACCTCCATTCTGACTTCGGCTTGAGGGATTTTTTCCTGGCGGACCAGGCAGACGATGATGTGAGCAGAAAAAAAAATGCCCTTCTCATCGGGTGGATTGAGCCGCAAGGCTTGCTCAAAGGCAGTCGCGGCTTCTTCGTATCTATTCAGCCGAAGAAAAAGTTGCCCCAAGGATTCTACCGTGCTGTCGGACGGCGCCTTCTCGAAAATACGGTTCATATAATCCAGCGCCTGCAGAGCATTCCCTTCTTCCTCGGCGATTCGCGACAACGCCGAAAATACCCGAACTTGATCTTCTGCTTCACGATATTCTTGCCCATAGTGGTAAGATACTTTTTTCGCATTCAAGTACTCTCTGGATCCTTGATACGCTCTTGCCAAACCGAAGAGGAGACGCTTTCTGTTTGACGCGCTCACCGGTTGCAGACCCACAGAAGCCGACCAGGTCTGAAGGCTGTCTTTTTCCAAGGCCGAGGTGTACAGAGCGATGGCTTTGGAAAAATCGTTGGTTTCAAGATACAACTCTCCCAACGCGATGCATCCACTGTCTGCCCAAGGTGAAAAAGAAAATCGCCGGCAAAGGGTCTCAAGAAGGGGCACGGCCGCCGCATGATCCTTTTTTTTCACTGCGACCTTGGCCCGATAAAAATCCGATTCAGGCTGAAACCGCCCCTTGGAAAATTTCTCACTGTAAAGCGCAAATATCGAATCTGCTTCTATCAGATTTTCTGTGCGAAAATGAATTTTCCCCACATTGAACAGCGCTTCTTCAAAGAACGGACTGTCCGGAAAATTTTCAAGCAGCCTTCCGAAAATCCTCAGCCCCTGCTTCAGAGAGTCGGTCTGAACCAGAGCAGTGCCCATTCGAAAGAGCAATTCGTCCTTTCCTTCGTTATCCGAACAGGTATCCAAAAGCGCAAGACAATCCATCATCTGAGATCGTGATAACACTTCGGCCTTTTGTTGGGCCAATCGAAAATCGAACAGCGCTATCTGAAGGGTATTGGGATGGTCAGCGCTCAGGGTCGAATACATGGTTTGGGCGCTGTCTAAGAAAACCTTTTCTTTGTTTTTCAAATAGAGGGCCTCATAACATTTGGCAATTTTCAAAAGAACCGCATCGTTTTGGGCCGGTTCCGGTTTGCCAGCGATGTATTTTTTAAAGTAGCCAATGGCTTCTTCGTACTGCTTAAACTCCTGAAACGAAATGTCTCCCAACTCCCTCAGAATCTCCACCTTGTCATACCCCGTGAGCGATTTCTGTGTGAGCTCAGCCAATTTCGAAAATCCTTTCAGGGCGTTGGCAGGATAAAATGTTTCGATCTCCCGTATCCTTTCTTCTGCTCTATTCGCCCACAACGTTCCCGGATTCAGCCTTCCAATCGTACGGTAGATCTCGAGAGCCTCGTTCATCCTTTCGATCTTCTCCAAACCTTCCGCATAGACAAACCGTGCTTCCGGGACAGCACCGCTTGTGGGAAAATCCTGCCAAATGCTTCGGAGAATCTGAAACCCCTCATCAAAAAAATTCAACTTCTGGATATAGATCTTTCCCTTTTTAAGAAGCGCCCAACTTTCCAACGGATCCTTCTTGAATCGCCGAAGATAGGTATCGTAGCAACCGGACGCTTGCTCATTTTCATTCAAGCCGACAAAAAGATGGGCCAGTGTGAGGAGACTCTTTTTCAATAGACAATCCGAGGCGGAAGAATCGTTGAGGAGGAACTCCAGCTCGGAAACAGCCTGAGACGCCTTTCCCATGTTCTTCAAACAGAGCGCTTTTTCAAAACGGGCTTCCAGTTTTTCCGCTGGATGGGTACCCCGATTTTCCGTTGCGTCAAATGCCAGAGAAGCAGCCTGGAAATCTCCTTCGCGCACCTTTATTTTCCCAATGCAAAACTGGGCACGTGCTGTTAGACTGTCATCCTGCGCGGACGCAAGTACCTTTTGAAACGCATCGAGAGCCCGTGTTCCCTCGCCTTCCATTTCGTAAAGACATCCCAAACGAAACCAGGCTCTCTGTTTCCATTCTGTTCCTTGGGGCAGTCCCACCAATTTTTGATACTGCTCTCGACTTTCGCTCAAGAGACCTGCTTTTTCATAAACTTGTCCCAATTGGAAAAGAGCTTTTGTTTTGGTCTCTTCGTCGGCCGGCTTGATCTGAAGCTGTTCCAAAATGCGGACCGCTCTTTCATTTTCGCCTTTTTTCGAATAGATGTCTGCCAATAAGAAAGACGCCTTTGATCTGTACGTTCCTGCAGAACTCCATTCCAAAAGGAGTTGAAGAAAAGATTCTGCCTTGTCAAGATTTCCTATTCCAACAGAAAGTCGGCCGCTGTGATACAGACTTTCCATGGCGTTTGGACTCTCTGGATAAAAACTAAAGACCCGATAATAGGACTCGATTGCCTCGCTGCTTTTGCCCATTTTTTCAAAACATTGACCCAAGCCGAACTGGGCCTGAGGGGCGAAGGAAGAACTGGGATAACGTAGCATGAGTTTTATAAATGCTTCCTGTGCTTCCTGGAATTTATCCAGAAAAAAATAGCAGTTCGCGGCCAAAAACTGTGCTTCCGCAGCTTTCGGACTGTCGGAATAATGCGTCACAAAATTCTCAAACTGAATTCGAGCCATATCAAATAGCTTTTCCTTGTACAGCCGCTCTCCGTATAGAAAATCCGTTTTTTCTGTTGGAATCTGTGCTGTGAGCACACCGGCAGCAAGAAAAATCCATCCTGAAACGATGCAGAATACGATTTTATTTCTTAAAAACAAATTCCTGCTCTGTATCATTTTCATCATCCTTGCTCTGCGTTTCTACAGTGATACGAAGAATAAAACCCCATCGGCTTTACGCAGATAGGGTTTTACCGTGGCACTCAAATTAGGGGCTGTTTACCATCTATTCTTCTTTTTTCTTCTTCTTTTTTTCCTCTTCCAACAATTTTCTTAACCGTTTCAGTTCCTCTTCCACTTTCTTTCTTTCCGCCCGAATCTTGAGCAGTTCGCTGTCGGCATCCTGAGTATCTTTTTGTCCTTTTATGATCCTCTCCAGGATCTCTTTACGATCTTCTGCACTTTTTTCCAAGAGGACCTTGTCGGGAGAAGAATAGAGACGTGTCGGCAGAATGGCTAATTTCGCGCCTAACAAACCTCTCCATGTAGGATAATTGGGAAAATCCACAGGTGGTTTGGGCAAGTGTGTATTCTGATAGTCGGATACATCCTCGCCCGACAGAAGTCGAAGATCAATACCCATCTCGAGCGTCACCCACGGGTAAGGTTTGTAATACACCCCGGTGGTTAAGTACGAAACATACTCCCGGCTGTAGGCAGTCGCAGGAGGTTGAGTTAAAAATGCCCGAGCATTGAACTCTACGGAGAAGTCGAACGACCCCGCAGGATAGAGCAAACCCATTCCGAAAAGAATCTCGGAACTCATGGATTTCGGTGTGGGATCGTTTGCATTGCCCGTGAGATTTTTACCCACGTCGTTATGATTCAGGTATCCCACATTGCAATGCAATGACCATCCTTCTTCTGGGAATACAATGTTGCTGTAGTAGGAAACCAGACCCGTCACTTCCGCTTCAATCGTTCCTGCGGAATAGGGTTCGTAGATAATGTTATGCGTCTTGGCTGTCGGAATACGCGCAGAGAGTATGCCACCGAAAAGAAAGGGGCTCTCCAGCGGACCGAGAGAACCAACTTTCATGCTTATAAAAAGATCATCGGGGAGATTTGCCTTTCCGTGCAAGATATTGCCCTTGCTGTTGTTGGTGTCCTGATAATAAATCGGTGAAAGAGCAAATTCGATGTGTGAACTGATACCTACGTTGAAGGAAGAAAATCCTTGAACGTTCCACAACGTGTAAGGCTTACTTCCAGAACTTGCAATTTTCCCAAAGTAGCGCGTACCCGCATAAAATTCAAGATACCCCTTCGATATCACCTTGGCGGAATGCACATAAATCAATCCCTTCCCTCCCAATCTCGTAGTACCCTGAAGTGGCGAGGTCATCAGCACCAAGAAAACGATCAAACAAAAATACATTCGACGCATGGGTTCCCTCCAAGGTTGTAAGCATGTTGGAACACTATTCCTCTATCGAGCAGACTGAATTTTCTCAGCAATCAAACTGTTGGCCCGAAAAAGCGATTCAAACGTTCCCGCATCCGTCCACCAGCCTTCCAAAATATCGAAGGTCATTGTTCCGTTTTGTATGTAGGTATTATTGACGTCTGTGATCTCCAGCTCGCCTCGCAGAGAAGGCTTCAGACCTTTGATGATGCGAAACACTTCGGAATCGTACATGTAAATTCCTGTTACGGCATAACGGGATTTCGGATGTTTGGGTTTTTCTTCGATATTTATGATGCGATCTCCCTTCAATTCTGCGACACCAAACCGTTCAGGATCTTCCACTTCTTTGAGAAGAATCTTCGCCCCCTTCTTCTGTTTCTTGAAACTCGCAACCGCCTTTTTAATATTTCCTTCAATGATATTGTCTCCCAAAATTACAACAATCGCATCATCATCCGCGAAATGTTCGGCAAAGCCCAATGCCTCGGCAATGCCTCCCTCCCCTTCCTGATAGGTGTAATTGAGATGTTTCAACCCGAATTCCTTTCCGTTGCCCAGAAGCCGGAGGAACTCTCCGGCATTATTGCCACCCGTAACAATCAGGATCTCCTCAATGCCGGCATGGACGAGCGTCTCAATAGGATAGTAGATCATGGGCTTGTTGTAGAGAGGCAACAAATGCTTATTCGTTACTTTCGTCAGAGGCCAAAGGCGTGTTCCCAATCCTCCTGCCAGCACAACACCTTTCAAAATTTTCCTTTCCCAAAAAGTAGAGTGATTATCTTGTCAGATATTCCTGCGCCAGGGCGATGAAATAGACAATCTGAGCCAAAATGCTCAATCTGGAAAGAAACTCAAAGAATCGGGATATCCAGTGAAAGGTTGTGCCCTTCACAATGATGGTATCGCCTGGCTTGAGAATGGGCACGAGTCTTTCATCCGCCGTATCGAGATACTTTTTAACATTAATTTTGAAAACCACGTTCCCCTGACTGGGATCGCTCCGTACGATGCGAACGCTGCTGATTTTCGCATTTTCTGTCGGCCCCCCAGCAAAGGAAATCAAAGAAATAAGATCCGTATTGTTGGGTACCATGTACTGACCCGGCTTTTCTACAAATCCCCAAATATTGATAGGCACCAAAAGTTCATTTTCCGTCCCCAGATAGTACTGCGCTGCCCTGTTGCGCGTAGGAAATTGAACATTTTCCTGAGCCCAAACCTGGATATTCAAGGAAAATAGAAAAAAACCCATCCATAATAAAGAGAGAGCAGGAATCTTTCTTTTCATATTGACCTCATTGCACTCTGAAAGTCACCCACTGGCTTTCCGACCCACAATGATCTTTCGAACTGACCACATCCACACGCCATGTATAATAGGATCCGGAAGACAACGAATCCACCGTGGCCGATTGATCTTCATTAAAGGCAACACTTTCTCTCGCGCTGTAGGTCGAGGGAACAACGGACAACCAGACATACTTTTGCGAAGCCACATCCACCAATCGAACGATGTACGCATACTCACCGTTGGGATCTTCCCAACTAAAAACTGGCCGGCACGAAGTTGCGCTACTTTTAGGCAAAAGATTCTTCGCTTTTTCAATCAGCATATAATTTAATGTATCCGACGGTTCGCTCTTTACGCCTTCATCGCTGACAGCCAGAACATAATAAAAATAGCGACTATTGAGGGAAACGCTGCGATCTATAAAAAAACTATCGGAAACGGCTGCGATTACATTGTACGACCCTTTTTCCTCGACAGCTCTGTAGACTTCATAGGTATCCACCAGCTCATCGGAACTTGGAATCCACTCCACACGAATCGCATCCTCCTCAGGCACCGCATCCATCCCTCGTTCGATAACACACGTATCCGCTACACCCGGAATAAGCCTCACTGGCGGAGGTCGTCTTTCAATGGTGTTAACCCCTTTTGTGCAGTGAAAGATAGTAAAAATCACTCCGAATAGCAAGAAAAAAGATAGCCATTTCTCCATGGTTTTTCCCAAGTTTAAAACGAAACAGAACAACTGATCCGATGGAGAGAGTCCAACTCGTGGGAAAGAAACGCATAATCCACTCCGATAACCCAAAACCGTATTCCAACTCCGCACGTAAAATTTCCGTCATCAAGTCCGCTTCTGAGACGTAAAACCCGAAAACCGGAGAATTCCAGACCCCATCGCTTTTTCCCTCCCCAACGAGAATCCTTGTCAAATGAAAAACATAACGACCCCTCTTTCACTGGAAGGGGATGCAGATAGGAGAGCCCCCATTTCGTGTTCATGGGCACCACATCTTGGTGTTTTGTAGTCCAGCTTAATCTGGTACCTGTCACATCTTGAAGGTTTATCCCCCAAGAAAGAACCCCCAGTTTCTCTGTTTCAAAGAAATCATCAAGATGAAAACGAATCATCGCCCCCACATCCAAACCCAATCCAGAAGCCTCATGATCTCCCAAAGACTGACGGATCCATTTGAAGTTCACTCCAAAAGGTATTTCCACTCTCACGTCATGGTACCCCCACCCCAAATCCAATTTCCACCGATTCATCTTTGCAAAAGAAAAAAAGAACGCATCCTCTGTGTCGTTGAAATACCCCTCCGGTTCGCCAGACGGTCTTAGCAAAGGATCGTGAAGCCGTTCCCAGAAAAGATCCCCTTCGAGTTCCGAGAAAATGGGAATATCGTCCACACGCAAGCGGATCCAATTCACTGCCAAAACGGAATTTCCCGGCAGAGGATGGGTATAACCGAGAAAGTGGAAATTGCCCAGAGGATTCCTGAAGGATCCAAACTGAGGTCCGTACATACCGCAAAGCTGGGGTCTTCTGACAAAGGAGAGACCGGCAGGATTCCAGTAAAAGGAAGTGCCGTCATTCGCCATACTGCAAAACGCCCCTCCCATTCCCAAAGCCCGTGCACCCACTCCGATTTCGAGAAAGGAAGCAGTGTAGTCCCCGCAAAAAAGCGGAAGCATTCGACCAAACAGAGAAAGGGAAAAAATCCATCCTGCCAGTTTGGGTAGAAATTTTTTACTCGTGTAAAATTTCATGCTCACCGTATTTTGGCGATTTTTCCAGTCACTTCACGTTGAATATCGCTTCCCTCCGCCATTAATCGGAAGAAGTAAACCCCGTTCGCCACATCATTTCCCCAGTCGTCCTGCCCATCCCATGCGATTTCATCGTAATCGGCAATGTGGTACCGTTCAAAAGAACGTATCAATTTCCCCGAAACAGTATAGATTTTTAACGAGACCAGACGGGCAACATCCGTAAGAACATAGACAAAAATTGTCTCTTTTTTAAAAGGATTGGGATGGTTGCCCAGATACTGGATCTCGAATTGCGATGCCACCCGAAAATGAATCTCTTCGGACTGCCGAACATTCCCGTGCACATCGGAAGCCTTCACGGAGAGGGTATGCTCCATTGGCGCCAATTGCGGTCTGAAGGAAACAACAAGGTGTGTGGGATCGCAGGACGAATCGGGAAGCGTAAAAGAAGAAACGGGCTGGATTTCTCCGTCCAGAAAAATGCCCATGTTTTCCTGCCGAATGTCCACACCGGATGCATCCTGGATGAGTATCGAAATAGAAGGATTTCTGGGAACGTAACTTCCATCCACAAAGGGTTGGTTTTCCACCTGAATCTCAATCCATGGGGGATCGGTATCTTCAGAACGCATCACGCGGAAAAATCCCAGTGTCTCCGTTCGAACGCTTAGGGTCGAATCCGATTTTTCAAAGGGACAGACCACCCACGTTCGAATCGCTGCATCCCAACGATAGGGCTTTAAGGAGGAAAGGGTATCTGCCGAATTCAAAGGGAAGAAAAGGGTGGCGGATTTTAAAAGAGTAAACGTTTCGGAGAATCCTGCCAAGGAGAGCTGAAACACGTCTCCACTGCTTTTGACTGTCATCACAGAATACACGTCGTCGCTGGACTCAATGATTCGAAACCGAAGCACGGTATTTTGGGGAACCGCCCCAGCCGGCAGAAAACAGAGAATTTTTCCAGCCAACCCCACGGTATCGGATGGGCTGAATCCGGACCAGGTGCCCTCTCCTGTTGTCACATTGAATCGGTCCATTTCAAGTGGGATTTCGAAACGGTTGTTTGCTCTGTTCAGCTCAAAAATTGCACTGTCTGGATCCACAGCAACAGCCACATTCCACTCGCCTAAAAAAGGGGAAAAGGGGACAGAGGCCTCTGTGTCTCCGTGTCCTTCTATGGATACCGTATCCTCAGATATGAAAGAAATCTGGGAACATGCAAAGCGTACCAACGCCTGCGACACCGGCTCGCCCCCCCAATTCTGAATCTTGGCTTTGAGGAAAACCCGATCCTCACCCTCTAAAAATACAGATTGTACGCCGAGATCAGGAAGTGTTTGTATTTGGAGCCGCATCGTATC
>Ga0172363_10005136_pt1 | contig 10561 bp, 5 predicted proteins | sample LakKivs2_kivu2a2_FD_114541 | JGI IMG/M metagenome (GOLD analysis project Ga0172363, IMG submission 114541) | Sediment microbial communities from Lake Kivu, Rwanda - Sediment s2_kivu2a2 | ecosystem: Environmental > Aquatic > Freshwater > Lake > Sediment | place: Rwanda: Western Province, Lake... | reverse complement strand
GCCGTTGAAACAGGTGGCGGGGCTATTTAAAGAAATCGAATATTGTATTCAATGACGCACGTTTTCCGTTTCAACGGATGGCGACTATTTAAAGACATTGAATATTGTATTCAATGACGCACGTTTCCTGTTTCGACGGCTGGCAGGGTTATTTAAAGACATTGAATATTGTATTCAATGACGCACGTTGCCCGTTTCAACGGCGGGCGGGGGTATTTAAAGACATACGTTTATAAAAAAAAAATATGATTTGAAATAAATGGAGAATCTTTTAAAAATTGATGAAGAATCGAATACAAGCGGTAAAAAAATTGTGATTCATTGTCAAAATCGTATTAAAAATGATACTACGAATGGTTGGTTAAATAATCTTCAACAATTATCCACATTGAATCAATCAAAACGTAATATGAGTAATAGACGGATTTTATCTGGAATTTTTAATAAAAATAAAAAAGTGGTTGTAAAAATGGATCGGTTTAGAAATGAGATAATCAACGAATGGAACACATATCAAAAATTAATTGAAAATCAAATACCAAATATATTACCTATCTATTGCTTTTTTAGTTGTTTAGATGATTTATCAAAATATTCAGGTGAAAAGAAAGTTGATAGTATGTGTCAAAAAACAGGAGAACCCATTTATGTAATTGTTATGAAATACATTGATAATCCTAACTTAAAAATGATGGATTGGATGCCAAATGACCTCCCTATCATTAAAAGTGTTCTACAACAAGTGTTATGTACTTTATTAGATGCTTACCTAAAAATCGGTTTCACACACGGAGATCTAAATCTACAAAATATTTTATTAGAATCAATTGATAAAAATAATATACAAACATACCATTTTGAAGGACATATCATAAAAATACCGATTATAAAATATCGTATTCATTTAATGGATTTTGAGTTTTCAAAGTTTCATCAACCAATCCAAAATTTTTATATCGACCTAAAAATGTTCTTCTCTAAAATTAATTATAATTTTACAATTCAATTATTAAATACAGATATCATATTTACTTACATAAATAACTTACTCCAATCAAATAAAAATCCCATTCACGTTATACCACTTATTCAAAAAATAAATGAATTACAAGTAATAGACTCCGTCTTTGAAAGACCAAAACAACGAACCTATCAACCATTTTTATGATTCATCGCTATATTCGCCAATTGATCCGCCCTACGATTTAACTCTCTTGGAATATGCTCGAATAACACCTTCGTAAATGTAATCTCCACCTTCTTACACGCTGTAAAGAGTGGTCTTATATTTTCACTCTTTACTTGATACTCATTCCTCATCTGCCGAATTACCAATAAACTATCCCCTTTCACAATTAAATGTGTAATACCCCTTCTCTCCGCCTCTTGAAGCCCCTCCCATAAACCAATATATTCCGCATAATTATTCGTCTGGTGTAAGTGAATTGGTATTGACTTCCCAATAACCTCCTCATTCATAGAATTATCAATCACAAATCCCGCTCCACAAATACCCGGATTTCCTCGAGAACCTCCATCAAAATATAAAGTGAAATAATCCATTTATTTCACCTTTTAACCCGTTTCTACTACCTTTCACTTTTTTTAATAAAATCTGTCAAAATAAACCATTTTTATGCGCCTCTTCGTCCTCTTCCTCATTACATTCCAAACCAAGTTCGTGCGCCAAATGATGCGCCCGACCCTCAATCTTGCGATCTAACTCACAAACATGCGGCGCCATCTCTCCCGGCTTTCCCACTTGAATACCTGTCGGCGTCGAAAAATAAACCCTCGAAATCTTAATCGGCGAATTTACCAACATACATTGACAACGCAAACAACAATTTGACATCCCAAAAGCAATCCCTCGGTTCGAAACCTTAATCACCAATAAAGAATACGACTTCACACGGGAAATTCTTCCCGCTCGCCGTAAAGTATCACTCTCCGCATGTATCGCCACATGCGGACGACCTCGGCTATGGTTCTCTCCATAAACTAATGGCATCACCTTATGACCTCCTCGATCATCCAATAAATAAGCAGCGTGATTGCTCTTACTCAAAATTGGCGTCTTGCCGACAATCGTATTATACTGAACTCGCTTCTTCGCAAGTCTATCTGCAAGAGTGCTTAACGCTCGATATCTCCTTTGCGGAATACATCTTCCCTCCATCAATATACCCTTCTATTCTCCAAATATGTTCCCTTTTCATTTTTTTATACGTCCATAATTCAGTATTTTTATCTTTCTAACATAAAAATGATTTATCTATCCCCTCATCGTATCAAAAATTTCCTTAAAAACGATCAACTCCTGGATTGGCTCGAATTATACGGTAAAAAAGCCGGATTTCTTCCCAATACATCTTCTAACCAACAATCCTGGCAAGAATGGATTTGCCAAAGAGGACATCTTTTTGAAAAAAAAGAAATGGAAATGATACTCACTCAAAAACAATTCTCCATTCATCAATTCTCTCACCCAGATAACTGGGAACAATCCTCCACCCAAGCCGTCCAAACTCTATCCTCCCAAAAATATGATATTCTCCTTCAAACTCCTATCTGTGCTACCACTCAACCAAATCTCACTTGGCGTGGTATTATTGATATTCTCATTCACTCTCGGGTGATTCAAAAAATTCCCGCTTTTTCTCACTTTCAATCTAACCATCAAGGATACTTTATCGCCGACTGGAAACAAAATCGCATTCAACCAACCAAAAAAAATAAACTCCCTCTCCAATATAAATTATGGTATTTTCAATGTCTTATCTACCGGAATCTCCTCTCTCATCATCAAATTCCCGTCATTCCCGACTGTTTTGGTATCATTCCCCAATATATTCTCCCCGATTCCCCCGGTGGTATCCTTCATAACGCTATTATCACTCACTTTCCCCCCGAATACGATAAAATCCTATCACAAGCCGAAGAATGGTTTATCACTCTCCACCAACCAGATACACAATCGTGGGACCCCTATTCTCACCCTCAACTCGCTCCAAATGGCAGGAATCATACTGAACACCCATTCTCTCACGCTAAAACAATTATTGGAAGAGTTCGTGGCGAATTAACAATGATTCCACATATTAGTGTCGAAAGGAAACGAAAAGCAATCGAAACACTCAAACGAAATGATCTCCGCATTGACGACCAACTCCTTCAACCATCACATCTCGGATTCAAAAAAGAAAATAATATATCCAAAAGAATACGACGCAGTCTCCATAATCTTAAAGAATATCCTAACTCAAATCAAACATTCTTTGATGAAGTAAAAAGATGCTTCCCCGAAAAAATACCTTTTCCTGAAAATTATGTGGCAATCGATTTTGAATTTATTCCCAATGCGTGGATTGATAACAGTAAAGGGCATACATTAGTATGTTGGGGATATTTAACTTATCAAAATGACAAGTTAGATTATCAACAATATATTATCGAGAGTCCAGACAAGGAAGAACAATTATGGATACAGTTTAATACAAAAATGAAGGAATTCGATGGTAAATGGATATCTTGGGGACACGTAGAAAGGAATCTAATTCAAAAACGATTCCCTGAACTAACAGGAATTGATTTCATAAAAGAGTTTCATCAATATAACTTTCTACCAATGCCACTAATTGACTATAAACTAAAAAATTGGGGAAACTATCTAACCGCACAAAACTTAATACCTAAATGGATGCCAAAAATTCAAAGCAACTTACCCGAACAAGGAAATTTCTGGATACCCCAATGGATACCTTTCCTTAAAAAAGAAATAACAGAAAAACCAAATACGGATCTTTTTCTACAATATCATTTACGTGATTTAATATGGCTTTACACAATTTATTATCAAATATTACAAAATAAATAATCTTACTTAAATATAATGAAGGATTCTAATATAAATTTATTTAATTATGAAATGAATCAAAGTGATTCTCGCTGTATTCGAATATGGACTTCAAGACAATATCGAAATATAAATGGATTATTAAATAAATATGATATTGAAACACAATATCGATATTTTCCAAATTTATTCTTCTGGATGCAAGAAATGTGTGCCTTTTTTATAAATTACGGAATTACAAAAGAAGATTTATTAAAAAAAGGCATTCATTTTTTATATCGTGGAATGAATATTCACCAAAAAAATAAATATAAAGGATTCATTTCAACATCTTATCAAAAAGAAATCGTAAATCGATTTACGCATGGTTCGGGAAAACCAACTTACTACATATTTGATGTTTGTGATTTACCAGATTTTCCTGTTGTATTCATTGATAAAATAACATCTCCTATATCAAATGAAAAAGAAGTTTTGTTATTTCCTGGATTTCTCACAGAAACCGGAAACATAAATAATGATAAATGGATAAAAGTCATTTATCAACCACAGATAAATATCATTCGTCCTTATCTAGAAAAATCTACTCCTATAATAAAACCAATGGTTTATCACGGAGGAGAATTTAAAACACCCATACAAGGAAAACAATTAGTCTTTTATCGTAAAATAATTGGACGAATGATTGATGTCTTAGTTATTCACGATATTCCTCGTGTCATTACCGATTTTGGAGAATGGTCCTTAGATACAATAGATGTTCCTTTACATCATTTAGATCAAGCAACGGATATGATGCCAGAGATGATTGACTTAAATCGAAAAAAAGATTGGAATGAAGATGATTCTCGCAAATATTTGTCTTATCAAGTTCAAATTGCTCTTTATAATCCCGAAACCAAAGAAATTGATGCCCTCTTTTTCCCAGAACAACAATGTTATGTCGAAGATGTTACTAAAAGATTAGACCCTATCACCAAACCCGAACTTTTAGACTCTATTCAACTATATCTTCAAGATGAATAATTTCTATTTTCAAGCAAAAATAGAAACTCTATATTTTATGACTCATCCACATTTACCCATTTCTGTGTGCTCTTAAATAATGGTGGGCGTGGAATCGTTGTCTCTACATCCAATCGACCCAAACGATCCAAACGATCTCCCTCAAATTGAATCTCAAATGGATCATTCGCCATAAATCCCTGATACTCCGGATGTGCTGACTCAACCACCTCCTCTACGACATCATCTTCCGCTCCCCACGTTGTCGCCTCACCTACTTCCTCATAAATTGTCGATGGTCTATAATCAGGAGCACTTACCTCCACTTTATCTACCAAATTACTCTCGTCCAAAAGAATCTCAAAAGCATTCGTTCCTCCATTCGGTTGTTGTCCCATTAAGATATTGGATGATACACCTGTCATTCTGTCCGTATCCGCAAATACACCCGCATTCACCAAAATCTCAACAGACTCCTCATTACTCGCTTTCGCAAACGCACTAATATCCGGCGACCGTTTCAACCCGTGTCGGTCAATTGACATCAAATCTCCTCGATATGCCATCACATCACAAACTACCGAAATATGACGATAATTCAAATCACTCACACTCTCCGACAATAAAACTCCAAACTCATGAACCAAAATAGCCCGTGCCGCCTCAATTCCAAAGATCTCCTTCACCATATTAATGTCATTACACATCATCCTCTCCGCATCCACAAAATCCATCATTAAAACCTCAAAAATATTAACTCCATCTGTTTGTATAATCCAATCACTACGCATATCAGGCTTTCCATCAGCATTGTAATAAAGTGTATTCACTTTCTTTGGAACTGCTAATGAAATACCCTGAATGCCCTGAATTGTCACATTCATCAAATTCTTATGTGCCATCATTTGAAGGAATGCCACCGGATCCGTATCCTCTTGGATACTATTCACACGAACTCTCATCACCAAATCACCCGCATTATCATCCGAGAATGTAATCGAAATATCCTGATTCAACTCCTCATTCGAAGTAAGGACTCGACGAATATCTGCCATTGTAATATTGTGTGAAACCATCTTGTCTCGGTCAAATTCCATACGTAAAACCCAAGGGCTCGTATTAGAAGGATCAGCGGTGGGCGCACCAACCGCCTCCGAGAAGGAATAATAAAGACGTGTAAATTCATCCTCTTCCTCGAAATCAACACCAGGCGCACGCTGACTGCCAGACTCAAAAACTGACTGAACTGGGTCAAACAAAATCTTTGTCTGCGTCACCAAATCTCCCAGTTTCGTAAATTCTAAAATTGACTTCAAATCTTTCGCCTTATTTAAATCACTTCGCCACGGATCTCGCAAATAAATTGTCATAGATGGCGTCTTGATTTGCTTCTGTTTCTGCTTACCCGCCAAATTTACAATCTCCTTCATACGAGGAACTCCCGTCGTTGTCACCGCTCCCGCATCGGCTCTGCCCGCTGAGTGGAATGTGTCTCGCATACAAAGACCGTTCGCAATATTGAAATTCTTTGTCTTTTCCACAGTTAAGTCATAAACATATGGATATAATGACTCAATTTCTTCTATCGAAATAATTTCATCATAATAAACATTTTCTTTTTTAATTGATTCGAGAATATGAATATCATCTTCGTTCTTTGTATTCATGATTAATTTATCTAATTTATTGCGATAAACTGTTTGAACACCAGAACTTAATTGAACGTCTGGAATTATATCAAATCGACCAATATCAATTGTTGGTGATAAATTATTAAGGCGTTCTTGTTTATATTCAATTGTTAATTTAAATTCTTTGCGGAATTTATCAATAGACGGAACAATGACTGTCAAATTATAAGCTTTCTGCGCATTAATTCCATTTTTCTCTGCATTTTTTTGAACTGTCTTAATTTCTTTAATGATAGTTTGAATGTTAAACATTATAAGAATACGTTGAATATCTTCCAGTAAATATTTTGAAATAGAACATGCATGGATTTCATTATGGCTCTTTGAAATACTTCCATCTCCTGAAAAATAACCATCAATAAGACCACGTAAGAAATCTTTTGGTGCATTATAAAAATTATCTGGAATACGTTTTACATTACTTCCTGTGCCAATTGCTTTGTTAAATAATTGAGAAAGAACGTTAGAATGGATTCGAATAGTCTGGGATAATCCATTATTAATAGTTCTCTTTTCAATATGATATTTTAGTTCATATTTTTCACAGAACATAAAAATTTTATCATTAAATTCTGTATTTATATTTGAAATAAGAACTTGATAATTACAACTTGTGCATCCCTCTGCTAAATATGCTCCAACAAAAAATCCAAATAGTTCATCCATAATAATTTTAGAAGGAATATGTGCAGATTGTTTTGTTAGATAAAATGGATATATGCATCCTGGTTTAGAAACCTTATTTCTTCGAATATCCTTACCAGTAAATCCAAAAGCTGATGCTAATACATCTGCACGTTTATAAGGAACTGTGAATAAAGTTCCATTATTCAAAAACCAATTTTTTTTATTTGTAGCTTTATAATCGAAATAAACTTTTCTTGCTTTTTCAACTTCCTCAATATGAATCCATTTATTCTTATCAAAATAATTTGAAATATCCCAGATATTATCAGTTTCTTCAATATTCAATACTTTTGAAAATGGAATATAATCACCAACTTTCAAGTCAGCACCATCAATTCCAATAATCTTATTATTAATTCGTTTTAAGAATGACTTTGCTTTTGTTGCGATCACTTCACGTCCAGAACGTGTTATTACTTTAATTAAAGTATTTGAACCATCCGCATTTATAACAGGATGTTTTGTAATTGCTTGGACGTTATCCCAAATTATTTTTCCTTCTTCTGTGCATGCTGGAACTCGAATCTTGTGTTTATCAATCCATCCTAATTTAGTATCATTCGGGTGTTCCTCAATATGAGAGCAATTTGGAAGAATACAATCAATCCATTCACCAATCTTTACTTTTTGAATCAATCCATCTATTTCCAAAATAATTTCAGTATTCCATTCAACAGAGTTCAATGTCAATTGTGTTAAAGGTTCGCCCAACATTTCAGCAGTTAGTGTTCCAATCATTTCACCCGGTTGGCAAATACCTTTCATAAAATATTCTCGAATCTCTCGAATACTACCCGCAAATGCCTCCTGACTCCATCGCTCCTTTACTACAACTCGTTTCACACAAATCATTGACTTTAATTGTGCTTTAAATCGATTTAACGTATAGTCAGGCATATAACCCGTTAATTCTGTAATTAACTCATTGATTGCATCAATTACTTTGGAAGGCATCACTTCCGGAGCACCTCCCGTTGCATAAAGGTCTTTCACCTTTTGAATCAAACGAGGGAAATGAACCGGACAAAATAAGGTTGAACCAAAATCAGCATCTTTCGCATATTTGAAATCAATTTGACGCATCTCCTTCTGCGTCTCTACCAACTCATCAAAAGCAGTTTTTGCCCTTTCTTTCTCTTTCATACCCTGCGACTTCCATTGCTTCTTCATATCTCCTACTAATAACTTCTCCCAAGAAGACCACTCCTGAACCGAAATATCATAATCATTCTGCATCTCCGTAAAAGATTTCTCAAATAACTCCAATTTCTGCTTTTGAATTGTCATCGCATCATAACCATCATCACCATAACGGAACTGAATAATACTCTTCGCAGCACTTCGAACCGTTAAATCATACTGTATGTTGATGTCCTCCATTGCCTTGATTAATCTACGCTGGATATACCCTACATCGGCAGTATCACGAACTTGAAGACCATTTGCTAAACCAAAATTAAAAGTCGATGGCACTGTAATGTCATAAACTTTCGGGTAGTCCTCAACATTTAAACGATTAATCTCAACAATAGAATCCAAAACAACATCATTGAAAACAGTATAATTACGATGTTTCAACGATGGATTAATACTTTTAATTTTTTCTTTCTTTGATGAATCCAATAAATCAATAACCTTTGAGAAAATAGAAGCCCATTGTCCTCGAATGTCGATTCGATAAGCAGGGGCAATATTTTTGGTTAATAAATTATTATTTTTAAGATGACTTATTGATGTTTTCGCAAAAATGTTTAATCTGGAACATAGAAAAATAATACCTTCGGCTAATTTCTTAGAAGCAGTTGATGCATAAATCGATTTTGATGTAATTCCTCCATCTCCTGAAAAATACCCTGATAGAATACCTTTAATAAAATCATCATTAGATGTAAATGTAAAATCTGGGAGAGACTTATTATATGAAAGTTTTCCAACTATATTATCGAATAACTTCACTAATAAACGTGAAAATCCAACAATAGAAATAGAAACACCACCAATATTATTAATTTTAGATTCAATTTTATTATGAATACCATGTGTCTCAAACCATTTCTGGACGAAATCAATAACACATTGATTATTATTTGATATTTTAATAGTTCCTCCTCTAAAATCTGTATTACCCTCCGCAAGAAATAGTCCAATAAATGTTCCATTTTCAAAATTAAGATTAAATAATTCTGGGATACCATTTGAATGATTTCCCCGCAATGGATAAATATAACCATTTTCAAATTTAGTATTCGACCGAACCAAAGAACGACTAAATAAAGCAATTCGTGAGTAAGGTAGAGTAAAAGATTTACCATTATGATCTGACCACCATCCTGAGATACTCTTCTTACGTCCGTCCATCATTTCTTCATACATTTTTCTTGCTTTATTGAAGTCAGTTCCGTAAATATATTCTGTTTTTGAAAACAAATTAGTGATACTTACATTTTGTAAATATACAGGGGGTCTGTTTAATTGGAATGTCACCGGCAAACAATCTCCAATTTTGACCTCTGTTGTTGGCATTTCCTTAAAAGCTTGTAAATCTTCATTCCAAACAATCAATGACTTTGATTCGACAACTTTAACAGAACGCCCACTCTTCGTCTTAATTTCAAACATTTCTTTACCAGGGTCATGTCTTGTGACTGCTGATACTTCACCCCACTCAACAACACCTTTCTCATTTGTAGTTGGAATATAAACTTTATCTTTAAGTTGTAATAGTTCTTGCTCTTTCTCTGGAAGATATTCGATATCTTTTGAATTATCTGTTAATAACCCATCAATCCAATCACCAATTTTAACATATTTCGATTTTTCATTCTCAATAATAATAATTGTCGTATCACCTGATACTGATTTAATAGCTGTATCAATAGTTCCTTCACGGCTTGCCATTTGATGGAAAAAATATTCCGTTGGTGCTAACCCCTCCGTAAAACTATGAACGATAAATCCCCTGCTCTGTGCGCTAAAATCATCTTTCGTAAAATGTGGCAATGTTCTCGCCGTAAAATGAAATTGTGTTCGCTTTCCATCAATTGTCTGTTGTCCTACAATTCCCGTCGTTTGTTGAAGATTTCCCTTATTACCACGAGCACCACACGCAACCATTTCCAAGAAACGATTATTGGGGTCAAGGTCTTTCTTTAACAAATTCGCAATTTTATCACCCGTCATTGCCGTGCATTCTTGAATGGCGTTTTCCAAACTCTTGAAGAAATACTCCGATTGGAGATTCGGCTCAAATAATCCATGATGAGCCTGCTCCAAAATTTGATTCACATCTTGGATACCCTTCTGCACCTCTTGCGTAATTCTC
>Ga0172363_10005135_pt1 | contig 10562 bp, 10 predicted proteins | sample LakKivs2_kivu2a2_FD_114541 | JGI IMG/M metagenome (GOLD analysis project Ga0172363, IMG submission 114541) | Sediment microbial communities from Lake Kivu, Rwanda - Sediment s2_kivu2a2 | ecosystem: Environmental > Aquatic > Freshwater > Lake > Sediment | place: Rwanda: Western Province, Lake... | reverse complement strand
TTTTTTACTGGTAAAACTGTTCAAGTTTCTAATCAAACTACCACTGAAACCTTTACTGTTTCATCACTCGGTAATTATATTTTATATCAAAATTCTCAAGAATGGATTAGTTACGGAACTAATTCTAATCCTGTTCTTTTATCTTTTTTTATGCCTTCTAGTAATTTAATTTTTATTGCTGATAATATTTCTACTTTTGGAGCTTTAAATATTAGTTATTTCTCTGGAGGTAATTGGATCTCTATTGGAATCCCTTCTGGTTCTAATAATTTTGTTAATTCTCTCTCTGGTTTTGGTGGTAATATGATATACATAGCCAATTATAATAGTAATTTAAATCCAAGTTTATTTGGTTTCTATCAATATAATTTATTATTAACAGGATGGGTTAATATTAATCATAATTTACAATTTGATTTAAGCGGTGGAACTGTTAATCAAAATATATGTATTGATAGTAATTCTGGTGGGCAAATTATTTGTGGAGGTAAATTTACCGATCCTTCTAATCTTAATATTAAAAATGTTGCACAATTAGGAATTACATGGAACGCACTTGGAGGTGGTATTAATGATGAAGTTGTGAATGTAAAAGCTTTAAATATTGGAAATGAATTTATTGCTATTTCTTATAATTCATCTATTAATACTATGTATATCAATTATTTTAATAGTTCATCTTGGTCTGTTATTGGAACTATCACTAGTATTTTTGATAGACAAACATTTTTAGATATTGATAGTTCAAGTAATTTATACTTTTCTGCTAATTTTACTTCAATTACTCCACCTTCTGGACCCATTATTACAGGAGGTTATGTTGCTAAATGGATCAGATCTTCTCAAACTTGGGTATCTTTAACACCTACTGGTGGTTCTCCTTTTAATTCTGTTCCTTTTATTAAAGTTAGACCTTCTGATAATCGTATTTTTACATCTACTAGAAATATTGGACTTACTAATACTATTTTTACTAATGCTAATGATGGATCAACTTCATGGACATCCTATTCTACTGCTAATAATTCTATATTAACTATGTTATTTAATAATACCAATGTTCTATTTGTTGGTGGAAGATTTACACAAATCGGTGGATTAAATGTTCAATATTTTTCACAAAATACTCCAGGATCTAATTTTTATAATCAAGGATCTTTTTCTGGTAATTCAATTGCAACCATTCAATCTACGTTAGTTAATAACATCATGTCACCTAATATTCTACTAACAGTAAGAATATCTAATCCTACGGATCAAATCAATTCAAATTATGTATATGGTTATTTAACACAATTTACAGTTTCTCAAGGTAATCAAGTTAATGGAAATACATTTTTACAAAATTCATGGAATAATACATATTCAAATATAATATTTAGTGGATATACTTCAACAACAAATATTACTAGCCGTTCTAATCTAAATGCAATAGCAATAGGTTCAAATGCAGGATTAACAGGACAAGGAAATAATGCAATAGCAATAGGCAATAATGCAGGACTTACCAATCAAGGAACAAATTCCATAGCGATAGGTAATAGTGCAGGACAAACAAATCAAGCAGCAAATACAATAGTTTTAAATGCATCTGGTTCATCAATAACTGGTGCAATATCTAATTCATCATATATTTCTCCAATAAGAAATATTAGCTCAAATTATTCATTATATTATAATCCTACTACAAGTGAAATAAGTTATGAATCATCTTTATTATCAACAACAGCAAGTGGAGTTAATATTTCTGGTGCAGCTCCATGGAGTAGTGTAGCATTTTTTAATAACCAACCACCTGGAACATACTTTTTATCATATTTTGGACATTGTGATTATTCAGTTGGATCAACAGGAATATTACAAGGAAGACTAGCAAATATTTCAACGAATACAAATTTATTAACATATGAATGGATAGATACATTATATTCAAGTGGAACAAAATGTAGTATAAGTTTATCAGGATTAGTTACTATAGCATCAACAGCATCAATAGGATTACAAGTTTATTCTCCAATACCACCTGGAACAATTTTAATATATGTAAATGCATCTTTAATGAGAATTAAATAAAATACTTAAATAATAATCTTCATACAATATTAAATAAATTAGAAAATAAATAAATATATAAAAATATATAAAAAATTATATAAAGGAATTTAAATAATATAAATATATTTAAAATCCTAAATAATAATAATTTTAATGTCTGGGAAATATCATTTATATTTTCAAACAGTTCAAGCTAGTGTTTTTAAAGCATTGGGTGAAGCATTAAAAGAGAATTTAGTAGATGTTAATATTAAATTTAATGAACAAGGAATGAAAATTCAAGCTTTAGATGTATCTCAATCTGTTCTAATTCATTTAAAATTAGAAGCAACTAATTTTGAAAAATTTTATTGTGAAAAACCAATCGAAGTCGGATTAAATGTATTAACTCTAAATAGACTATTAAAACAAATGACAAATAATGACACTTTAGTCTGGCAAATGGAAAAATCTGATTTAAATAGTCTATATATGATTGTTCAAAATAAAGAAAAAGGTCAAGAAATTAGAACTAAAATACCTCTATTAGATCTAGATTGTGATACATATGATGTTCCCGCAATGGAATTTGATAGTATAATAACAATACCATCTGAAGATTATAGAAAAATTGTATCAGATTTAAATCAATTATGTAAAGTAGTTGAAATAAAAAGTATTGATGATTCACTCATATTTGCTACAGTTCCTAAATACGATAACGATATTCAACAACCTATTGAACAAGAAATAAGATTAAAAAAACACGATGACACTGAACAAGCTGGAGGACAATCACAAGGATTAGAAATATCAAAAAATAATGGTGGCATAATACAAGGATATTATAATATGGCTCACCTATCTAGATTTAGTAAATGCGTAAATTTAAGTCATACTGTTCGTTTATTTATGAAAAATGATTTTCCTATTATTTTATGTTTTGATGTTGGTAATTTAGGTCAATTAAAAGTTGCAATTTCACCTAAAAATGAAGATGATAGTTAATAAATTCATATAAAAAAATATTAACGAAGTAATACTATTAACGAAGTAATACTATATAATAAAATAAAGTAAATTTTATTAAATAATTATAAAATTTACTTAAATTCTAGATAACACTTACCTATAATAAAAATGATACCTAAAATATGCTATTATAATATTATTAATTATTATTGAAAGAAACAACAAACCAAATGATGAACACTCTTGAAAAATCAGAATACGAATTGTTATTATTGATAAGGAAGATAATTTATACTCTGATTTTATCATTTTTGAAGGATTTGTTGATGAACACTATTGAAATATTTGATGACGATTCGTCATCATTGAAAACGAAGATAATTTATGATCTGATTTTCTCATTTTTGATAGATTTGTTAAGATTGAGAGTCGTATTTTTGACAATAAAGATAATTTATACTCTGATTAAGAAGTTGAAGATTGATTTGTATTTGTTAAAAAAAAAAGTCTTTTAATAGTGAAGACCGAGAGATGAAACAGTTCTTAGGTCATATTATAATATAATAAAAATTTTCTTATAATTTTTTATATTTATTAAATAATTATAAAATTTACTTAAATTCTAGATAACACTCACCTATAATAAAAATAAAAAAATTGACACCTAAAATATGCTATAATAATATTATTAATTATTCTTAAAAAAAACAACAAACCAAACAATGAACACTACTGAAGCTATTTTTTTTGGACCCTTGGAAGATGGAATTGGCTATCTAGATAATTTATCTTCTGAACGTGATCCTGATGAAGAGATTGATGATCTGGAAGATGGAATTGACTATGAAGATAATCTCCATTCTGATTCTTAATAAAGATAAGTAAGGAAATTTATCAAGACTTAAAGCCTTTCTATAGTGAAGACCGAGAGATGAAATAGTTCTTAGGTCGTATTATAATATAATAAAAATTTTCTTATAATAAAAAATCAACTATTATTATATAACTATTTAATAATAATATAATAAAAACAGATAACACTTACCTATAATAAAAATAAAAAAAATTGATACTTAAAATATGCTACTTTAATATTATTAATTATTCTTAAAAGAAACAACAAACCAGAACGATGAACACTACTGAAGAGATTGACTATGAAGATAATTTATACTCTGAACGTGATCCTGATGAAGAGATTGATAACCTTGATAAAGAGAGTATCCAATATGATTCTGATTCTGATGAAGAGATTGATAAAAAGAGTATCACATATGATTCTGATTCTGATGAGGAGATTTATGACGTGGATGAAGAGATTAACCATTACCAAAAGAGAATGATTCAAATTGATTCTAACAAAAGCATTGAAGAAGTTATTGCTCTTCTAACTTACACTTCAGACAAAGGATATATTTTTGGATATGATGAGTCTTTCAACGCATCATGGAAACTTGCTCATATCTATGAGTTTGTTCAAAATAACTTGAATCTTGCATTGAAATACTATGAGAAATCGAAAAGTGATTTATACTATAAATGTAATCGCAGTCATGCGAATGTAAGTGCAACTGGTTATCTATTGGAAATTAGTGATGCATTTGATAGAATTAAAAAAAAGATCAATAATAATCAACAGGTATCATTGATCTAATTCAAGTATGATTTCTATAGTGAAGACCGAGAGATGAAACAGTTCTTAGGTCGTATTATAATAAAAATAAAAAAATGATACAAAAAATACTCAATAATAAATAAATAAAAATAACTAGAAAATATGTCAATTCAAATCAATCGTGAAGGAATAAAATCCTTTTTACACCAAAAAGTTAAAGAATATAATTCTGATGGAACAAGAAAAAATAGAAATATAGTATCATATCATATTTCTATTATATTCTCAGAATTAGATAAAAAATTACCTAAAGATTCTTCTGAAAGAAAACAAATTTTACAAGAATTTTACCAAATTTTACCCCAAGATTTAAAAAATCATTTCAAATGGACAAGAAGTGTCCTAAAAGAAAAAGGTATAATTCAATAATAGTGAAAATGTTAGAAAATAGGAGATATGAGGGGACAACTTATAATATGTAATAATGAAAAGATATAATATTATAAAATGATATATATATGAAAATTAAAAAGAAATGTCAAAAGTTCATCCAATTAATAAAAAAGATATAGAGAAATTATATATAATAAGATATTTATATTTAAGAAAAATTAAACCATCATTATGCTGGAAAATAAAAAGATTTTATAATATGATTTTATTAAATAGAAATATAAATAAAGAAATAATAAAAAATCATAAAAAAGAAATAATAAAAAATCATAAAAAAGAAATAATAAAAAATCATAAATATGAAGATAAAAAAATAGAACCTGTAATAAAAATAGTGTGATAAAATAAATAAAATATATAAATATTTTATTTAATAAATAATATATTGAAATTTATTTGCAATAGACACCATAATTATATAAATAAATAAAATAAAAGGGTCCAAAGAAAATAGCTAAAAGAAGTCCAATAATTTTATCTAATACTGATCCAGATTTTCCAAAACATACTAATGAATATATGAAAGCTATAATTGAAGATATTATCCAAATTATAAAAAATATAATTAATCCTATTCCTAATCCTTCCCTAAACATTATATATAGTATTATAAAATATTTTATTTTATCTAATTAATCCAGAATTCACTCATCCAAGTTTTATATTTTATTTTATTAAATATTGTAAATTTATTATTAATATATTCAATATCCTTGTCATTCATTTTGAAAACTATATTAATAGTTCTTATTGTATTTTCATTAAATTTATTAAGATTATCTAAAAAATTATAAATTTGTAATATGAAATTAATAGAAATATTATAATCAAATAACCTTTGATTAATTTTATGATTTGAAATAATATCTTTTAATTTATTTAATTCATTTTGATCAGTATTATTTATTTTATTTAAACCAATAATATAAAATTCACCAGAAACTTCACTACTAGCCATAGGTTTATAAAAATAAACAATCTTGAAATTCATATAATAATAATATATCATATCTATAAAGGTTAAAAATCCATCTTTTGAACTAGGCTCTGACAATAAAAATGGAGTAAAATGTTTCACTATAACATCACCACCCATAATTACACTACTTATTACATTAAATGCTTGTGCTATTTCTAATTTTTGTAATAAAAAATAATCAATATTCTCTCCTCTTATTCCTGCGTCTGATGTAACTAATATAGGTTTATAAATTAAATTCTTTTCATAATAATATTGTATATTAATTGGATCAATAATATCACCCGTGCTTAAAGGACCAAAATCATGTTTTCCAGGGTGTTTTTTCATAATATTATAATCATTACCAAATCCTCCTAAACTAGGATGTAATGATTGTGCTTTCCAATCATATTTCTTATTTAATTTTTTAGACATATCATTCATACAATTTATAAAACCTCCTGGTAATTCTGTAAAATGAAATACATTAAATTCATTCATCTTCTTCCATTTAAAATTAAACACTCTTAATATCTCCCATATCTTTATATATGCATTGGAAATATGATTAATTTTAGTAGTATTCTTTACATAATAGGTTAAACCAGAACGAAACGCTGCAATCGTTTTTTTTATATTCTCATATTTAATAGGATCAGTTTCAATATAAGATATTTTTAATTCTTTTGATTCAATTATTTTACTATAAATTTTTATAAATACTTTATCAATATTAAAATCTTTAATTGAATAATTTTTTTCATAATTATATTTATTTTTATTAGAATCTTTATTATTAAAAATATTTAAAAGAATTTGTTTATATGGAGCTATCCAAGAATAATATTCATACAAAAATAATTTATTATTATTTTTATTAATATTACTATCTATATTTTTATTATTATTCTTTTTATTTATTATTTTATTATTTACAATTTTATCTTTTTTTTTACCTTCTTTAATACTTTTAGATTTAACAGTTTTAGATTTAACAGTTTTAGTTTTTTTTACAGATTTTGTAATTTTATTTTTAACAATTTTATTAGTTTTTTTTATATCATTGTTACTATTCATAATTATATAATTAAAAATTATAATTATATTATAAAATATATGTATAAATTTATTTAATTAATAATAAATTTATTTAGAATAAAAATTAATTAAGATAAAAAATTATCTTTGATTTCATCTACATTGTTTTTATATTGAATGAGAATATTACGAACAGAATCTTTAATATTTAAAATTTCAGGATAATTATTTTCTAAAAAAGTAGTATCTAAATAATTGTTTGATCTAGCACTAAGTAATATTTTAGCTTGTTCTTCAATAGAGAAATTATTCCAAGTAAAATCATGATCAACAATTTCTTTATACATTTCAAGAATTTCATTATGTGAAATTAAACCAGGATTAACTAAATTAACAGTAGTAGATAATTTATTATTCATCATTTTATAAATAATAGGAAAGAATTCAGGCAAAACAGTCATAGAATTTTTAATACTACAAATTTTTTGATAATTAACAATTTTATAAATAAAATTACGATTATTAATATCAGATGTAATAGGCATACGAATACGAAGATTTAAAACATTATTATATTTTTTCATTATTCTATCAGAAAATCCTTTAACAATAGAATAAGAAGAACCAAAATAATTAGGTAAATCATTTTCAGTAAAACCATTAATTTCTTGTTCATAAGGATGATCATCATCAAAATTAAAAATACATCCTGTTCCAATATAAGTAAAATGAATATTATATTTATCACATATTGTTGCTATATTAATAGGACCATATAAATTATCTCTAATATTATCAACTAATTTTCCTGGTTTTTCAAGATAATCAATTGTATTAATTTTAACACCATCATAAACACCATGAGTTCTACCAGTAAAACTAATAATATGAGTAGGAAAATTATTAATAATTTCTTTTTCTAACTCTTTATCATTATCAATACGAGAATTACCAATAATTATTTCAATATTAGGATGATTAGTATTCATATATTGTAAATAAAGGGAACCAATCCAACCATTTGAACCATATAATAAAATTTTCATTTATATTTATATAAAAATATATATATTTATATTTTTAAGTATTAATAATATTTAATTTTGATCATGTTTTTTATAAAATGCAGTAGAATTATCAAGAATAGATAAATTAGAATTAGGATCTAAAATATCATTAAGAATATTAGATGCATTCGTATTATCAGGATTAAATTTAGTCCATATTTTTATAATACAATTATTAATTTTAGGTGAAATAGAAATACCTGTAATTAAATCAGATTCATTACTATTTTTTGTTATAGTATTACTAACAAAATTAAGAATAAGAATTCTCCATATTCTATCTGCATCCTTTTTCATTAATTTAAATGTCCAAAATCCTCCTTTAATATTTTCTTCCCATAATGGTTTTACATCATTTTTCATTAAATAAAACATACCAGACGTAATAGTAGGTATAGTATTAATGATTTTAGATAAATCTACCATATTATTAATGGTTCCAATTTTTTTAAATTTTTCAATTGTAAAATCATTTTCATCAACATTGTGAAAATAAAAAGTATAAAAATTATCAAAAATAATATCTTGAATATTTAATGAATTATTCATAATATATAATATAAATGATTATATTTTTAAATACTTTTATAAATAAATATGAAAAAGAATTAACCATGAATATCATAAAATAAATTATATTCAATAAAACTATCTGATTTATTTTTTATTTTATAATTTTTATATAAATCAGGAAATATTTTATATAATAATGTTTTATTTTCATAATCATTATCTTTATTATTTTTTAATATTATATTTTCCAAAAATTTATTATTATTAATTTTATTTCTACATAAAATACAATTATTTATAAAATCGTAATGATTCGAATCACAATTATTAAAATTATTTGCTTTCTTAAACCAATTTATTAAACAAGGTTTATGAAAAATATGATTACATTCCAAAAATATAATTTCTTTAAATTCTAAATTTTCTTTCATACATATACAACAACATTTTAATTCTTCAATATTTAAAGGGGATATATAATGTTTATTACAAAAATATTTATTTATATTATTATTTAAATCATTATTAGATTTATCTACATGAATTGATGATATATTATCATCATGATTTAGTTTATTTCTACAAATTTTACCATTCGTTAATTTTTTTTGACACCTCATTTAATATATTGATTAAATTTGTTATAATATTATATAAAATTGTATTTATATAATAAATTTTATAAATCAAGTAATACTATTATTTACAACTTTTCACTAAAAATAAAATAAAAATTTTAATAATCTTCTCTTATATCTTTAGCTTTAGCTATTCTAGGAATTCCATCTTCTGTATAACCTTGAAAAATAACAGTAAGCATTTTACCAATATATTTATGACCATTTTTAAATAAATCTCTAGTATATTCTCTAGTTCCTATTGGTGTTACATTAAATTGTTTTCCTTCTTTAGTCCTACATATCCATATAATAGATCCTTCAAGATCTCCTTGACCTTGTGTAAAACCAACAATTTCAAATTCATCATCATCAAAATCTTTAAGTTTTTGTAAATCATTACTTCTTTTACGAATCGTATATGGTGCATTCGTATTTCTTAAAATAGAACCCTCATAACCTTCTTCACAAAATTGTTTATGATATTTACGAATAAGATTTTCAGAATCAATTAAATATGTATCTACTGGTATAATATAATTAAGTTTAAATGTAGAAAGCTTATTAATAAATTTTAATCTTTCATGAAAAGGAATATTTAAATTATTAATAAAAAAACAATCATAAATTTTAAATTTAATTTTATTTAATTCAGTTTGTTGAGCAGGTGAAACATATTTTAATCTACATAATCCAGAAATATTTTGAAAATGTAATTCATGACTATATAATTCACCATCTAAAAATAAGAATTGTCCATCATTCAGTTTATTAAATATATGATTACATTCAGATTCAATATTTGGAAAATTATTATTAAATTTAATACCAGTTCTACTCATAAGAATAATTTTATTAAGATCAAAATCTTTATAAATTATACATCTAAGTCCATCATATTTTCTTTGAATGAAACATGGTAAAGATACACATTTATTCTTAATTTTAGATAATTGTTCAAATTTAAATTTAGTTGCTAACATTGGTCTTATACTATCTTTATTAATATTTGATTTATTTATTAAATTGTCATCTGATATTTTATCATCAATATCATTACGATTTGTATTTGAATATTTATTAGTTGAATATCCATCTTTATTAATTTTATCTTTAAACGATTTATTAGCATTAAAAATAGCTTGTTCTATTAAATTGTCTTTACTTTTACAAATTTTTACTTCTCTAATATGTTCAACTAATTTACCTCCATCAATACCATGTTTAGTTAAAATAAAAATCTGGTTATTATTATTTTCAATAATTTGAGTCATCCATATATATATTTTATT
>Ga0172363_10005134_pt1 | contig 10562 bp, 14 predicted proteins | sample LakKivs2_kivu2a2_FD_114541 | JGI IMG/M metagenome (GOLD analysis project Ga0172363, IMG submission 114541) | Sediment microbial communities from Lake Kivu, Rwanda - Sediment s2_kivu2a2 | ecosystem: Environmental > Aquatic > Freshwater > Lake > Sediment | place: Rwanda: Western Province, Lake... | reverse complement strand
TGCCAAAAAGACGACATACTATTCCTCCGAAAACGAAAATAAGACGGAGCATGTTAAAAAATAGCGGAGTCAAGGAAAATCTGGGCGGGGTTGCCCTAGCCTGGTAGGGGGCAGGCCTGCTAATACAACAAGCAACATTGACCAAATAGATTGGTCACAATTCAAAATTTGGGTTTACAACAGATATGCTGATTCATGGGCTGTCTCTGTCTATTGTTATGCTAAGAAGTACTATCATCTACTGAATGATTTAGGAAATATTGATAATCTTCCATCAACAATAAAGAATAATGTAACAAAGTCTTTGATTGTTCTGTCTAAGTTTCTAGGAATAAATCAGCAATTCAAACAGAGATTACTTGATTATGGAATAAAAATACGTAGGCAAGATTCATTCACATCATTTCTGAGGATTCTGAATGCAAATAATAACGGCAATGGCATTTTAGAATGGTTTAAGGAAGCTCAGTCCAAGCTCAGGAATAATGAGAAAACTTTGCTAAAGTTTCTGTTGTATTCTGGACTACGGAAAGAAGAAGCTATAACATCATTTAACTTGATTATTGAACTGCATAGAAATAACAGACTAAATGATTATTATGATGATAATCTTGGTTGCATATGTCACTTCAAATATCCTAAGTACTTTATACGAAGAACAAAGAATTGCTTTATCTCATTCATCCCAAGGGAATTGCTAAGGGAAATACAGAATTCTAAACCAACAAGCTATGATGCAATAAGCAGAAGATTATATCGGAATAAACTGAAATGTAGAATGAATGAACTAAGAGATTATTTTGGTACTTTTCTATTGCAACATGGAATCTTGGAAGCAGAAATAAATCTGTTACAAGGACGTATTCCACCATCAATATTCATTAAACACTACTGGAGTCCAAAACTATCAGAATTGAGAGACAGAACATTTAAAGCATTAACAGAACTAGAACAATCAACAATCTAACTTCTTCTTTTGATATTTTCACGGATATTTTGGTAACTTTGAAAATCAATTTAAAGTATTTAAAGGAAACAAACTCTTAATATTAATTCATGTCCAATAAGATTACACCCAACTTAGAATCAATAACACTCAAAGCCAAATACTTCCTTCCTGAAACCAGTTTTAGTGTTGTTGAAAAAGCTATTACTGATACACTTTTGTCAAAAGACTGGGCAACCATAGCAAAATTAGGAGAATCAATAGCGATTTTCAAGATCGGAGAGAAATACTCAATATTGTTCGAGCCACAAAAGAAAAGTACATCTATTTTCCAGAAGAGAATCAAAGAGTTAAGACCTGGTGTTCCTCTTTATTTCTTAATCACAGTTATAGAACACCCTAATACTGGTATGTTAGTTGAGATTGAATGCAGACCTGCATTATGGTTTAAGATTGCTACTTTGAAGGAAGAGGATTTTACTGAAAATGAAATTCAGGAAGCACTGATAGAATGCAGGATTTTTGTAAAACAGATAATGAGTATCTTCAAAGGAAAAGAGGTTGAACCTATTTCTGTTTATCCAATCATACAGAAAACAGAAATCAAAAGTAGACTTCTAAACCTTGGATTAAAAGAAGTAGTTAGTCCACTAGATAAAGCTGAAAGGCATATAGTTCAAAACAACTTTACAGATTCTTTGAAGTCGAGTAGAACTGCATTTGAGAAAATGATTGACTGGCAAATGAAGAAGAGAGGTTTAGGAAAGACCAACAATTATAAAAATGATTTAGAACGACTAAGAAGCAAAGGTTATCTGGATTCAGAAACAGCAGAACTATTGCAAACCTATTACAAGTGTTTATCTAATATTGCAGTACATGAAAGAGAAAAAGTGGAACCAGGGCTTTATGAAGCACAAATGGGATATGGACTTACTTTGATAATGTTAGACTATTTTGCTAACAAATCGTCTTAGTAACAAACTCTTTTTTCTATTTTCGAATTCACAAACATTCTAAAACAGATAATCAAGTTAAGCTTGATTACACTTTCTACGCATGAAAATCTCAAACATCACAGAATAATGTTTTTCCTATTTACGTTCAAGTGAAACTCCACAGAAAGGACAGAATGTAAAGTCTCCTTTTGGTAGTTCTTTCCCACATTTTGGACATTTGGGAATTGTGATAGACATTGTTTTCAATTGCTTCATCAACTTCATTCTCTGAATAGCATAATACGCACCATAAATTGCACCACATATAATTAATAATATACCAAGAACCCCTACAATCCACATTGATTGTCCCAAAACAGAAGACAAAGCAAATCCAATGCCTGTCATAAGTGCTCCGATGAGACCCAAGATAGTTCCGTATCTTTCATTACTTCTTACCTCTCTGAGTCTTTCTTGAATATATGCAATTTTTGCTTCTTCAGACAAACCAAAACCTCATTTGTTCAATGTAATCGTGCTAATATAAAATATTTTTGGGAATCTTATCAGTTAGCCTGAAACTTCACTGCAACAAATCGTTACTATTACGTTTATTCTGGTTATCTGTCTTTTGAAAAAATCTTCTATAAGCAAATACAAGGTTTCTACAAGATTTGATAAGCATCCAGTTTCCAAATAGAATTGGGAAATTGAACATGTATAAAATATTTGGTTATGGAGAAGATGCTCTTACCTTATGGGCATTAAAAAATCATCTGTCCAAAATTCTAGAGAGATTCGAAGACAAATCTGATCCTTCAAAATGCCTTGTTTTTTATCGTCCTAGTTTTGGTAGGGCTGGTGGAAAGAATAGTTCTGAATTTGGAGAATTTGATGCAATAGTTGCTTCTTTGGAAAACATTTACTTGATAGAAAGCAAGTGGGATAATCTTTCTATTAAGGAAAACTACAAGGTAAAAATCAAAAATGTTCAACAATTAAGACACGATATCTTCTCATGGTACCTGACACATTGGCATAAAAAATATCTTGGTAGATGGGAAGACTTTGTGATAGAACAAGAATCAAATTTCAACTTCAAAAGGAAATTGCTAAAGAAGAAAAATAGTTTACTTCGAAGAAATATAGAGTTTATACTAAATGAGTTACTGGAACACTGTAGGCAATTCTCAGGTAAAGACAATATCAAGAATGTGCTACTATTCTTCTATAATGATGAGAAGAAGCCTAAACTTCCAGACAAAATTAGAATCTTTAACTTGGTGAAAATTGATTACAGCAAAGAACTAGGAGAAAACTTCATTACACTGAGTTAGACCTCTAAAACTTTCTCCTTATATCAATTATTGGAGCTGGATATTTATTAAACCTATCAGGTACACATCCACTCCTACTCTGACTCAATAACATACAACAAAACTATTTGGATTCAAACACTCAAGATTCCATAGAATCTGGATTTGAGTATGTTACTGAGGTTGATAGTGTTAAGGTATTTAGAAAGAGGAAGCAACTAGATAGAATAAGATTCTAGGTTCTCTGTTCCTTACGTATAGTCCCAACAAGGTAAGTTATATACATAGCAATTAGTGCCAGTAATGAACCTATTCCTAATGCAAATGCATCAGGCAGACTTGCACCAAAGTAATTGAGGTCTAAATGATATATTAGTAAAGCAACAAGACTACTGCCTAGAGCTATTCCTATATGTCGTAAATTAGAACGCTTAAGGAATGCACTCCTTAAATATAGATAGATATTTCTTTCTTTTATTTCTGGAAGAAACCCTATAGTTTTATTCAAATCTACTAGGCTAGAGAGTTCAGGTTTAGAGAAATAATCAACCAACGTAGTTAATAATGTATGAGTATTTCCATTATTTCTTCGTAATAAAGGTAAAAGTCTAGTTCTTAGATTGATATGTAGTTGCCCATATTGAACTGATTCTTCTGTTACTATTGCAAGGTTAGGAAATGTAATCTGTCCCAATAAGGTCAAAATACTCTGTATCCTTCTTTCAGCCTTAAATCTGCCACTTTTGATAGGATGCTTAGGGTCAGAGTATTCTTTAAAATAACATAATGCTTCATATGCAGAAATATACATTCTTTCCTCTAAAGTAACTCCACGCTTTTCTTCTATCTTCCTAGAAAATCTTTGACAAATCCAGAATGACGCAAGGAAAACTCCGATACATAAAAACCATAATGGTGCCCCCCAACTATACATAACTAAACCTAAGATATTTATGATAAAGATCGGAACTATTGGAATAAAGCTGAATATAAAGAGAAAAGCAGAGGCTAGTGCTCCAAAGTTTAGTAAAGCAGACCGATATCTATATTCACATAGGCGTCTCTTAATTTGGTCATAGTATTCTTTACGTCTTTCTTCATTACTCGCTATCTTCATTTCAACCTTCTTCTGAGAGTTCTCTTGGTTCACCTATAAGTTTTATGTTCTTGGATTTTCCAAGGCTCTAGAATAGCAAAAGGAAGATAGCAAGCTATTTGAAATAATCTTACCTATTAGTATTTAATAAGATGAGTAGAATGCATGTTAGTGAAACCCTTAAATTTACAGTCAGGCACATTCTTCCACCCATGTTTTTCGTTACACTTATTTTTCTATTCATTATTTTTGCATTTCCCACTCTTAGTTTAACCCCTAAAGGTTTCACTCTTATTTATTGGAGTTTTAGCATAGTTTCTTTTCCTCTAAATTATCAAGCCCAAATATGGACTGAATATGTAATCAAGCATTATGGTCCACAAAAGGAAAAGAACCCTGTAATGAGGAAAATGTATGTTAATGGAGATTTAAAGGAATATTGGATTTCGTGGTTAGGTATGTATCTTTTTCTTTTCTTTTATTATATTATTGCAGTTAATGTTCAAATTTTCTTACCTTCCCTGATTATTCCTTCATGGATTCTAGCAGTTATACTATATGACTTTTTAAATGATTTCTATTGGTTAAGAAAATTAAAAACAAACCCAAAAACCAAACTGTAAGCCTAAAAAATCTCTCAATTATTTCTGTTCTATTTCAAGTGTAGATAATACACACCCTCTCATACTCTAACACAATAACATACACCAATAACAAATAGAACTTTCTACAGAAATGTTATCTTCGCAGTTTACCTATTTGGGATTAAGAGAAATTGGAATGAGTAGGAAGGCTGTTTATGAGATATGAAACAATAAGAAAATGTGGCGAACTAGGAATTGAGTTTAATGACATTAATGAAAGGATAACAATCGATTTTCTGAAGAAGCTTCTGAGAGGTATTGTTGAAAGATCTACTAAATATTATGATGAAACTTTAGATCATGTATTCGTTTACAGAGAAAAGCAGATGCATTCAGTTATTTGTCCATCTATTGCAGATTTAACATCAAGCTACCTGTTGGAGCTTCCCCTTATAAGGAAACCAGCTGGGGAAGAAGAGTACCCTGGAAGTGTCGACTATTGGGTAAGCTACAGAGGTTATTCGTTTTTAATTGAATTGAAGCATACCTATTTTGCTTATAGAACTGTAAAGACCCCACGAAAGGATATTGCTGAGAAAATGGAGGAAGCATTGAATCAGCTAAGAAGCATTAGAATAGACCAATGTAGATATGCTGCTGGTTCAGACAAAATGCTAACTAAGATGGCATTACTGACCATTGTTTTCTATGAAGGATCAAAGAAAAAGATTTCTGAAAAAGAGGTCATGAGGCTGGATTTCAAGAATATCTTCAGAAAAATGCTTAACAGGACTGGATTAATGAAAACATCAAATCTGCTTTCTCTTTGGATCCTTGACAGAAGACTTATCATACCTTTCGAGTATCAGAACAAAGAAAATGAGATATATCCAGCAGTTGGGTTTGTAGGAAAGATTCTGGAGAAAAGAGAACTCTTGGACTAGAATCTACTGAATATTAATTTATGAGAGTAAAAGCAGCCCACTGACATAAACATATTTTCTAAATCTCTTCTTTTCTAGCTCCAATTAACTAAATCTCTATATTATGAGCCTATAGTATGATACTCGCATGCTAGTCTTCCTTACTTCAAGAAGATTATTGCATTATTGGGATTTTGTGATTCTGATTCGGCTATATCCAATGGGCTTCTTCCAGCCATTTTCGAATATCTTTTTCATTGAATCCAAATCACTTACTTCTTCGTAATTGTAATACATCCAATGAACTCTAAGCTTTTTTCCAAACATGGGAACTAGATTGTTTATGAATTCATTTGGAAGACCTTGAGTTATTAGGAAGAATCTACAATCTTTTATCATACTTGCTAAAGCAATCTCGCCAACAATGCATCTCCAATTTTCTGAAAAAGCCAATTCTATAATGTAGAGCCTACCTCTACGATTCCAAACCACATCAGCAAGATATTCAACATGTTTCTTCCCATATCTAACATCAATAGGTCTAGAATCCCCACTGTATGCTTCATATTTTGGCTTTCCGTTTGCATCTTTGATTCGCTTACCTAACTCAACTAACCATTGTTTCAATGAATTGTGTAGACTCTGACAATAGAATAATCACCGTATCACTATCTTCTTAGAATTTTTATTAATTCTTTTGTTTCTATTACAAGTCTTTTTAAAAAATAGCATTTTCTGGCATATGACTTGGTCACAGCTGACTATTTCGGACTTTTTAGGTCTGATCTGAAAATTGAAAGGTCAATCTTAGGCAAATGTATCTTCACATCTCTTCTTGTAAAATTAAACCTCACAGCATTTGCGTAATTGCAAGCTTCTTGAATGGCTAATGGAGATGAAATCCAGACTTTCAAAAATATCTCATAGTCCATCATAGTAAATAATAGGTTTGTGCCCTTAGTGTATGCATCTAAATTGTAATTCTTAGAGTCAGAATAAGATGCAATTGTGTTCAAATAGGACAGGATGCTAGTGAACTTCTTTTTGATTTCCAAAGCATTCTCTCGCTTGGAAGCCATATCTAAAATCTCAATCGTTAGTTTTCTTATCTCTTCTTTCTTTTCCATAAGCATTAGTCTCTCTTTTTCAGTTAATTCCACAATTAGAGCCTCCCTTTTCCTATTCTAATTAATTCCTTTGGTTCAACTAAACTATTTCTCTAACTTTAGATTATTGCATTTGAGAAAATCTTCTATTCCTTCATAAATCTGCTTTCTCATTCTCTTCACTTTCTCATACAAGGCTTTAGTTTCACTTACAAGCTGGTCCTTTTCTATGGATCTTGCTATAGTAGCAATTTCCTTTTCTAATTCTCCTGAAGGTTGTGAATACCAAACATCAAATCCAAGATTATGAAAAAGAGCTAATTTATCATAATCAATTGAAGGAGATTTCTGTTTGGCTATGCCAAGTATTTGTTCCATATTTCCATAGAATCTTTTATACAATAATAGAAAATCATCAATCTTCATCAGTAGTTTTGTCGGAAACAATCTAATAATCAGGAACTTTCCATATCTTTCCAAATCAGTTCTCAAAAGCTTGATAGCTTCTTCTTGGTCATACCAAAAGTTAATGTCATTCCTGAATAAATAATGTAAATTTAGGAAAATGTTGTCTTCAAGATAGTCCATTTTCTTAGACAAAGAATCTCTAAGTCTCTCCCAAACCAATAGGTTTACAAGAATTGAGGATATTAAGGCAGAAATGGAGTCCAATATAGCTGAAGCATCAAAGTTTGTCCTGTAAATGTAGATTGTTGCTGTAAAAACAGTCAGAATGGCTATGATTGGCAAAACTAAGATTAGCAAAGTTAAAATTGTGCTTGCTGGTTTCATTATTGTTCTTCTTTCCTAATCTATTCAAACTAGTTCTTTTGGTTCTGCTATAACTTTTCTATATTTAGCTCCTTAGAACATCTTTTGTAAACTTTCTGGAAGATCACTTCACCCATTTTTTCTCTTTTATTGCTTCAGCGAATAGATTTTCAAATTCACTATTCGGACCTGATAATGACGTTTGACCTGCAAAAACCCATCTTTTTTCTTTCTTTTTGTACCTGTAATATGTCATTCTTAGCCAATTTTCATCTTCTCCTTTGAATTTAATCAAATCTATTACAAACCAATAGAGAACTCGGTCATCTTCACCGTCTTCAAAAACAAACCTGTCTGATAATTCACCTTCTAGAAGATAAGGAGGCTCTGGATATTTGAAATTGACTGGTTCACCTATTTTACTGTGTAGATATGCTCTTTGTTCATCTTTACTTAACAGTTTTTTCATTATAATTACCTTTCATTATTCTGATTAGTTCCTCAGGTTCAGCTATAACATTTTTGCATTTCTTACATGTTGGTTTGTATATAATATGAATGGCGTTAAGCTGTTTAGAAAGAGAAAATAGTTAGTCTGAATAATGGAATATCAACGAGAAGATGCAGAGATTCAAGCAATCATTAAACAAATTAAAATGGTTATACACTATTGCTCTAGCTGTTAGCTTCGGTTTAGTAGCCATCACTGAACTAAGCATCAATAGTCGATGGATGTCTATCTGGTCATGGGTACTTTGTGGTTCTTTGGCTTTAATCTTGTTAGTTGGTTGCTTTATCCTTGGTCTTAGTAAAAAGATGGTTAAGATGTTAGGCATCTGTTTTTTGGTCACTTTTTTGGCAGTGCTTCCACTCTTCGCTGTTAATCAGACCATGACCTACCAAGGTATAGCAAGAAGTCTAGGATCATCAAGAGAAATAGACTATTTTAGAAACGTGCTTAGAAGAAGCTACAATTATACTGAATTAATTCAATGGGAGAGTTCAATACTTAGGTGGAATAGCTCTTCGAGTATGATATTTTACACTGATCCAATAGAAATCTATGAGTATCATCAGGCTCGTTGTGGTGGGTATGCTATCTTGTATGCTGAATTATGCATTTCTCAAGGATATCAGTGTAGAATTGTAATTAATGTTTTTGGTGATCATGCGTGGGATGAAGTTAAAATAGATGGCAATTGGACTCGTGTTGATGCATCTCCTACAGGAGCACCTATGAGTGAAAATATTGGTCATCCATTATTTTATGAAGAAAGGTGGCATGCACCGATACTAGCTTTAGCATTTGAAAGTTCCTCAATAGTAGATGTGACAAGTAATTACAGAAGTGATCATGGCAGTCTACTATCAGCATCAACAATCGTAATTGTTCTTATGGGCACTTGGTTTGCAGTTTGCATCTTCATTATCTGGAAGAAATTATTTCACCTCACTTAATACCTAGCAAAACTGAGTAGTTTTTTAAATATTCTGATTAGTCTTTCAGTTCAGCTATAAGAGTTTGTATATTTTAAAATGGATTCTACTGAAAATAATAAAACAAATAACTTCGTGAACACGCTATAAACTTGATGGTTAAATGAAACTAGCTGAGATTGTGACAGCAGTTTTTACTCTTTGTCTTGTAGTGCCTTTAATGATAATCCTTGCTCTTGCTGGACTTGTAGGAATAGTCTTTGATATACTCATTGTTTTACTACTTTCACCTTTTGTTTATATGCTGTATTTAGGACGAAAGAGAGAACATAAGCTAGCAATGGAGAGGGGAAAAATACTCCAACACAGCGCTGCACTTCCTTCATGGGAAGATTCAAAAGCAACACTGGTAGAGGTACCTAATCAACTTAAAAGAATAGACCTGAATATTCAACTAAAGTTCTGTCCACATCTTGTTAAGTTAAGTTCTTTGATGATAAAATGCCCTAAATGCCAATATGTTTTCCCAAGATATGTCACAGTGTTCAGCTCAGCAGTTACAGGGTATAAATACACCAGTCTAAAGAGTGGCGAGATTCCAATAACTGAAATGATAAGAAAAGAAATTCAAAAAAACGGTTGCCCTTCCACATTTCACTGTCCAAAATGCAATAAGACCATTATCCGTTCTCGAGAACCATCTGGCATGTGTCAATTATTTGGCAAAAGGGTTTATGGGGAGAAATTATTTTGTTGCACAATTAATCAATGTATTTAGAAATATCTCATTGCATAAGTAATTTAAGTAGAAAAACTTTCCATCAATTGAAAGGTGAGTCTATGAAGCATGAAGAAGTTAAAGAAATTGTGGCAAAGTGGTTACAGAACAAACATACACTTCCTGAAATTATCGGGAAAGAAGATTTCATGCCAGACATTCTTGTCTATACTGAGCAACAATCTGATGGCAATAAAACCATTTATCACAGGTATCTACAGGTCGAATGCAAGAAAACAAATGACAGCATAGAAAGAGCACTCGGGCAATGTCTGCATTATTATACCATTTTTAATGGACTATTTACATATTTGGCTGTACCTGCAGACTTCTCCAAGTTGCAAGAACTTCAAGAGATACTAGGTTTTGTGAATTTACCAATTGGACTACTTATAGTTCATCATGACGGAAGAGTGGAAACCATAAAGGAAGCTGAAGGCAAAGAGACCGAACGGGAACTCTCAAATATTTAATTCTTAGTAGATTTCCGATTTCTAATCAGTTTTTTAGGTTCTGCTATAAGACTTTTTAAATTTCATTTTCGACTGAAACACCAATTCTGAAGAGAGCGTCTCAAGATTAGCTTCCAGAGATTTTTACACTTACAGCTACGTATTTTGTTGTAGTCATAGAACATTGAAGAGTGAATGGTTGATTGTATTGTTGT
>Ga0172363_10005132_pt1 | contig 10563 bp, 10 predicted proteins | sample LakKivs2_kivu2a2_FD_114541 | JGI IMG/M metagenome (GOLD analysis project Ga0172363, IMG submission 114541) | Sediment microbial communities from Lake Kivu, Rwanda - Sediment s2_kivu2a2 | ecosystem: Environmental > Aquatic > Freshwater > Lake > Sediment | place: Rwanda: Western Province, Lake... | reverse complement strand
GGCGCGTCCAGGCGCTCCGGTAGCCGGCACGCACCGGCTCGGCCGCGCGCGCCGCGTCACCGGCCAGCGCCGCGAAGCTGCACCCGGCCGCGACCTCGCGCAGGTGCTCGGGGTGGAGGTAGTCCCGCAGCACCCGGGCCGTCTGCTGCCGCCACGCGCGCGGCGAGGACGCCCTGCGTCGCGCCAGGAGGCGGATCAGGCCGTGATCGTCGGTCAGCACCTCGCGCAGCAGGTCCTGCTTCGATGCGAAGTGTGCGTAGAAGCCGCCGTGCGTGAGGCCGGCACCGGCCATCACCGCATCGACGCTCGCCGCGGCGAAGCCGGCGTCTCGGAAGACGCGTCCGGCGCTGGCGACGATGCGCGCGCGCGTTGCGGCCTTGTGGTCTCTGGACAGGGGCATGCTCTTGATCTCAATATGACGGCTATCATACCAACACGGGGAGGCACGGGAATCCATGCTCGAACTGCTGCACTTCCGCTACTCGCCCTACAACGAGAAGGTGCGCTGGGCGCTCGACCTGAAGCGCGTGCCGCACACGCGCACACCGCTGCTGCCGGGGCCACACCTGCCGCGCGTGCGGAAGCTCACCGGCAGCGACTCCTTCACGCCCTTGCTGGTGCGTGACGCGGCCGAGGGCGGACCGCTGAACGGATCGGCCGCGATCCTCGACTGGCTCGAGGCGCGCTACCCCACGCCGGCGCTCCTCCCCGCCGACGAGGCCGAGGCTGCCCGGGCACGCGACATCCAGCGTCGCTTCGACGACGACATCGGGCTGCGCGGCCGTCGCGCCGCACTCGCCGCACTGCTCGCGTCGCCGGCGTACTTCGCTACCGTCTTCGGCGCCGGGCACGGCCGGCTCGCACGCGCCGCCTACACGCTCACGGTCCCGCTCGCAGCACCGCTGGTGCGCAAGGGCAACGGCATCACCGGCGCGGCTGCGATCGCGGACGGCCACGCGGCCTTCGTCGAGGGCCTCGACTATGTCGCGCGCGAGGCCGCCGCCACGGGCTACCTCGTCGGACGCGGCTTCACCGTCGCCGACCTCACCGCGGCCTCGATGCTCGCCATGTGCGTCGACCCGCCGGACTCGCCGATGGCACGACCACGGCCGATGCCGCAGTCCTTCGCGTCGCTCCTGGAACGCTACGCGACGCATCCCGGCGCCGACTGGGTACGCGGGATCTACGCGCGCCACCGCCACGCCCGCGCCGACTTCAACGGGCCGAGCACCCACCCGTAGGAGGATCGTCATGGCCACGTGGAAGAAGTCGCCACCCGAGCTGATCGCCGCGTTCGACGCCGCGATCGCGCAGGAGCCGGCTGCCGAGCGGCGCCAGATGTTCGGCTACCCCTGTGCCTTCGTGAACGGCAACATGGCCATCGGTCCGCACGAGGACCGCGTGATCGCGCGCCTGCCGGACGAGGCCGCGGCGCGCCCCTGCATCGTGCTCGGCAGGCGCATGAAGTCCTACGCCGCGATCGGCAGCGAGGAGGCCCTGGCCCGCGGCGCGATGCGGCGCTGGGTGGCACGTGCGGTCGCGTTCACGGCCACGCTCCCGCCGAAGGCGCCGAAGGCGAAGGCCGCGGGCGCGGCCCGGGCCAGGGTGGCCGCGACGACGCGGACGGCAGGCACCGCGACGAAGCCGGCGACGCCGCGGGCGGCAGGCACCGCGACGAAGCAACCGGCGACGCGCAGGAAGACGCGCTGAGGCCGACCGCTTGCTCGATCTCGGCGTACGGCACAAGAAGGTCGAGCCCGGCTCGCCCAGCGAGGCCCGGCGCTTTGCCGACCAGGGAGGGTCACGCCGTGAGCGATCTCGTCCTTCATCACAACTCCATGTCGAGCTGCTCGCAGAAGGTGCGCCTCGTGCTCGCGGAGAAGGGTCTGGCGTTCGAGTCGCGCGAGGTCGACCTGATCAGCGGCCAGCAGCATGCACCCGAGTACGTCGCGCTCAACCCGAACCACGTCGTGCCGACCCTGGTGCACGACGGCCACGTCCTGATCGAGTCGTCGCTGATCGACGAGTATCTCGAGGACGCGTTTCCGGAGGTAGCGCTCGCCCCGCGCGATCCCGCCGCGCGCCACGCGATGCGCATGTGGGTCAAGCAGATCGACGAGAAGGTCCACCCGGCCGCGGGCGTGCTCACCTACGCGATCGGCGCCCGCCCGGTCGCGCTGCTCCAGCCGGCGGAAGCACGCGAGGCCGCCGTCGCGGCGATCCCCGACCCGGCGCGGCGTGCCGCACGCCGCAGCGTGCTCGAGCACGGCGTCGCGGCACCCGAGTTCGCCGGTGCGCTCGGTGCGTTCCTCGACCTGATCGACGCGATGGAGGCGAAGCTCGCACCCGGCGGCTGGCTGTCCGGCGACCGCTTCGGCCTCGCCGACGCGGCCGCCCTGCCCTACGTGCTGCGCCTCGAGCACCTGGCGATGACGCCGCTGCTCGAAGCGAGCGCGCGGCCGCGCGTCGCGGACTGGCTCGCGCGCGTCAAGGCGCGTCCGAGCTACGCCACGGCCGTCGGCGCCTGGCTTCCGGCGCCGCTGGTCGATCTCTTCCAGAAGCACGGCGCGGCGGTGTGGGGCGAGGTCGAGCAGGTCGTGCGCGCGCACGCCGCGCACGGTTGAGGAGACCGGTCGGTCTCAGCGGCCGCGCAGCGGCATGCGGGCGCGCAGACGGTCGAGACCCGCGCGCAGTCCGCCGTCGCGCCGCACCTCGTGCCAGCGCAGGGCGACCACCCCGACGATCACCAGCAGGAGCCCGAAGCCCGGCACGACGTGCGGCGCTACGCTGTCGAGCAGACGCTGGGCCGCGACCGCGTGGAACTGACCGAGCGCGATCCCGGCGACGATCAGCCACAGCAGCGCTTGCCGCGTGCGATCGCGGCTGCGGCTCGCGAGCCAGCCCACCGCCGGCAGCATCGCGATGAGCCAGATCAGCTCGTACTGGTACGCGAGCTTCGGCACCGCGACCATGAACGGGAAGTAGAACGTGATCGACGCGGCGAGCCCGCGCGGCGACGGGTAGTCGCCGTCCGCGAATGAGCCGGGCGACGGGCGGTCGCGGTCCGCGACTGAATCCCGCACCGAGCGATCGCCGTCGTCGGCCAGCGCGTCGGCGACCACGAGGGCGCCGAGCAGGGCGACCCAGAGGTAGTTCCCTGCGGCCGACGCGGCGAGGCCCGCCTGCCACGGGTGCCCTGCGAGCGCCAGGCCGAGGAAGCGGCCCAGGTGGAAGAGCGTGCTGGCGAGGCTGCCGTTCTCGTCGATCCGGAACTGGGCGCCACGGCTCAGCAGACGATCCTGCACGAAGGCGAGCCAGAGATCGGGCGTGAGCACGACCATCGCGCCGAGGGTCAGGGCGATGGCGACCAGCACGCGCCAGCGCAGCCGCAGCGCGAGCGGGATCACCACCAGGATCGGGTACAGCTTGATCGCGACGCCGGTCGTGATCAGAACACCGGCGAGCCACTCCGAGCGTCGCAGCAGGTAGATGCCGGCGGCGGTGGCGCACAGCGCGAAGCCGTCGAGGTTCGCCCGGTCGAAGAGGAAGTGGAACGGGTAGCTGAGCGCGAGGACGCTCGCGCTGGCGAGGACGAACACCGCGTCGGCCCGCGCGTCGCGCTCGACGAACGTCCGGTGCAGGAGGAAGAGCGCCGCCAGCGTGGCGAACAGGACGGCGAGCGGGACGTAGCTCTTCACCGTGTCGAACGGCCAGCGCGCGAGCGGCTGCGCGACCAGCGCCGGCAGCGGCGGATAGACGTAGCGACCGGCGTCTTACAGGTTCCGCCCGGCGCGCAGGTTCTCGGCGGCGCGGTGGACCTCGCGGTAGTCGCCCCCGACACCGAACTTGTTGACGAAGTAGAGGTCGCGCTGCGTCAGCATCTGGACCGCGAAGACGGCGCCGAGGAGCAGCGCGGTCGCGACGAGCACGACGAGCAACGGATCGTTGGGTCGGCGCATCAGGCACGCTCGGGATGCTGGCTCGGCTCGGTGGACATGGCGCGGCGGACGGGGCGACCCTTAGCCCGAACCACCGGACGAGGACAACGCTCGTAGCCGGGCTCGCAGACGGGCTGCTTTGCAACTCCCGCTGCGCGACGCGGGCGCGGGCGCCATCCCTTCAACGCCGCGCGCTCCGCGCCGCAGGCGCCCGCCGCCGCGCCGAACCGTCCATCGCGCCGCACACCGCGAGCACCACGTCACGGAACCAGCGCTGTGCGGCGTCGTCGTGCGAGCGCTCGTGCCACACCAGGCTCACGTGCAGCGGCGGGATCGCGAGCGGCGGCCGGTGCGCGACCAGCGCACCCGGCCGCGGCACCAGGGTGCCGAGCATGCCGGGTACGGTCGCGACGAAGTCGCTGCTCGCGACCAGCCAGGGTACCGGAAGCAGCGACGGCACGCGCAGCGCCAAACGTCGCGCTTGCCCGCGCGCCGCCAGCAGCCGGTCGACGTCGGGATCGGCGATACCGGGACGCGTGACCGCGATGTGCCCGAGGGCGAGGAAGGTCTCGAGATCGAGACCTCGCGCCGCCTGCGGGTGACCGCGACGCACCAGCGAGACGTAGGGCAGGCGGAACACCGGGTAGGTGTGGAAGCCGGGCCGCGGCGGCGGCGTGACCGAGAACGCGAGGTCGATGGCACCGCCCTCGAGCGCGGCCCACTGCTCGCCCTCCTTCTGCGGTGCCACCTCGAGGAGCACGTGCGGCGCCTCGCGGCGCAGCCGCTCGACCAGCCGCGGCAGCATGCCGATCTGCCCGGGCTCCTCGAGCGAGAGACAGAAGCGCTGACGGCTGCGGGCGGGATCGAAGGCGTCGTGGTGCGCGAGCGCCTGCTCGACCCCGGCCAGGATGCGCTTGACGGGCGCCTGCAGGGCGAGCGCGCGCGGCGTCGCTACCATACCCTGGGGCGTGCGCACGAGCAGCACGTCGCCGACCAGCGTGCGCAGCCGGCCGAGCGCGTGGCTGGTCGCCGACTGCGAGAGCCCGAGGCGCCGCGCGGCGCGGGTGACGCTGAGCTCGGCGAGCAGCGCGTCGAGGACGACCAGGAGGTTCAGATCGACCGATGCGAGATTCATGGCCCAGCATGCACCGGATCGATCGACCTCATCAAGCTAATGCACTTGACAGATGATGCCTCGCGGACGAGCCTGCCGCCCCGGAGAGCCCGCCCCTGGCATACGACCTTCGCATTCGCGGTGCGCGCATCGTCGACGGCACCGGCGCACCCGAACGCCGCGGCGACGTCGCGATCGCGGGCGAGCGCATCGCCGCGGTCGGCCGCGTCGACGGGAGTGCCGCGCGCACGATCGACGCGGGCGGGCTGCTCCTCGTGCCGGGCTTCATCGACGTGCACACGCACTACGACGCGCAGCTCCACTGGGAGCCGACCGCGTCGCCGTCGTGCTGGCACGGCGTCACGACGGTGCTCACCGGCAACTGCGGCTTCACCCTCGCCCCGGCGCACCCCCGTGACCGTGACTGGCTCGCGCAGATGCTGAGCCGCGTCGAGGGCATGGCGCCCGAGGCGCTCGCGGCAGGCGTCCCGTTCGCCGGCGGCTCGTTCGGTGAATTCTGGGACGGGCTCGAGGGCCGCCTGGGGGTCAACGCGGCGGGCTACGTCGGGCACTCCGCGGTGCGCCGCTTCGTCCTGGGCGAAGCCGCCTCCGAGCGCCACGCGACCGACGACGAGATCCGCGCAATGTGCGCGCTGGTGCGGGTCGCGCTCGCCGAGGGCGCCATCGGCCTGTCGTCCTCGCAGCTCGAGATCCACCTCGCGCACGACCGCCGCGAGGTGCCTTCGAATCACGCGGCGCCCGCGGAGCTGATCGCGCTCGCCGGCGTGCTGCGCGACGTCCCCGGGGTCGCGCTCGAGTTCATCCCGCGCAGCTACCTCGAGGGCTACTCGGAGGCCGATCGCGCGACCATGCTGGCGATGGCGCGCGCCGCCGGCTGCCCGATGGAGCTGAACCTGCTGACGCCGCTGCCCGCCGCACCCGACGGCTGGGCGCGCTCGCTCGAGTTCGCGCACCTGGCGGCGAGCCAGGGCCTCGCGCTGCACCCGATGTTCGCCGCGAATCGCCTCAGCGCGTACTTCGCACTCGATTCGACCTTCCTGTTCGACGAGCTGCCGGTGTGGCGCGACGTCCTGACGCGCCCGACGGCGGAGCGCGCCGCGCGACTGCGCGAGCCCGCGGTCCGGGACGCGCTGCGCGCCGACCTGCGCAACGCGCGCAGCTTCTACCCCTACTGGCCGCTCGTCGTGTGCGACGTGGTTCGCGACCCGGCCCACGCGGCTTGGGTCGGACGGACCGTCGAGGACCTCGCCCGCGAGCGCGGCCAGGATCCGCTCGACTGCTACCTCGACCTGTCGCTCGAGGAGGATCTCGCGACCACGTTCTCGATCCACCGCCCGCCGGACCGCGAGCTCACCGATGCGACGCGACGCCTGATCCGCGACCCGCTGGTGAGCGCGGGCTCGAGCGATGCGGGGGCGCATCTCCTGTCGCTCGTCGGCGTCGACTACACGACGCGGCTCCTCGCCGAGCACGTGCCCGAGACGCTGCCGCTCGAGCAGGCGGTGGCGAAGCTCACCGGAATTCCGGCGGCACGGCACGGGCTCGTCGGCCGCGGCGTTATCCGCCCCGGCGCGTTCGCCGATCTCGTCCTGATCGACCCCGCGCGCCTCGCCGCGGGGCGCACCCGCCTCGCCGCGGACTTCCCGGCACGGAGCGCCCGCCTCGTGATCGACGCCGACGGCTACGTCGCGACGATCGTCAACGGCCGCGTCCTCCTCGAGGAGGGACGGCACACCGGGGCGCTGCCCGGCCGCGTGCTGCGGCGTGGCGCCCGAGACCACCCCGCACCAGGAGAACGACCGTCATGAGCACTCGAGCCGCCCGCCCCCTCGTCGTCGACGCCGACGGCCACGTCTGCGAGCCGCAGGACCTCTGGGAGCGCAACCTGCCCGCGTCGATGCGCGAGCGCGGCCCGCGCGTGCGCTACAGCGCGGACGACGGTTGCGAGCAGGTGCTGGTCGAGGACGTGATCGCGATTCCGCGCGGCCTGCCCGGCCTGTGCAACGCCGGCACCGGCAACCTCAACTTCGGCGACACCACGCGCTACGCCGACGGCCATCGCGGCGGCTTCGACGCGCGCGAGCGCCTCGCCGTCATGGACGCCGAGGGGATCGACCTGGCGGTGGTCTACACCGGGCTCGGCCAGTGCCTGGGCGGCATCCGCGACCGCGAGCTCGCGGTCGCCTGCCACCGGGTGTGGAACGACTGGATCGCCGACTGGGTGTCGGCGGCGCCCGATCGGCTGGTCGGCAGCGCCGTGCTGCCGGCGCAGGACCCGAAGGCCGCCGCCGAGGAGGTACGCCGCGTCGCGCGCATGGGCCTGCGCGCCGGCGTGATCCGGCCGAACCCGGTCCTCGGCAAGGCGCTCTGGGACCCTGCCTTCGACCCGATGTATGCCGCGCTCGCCGAGGAGGGCATCCCGCTCGGGCTGCACGGTGCCGGCATGTGGGACCTCGAGGGCGCGTGCAAGCGCATGGTCGACCTGATGGCGCCAGGCACCCAGCACGCGCTGATCCTGTTTTTCGATCAGTACTTGACGCTGTCCAACCTGGTCTACGCGGGAGTGCTCGAGCGCCATCCGGGGCTGAAGGTCGCGGTGCTCGAGTCGGGCGGCGGCTGGATCGCGCACTGGATGGACCGCATGGACGAGTTCCTGTCCGCGTACGCCTGGGCGACCGCACCGCTGTCGCTGAAGCCGAGCGAGTACTTCCGCCGCCAGTGCGTGATCTCCTTCGACCCGGGCGAGCGCTCGATGGGTGCGATGCTCGAGCTGGCCGGGCAGGAGAACGTGATCTGGGCGTCCGACTTCCCGCACAGCGACGCGAAGTACCCGGGCGTGGTCGAGGAGCTGCGCGAGCACACCGTGGACCTGAACCCCGCCGACCGGGAGGCGCTCTACGGCGGCAACGCGCTGCGCCTCTACGGCATCGAGCCGAGCGCGGCGGTGCGCGCGCGCACCGCCGCCTGACCGAGGCTGCGCGGGGTCAGTCGCGGTCGCCTGCCAGGGTGACGCGGGGCTTCTCGACCACTTCGCCGCACGTGAGCTGCACCCCGCACGAGCGCGCAAAGCCGTGTGATCGGCTCGGTCGCCGAGGGTCCGGTCCTCCGTCGCGGTGGCGCGACCGCCTTGCGCGTCAAGTGCCGACCGGTGCTGGCTGCCAGTCCGGGGGCCGCCCCGGCTTCGCCGGCGCATGCGCGCAGCCGAGTCTCGCGCCGGTGGACAGATCTTCGATCCAGCCGCGCCAGCTGGTATCGAACATGCTCCCTTCGCCGCTCACCTCGTAGCGCCGGCCCGCGACGGCCTCGAAGGTGACGAAGCAGGGATGGCGACCGCGCATCACCATGCCCGCGGTGTCAGAGAAGTAGGTGAATGCGATCGTGTGCTCGCCGGGAAGCAGCTCGACCCCGGAGTCGAGCTCACCGACGTCCACCCCGTCGACCTGGACCACCCGGATGCTCCAGCCCCAGAACCCGTAGATAGCAAAGTCGTTCTCGACGGTAGCGATCTCGGTGTCCGGGCGCTGCGGCCCGGAATAGGCGCGCAGCGGCGAGCACGCTGCGAGGATCGCGACCAGCAGCAACGGCCGGCCTGCCGGTACAGTCGCGAACCGGATTCAACCCGATTCGTGAGCAGAGACATGACCAGCGCCAGTGCCAGGATTCGTCGCGGCGGACAAGAGACAGCCAGGCGTAAGCGCACGAGTCCGCCCGGACTTGCCGCGCGACGTCACGCCCCCGCCAGCGCGGGCATCTCCTCCGCCATCTCGCGGAGCTTGTTCTTCGCCACCTTGTCCAGCGTCGCCTTCGGGAAGTCGTCCACCACGTAGACCGCGCGCGGGACCTTGAAGTCGGCGAGCTTCGCCTTGCAGTGCGCGACGATCTGCCGCGCGAGCTCGTCGTCCGACGGCGCGCCGGGACCCTTGATGACGAACGCGACCGGCACCATGTCGAGCATCTCGTGCGAGCGCGCGACCACCGCCACGTCGGCGATGCCCGCGACGCCGCGGCACGCGTCCTCGACCTCGCGCGCCGAGACGTTCTCGCCGCCGACCTTGAGCGCGTCCTTGTCGCGGTCGCAGTAGAAGAAGTTGCCCTCGGCGCCGAGGCGCACCATGTCGCCGGTCTTGAACCAGCCGTCGGCGGTGAAGCTCTTGGCATTCGCCTCGGCGTTGTCGTGATACTCGAGGAAGAGCTGGATGCCGCGCGTGCCGCGCACCCACAGCTCGCCGATCGCGCCGTCCTCGCACAGCTTGCCGGTCTCGGGGTCGACGATCACGAACTCGTAGCCCGGCGTCGGCTTGCCCATCGAGCCGTTGGGGTACGTCTGGTGGAAGTCGGCGCGCGTCGCGTGGATGACGGTCTCGGTCATGCCCCAGAAGGCGCCGATCTTCATCTTGAGCCAGCCCTCGAGCTCCGGCATCACGAGCCCGAACGCGCCGACGCGCACCGTGTGGTCGGGGATCGGCTGCGGCGCCACCGCCTTGAAGACGAACGGGATCAGCGAGATGTGCGTCACGTTGTGCTTCCGGATCACCTCCCAGAAGCGGCTCGCCGAGAACTTCGGCTGCAAGACGATCGTGCCGCCGATCCCGAGCGTGGTCCACATCGACCAGCTCTGCGCGTTCACGTGGAAGAACGGCAGGTAGATCAGGTAGGTGTCGCCGCTCCGCATGTCGATGTTGATCGGCCCCTGACGCGACGCCCAGAGCGCGTTGGCGTGCGTGTGCACGACGGCCTTCGGGCGCGACGTCGTGCCGGAGGTGAACATGATGCCGACCGGCAGCATCGGCTCGGGCGCGCGCGCGGGCATCGACGCCGCGTCGGCGCGAAGATCGGCGAAGCGCTCGCGTCCGTGCGCGAGCTGGTCCGCCGTCGCGGGCTCGCCGCTGTTGTCCTCGGTGACGACGATCCACGCGAGCTTGCGCGCGCTCTCGGCGACCAGCTTCGCGAACTGCGGCTGCGTGATCGCGCCGACGCAGCCGGTGTGCTCGGCGAAGTAGGTGATCTCGTCGCCGACGCTGCGCGTGTTGGTCGTCACGGCGACCGCGCCGACCTTCGCGCAGGCGTACCAGGCGAGCACCATCTCCGGGCAGTTCTCGGAGTGGATCAGGACCTTGTCGCCCTTCCTCACGCCGCGCGCGTGCAGCCCCGCCGCGATGACCGCGACCTCGTCGTTGAACTCGCGGTACGTCCAGACGCGCTCCTTGCCGCCCTTCGGCTCCCAGATCAGGAGCGGACGGTCGGGCTGGGTGCGCGCCCAGAGGTCGAGGAGCCAGGGGAGATCCTGGCCGGCGAACTGGAACCTGGCGACTGCGTCTCGATCGATCATGGGGGCGCACTGTAGGCAGCGTCGGGCCGGCGCGCCACTTCCCGCTGGCGGAGTGCGCGCGGGTCGCGCATGCCCGCCACGAGTTGCGCGGCGGCGCGCCGGGGCGTCCCCCCGCAGAATCCGGTTGCCTGGCGGTGCGTCGGTGGTGTTGGGTCGGGACG
>Ga0172363_10005131_pt1 | contig 10564 bp, 10 predicted proteins | sample LakKivs2_kivu2a2_FD_114541 | JGI IMG/M metagenome (GOLD analysis project Ga0172363, IMG submission 114541) | Sediment microbial communities from Lake Kivu, Rwanda - Sediment s2_kivu2a2 | ecosystem: Environmental > Aquatic > Freshwater > Lake > Sediment | place: Rwanda: Western Province, Lake... | reverse complement strand
GATTTACAGCTGGATTGCCTTCGGCATTTAACCGGGTGAACCCAGTTAAATAATCCCGCCGTAAGATTTACAGCTGGATTGCCCAAAAGGGCATTTAACCGGGTGAACCCAGTTAAATCCCCGCTAGATGAGACGCCCGAGGGGGCTATTTAATCAGGTAAACTTAAAAAGTTTAACAAATAAACCCTATCTTGTCAATAAAATCAAAACTTAAAAATTCTAAGAAAAAAAAGATGAAAGAAATTATTTTTTATTTTTCTTCTATTCCTTTTTTAGGAAGAAAAATTATTTTTCATTCCTAAAAGCGTGCTAGGGGTAGGGTCGTAGGGGCAGAGGGCGTGCCTCAAGAGAACACCCCTTGCCCCTACAGAATTTTCCGATTTCTCTCAAAATCCTCAAAAAAAATTTAAAAATATTTAAACTGTCTCAAATATTATTTTTTTACTCCGACGTTGCACATTGCTCAATATACCTAAGATAATATAGCTTGAGAGCAAAGAAGAACCACCATAGCTCAAAAAAACTAAAGGTAAACCCGAAATAGGCATCACTCCTAGATTCATGCCGATATTAATAACTATCTGAGCTAAAAAAATGGAACCAAAAGCAATACTTAAAAAATATCCTATCTCTTCTTCACTAGAAAAACCAGTCCAAAAAATTCTTGCTAATAAGGCAAAATAAAGACCAAAAATTACCATTGAACCCCAAAAACCAGTTGCTTCTGCAGCAGTAGCATAAATAAAATCAGCATATCTAATAGGCAAAAACTGCAATTGACTTTGACTCCCCCGACCCAAACCCTTACCCTGTAAGCCACCAGAACCAACAGCAATAATGGATTGCCAAACATTGTAACCTGAGCCTAGGATGTCTTTCTTAGGATCAATAAAGGTTAGCAATCTTTGTTTTTGATATGGTTTTAAAGCAAACTGGTACAACAAAGGTAGAATCAAAAGAATAATCAGCAAGGTGACATAAAAATATTTTCTTTCTTTTCCGACAACAAAATAAATGATAAATCCCAAAGATAAACAAACTAAAGCTGTGCCTAAATCTGGCTCTTTAGCAATAAGAAATACTGGAAAAATAATTAGAGCTAAAAAAATAAAATAATCCATTATTTTAAATTTATTCTTACTTTGTAAAAATCCAATTAAGCTAATAGTTAAAATTATTTTGAATAATTCTGAAGGTTGAAAATTGAAAAAGCCAAGATTAATCCAACGGCTGGAGCCAAATCTAGTTTCGCCCAAAATTAAAACTAAAACTAAAAAAGCAATACCTGAAACATAGAGGTAAAACCAAATTGGGATCAATGTTTGATAATGCAAACGAGCAAAAAGATAAAAAAGAATTAAGCCTAAAATCAAGAAAATTCCTTGATAAATTGCCAAATATTTCTCATTAGCTAAAGTAGCCAAAAGAATAATGCCAAAAATAGTTAAAAAAACAGCTGGCAAAAGGAGCCAATAATCAAAGGGAAACCATTTTTTCATTGAGAAATTTTTATTTCTTCCCGCTCTAGGCTAATTCGAGCTATTTCTTTTCCTGTGTCTTTAAACACAAAATCAGAACGTGTTTTCTTGCTAATTTCTGTCAGATTCTTCTTTAAAATTTGTTTTGTCTTTTTCGAAGCAATCAGAAAGAATGTAGCTTTTTCTCCATATTTATAACCTAATTTCTTCCTAAGCTCCTGGATCTGGCGCATAAATTCTCTCATTAATCCCTCTTCTTTCAACTTTTGAGTAAGCTTAATATCTAGAGAATAATTTTTACCTTTTTTAACTGTTTTGACATTAATTTCGTCTTTTAAAATTTTTTCTTCCTCTTTTGATAATGTAAAAGGAATAACAGCGCTTTTTAAAGGCTGCCTCACCTTAATACCATTTTTAGCTCTGAGCTCTAAAAGAACGGAAACAGCTTCTCTTAAAAGAAACATCTGATCTAAAACTTTCTTTTGGGGATTGTTTTTATCTTCAATTGAGCACAAATGAACACTTTGTTGATCTTGAGTATTTCTAATTTTTTGATAAATAAATTCTGATAAATACGGAAGAAATGGAGCCAGTAAAACAACTAAATTTTTAAGAACAGAATGTAGTACCCATAATTTAGCGCTAGCGGAATTTTTATCTATAATAGTTGTTTTTACTCTACGAATATACCAAAGAGATAAATCTGCTAAAAAATCTTTGATTTCTCTAGCTGCTTTAACTAATTCATATTTCTCCATCAATTCGATTACCTTTTTAGAACATGAATTAAATCTTTCTATAATCCATCGATCCATTAAATCTAATTTTTGTGGCCGCGAAAATTTATTAATTTTATAAGTTTTAGCGATATAATCAAAAAATAAATATGAATTATAAAGTCTCAAAATTATATTTTGAAAAATAAGTCTTACCAAACGCTCTGAAAAACGATAATTTTCACCTAAAGGAGAAGAAGAAATTAAAAAGAAACGCAAAGAATCTGCACCGTATTGAGAAAATACTTCATTGGGATCAGGATAATTTTTCAGTCGTTTACTCAATTTTTTCCCATCTTCAGCCAAAATAATGCCATTGACTACTACATTTTTAAAAGCTGGTTTGTTTTTATCTAAACCTAAATCTTCTAAAGTTAAACTCGTGGCAATGGCATGCAAAGTGTAAAACCAACCCCTGGTTTGATCTAAGCCCTCGGCAATAAAATCAGCTGGGAAATTCTTTTCTGTTTTATTCTTGTTTTCAAAAGGATAATGAAATTGAGCATAAGGCATTGAACCTGATTCGAACCAACAGTCAAAAACCTCCTCTATCCTTTTCATTTTCCCTTTACATTTTGGACAAGGATAAAAAACTTTATCAATGTAGGGCCTATGCAAATCAGGAGGTACTTTTACCCCTTTTTCTTCTAACTCTTTAATTGAGCCAATTACTTCTTGATGCTGACATTTCTGACATTGCCAAATTGGTAAAGGAGCGCCCCAGTATCTATTTCTTGATATGGCCCAATCTTTCGCCTCGGCGAGCCAATTGCCAAATCTACCTTTTTTTAAATATCCTGGCACCCAGTGGATACATTCATTATTTTTTACTAATTGCTTTTTTAGTCTTGAGGTCCTGAGATAAAAAGTCTTAATTGGATAATAAAGTAAAGGGGTATCGCAACGCCAACAAAATGGATAAGTATGTTCCACTATTTGTTGTCGAATTAATTGTCCTCTATTTTTCAAATCTTTGATTATGTCTTCATCTGCATCTTTCACCCATTTGCCTTTGCCAGGACCAGCTAGATTTTTACCTTCTTCATCTACTGTTACAAGCATTATTTGACAAGTTTTCTTACCCAGCTCCATATCATCTTCACCAAAACTCGGGGCAACATGAACAATACCTGTACCTTCTTCTAAATTAACAAAAGGGGCTTCATAAACTTTATAAGCTTTATTTAATTCTCCCTTACCAACTTTAAAATTAATTCCTTCTTTGTAAAGTGGTTCATATTTGAGGCCCAGTAAATCTTCTTTCCCTAATTCTTGGATAATCTCATATTTCTCTGACAAGACTTGCAGTCTGTCTTTGGCTAAAATTATAAATTTATCGCCATATTTAACTTTGACATAAGTAAAATCACCAATGGCTAGTTCTAAATTAGCTGGTAAGGTCCAAGGAGTAGTTGTCCAGACCAAAAAATAGGTATTTTTTTCCTGTCTTGCCGCCTGCCTGCCGACAGGCAAGGCGAGGCGGGGTCCTTTAGTTCTAAATAAAACATAAACTGAATCTTCTTTTATATTTTTGTAACCTTGATTAACTTCAAAATTAGATAAAGGTGTGCCACAACGAGGACAATAAGCTGTCACTCTGAAATCGTCGAAGAGTAAACCTGCCTCATCCATTTTTTTGAGAATCCACCAAACAGTTTCAGTGTAAGTTTTATCCATTGTGTGATAGTCATTATTATAATCAGCAAAACGACCAAAACGAGAAAGAACAGATTTGAAATCATCAACGTGACGAGTGACTGCTTTTTTACATTGGCTATTAAATTTATCAATACCCAAGCGTTCAATTTCTTTTTTAGATTTAATTCCCAATTCTTTTTCTACTAAGGCTTCAACTGGCAAACCGTGACAATCCCAACCTAATCTCCGCTCAATATAATTACCTCGCTGAGAGAAAAATCTAGTGATCGTATCTTTAATGGCTGAAGCTAAAATATGACCATAATGAGGTTTGCCAGTAGCAAAGGGTGGACCATCATAAAAACTATAATTTTTTTTATTTTTATTAGCCTCCAGAGTTTTTTCAAAAATTTTTTCCTTTTGCCAAAATTTGAGAATTTTTTCTTCTTCTTTGGGAAAATTAAATTTATCCATTGTTAAATTTATTTGCCTCACCTTTGGCAATGTTTTTATCTAAAATCTGATTAACTAATTTATCTGCCTCTTTATTCTGATCACGAGAAATATACTGGAATTCAACACTAAGGCCATTTTGAAAGATTAAACGCTTAATTTCAAGATATAATTTTTGCATGCGATCAGTCTTGATTTTAAATTTACCACTTAATTGCTTTTCAACTAATAATGAATCCAGGAAAAAAATTGCTTTTTTAATTTTCAATTCTAGCAATTTATTTAAAGCTAAAATCGCTGCTTTGTATTCTGCTTCATTATTAGTGGCTATACCTAAATGGGCGCCATTTTTTAAGATTAATTTATGGTTTTTGTCAAAAATCAAATAAGCACCAGCGGCTTGACCAGGATTACCTCGAGAAGCGCCGTCAGTATAAACAAAAAAAGAATCCATAATCTAATTATATTTCTTATCTTAAACAAATATCAATGATTAAAAATCAGCTTGGTATAAAGAATAATCCAAAACATCAGGTATACTTTGCAGGGCATTAGGAAATTTAACATAGAGTTCTTGCTGTGCTGTTTGGTTGGTGATTGGATCTTTGCCGTGATAACCAATACTATGAATAATAGTGTAAGGCAAGCCTAACTGCGAATTGGCTAAACCAAAAGAAACATTTTTAATTTTAAGATTCCCTTGAAAAGTTTTAATTTTTAAAAATTGAAAATAAGAATTCCAAAAGGTACTAGTAGAAACTGTAAAATTGCATTTTTTACTAGCATCACAACTTAAGGATGTAAGGGCCAAATTATGAGGGCCAGGATCTGGAAAATAAACACTGGGCCTATAAAAAATCCCTCCCTCAACAACTCCATAATTCTGATCAGCAAAACCAGGCAAAATCAAAATATTACTCGCTGGATCATATTTAATTACCCCTTCTAATGTTTTTTTAATCCAAGTATCATAAGCCCTAAACCAAACAATACTATTTTGAGAAGTAGCAATCGGGCTAAATTCAAATTGAATACTCGATCTATTAAATTTAGAAAGATCAAAAACTGCAGATTCATCAGCTTTAAGACTAATTGCCGTAACCCTTGAAGAAGAATCTTGATCCACAAAATAAGTGGCTGAAACTATATTGAGGTAGGCAGAGGAATCAATGCCACTATACCAAAATTGATAAGGATCGAGATTGGAATTTTTGGCTAAATCAAGTTGCATATAAAGGGGTTGATCAATAAGATTAGATCCAAAAGCACCTTCTAATGATGAGGGCCAAATGCGCCAAGCTGTTGTTTTTGCAGTTTGGGATAAATCCTGATATTCTCTCATTCTAGTGATAGCTGCCTCTGCCCCACCCCAAGCTAACCAATAATTAACTTGAGAATTGTAACTCTGACGTCTAGATTTAATAGCAAAGATAATTAAAGAAAAACAAAGTTGAGCCACAATGATTAAAACACTCATTAATAAAACACTATACAGAAGGGCTGATCCTCTCTGTCTCTCAAAATTATTATTTCTCATAAATAAGGATTAGATAAAACTAAAGGCACATAAACTTGATCAAAACTTCTAGACAGCACTTTATTGCAATTGCCATAACTTTCAACAGCTGTTGTTTTTAACTTGACCCAAGAATTATATGGTGGTTTGTCACAAGTGCTCTGTCTATAACTGCCACTACTATTTTGAGCTAGGGAGATTTCAAAGACCGAAGGACTATCTGAAGAATAATAATATTTGAATAAATCCACACTATTTATCTTTTTCCATGGTATGGGAGTTATCGATGCATCGTAAGACCAGGTTTCCATTGTAAACACTGGGAAGGCGCACGGAACACCTGTAGTAACACTATCTAATCTAAAAATATAAACTTCATTTTTTTCTTTATTTTTGATATATAAAATTTTCCCTTTGGTTTCTGTGGATGATCTTTGAAAAAGTTGCTGCATAAATTCGGTAACTGCTGGACTGACATTCGGAGCCCAATAATTATTAGTAATGAAAAAACCTATTGGACCAGTACCACTCGTATAACCATTTTCTTTATCTCCAGAAAAAAATGTTCCATTAGCTTCGCGCATGGCAGACTGAACCATTTCATTAGCATTTTTAACTTTTTCATTCAAACGTAAAGTTAGATCTAATTCTCTCTTACTAATCATGGCTTCATTAAGTAAACTATAAACAATAGCAATAACAGAGGCAAAAATGAAACTGGCAATCAAAAGTTCAATTAAAGTGAAGCCAGAAAATTTTTGTAATTTTATCTTTGTCATAACTTTGACTATAAATAATTTCCTAAAATAGTGTAATAATCTTTAATTTTGGTTTGTCCTCTATCTTTCCAGCTCACTTGCAAATTGACTTTGATCATATTGGGCTCAGTTGCTGCAGAACCAGTGGTTTTTCGAATTCTTTGGAATCTAAGAAAATAAATGAAATCCATAACTGCTCCTTTATCATTTAAAACTTTGGATACCATAGGAGCTGAACTAGATATGGGTAACCAGAGATTGGATGAATTTTTAGTAAAGTAATAATTACCAGAATAGACAGAAGGATCTGAAGGAGCTAGATTTAAAATAGTATTCCAATTAGTAGAGGAATTTTTATCAAAAGCATTTTGATTTCTATAAGCTACAAGAGCAGAAAATTGCTGTTGGGCAATTAAATCAGCATAAAATTCAGCTGTATGGCGTCTAATTTCAGCTAAATTAGCCACATTCATATAAGAAACAGTCAAAATCATACCACCTAACATGCCAATAGATACTAAAACCTCAACTAAAGTAAACCCCCGAAGTAGAACCTTCGGTTCACTACGGGGCAAGCCTTTTTGTTTTTGACTAAAAGAAAAACTTTTTTTAATCAGTTGATAAAGATTAAAAATTAAATGCATAAAGAATATTGCTTTTGTTAATCTTCAGCTCCTTAGTTAAATTCTTTCTTGTTAACTTTATTGAAGCTTGAAAAGTATCAAGATTTCCTATAGGAATCGAAGGTCCAGATGCAGTGGTAGATCCCGAGACTAACTGCAGAACGCCAGCCTTAGAATTAGATAATCTCAAATATAAAGAATCCTTTGTTGAAAAGGAACCTGAGAGATTTTCTTGATATTGTATATCCATGGTCATTCCTTGAATTTGAACTTGATTTTGAACTGGAGTAGCACCTGCACACTTGGCAGCTATGCCTACACTTGCGGGAGGGTAATTTGAAAAAAGTAATTCTATATTTTCACAATCTCCTTTTCTCAATTTTTCTCTATAGCTAACAATTAAATTTTTAATCTGCACCATTTGATTATCGATAAATGCCTGACTAGACATTCGAGAGAAAGCTAAAATTACGCCTCCAGAAAGTAAAGCAATGATACCCAAAACCACAATCATTTCAATTAAAGTAAATCCTCTTTGAGATGAAGGATAATTTTTTTGCTTTTTTACTAAAAGATTATTTAGACCAATTTTGGCCTCTAAAAATCTTGTCCGCATTGTATCTATTTTACCACAAAAAATTGCTAAAAAATTCTCTAATTTGTGGAAAGAAATAAAAAAGGAAGAAAGTAAAAATCAAAAATGGCGCTAAAGCAATTTCATCCTTTCTCTTTTTTAATTTCAAGATTAAAAGGAAAAATGCCACCAATCCCCCAACAAGAAAAGAAAGCCACAAAAAAATAAGACTGTATTTCAAACCCAAAAACAAGCCAAAGAAAATAGCAATTTTAGCATCACCCAGTCCCATAAAAACACCTTGGGAAAAATAATTAATAAGATAAAAAAACAAAAACAAAAACGCGGCACCCAGCAGTGCCTCTTTATAATTTAGGGCTGAATAGAAATTCGGTTCGAATTTGAGAAAAAATTTAAAGATAAAAAGAAAAAGCAAGAATAAAATTAAAGGATCAGGGATTAATTTTTTTTCTAAATCATAAAAGAAAATAATCAAAACTATTGACCATAAAATTAAAGAAAAGAAAAATATCCAGATAGAGATTGAGTAAAAAGCCCAAAAACTTAAAGCAAAAATTAAACCAGAAAAAATTTCAATTAATAAAATGCTGGAATTAATTGGTTTCTGACAATAGCGACATTTACCTTTAAGTACTAGAAAACTCACTATAGGAATTAAATCCTTAAAATAAAGCCGGTGCTTGCAATATCTGCAACAAGAATAGCCTAAAATATTAAGCTGCCACTTATTTTTCTTGAACTTCAATCGAGAAACAACTACTTCTAAAAAACTACCCCAAAAAAGGCCAAAGACAAAAGCTAAAATAATATTCTGACTTATATTTATTTTATTTTATTTGCTATAGCCCTAAAAACTACTGCGACAATCTCCACCTGTTGAGCATGTAAATTGACCTTGTCTGGACTCATAATGTGTAGATATGCTATAGGAGCCCTCGTCAGTCGTTAATCGGTTTTCCCACGAGGCAGAGCATTTTCCTCGATCTGTACACGGTCTAACTTGGTTGTTAAGACCGCCAATACTTCCTGTTGATAAATAATAGTTAAGGGCTGTTTCGTTAGTAGCATACTTACCTATATCATTGTAATGAGCTTCTTCTGCTTCAGAAATAGCCCGAACAATAGCTTTTCTTTGACTATCTCTAGCTTGGGCTCTAATTACATTAGTAGCTACTAAAACTAAACCAGCTAAAATAGCAATAATAGCAATTACTGCTAGAAGTTCAATTAGAGTAAAACCTTTTTGTTTTAGCATAATAAATAATTAGTTTATAATTTATTTTATATTTATTATAAATTAATTTTTTAAAAAGTTATCCACAATTAGACTACAGGCATTTGAACTAAGCCATAAATTGGTCCAAAAACAGACCAAACCATTATTGCCACTCCAAAAGCTAAAATAACGATGACCACTGGTTCAATCAAAGAAATAACTTTCTTTACATATTCATTGGTTCTTTCTTGATAATACTTAGCCAAACGGTCAAACATCGGCTCCAGCGATCCAGTTTGTTCACCCACACTGACCAATTGAGCTTCAAGCATAGGAAAAACTGCTTCTTTGGCTAAAGATGTCGAAAAAGGCAAACCCCTGGAAACCTGCTCTTTGGTAGCCTTCAGGGCATTCTGGAAAATCCAAAGGCTCATTGATTCAACCACTAAATCTATAGCTTCCAAAATTGGAGTGGCAGATGAAAGTAATAAAAAGAATAAGCGGTTCATTCGAGAAAGTTGACTACGCATTAAAAGTTCTTTAACAATAGGTAAAGATAATAAAAGATTTTCAAACCAAAGACGACCCGCCCGACTGCTAGTAACATACCAATAGAGATAACCGCCAAAAATCACCAAAGCAGCTAAAATGCCCCACCAATAAGTAGTTAAAAAACTACCCACAGCCACAAGGGCTCTCGTTTGCCATGGCAGTTGAGTATTAGCTTCAGTAAAAAGGGAACCAATTTTTGGCACAAAACTAGTCAAAACAACGGTGCCTACTACAAGCATAGCTGCCACCACAAATACTGGATAAGCCAAAGCTGCCCACAGTGATGCTTGAAAAGAAGCCTCTTCCTCAAGTGTTTTAGCCATAACAGCCAAAACATTGGGTAGTCGACCCGCTGACTCCCCTGATCTTACTACTGCTACAGTCACTGGATCAAAAACTTGACTTTGTGATGACATAGCTCGCCAAAGACTTTCTCCTGCTTCAACCTGATCAATAACTGAAGCGATGACTTCTTGAAATCTCTTACTTCTTGTTTCTGTTTCAATGATTTTTAAAGATTTATCTACTGGAAAACCAGCATCAAGCATGGTGGCCAACTGCCTCATAAAAATAGCTTTATCAGAAGTGGTAATTCGCCCCATGATTGTAAAGCCTTGGCTTTCTTCTTTCTCATTGAGCCATAAAGTCATTAAACCCTTGCTTTCAAGAAAATTTTTGGCTTGCATACTATCCTGAGCTTCAATAATGCCAGTTTGAATTAATCCTTTTTGATCTCTTGCACTATAAAAGAATTTTGTCATTTTTATAAGATATTCCTTAATTTTTAATTTTCATCAGTATAAATCCTGTCCCATTACCATCCTGCTGGCGCAGTTATGGTGAGGGACTGGTTACCCCCAATAAAATTATTCATTAATTTTGATTTTTGCATTTTGATTTTTGCATTTTGATTTTTGCATTTTGATTTTTGCATTTTGATTTTTGCATTTTGATTTTTG
>Ga0172363_10005130_pt1 | contig 10566 bp, 10 predicted proteins | sample LakKivs2_kivu2a2_FD_114541 | JGI IMG/M metagenome (GOLD analysis project Ga0172363, IMG submission 114541) | Sediment microbial communities from Lake Kivu, Rwanda - Sediment s2_kivu2a2 | ecosystem: Environmental > Aquatic > Freshwater > Lake > Sediment | place: Rwanda: Western Province, Lake... | reverse complement strand
CGCTTAAGTTCTAAGGCTTCCTCAACAGGACAAACAACTTTGCACGCTCCGCAATAAACGCAGAACATTTCGTTTACGTGCACTTTTTTGTCTTCGTCAGAAAAGTAAAGTGCCCCAGTTATTGGACATACGTCCAAGCAGTCTGTGCAGCCTTCTGGACATTTCTCTGGATGAATCAGTATTTTTCCCTGAACAAATTTTCGCACATAGATAATGCCTTCTGGGCATTTGAATTCGCAGATTCTGCAACATGGGCAACGTTCTTTGGCTATATCAATTTTAACTTGAAGACCCTTCCTTTTTCTTTTTGTTGTTTTTTTAACAGCTTTTCCATCAGCCGTCAGTCTAGTTACTTTGATTAGATCTAGTGGGCATACTTCTTCGCATTCCACACAGTTTACGGGGCATTTAGTTGTGTCAACTTGGATGTCTCGGATCAATTGTGGGAAGCTTTCTTTTTCAACCACTGAAAGGATGTGTTCTCCGTTCACTGTTACTTTTACTGCTCCGTACGGGCAGAGTATGTCGCATATTCCACAAAAGTTGCATTTTGCCAAATCAACGTCGATTTTGGCTTTTTCAGCCTTTTTTCCTTGAATTTTAGGCTGTTTTTCAAGTTTGATAGCCTCTTTTGGACATGCTAAAGTGCAGATTTGACAGCCGACGCAGATGTTTTTGTCAATGGTTAACTTGTAGTTTTTTACGTGCAAAGCCCATTCTAAAGTTAATGCTTCTGATGTGTCTGTTTTTGTTGTCTTTAACGGCATTCGATCAACCGCCAAATCCGTCTTTGTGTTAGCTATGAGTGAAATATAGCCTAATATTCAACTTTCATATATAGTTTAGTTTGAAAATCCCAAGTTTTTAATGAGAAAATTTGGTGCATACTGACACGTAGCATTTTAAGCCTTCATCTTTCAAAGCAATTACATTGAAGCCAGCATCGTGCAGTAACTTTTCAAATTCTTTCAGCGTGAAAGCTTTCTTCATGCCAGTAATAACAATGACGGCATCGTCTTTTGCAACTCGCTTAATCTCGTTCAAGGTTTTAGCTGGGTTTGGCATGTTTTGAATGAGCGTGATGGCAAAAACGTGGCTGAAAATCTTTCCGTTTAGAGGCATGTTGTCAGCATCAGCTAAAATCAAGTATAGTCCTTGAAAATCTTTAGCGCGTTTTTTCGCTTGAAGCAAAATTTTCCTAGAAGTATCCAGTCCAACAGTTGTTTCTGCCTTATCTGCAACATAATCAAACAAAATTCCAGTTCCACAACCAACATCTAAAATCAAGCTGCTCTTTTCGATTTTAAAGCCTTCAAACGCCGCATCAATTTTTGCAGCTTGTTCTTCAGCGTATCTCATATCATAAATATGCGCTGTTAAATCGTATCGATGCATAACTTGGCGTTTCTCACTCCATTCGCTCATGGCAAATTCTTCAGAAATCTTATGTATGCAAAGTCTTCTAAATCTATTGGCGAAAACCATTGCCAAGCTTCAAGCCTTTGAATGTTCTAGTGAACCCTAACGTCACAGAAGCAGAAAAAACCGCCAAAGAGGCTGTTTCTCAACACAAAACACTACTCGTAATTGGCAACTGTTGGGTGCATTACCGTGGTAGAGCAAAGTCAAAACTTGAACCAGGCGAACGCATATTAATAGTTAAAGACGATGGCTCCCTCCTCGTTCATCGTTCAGTTGGTTACGAACCAGTCAACTGGCAACCTCCAGGATGCATATTTCAAATCCAAGCCAAAGACAACATTTTAGAAATTCATGCCGTAAGGCAAAAGCCAGCCGAATCTGTTAGGGTGTTTTTCGACAAGATTTACGTGGTTTCTGCCTTAAGCCTCGCTGATTCTGGAGAATTTTCTCTCTACGCAAGCGAAGAGGACATGCAGAAAGCCATTCTATTAGAACCTTCACTTTTAGAGGAGGATTTCAAGCCCATAAGCTACGAGAAAAAGGTTGAACCAGGTTTCGTGGACGTCTATGGCATGGATAAAAATGGAAAACTTGTTGTTGTGGAAATTAAACGCAAAACAGCAGGCAAGACAGCAGCAATTCAACTTGCCAGATACATAGACGCAGTTAAAAGCAAAGCCAACCGTGAAGTGAGGGGAGTTCTTGTGGCGCCAAACATTGCGAAGGATGTTCAGAGATTGCTGGCAACTCTCGGATTGGAGTTTAAATCATTAGACCCAAGGAAGTGTGCTGACATCTTGAAACGTTCTGAGGCAAGAAAATTGGAGGCATTTCTTACGGAGAAGCTTGAGCAATGATTCGAAAAATTACACCAATAGCCTTTGACAGTTTCGGTGTTCGCTCTATGGCAACCTTTGTAGAAACAGACGACTTAAGAATTCTAATAGACCCAGCAGCTTCTTTGGCACCCATTCGCTATGGTTTTGGACCACACCTGTTAGAGCGGCAGAGGCTTGATGAAGCTTGGGAAGCTATAAGGCAGTATGCAGAAACTGCGGATGAGTTAGAAGTGAAGGTTGCTACTGCTGCTGAGTTTTGTGGAAGAAAAAATGAAATGCTCGAAGCTTTAAGGAAGAAGCTTTACACAAAATATGGCGAAGCTGAAGTTAAAGGCAAAAACGTATATTAAAAGACGAATGCGCATCTATTAAGGAAATAGAATGGAGGTTGCTCATATGAATATTTGGAGAGACATTCCACCTGGAGATAAGTCGCCAGAGCTGCTTAATATGATTGTTGAAGTTATAAGCGGTTCAAGGGACAAATATGAATATAATCTTCAATGGGAAACATTTGTTTTGGACCGCATTATATCGTCATCTGTTGTTTTCCCAGTTGACTATGGTTTTGTTCCGCAGACATGGTTTGATGACGAAGATCCATTAGACATTATGGTGATAAGCTTTGAACCTCTTGAAGTTGGATGCCTAGTTAAGGTCAGGGTCGTGGGGGCATTAATAATTGAAGATGAGAAAGGTGAAGATCCAAAAATATTATCAGTGCTTGTCAATGACGCAAGATTTGAAGGATACAGGGATATCACTGATATTCATGAGCATCAGCTTATAGAGATTCAAGAATTCTTTGAAACATACAAGCGGTTGGAACCACACAAATGGGTTAGGTTTAAAGAATGGAAGAATGCTGAAGAAGCATCGAAAATCGTGGATTATGCCATTAAAAGATTTAAAGAACTCAACCTAAAATAGGTAGGTTTTGGAGTAGGCTTCCGTGAAAGCTTTATATTCCTTTTCTGAAAACCACCCTTCTTCTTTAAGACTTTTAAATCCATTGCCGATTTGTTCGCGAATTACGTTTGTTTTTAACATGTCAGTTTTCTCGCCAGCTTCGTTTATCTCTCTTTCAAACACTGCATCTTGTTCAATAAACGCAGGAAACTTGTTTAGAAATGTGGTTATCGTTTTGAAACGAGGGGTAAGAAGTTGCTTAACTTTTGCTTTGCCCAGTGCCCCTTTGAGCTTTGCCAAAAAACTTATGCTGTTCGCTATGGAAGGTGAAAACGACACATAACGCCTTTTTGATTGAGATTGGTAACAGATTAGATAGAATGGAATGTAAACTAGGACGTTTTTCTTCTGTTTTTGCATAATTCCCAGCTTTTCAAATTCAGCAAGCTTTGCCTCTCTGATTTTAGCCATCTTACCAATCTGACCAATTATCGATGAAGTCAGCTTCTCCAACTTCTCAATTTCTTGACTATGAACTTGAGTTTTGGCGTCTCGCGAAGACCCAAGTTCCAGTAAGTCCTTTTTAGCTTCCTTAACGTTGGCTTCCCATTCGGACCTTAGCTTAAAGGTTTCGAGCGTTTTGTTTTCGTCTATTTCCTTCATTTTTCCTTCAAGTGCTCTTATTTCAGCTTCAATTTCAGAAAGTTCTTTCTTGCTTTCATTGGCTTTTTCTTTCCATTTTCTTTCGCCAACAACGTCTTTGTTGGTTGCACATGTTTTTGCTTCTATTTTGCAGCGTTCAATCTTGTTGAGTGTTTGTTCCTTGGTTTTTTCAAGTTTGACTTTCTCTTTTTGAGCTGGAAGAAGACGCTTTTCGAAATCGTTTGTGAGCTTGGTTATCTGTTCGTCGTATTCCTCGTTTAGGCGGTTAACTTTAGGCGTTATGATGCTTTCTTGTTTCTTGATTTCTCTGCCAAATTCCTCTTCAATTGTTTTTATCTTGCTGTTGATTGTTTTGACGAAATTGCGGGTTGTTTTGTTGAGTAGTTTCATGTTTTTGTAAAGGTCGTCGAGGTCTTCCTCAAACTCGGATTTTAAGTTTTCAAGTTCTAGTGTTATTGATGATATGGTTGTTTCGTCTATTGCTGGTGATAACGTCACCATGTCGGGTGATGATGTTTCAACTTGTTCAGCTTCAGAAAGGTATGAGTCGAATTCGTTAAGAAAATTCGGGTCTGTTACAAGGCTTTTTATCACCATTTGTTTTTCAGTTGTGGGTGTCTGAAAGTAGTTAACGTTGTCAGACAGAAAAACCATGTAAGTCTCCAGTGTTTTTGAACTTCTTTCAACGTTTTCCATGAAGGTTTTCACGTTTGCAATGACTGTGTAGGTTAAATTGTGGGCCTTTGCGCTCAAGCCGTCGAAGAGAAGATTAAATTTGCTCCATGAAATAAGCCAGAAAGGATAACAAATCTCGGCTATAAAAGCTGGCTTTTCCACAGGTTGTTTTAGAATTAAACCGCCCCCTTTCGCCCTCTCTATCTCGGAAAAACAGAAAATGGTGGCTTTTTCCATCTCTTCAGTAAATTGCTCTTTACGATTTTCTGAGAGAGCAGAAAATGGGAGAATAAATTGCGTGACTTTAGATTGCAGTTTTTCTGTCATTTGATGACCACAGTCATAATAAGTAGGCAAGTTAGTTTTTAAATTTGTTATGGAAAACTTGATGCGTAGTTTCAACGGTTGTCATTACGTCCGTTGGAAAGTCTAAACTCTTATATAGTGTGCCTTTGAATAAAAAAGCCTTAGAGTGGAAAAGCTTGCTTCGCAAATGGCAGAGTTTGCCAAAATTGGTGGCTATTATAGGCGGTTTCTTAACATTGATGGGAATAATTCTGCTGGGTATAGCCGCTTTAGCTGCTTTCGGATATTTAAACGTCGATCTGCTTCTTGAAAGAAAATATCTGTTAACATTTGCCATCGCAATGATCGTGGTTGGTTTACTCGACACCTTTTCAGCAGTTATTATTGCCCGCTGGTGAGAACAAATGGCAAAGGCCAGAAGAGTAGCACTACGAATTGTTGGAGGACTTCAATGCGGGTTGGGTGGACTAGCCTCGGTTTTTGCATACCTAGTTTACACGAGTCCATTAATACGAGACACGTTAGTCATAGCTTCTGAAGAAGTTCCATTATACATGTTTCTCTTTCTAGTTCTTGGCATGTTTTCAATTTTAAGCGGATTTCTTCTCGTTCATGAAAAGGATAGTGGAAACTAAAAATGGGAGAAAAAAGTCTCAAAAGAGAACTTGGACTACTCCATGCAACAATGATGGGAATTGGAGGCGCTATATGTGCAGGTGTTTTTGTAACACTAGGTTATGCTGCGACCCTTGCAGGCACAGCCCTAATAATTGCCATGATTCTTTGCGGAATCATAAATCTGTTCACTATGCTTAGCTACGCTGAACTTGGTGCAGCCATACCCAGCGCAGGCGGAGAATATACATTCGCTAAAGCGTCGTTCGGCGGTTTCTTGTCTTTCGCTACAGGCTGGTTTGAGTGGATAAGTAACATGTTTTACGCATCTTTTTCCTCCATTGGCTTCGCATATTTAATATCCTACGTCATCCCAACGGTTAACATACCCTTAATTGCCATAATAATAGTCGCAATATTCACTATAATTAACATTAAAGGCGTAAAAGAGACAGGACTAACCCAAACAGCTTTGGTGATAATGTTATTAGGTATTTTAGGCGTATTCATCTTTTGGGGCTTTTTCAACGGTCAAAATGCTGGATCTTTAGGGCTTAAGGCACCTGAAGGTTTCTTAGGAGTGCTTAGAGCTTCAGCTTTTATTTTTGTAGTATACTTAGGTGGAGAAGCCATAGCAGTAGCACAGGCAGAGATTAAGGACCCGGGCAAAACCATTCCGAGAGCTATACTGCTGTCGTGTTTCGCGTTAATTTTAATCTACACCACAATCGCCCTTGTTGTGTTTAAGACCGTTCCAGCTGAAAGCTTGGCTGGTAAGGTATCGCCTCTGGCTTATGTGGCAGAACAATTTATGGGACCCATTGGCGTTGTAATAATTACCGTTGCTGGAATTATTGCTGCCTTGTCTTCAGTTAACACTTCCATTATGGCTAGTTCAAGGGTTGCCTACGCCTTGGCCAGAGACGGGTATTTTCCAAAAGGTTTTTTCACCCTTCACGCACGTTTCCGCACTCCAATTATAGCAACTTTAGTAGGTTCAGTTTTGATAGCAGCGTTTGCAGCAACTGGAATCGTGAATTTTGTTACTTACGCCACTGATTTTGGCTTCATAATCGGCTTCGTTTTTGTTAATCTTTCGCTGATTAAGCTGCGAAGAGACAAACCAAATCTGCACAGACCTTTTAAAGTCCCACTTTATCCTTTAACACCAATTTTAGGAATAGTTACTTCGCTGTTGCTCATCTTCTTCTTAGAACCGAGCACATTACTCATAGGTTTAGAACTTTTCATTTTCGGTCTTACAGCCTACTATATTAAGATGGTGGGACACTACCGTGTTTGCCTTGCCATGGGCGGAATGAACCTTGGCATAAGTGCCTTTTCAGCGCTGTTTGCATTTCTGATAATGTCAAATTTGCTTCCAATATCATTATCTCAAGATACTTCCTTGCTCCTTTTTTGCGTTGCCATTCTTGTCAGCATAACTTACCTCATTGCAGGACTGCTCAATGTTACGAGAAAACATGAGTGAAAAATCATGGGTGAAGAAGACAAAAATGAACTTTTGAAAAATACAGTGGAAGAAGAACGCTACCAAGTTTCCAACATGGTTAGGCGGTTAGGTTCCAAATTGAGCGGGTTAATGATTACTTGTGGTCTTTTGGTCTTCGTTTTTGGAATATACATTTTGATTACCCCTTCAGACCCTATTCTTTCAGCAAGACTAAACACAATATTTATTGGTGCCTTAGGCTTCATCGGCGGCTTAAACATTTTATGCGGTTTGCTACTCCTTTTAGGAGAAGACTAAGCGTTTCAAAATGTGTTAAACTCAATAATTTCTACCGCTTTAGAGAAAGAAGGTTAAAAAAATGAGGATTTTTGGTCTGGTGGTTGTTTATTCACTTCTTTTTCTTTGTCTTGCCTTTTTTCTTCTTTGTTTTGGATCCAGCCACGATTGTGACCTCAAACCTATAATTCTGCGTTATTTCTATAAAAAATTTTCTATCCGCTTGTAACGTTCACTTGTTTTTAAAAAATCTGTCTAAATACGGTTGTTAACCAGCTAGCAACGATTTTTTGGAGAAAAAGACGCTGCGGAAGAACGTTTTAGTGCATGAGCATAAAATGAAGTCAGAAAAATGGAATGCAGCACCCTTCAACCGTTTTTTGGCTATTTTTCTGCTCTCCGCTTAAGCAACGGAATGCCTATAGTGGCGATTATTGCCGTAGCCAGAATTACTATGACTGCAAGGTTGATGTAATAAGGTGATAAAATCTGAAAAATAGGACCTGCTTCTGGATATTTTGTTGCATCAGTGTATTGCAGGGGTAACGTTGCTAATACGGCTGCTGCCAAGCCTCTAGTTAATACTACGCCCATGATTGGTCGCTCCTTTTTCAACCCGTCAGAACGGACAGTTGCAAACGATACCGCCCCGAGTCTAACTAATAACAGCATTAATGAAAGGATTACTCCAGTAACAACCGTTATAATGTCACCAATCGTAACGATTAAACCTATGTAGACAAAGAAGAAAGTTCTTAAAAGAAACGCAACTTCAGACTCAAACCTTTTCAATCCACCATCTACGGTGTCGTTGGGGGGCCTTTCCATTCTGAGTATTTTGTAAATTTCTTTTTCGTTACCTAACATAATGCCGAAAAGAAGACAGCAAAGCGAACCGCTTCCACCCAAATATTCTGAAAAAGCATAAGCCAAGAGCACAACAGCCAAAGTTAGCATGTAGGCATAAGATGTCTTTGCTATTCTTTTTAATGCACTTAGCCAAATTAGGCCAAAAACTACTCCGAGCACTATTCCCACTGAAAATCTGCTGGCTATAGATTGACCGATTGTTGTTAAATCTATAGCCGTTCCTTTCAATATTATTTCAATTACTGCCAGAGAGAAAACTATGCATAAAATGTCGGTGATTGCAGATTCAATGCTTAAAATGGTTGAACACTTTTCACTTACTCTAATTCTAGAAACCAAAGAAATCACTGCTATGCTACTGCTGCCTCCAAGAATTGTTCCGAACAACAAAGAGTATAGCAGTGGTTTGTCGGGAATAACGATATACATCATAAAGAGAGTTGTTGCAGCAACACTCATTGCAAAACCTGCTCCAGCAAGAATCATGGCCCGTGGGCTTTCGGAAAACACACGGTATATGTTCATAAGCATTCCACCGTCAAACAAAATGAAAACAAGAGCCAAAGCAGCTAAATATGGAGCCAAGCCCATTATTGAACTGGCATCAACTAGACCCGTTACTGGTCCTACAAGTAATCCTAGAACTATGAGCCAAAGCATGTCTGGAAAACCAGTACGTTCAAACAAGTAATTGCCTAAGAAACCTATCACAATTATTGAGCCGCCTAATATTAATGCAAGTGTGACTGGATCCATCGGTTCCAAACCTTTTTTACCCTTAATCTGCTGTTCAGCTTAAAGAATTTTTGTCTTCAAACAGAAAAATCGACACGCAACTAAGTTTTAACTATTTTCTAAAATTTATCAGCTTCTTAAGACCTTCAAATGTAAAGTAATGTATATGAAAGACCATAAACAATGATGAATAATATTCCAGCTTTTCTATCGAGCTTCTTTCTAGCGGCAAGTACTGATATGACTATGATTGAGGCAAGCAACGCGTATAAACCAGTGGTTTCAGCTAGTCTTCCTGACAAACTTCCAGGAAAAATCAGAGGGCCTATCCCGATAGATAAACTAGCGTCAACCAAGCAACTTCCTATGGCGTCTCCAATGGCTATTTCGTACTGTTTCTTGCGGATAGCTGTTAGGTCAACAGCGAGTTCTGGGAGTGAAGTTCCAATGGCAACCATAAAAAAACTAATCAGATATTCATGAATGTTCAAAATTTCAGATAAAGCGATCACAGAATTGATCACAATGTAGGCTCCGATTGCAACTCCAGCATAGCCTATGACGGTTATTGCTATGTGATGGCGTAGTGCTCGGTCTGTGGGTTGCTTTTGATACTCTTTTTTCATGATGCTCTTTACGATTAACATAAGAAGAGGCCAAGAGGCTACCAAAAAGACGGCGTTCATTCTTGAAATGTATCCTTTTTCAACTATTGACACAGCAGCGATAATTGCCAATAATTCACATGCTCCGATGACGATTATCTCATCTCTTTTTACCTCAAATGTTCCTCCTATCAAGGCAAGAATACCTACAACCAGAGTTATTTGGGCGACAATTGATCCGAAACAGTCCCCAACGCTTATGTTTCCATGACCCATCCCCCATGAGATGATGGCATTAAAAATCTCCGGCAAATCTGTTCCTATCGATACTATTACAAGGCCTATAAGGAGAGGTGAAACTCCTAATCTTGAGGCTATACTTATGGAGTGTTCAACTGCTTTATCGCTAGAGTATGCCAAAAGGGCGATTCCGCCAATAAGACCCAACACTGCAATGATTTCAAAGACCAATTGGAAGACCTTCTTAAAGAAAGCCTCTCAAAGGTTTATAAGTTTACAGTTCAATGCCTTAGCCAATTTAATATAATATCATCAAATGTTTAGGGACGGTTCTTTACCAGATTTTGTCAACCTTCAGATGAGTCAAATATCCTACTGCACCGTAGAGTGGCAAAGATAGAATTTCAGTTATGCTTCCAACGTTTATTGGAAAGTTTACAAACGCAAAAAAACCCATCATAAGAAGAAAAGTTCCATATATCGTTAAAGATTTGAAGTCGTGGAATGTTTCGGTTGTTTTCCATTTCAGCTGTATCCCAGAAAACAAAAACCAAATTAACAAAGGAGCAAACAGCAGAAGAGCATACTTCTTATACCATGGCAAATCCTCAGTTTCTACGCTGCTTTTCTTTCTTCTAAAAATGGAAGGCAAGTCTGGAAGAAAATTGCTGTAGAAGAAAACCAATACGCCCCAGAACATAGAATCAAAAGCATTTTCTCCAAAAAAATAGAAATCCGCAAACACGTAAAGAAGACTTAATGGCAGAATTGCCCATTTGAAAACCTTAATCATCGAGTGGATATGTTCGGTGGTTTCTTCTTCCATACGCCAAACAGGAAGTTTTGATTTAACCTTTCGATTAATACTCATGAAAAAATGCAATACAAAACCAAAAATAGCATTATACAAGCCAATCAACATGTTGCGAAGTGCGTT
>Ga0172363_10005129_pt1 | contig 10568 bp, 9 predicted proteins | sample LakKivs2_kivu2a2_FD_114541 | JGI IMG/M metagenome (GOLD analysis project Ga0172363, IMG submission 114541) | Sediment microbial communities from Lake Kivu, Rwanda - Sediment s2_kivu2a2 | ecosystem: Environmental > Aquatic > Freshwater > Lake > Sediment | place: Rwanda: Western Province, Lake... | reverse complement strand
TCCTACCCGAAAAAAGGCAAAGTTTCATAAAAACCTCAGTTCACTTTTAGCTGATGTCTATGAGGCAGTAGGTGGCATAGACCTATCTGTGATGGATGGAACATATCTTTGGCGTGGCGCAGGCGATTTTCGAGTGCGCATGAACACCCTTCTCGTGGGCAGGGATGCGGTGGCTGTGGAAACTGTAGGGGCGATCTTGGCTGGTTTGAAACCTGAGAAAATGCCTGTGACGCAGGAATTTGTGAAGCGGGGTCTCGGAGAAGGTGACTTAAAAAACATTGAGATTGTGGGGACACCTCTCGAAAACTTACGAGAAGAATCTAAATTAGCAGCTAGAACGCTCAGAAAGAAATGGAAGGAGAGTGGCGGTGCGCCAAGCATCTGGGCGCCCACAATTGATAGCTTGATTGAAGACGGATTTTTCAGACTTCCGAATAAGAGAACAAGGAGGGACGTCGTTAAAGCTTTTGAAGCTAGAGGAATCCCGACAAAAGGCAACGCTGGACTCATCACAACTACTTTGACCCGAAGGGTAAGAAAGAGCAAATTGAAGACCGCAAAAGAGCTTGGTGGATGGGTCTACTGGACAGAATAACAAAGTTGGATTGACGAAAAAATGGGGATTTGCAGGAGCAGACCTTACAGGCAAGTGACATTTATCTGTAATGTTGCTCTTATTTCATATGGCTATATCAAAACTATCTGAAAACCGATTAATAGTAAGGCCTCGAGAGTTGTTTCCACTGTGAGTGAGGTTCAGATTCCACTCCGCCCGCTACTATGGGCTGTTTAATGCTTCGGCTAGTTCTTTCAACCACGAAAATGCGTGTACACAACGTGTGAAATGTTGTCATTTGCACAAAAACCATATATTAACGAAGACATTATCGGACAAAGGCGATCTATATGACGAACACAACTGAAATTTTGAAGTCCAACTATGACAAGTTGATGGCAAAAACCAAGGAAGTTGTGGTTCTTGCAACGGCTCAATCCATAGTCTACTGGGACATGGAAACTAAGATGCCGCCAAAAGGAATCGAACTGCGCAGTCAGCAGTTGGCGATGTTAAGTAAGATTATACATAGAATGAGCACAGATCCAGAGATTGAGAGTATACTCTCCGCGATCGAGAAACATCGGGATTATGACGCTTTGACTGAAATGCAGAAAAGAAACGTGTATCTTGCCAGGAAACGATATGACGAGCAAACTAAGCTTCCCGAGAGGCTTGTCGTAGAGCTTGCGAGGCAAGAAGCTATTGCGATTGACGTGTGGAAGAAGGCTAAGGCTGCAAAGAAATTCTCAATGTTCAAGCCAGAGCTTGAGAAACTGCTTGAACTGAAAAAGGAAGCCGCAAACATATTCATGGAAGTGAAGGGCACAGCAACACCGTACGATGCCCTCATCGACATTTACGAACCTAAAATGACGGCTAAGAGCATTGCCCGAATCTTCGCCGAACTAAGAGAAGGACTGGTTTCAATATTGAACAAATGCTTGGAAGCACCAGTCAAACCGGACACTTCTTTCCTTAAGCGTAAGGTTCCCATAAACGTACAACGTAAGATCTCTAATGAACTCGCGAAGTTCATCGAATACGACGTAGATTCTCCCAATGCTGGAGGGCGAATTGACGAGACAGAACACCCATTTACCACAGGTTATTATGATGATGTACGAATTACAACTCACTATCATGAAGATGACATGGCGAGTTCTCTGTTCTCCGTGTTGCACGAAGGAGGCCACGCCATCTACGAGCAGAACCTGAAAAGAGATTGGATCTACCAACCCATAGGCTCTTGGAGCTCGTTGGGTTTTCATGAGTCTCAATCTCGATTCGTAGAAAACATAGTGGGGCGGTCACGAGAATTATGGATTTATTTCTTCCCAATACTGAACAAACTTACAAGCAACACTTTTGCAGGCGTGAATCTGGACGATTTCGCGCGAGCTATTAATGAAGTTAAGCCTTCCAAGATCCGTGTTGAAGCAGACGAAGTTACGTATTGTCTCCATGTGATCATCCGCTTCGAAATCGAGCAGGAATTGATCCCAGGCAACATCAAGGTTGCAGACCTCCCTGCGATTTGGAACAAGAAGTACAAGGACTATCTCGGCGTGACCATAGAGAACGACTCTGAAGGAGTCATGCAGGATACTCATTGGGCTGGAGGCTCCTTTGGCTACTTCCCGACATACGCGTTGGGCAACATATTCAGTGGGCAGCTTCTAAAGACCATGGAGAGACAGATGCCAAATTGGAGAGACGATATTGCAAAGGGCACCTTCCAAAATGTGAAGAGTTGGCTTGTCAAGAACGTGCATGAGTACGGAGATCTCTACGACCCTGCAGTTCTCATCAAGAAAATCACCGGGGAAGAGATCAACGTTAACCCTTACCTCAACTACTTAGACAAGAAGTACTCATGGGTTTACGGGTATTAGCGCTAGTGCCCGTAGCCCAAAAGAAGGGTCAGCATAACCCAATAAATACACGCGTGTACCCCATTTCTTGCAAAAACCTATCGCTTGCAAAAGAAAAATAGAGGTTTGCGGGAGGCATCTCCGCTTCTGATTTTAAGAATCTGAAGGTGCTATTCTTCTGTTTTTGCAGTTATCAAAAATAATCCTAAAACTAACGGTATAATGCTTAGAAAACCGAAAAACGCCGCGAAAGCACCTAATACTTGAATACTCAGAAATGTGTAGTAAACGGCAATGGCACCGATAACAATGAGTATTAAACCGAAAAACCTTTCAGCGAAAGTTAGTCCGACACCGCCTTCTTCGCTCATTTTTCCGATCCTTTCCTTTCAATATGCTCTGTACATAGAACATGAACAGTTATTTTAAATTTCCCTTATTTCACTTTTTTTCCTCAAGCTTTTCTGGCAAATACTCATCTACAATGTATGTTAAGCCGTATCTGCTGAAAGCCTCTTGTTCAGCCTTCTTCTTTATCTTCATAAACGTCTTGATTTCCCTTTGCCACAATGGATCTCCTTTATAACGCGGATCCCTCTGCAACTCGTAAAGCCTCTTTATGTCTACTTCATCCAACGGATCCGACGGCAACTTATAATCCACAATGTCCGTCGCCCACACACCGCTCCATTTTGCATCGGGCGTGTTTAACTCTCTCAAGTGTGCGGCGTTTGCAGAACCAGAAATTATAACCATGGCTATGTGCATTCCCCAAGGGTCACCGTCTGTGAAAATGTAAACTGGAATATTCAGCTCTCCATTCAGCCTTCTAATAAAGTGCCGCGTCGCCCTCGGCGCCTGTCCAGCCGTCAAAACAAGCATGGCATTGAACTTCTTGTGCACGTTCTCCTCTATAAACCGTGTGAATAAACCGCCTTTCTCTATCGCTATAACCTTGTCGGCTGTTGTTTTCGCAAACTCAGCGGAAGTCAAAGCTGGTCCAATCAGAACGCCGTCGGGGTGTGAAGTTAGATTCAATGTTTTTCCTTCATAGCCTGGCACGGTATATTCTATTGTCAAGTCGCCGAAGACTGCAGAACGCTCTTCTGGAAAGATGTTAAAATCTTCTCGTGACAATCCCAAAACTGTTTCTAAATCAGTAATAATGTTGTTTGATTCTTGTTGGTCTTTGAAGGTCATATCATATGCCTGCGCAGAATAGTAAACGTCTCTCAAGGTTGATGTTTTGCGTTGCGAAGTGAGTTCATGGGAAAATGACGCAGTCCAAACAAGCTGTGTGAAAGGCTTTATGTGGCGTATGTTGCGGGCGCTTCTTCGAACATTTTTATCGCCTAAGATATACTGCCTAAATTGAGGGTCATAGTAGATGTTTTCTGTTGAGCGGCTGGGCATCGTTATAAATGGAAAGTATCCGCTGTCAAGCTGTTCATAAATTCCAACGCCAAGGTTTTCTAAACCTGCTATAACTTCCTTCTTTTTCTCCATTACACTACTTTTATGCTTCTTTTTCTCCAAACTTCTTCACACTCTTCAAAAGTTTTTCTATATCTGGAAGTTTTTCTTTTCCAGCAAGCCGAGTTGAAAACTGGGCTATTTTCGGCAAATACTTGCTGAAGACTCCAAGTCTTCTTCTTTCTCTATCCACGTGTTCTCTTCTCGTCAAGAAATGCTGAATTTGACGGGCAACTTCTCGCAATCCATTGGCAATTTCTCTTCTAACTTCAGGTCTATCTGCAATGAATTCTTTTCCAACAGTTTTGTATGGAACCTTTGTGCTGCAGATGTGCACTAAAACTGCGACTGGCATGTCTGTCATAACTTTGTACCTTCGCCAATTCATAGCGTTTATCACTCTGACCGAAACGTCGCTTGCCTCGTCATACAGCAATGGGATTCTGTTGGCAAAGCGGTAAATTAGGAAGCTTCCTTTTTTGGGGATTTCTCCTCCGTAGGCGATTCCCAATTCAATGATGAAGGGGTGACCAGCATAAGTTGATGGTTTACGTTGATTAACAGCCACAAACTCGGGTTTCAACTCTTTCAGTATGCCTGCTTTTAACAGTTCCTCTCCTAAAGGTGACAGGCAACTTGCATCTGGCGGCAAGAACTCTTTGAACCTCTTTAGCATGTGCATTAGCCTGACGATTTCCTCATGGGAGAGTTTTTTCGGGTTTTTAGACGGACTTATGTTGCTGAATTCCAAAAATTTTCTTGCGGTGATTTCCCCAACTCTGTGAAAATGAGTCTTTAAAAACTCCTGCATGTTCTTGTAAGGGGTTATTTGTATGAGGCGTTGAAGAAGTTCCACATCAACGCCATAAGGGTGAGGTGAGGTTTCTTTCGGTGGTTCTGGCATTTCCTTTGTAACTCTGGTGAATTTGTAGAGTCTGCCCTTTGGGTCGACAAAAGTTAAGTTCGCGTACGGATTTACCATGGCTGTTTGCTTGAAATAGTCTAGGATTTTTGGCATGGCCCTAAGGTAGTCGCCTTCTAGATGGAACTCAACTATTGTTCCTCGCCACTGCGTCTTGTTTATGAGAACCTTTCTGTCAAGTATGAGCGGGCGGTTTCTCTGGATGTCAATCATGAGCTTGTACATGTAGATTTTTGCCGTGCCAGCGCTTGAGACTACGCAGGCTGGCTGGTGCGTCGTGATTTGTCCATACAAAATTGCCATTTTTCCGCCTAGGCCAAAGGTTCCTCTTTGTTGTTTTAATTTGTATTTTGAACCGAAAAGCACTTGTCCGAAAGCTGAGGGTATATGCCTTGGTGGAACGCCTATGCCGTTGTCTTCAACCCTTAACTTGTAAATCTGGGTTTCTTTGCTGGCTTCCCCTTCGTATGAAAGCCTAACATAAATGTCTGGCGGTATTTTGAGGCTTTCAGCGGCATCTAACGAGTTTTCTACGAGTTCCCTTATTGCTGCAAAAATAGCTCTGGAAGGATTTGTGAAGCCAGCTAAGTCTCTGTTTCGGTAAAAGAAGTCTGAAGCACTTATCTCTTCAAACGTTGTCTGAGCCACTTAAGCCTCCACCAGCAGTCTTTAACAGCGAATCATCTTTACGATATACTTTGCTGGTTCTTTAATTTAACTACGTCTTTCTGCAGAAAAACTTCATTTTTTGAAAGGAAACGGTAACAAATCCTCAACCGTCTTTACTTTAACAGTTTCAAACAAGATTCTGCCGTTTTCCGCTTTTGCCGTAACAATTTTAATTTTGGGATTTTGCGAAAAATCATGAATATACTGTAGGCATGCTCCACAAGGTCTAGGCTCTTCGTGGCTTTTTGCATCCATGACTATGGCTATTTCCATAATCTTTCGGTTACCGTGCAAAACAGCATGATTAATTGCGCATCTTTCAGCGCAAATACCAAGTCCAGAAATCCAACTTTCGATATTGCACCCCGCATAGATTTCTCCATCCCCTGCAAGCACGGCGGCGCCAACCTTAAAACCCCAAAGCACGTACGCATTATTCATAGCCTTCAAAGCGGCTTCCAAAAGCTTCTTTTCGTTTTCTCCAATCTTAACCATGCCTATTCCTTTCCGCTTTATTTTTGCAGTGAACGTACGTAGTAGTATTCTCCGATCTGTTTTTGAAACTTGTCAAGTTTTGAGTCTTCCTTGTTGACGCGTGGTCTTTTGGTGGCAGGGTCTCTTCGGAAAGTTACTTCCATTTCTTTCAGAAACATGTTCATTCCATCGCCTAGGGTTGTAGGTGTGTTCGCTACGCCCTTGGCTCCAGGTATTCCTGTGAATATCATTAGGCGGTCGGCTATGAAGTCTTGGGCAACCACATCGTGTTCAACAACAAAGGCTGTTACGTTATGATTTTCAACTATTCTCCGAATAGCCCGCGCCATATTCAACCGTTCTTCAACATCCAAGTAGGCGCTCGGTTCATCAAGCAGATAAAGCTCAGCTTTGCGGGATAGACATGCTGTAATTGCAACTTTTTGCAGTTCACCGCCGCTGAGTTCAGCCACTTTTCTGTCCAAAATTAAGTTTATCTTTAAAGGTTGAAGGATTTCCGTCTTGTACCAACTTGAAGAGAAATTCTCTTTGGCGACGCTCATTAGAAGTTCTTGAACTGTGCCTTCGTATTCCACTGAAATATACTGTGGCTTGTAGCTTACTTTTAGTTCACCGAACTTTCTTCCATCATCAGCCTCTTCAATTCCAGCTAAAATCTTTACAAAAGTTGTTTTACCAATGCCGTTTGGCCCGAGAATTCCAATGATTTCTCCTCTCTTTATTTCTCCTGGGTAAGCAGCAAGTTTAAATTCTTCATACGTTTTTTCTATTTCCTTCCATTTTAGCAGTGTTTCGCCAGCGCCGAAACTTACTGTTGGCGGTTTTTCATGGAATATTATCGATTCTTTTCTGAATCGAACGTTCTCGTCTGGAATGTAACCTTGCAAGTAAATGTTTATGCCAGTTCTGACGCCGTGAACATTGGAGACGATGCCATAAACGCTTGGCTCTCCATAAAAAATGCATATTTGGTCAGATAAGTAATCTATTATTGCTAGGTCGTGTTCCGCCACAATTATTGCTTTCGCATCGTTTTTCAAGGTTCTTATGGCTTTAGCTACTTCGAGCCTCTGCTTTACATCTAAATAGCTTGATGGTTCATCAAAGAGATAAACGTCCGCTTGACGGCATATTGCAGCGGCTACTGCTACACGTTGTAGTTCACCTCCGCTTAAGACTTCAAGTGGACGGTTCCAAAGTTGTCTAAGTTCAAGTTGATCTGCAATTTCATCCAGTTTTTTCCTTTCATCCACCTTTTCCAATAATTCTCCAACGTTTCCGGAAACAGCTTTTGGGATTTTATCCACATACTGCGGTTTGTGCGAAACCTTAAGTTTGCTCTCTCCCATCTTTTGGAAATAATCTTGAAGGGTTGAGCCTCTGAAATGCTGCACTAGCTCGTCCCAATCAGGTGGTTCTTCATAGTTTCCAAGGTTTAACTTGACTTCGCCAGAAAGTATATTGAGCGTGGTTGTTTTGCCTATTCCGTTTTGTCCAAGCAGACCTAAAACTATGCCCGGAGAAGGTATTGGAAGCCTATAGAGTTTGAAGCTGTTTTGTCCGAAACGGTGGCTACAATCTTTCTCTAACTCGTCTGGAAGGTTAACTATTGAAATAGCTTTGAACGGACATTTTTTTATACATATTCCACATCCAGTGCAAAGAGATTCCACGATTACCGGTTTGTCATCTTCAAATCGTATGGCTTCTATGCGGCTTCGGACTATCGGGCAAAAACGATAGCATGCCTTACCACAACGTTTTGATTTGCACTTATCACCATCTAAAACGGCAACTCTTGTCATGATTAATCCAGCAATGAATGGTCGTAACTAGTAGATTATAAACATACACCTTGAAATAACATAAAAGATTGTTTAAACGTTTTTATATAAAGAAAAAAACGCAAAAAAGCTTGGCATCCAATTGATTTTTACCATTCCTCTTCTTCCCATTCTTCTTCCTCTTCTTCTTCCCATTCTTCTTCCTCAGGCATGTTTCTTCACCTCCACTGTTTTTTGGTGCTTACTGAAACAAGCTTGCGATGGTTTAAGCGTTTTTGTTCGTCAGTTGTCGAGAATAAAAACCGAAATACACGTTTATCGATGTATTTTTAGAGACTTTCTTTCACATTTTTCGCTGTTAAAGAAGCCACAGGCTCTTGCATTTCTGGCGTAAAATAAGCCCAGCACAGGTTTGGCGAATTATGTGCTGCACCAATTCTCCCGTGAACGTCGACGGCGATTAACCCCATAGAATTATACGTAGCTGTTATTCTTTTGTTCACAAGCCTTATTGCCAACTCAGTAGCTTTCTGCGCTGTTTTACCATTCTCTAAGTAATTGCAAACAGTTTTTGCCAAGACAAGCCTTATCGCGATTTCGCCAACACCAGTTGCTGAACACGCACCAGTCTCGTTATCCGCATATGTACCGCATCCAATCGATGGCGAATCTCCAATTCTTCCAGGAAGTTTTAACGGAAAGCCTCCTGTAGATGTTGCAGCTGCAACATTTCCATCGTTATCTAAGGCAACTGCGCCCACAGTTTCTAGCTCAAACAATTCAGGGTAGTTTTTAACTAACTCAGCTAACTTTGGCAGTTCAAATTTTCCATCGAGTAAAGCTTTTCTCTGTTGTTCATAATATTTTGACCTAAGCTCTGATGCGGGATTTCTTTTTTCTAATTTAAAGATTTTAGCGAGTTTTTCTGCGCCTTTACCCACCACGAAAATGTGGTCTGTTTTTTCCATCACTATTCTTGCCAAACGAACAGGGTTCTTAACATCATTTAACAGTCCAGCCGCGCCAGCCTGCAATGTTTTTCCATCCATAACCGCTGCTTCCATTTCCACACTTTTTTCAATGTTTAAACTTGAACCGTAACCAGCATTAAATGCGCCATCGTCCTCCATAACCGCAACGGCTTCCACGACGCTGTCAACGGCTGTTCCTCCACTTATTAAAACGTCAAAGCCTTTCTTCACAGCTCTTTTAACTCCTTCTAAACCTGGTTGACTACGTTCTGGTTGCCAAGTTCCAGCGCCGCCGTGAACGACAATTATTGGTTTTCGCTTTTCGTTCAATGCTTATCTCCTCTTTCTAGGCTGGATTACTGAGCTTCTGTAACCTTAAATTTAAGCTTACCGTTTTAAAGCCATCAAAATGGATAAATCTTTGTAGTGACATGTTATCTGTGGGATGATGTGAGGCGACGGCTAAGAGCCATAAGCTGTGAAAAAGCCACTAACCTGCACTGACCCCTAAATCAAAGTTTTTCTTTTTGGAAACGTTAAATTTGCGTACCGAAATAAAATAGTAGTGTGGTATATCCAAAGCGAAGGTGTAGACTATGCTCAGAGATTTTAACCTTTTAGCCACTACCATGCGTGGAAACGAGAATGATGCTTGCTCCGAGTTATTGTATCTGCTTGGACAAATAGGCGATTCTGCAGCTATTGTTGAAAAGACAGGGGTTGCTGGTTTAATCGCTGCAAAAACAGCCTTTGACCCTCTTGAGGTTATAGAGAAATTTCGCGAAATTTTACGTGGGCGTCCTTACGAGTTTCGTTACATGCTTAGAATAATTCCAGTTGAAAGGGTCATCCGCACAGACTTAGGCGAGATTCAGCGGGTGGCCACAGAATTTGGCTCGAAAATAGGTGAAAACGAAACTTTTCGCGTTACAGTTGAGAAGCGCTTCACAACAACTTCTACACACGATATAATCGAAGCTGCGGCTGCAGGCATTGAAAGAAAAGTTGACTTAAACAAGCCTGACAAAATTCTGCTGATCGAGGTTGTAAGCGGGTTAACTGGTGTCTCCCTAATAAAACCGGATGATATTTTGTCTGTTATGAAGGAAAAAGTGCTGTAAGCTAACGCTGAATAGCCAGTAGTGCCATCCGCTCAATAACAAGGTCGGTTAGGGTTTTTTCTAAATTGTTTCCTTTCATGACTGTTTTAAGTTCCAAATCTGAAATTTCAAAGGTGTTTTGTATGATCTTGGCTTTTTCTCTAGATATGTCAAGAACCTTTTCATCTTGTTGTGCATTGACAAGTTTTGAAACAACTGATAGAGCCGATTTCACGTCTTCAGGTTTTTCTCCAATTATAAGCACCGCTATGTTTGAAGTGATAGGTTTAATTCCAAGAAATTCCATAGCCTTTCGAATTTGATGCTGTGCAGAAGCGTAAATCATAATTTCCATCGTTACGCTCTTCGAAATATTTCCCTTATTCTTGAACGCTGTTAACGCATTCAAAACTGCGAAATAGAGATGCTGCCACGTAGCCACAAGTTCCGCATCCAAAAATTGAATTTCCACGTTTGATGGCTTTTCTCTGCGAACTACCTTAAAAAATTCTTCAACATCCTTAATTTCAGCGTTTCTAAAGCCAATTATTGCAACATGCTTTCCAAATTCTTCGATGTGTTTCAGCAATTCTCTTCCTCAAGAATTTCCTCTGAGAATTTCTTAACGAGTTCTGCGGATATTCCAGCTTTTACAAGCTTTGCAGTCTCTTCTCCCAGCGGTTTTCCATTTTCTCTGCATTTTCTAATGATTTTTCGTATTGTT
>Ga0172363_10005127_pt1 | contig 10570 bp, 20 predicted proteins | sample LakKivs2_kivu2a2_FD_114541 | JGI IMG/M metagenome (GOLD analysis project Ga0172363, IMG submission 114541) | Sediment microbial communities from Lake Kivu, Rwanda - Sediment s2_kivu2a2 | ecosystem: Environmental > Aquatic > Freshwater > Lake > Sediment | place: Rwanda: Western Province, Lake... | reverse complement strand
TTGGCTAAAGTGACAATTTGCTCTATTTCTCCTGCTACCCCATAAGGGAGGGGTGCCCCAGAGGATTAGCTTTTTTCAGTAGGATTACCTCTTTTCACCTACTGATGATGTACTTATAATCCATGCTATCACCTCTGTTTTGTTGTACTACAAGAGAGTTTAGGGTTGTGCTTTACACAAGAGGTTGGGGTTTATTGCGGGAGAGAAATGACCCTGGTCAGAGCAAAGCAGTTCTCTCTCTCTCTCTTACCCTTCACATCTGTTATGCTTCACTCTTCACAAGAGGCCGAGAGCTTTAGTGGAAAATGAGAGACAGCATTGTGCCTGGTATGTCAAGAAAATCCCATCCCGTCCATACTTTTCCATTAAAGTACGGACAAGCTCCCCCTCTTCTGCTACAATTTTCAATTGTAGCCATTGCATTCTTCTAGCATCATTCGCGAGCATATCATCGCTTACTGAATGAGCCTCCCCAGTCATCGTCAGGACTTTCTTTCCATCATCAAAAACACACGCCTCTGCTTTGACTTCATTCTCTCCCCATAATTCTTCGCAGTCAATCTTGAACATTTTGCATCCACCTTTTTAGATGTTCAATTCTTGTCTGACCCACTCCGGCAATTCTGACACCACAGATTCAAAGGTTTCTTTTGGCCAATCTTCTATCGCAGATGGTTCCTGCGACCAAATTCCAGATGATTCTATGTCAACTTCTTGACAATCTTCATCTATGACGATGATATGAACTCTGTCCGTATCTCTCCTGAGAACCCCAACGTCCTGGACGAGTCCACCAGCAACATTGATTACGATAATTACTTTTGAGGCATTTTCCTGATCCTCTTCGACTTCATTATAGGTATACATGATCTCTCCTGAAACTATAGGATGCAAGACGGTTGGTTTTACAAGAGGTTGGGGTAAAGTGGGCCTGGGAAGAATTGAACTTCCTTCAATCGGTTATGAGCCGACCGCTTTACCATTAAGCTACAGGCCCACATAGCTCAGGACAACTCAAACATTGGGATGTATTCCAATTCCTTAATGGCCTCAAAAGACAATATTTGGAGTCCAAGTTCCTCCTTATATTCCAGAATATTGTCATATACCATGTTAAGGTAATTCGCAAATCCTTGATTATGAACAGAGCGGCGTCTATTATAAGAGTATTGTACTTTATCCTCATAACAGAGGATATGTGTGATTTCATGGAGCAACGTGTGAACCGATGTTACTGCTCCGATGAGCACTTGTTTGCGAGATGGCAAAGCCATACCACCATGATTCTTTTTACAAGTGACTTTGAAGTTGATTTCACCCTTCTTAAATCCGATGATACGAGCGAACTGCTCTGCCCACCAGATGACATTCATTTTCCCTCTGATTATATTCCTTGAGAGGGAGACAATCTCTGCCTGTCTCTGATAGTTGAAAGACGCCATGACACGCTTATACTCAATAGAATAGCAAACAGCCTGTGAGATGGTCATGTTTCTATATCCTGTGGGGATTTCATTTTCACAAGAGTGCGTGAAGTACCCTCAGCAGGATTCGAACCTGCGACCCCAAAGTTAGAGGCTTTGTGCTCTATCCACTTGAGCTATGAGGGCAAAAAATGAGAAACTTCTCACTATGACGAGTTAGGATCGAGAGGGGCTCAGCAGTTTCTCCCACTTCTTAGAGGATGATCATTTGGGTTTCCCATTTCTCACAATCATTTCAAATGATTGTGAAACCTACAAAGCCTGATTCTTTTTGGTTCTTTCTAGTATTCTAATACTAGAAAGCTTCTCAGGTTCACCCGATATAGGCTTTGAAGAGTTATCAAATCGGAACCTTTAAGCTGACTCTTTTCAGCGTTGGACGACCTCCGATTATCAAACTCCGTCCCAGATGAGAGATTCGAACTCTCTATGAACCCATTTCTGGGGTGTATCCTTACATTACTTTAGTTGCTGCTTGCTTGTTTCTACAAGAGGCCGGGACTAATGGCTGAGCCTCTGTTTCAAATCCATCAATTCATTTTTCTTAATACCCCCGGCAGGGATCGAACCTGCGATTTACGGATTAAAAGTCCGCCGCCATACCACTTGGCTACGAGGGCACAATGAGAGAGAAACGGGCCAGGCTGCGTTCTCTCTCTAAACCATTATCCTTATCTTACAAGAGGTTAGGGATTTTTTGAATGGCTTATCGCTCCCATAGGGGGAGAGAAATGAAGATTTAATCATTTCTCTCCCCTTACGGTATGACACGCGTCCTCCTTATATGAACGTTTCTCTCAGCACAACTCACAAGAGGGTGAGACTAAATCATCACCCGATACCTATAGGGCACTAGAATAAACGCATTTCGCAAATCGTCAGATTCTGACAATGCGAAATAATCATCTACGAAATCCTGGAATGAAAGAGTCCCATTTTCAAATTGCATCTGAAACATCTTTTTAGAGATGTCAAAGTCAACGATTTTACGATCCTTGATTAACGTCCAGAATCGCCTTTTATCAATTGGTTGTCCATTCCATCGCAGATACCGATCTGCCCCCCACAACCCAAGAACGAGTTTCTGAGTGTTTTCCAAAGTCAACCCCATAAACCCAGGCCCCCCCGTCCCATAACTGCCCTCATTGAATGACACATAAGTCACAGTTCTATCAATAAGTGACTTATAATCAGAGGGAATGAACTGATAGTCATTCTTTGAGAATTTAATGGCTGATTTCTTTGGTGTCTGCTCAACCTCAATGACTTGTCCGCTGATCTTGATTCTAGAACCCTTGATGTCAATGGTTATGGTTACTTCGGGTACTTCTTCCCCAATTTGCCACTGCTTATTCATGGCTATGATCCCTTTTGTTTGGTATACCAGGTTAGCTTATCTAAGCTTTGGTATACCAGGTTAGCTTATCTAAGCTGTTGATACAAGAGTATGAGGTAAAGGTGTACTATACCGGGCATCGTGTCGCACCTCTGTCTCCTTTACCTAGTCAGTAGTTGTTTCATCCCGTCAGACGAGACTACTGACTTAAATCTATTCCTATGGAGGTATTAACTCACAAGAGGATGTGGGTTAATATTCTCCAAACTTTCCATGATCCGCAGTATTCACTTGTGGCAGATGTCCTTATTACATGCCAAATTCTCATTTTCCTCCAAACATCGCTGATAGGATATCAATGCAATTTTTGCAAAAAATCACACTGATGAAACCAATGAGAAAAAGATAAATGAAGAAATCCTTAAGATTCATTTTCTCTATTCTCCTGTCTTGCTTTTTTCCTATCTTGCTTGTGATCTGGGGTGCTCTTGTGAGCACCACTCCCACTCCTTAGTGAAGTCAGTAAGGCAAGGGGATCCGCAGTATGTTTCAAAGCCTCAACGAATGTTCTCTTTTTCATATTTAATACTCCTCTGGGATAAAGATTTTCAATGGAGTCCCAGGCCCATCATTTCCTGCATAGATTGTTAGATCAAAAGGCAGATCAGTGTATTCAATCTTCTGAGTAACAATGGGAGGAATATCTGTATCCTCAAGACAAGTCAGAATTGCACTGTGGTCATTATTGACCTTAATATTCCAAAAATGCAATTCATAGTCTTTTCGCTTGTTAATGAGGGTTTTGTTCATATGCTCATAACTTGCAATAGCATCAATCAGCCAAGCCCCACCATTATCGCAAATGTAATTTGCACCTTCTGAGATGATAATGTTAGGGTTGATCCAATGTCTTACCCATTTCATTGAACAGGTAAACTGAAAGAGATCATCTTTAGTGAACATTTGGCACCTCAAGATTAGAGATTATCTTCTTCAATTAACATCAAATGTTTGATCGCTTTACGAATCTCCTCCATTTGCTTCTCGCTGTAATGGAAACAATTCTCATCAAACACATGCGTTAAAATATCTGCCAACAACTCAAATCCTTCTTCATAAATAGGATAGATAACCATCATATCCGTAAAGGCCATATATTGATAGTTATTCATTTTCTTTTCTTGTTTAATTACCTTATCAAGCAATTTAGATGCAGCCATCAAATGTTTTTCTGCTTCGCAGATTCCAGATGATGACCCATAAGCATGTTCCAGCAGGAATTCAAGGGTCATATTTTGACCAAACACAAAACATCCACCTAACGCAACCATGTCATGCAAACAAGATGCAATACCAGTTAACCCTTTGTTTTGGATCAATGCACGAAACTGTTCTTGAATCATCTTTATTTCTCCTGAGGGACTCCAAGATTAGAGATTGTCTCATCATTCGCAGCCATGAAGAAACACTTAGGGCCTCTTTCAACTTTCCCCTCTGGACTGATTCTGAACGAATTACAGGGCCTTCCAGACCATTCCGAAAGATTGAAAATTTGACCTGTGATCGCCCCATCCTCATGTTCTTTGCTTGATATTTCAATCATATAAGTGGTATCTTTTATTCGATACTCATTCTGAATATTACCAATACATAGAACTTTGGTAATCTTCTGAAAAGTATCCATTGCGTCTTTTCTACAAGACCATCCCATTTTATTCACCTTACCTTACTGTAGCTGTATTCATGCTATAATAGAAAGAAGATAATACTTCCCATCGTGGTTGACTGAAATTGGAATACTGCATGAGATATGGACGATCATTAACCGTAATCATAGCCACTTTTGTTATAGGATTCAACCCGAATTTCTGAAAGCAAAACTTTTCCAGCAAAAACTCCAATTCTGTATAAAACAACATGTTGCGATACTGTAAATCATCTAGCCTTTGCAATAGAGCGACTATATCCCAACTAATTTCATAATCTTCATCTTCTGCGAGATATTCATAATTGGGAGTCTGTTTGTCAGTGAAATTGTTATCTAAGAAAAACCTCACAGGCTTTTCAGCAATCAGCCCAACAACATTTTGGCCTGCAAGTTGAAGAATCCCATTAAATACAACTGTAATCTTCTCTGAGTTTTTAGTAATAACTTTATGTACTCTCTCTTCAAATTCCTTAAGGTATTCTGTATTATCATATCTCGCCCAAATTCTCTTTTTTGAGCGAGACTTTGCTGGTCGAAACCATTTTTCAATAATTTTCCAATCCCCAGTCTCCCACTGCTCATTAGTCCCACCATTATCATAAACATAGCCATCATTGTGGTACTTAATCATGTTGTTCATCCTCCATTTTCGTAGGGACAGAGGGATTCGAACCCTCGGCCTTCGCCTTGAAAGGGCGATGTCCTAACCGCTAGACGATGCCCCCATCTTTACCACAAGAGAGCGGGGATAATCCCTATTCAACGACTTTTACAAAATCTTTTAAGATTTCCTGTAGTTTTTGTGGTGTTGTATTTAAGGTCAAGCGAAGATTTACAGAAGAATCACTAAAAAATATGCTTAAAAGCCCAAATTTCCCACCATCATCCTCATATCTATCATATACCAAGCAGATACCATAGTCCAATTCTGCAACAACGGAATCGCGATATGTCACATCTTTAATTGTCTTACTATGTTCAATCCTGATTGGATTATCCATGTTTTTCTCCTCCATATTAACTAAAAGACAGGACTATGGACACCACAAACACTCAGAATGGAACAAATCACAGTAACAGGGACAACAACTTCCCCTAGAAAAACACCACCAAGAACTGCAAGATACCAAGGGACATGAACACCAAACAGGAAATTGGCATCATACGAAAAACACAAACTACCAACAATGAGATTGAAAATCAAAATCCATACTAGACAAGCACAACCTCTAACGTTATGGTCTCTCATTATGATTCTCCAATATAAAACAGATTTTCTGACAATGGGACTGCTTTTTGAAACCCAAAACTCTCTACCACAAACATCTCCCCATTATATTCTAAAACATCTCCTACAGATACACTTCTTAATGCTTTTCTATCAGCCAGTCGCACTTTTCCAGCAACAAGAATAGATTTATTCTCATGCCAAAGTGTATCTGTATTTTGAGTCTGGATAAAAACATCTTCCAAAATCTCATCTGTAGTTGTTTTATCAGAAGAAATAATAGCCACAGGCAACAATTCTGCTCTATGAATGCTATTCCTCTGAAGGAGAAAATCAGGGGTTTCTCTGAGATTAACGATTACTTGTTCCACGAGATATGTGCTCCTAATTTCCATATCCACACATAAAACGAACGCTCCTTATAACTATACAGAACCTCAAACTCCCCAATATCAGTGAAATCATATGAAAATCCAATCGAGTAAATCAACCATTTTGCCCACTTTTTGGTTTTCAATGGGAGAAATGCTATCTCATAGAATCTGAAACCATTTCCCTTGAAATCACTGATGAAAAAGAGTTTCTTGAGCATTGTTGTATTCCCCTCTTAATGGGTTGTATATCAGATTAGTTGACCCGTTCTCTGTTTCCACAAGAGGGAGAGAGTAATGGACTATCCCAGGTCAGGAAGATTTAATTCTTTCATTTCAGAACTACCAATAAGAATTAAATCCTGTTTTTCCAACAACTCTTGTCCATTAGTATGCAAAACAAGATACATATTGTCTATGATGTCAATGACTATGCCATAAATCGCTTTTTTATTTGTCCCGGAAGCTAAATTACCCCAAGGATCAAATACTGGAAGCCAAACCCATGAAAACAGTAGACAATCATTTACATCATTACTGTTTTCCTTATAGATTTTAGCTGTCTCTACTATTTGTTCAATAGAACGTTCTTTTGCAAACATTTGGTTTCCCCTCTTAATGAAGAGAGAGGGCGAAATCGCCCTCTCTCTTGCCCATATCTTTGGAGGTACTAGGCCTCCAGTCCAGCGACGAACCCGGCCACATACGCCCTCATCTTCTCCAGGACAGGGCCAGGAAGCGAGCCATCGTGAAAGAGCATACCATCTTCGCTAGTGTACTCACACTGGCGAATTCCACGCTTCTCAGTCTCCCTGCTAGGGTACTTCGCCCGCACAGCAGCCAGCACCTTCTCGACCTGATCAACAGCCACTTTCGCAATAAACTCCTGCTTCATTTTCAGCACTTCCTTATTTTCCTCATAGGAGGATAGTGAGTCCTTAACAGGACTTTGGTTTGTATATCAGGGTAGCTTACTCATTCTCTCTTTTCACAAGAGTAAGGGAGTAATTTCCTGATAGTCCCTTTGGAGGGAATCGAACCCTCAACAGTCCTCTAGAGATAAGAACTACGCTCCCGACTGTCCACCATGAAAAGGGATGTTAAGGTTCACAGAGCATTGGCTTGTCAATACTACATTTTCACAAGAGGTCGGGGGTTTTTTGACACTACTCAAGAGCTTCTATGATCCATTCCCACAAGAGGTCGTGGTTTTTCGAGCAAGCCATTCATCTATAACTCTGATCTCAGCAAAAAATGATGAGGATGTTCAGAGATATATATTTTTAGTACTACTTTTATATTAACGAGCAAATCAAAACCATCTTTTTCATAGTTTTATCTTCTTATAGATACGAAAAAAGGGCAGTTTTAAGTCATGCCCAGGACTTCAGGGTGCTTTTAGACTCATCCCAAGAGTCACAATATTGACATAGCTCACCTGATTAGCTCATTGGTATCATCTCCTATCTATTATTAGATAAATAAAGCACCAACTCACAAGAGGGTGAGACTAATCAGTCAAAGCTTTTCTGAGTTGTTTCATTGCTTCTTTAATCATTTTCGAACAGACTGGAGAACTTTTGCATCCCCATTGTGTTCAGCATAGCCATCAGAATCGTTTTCATTATGAAGTAGGTAGTCTACCGAGTGAGAATCGAACTCACAACCTCCCGCTTATAAGGCAGGTGCTCTGACCGTTGAGCTATCGGTAGATTTTAGTAGAAGTGTCCTCTCGGACGGGAAATCTAGTCCTTTTACTTCTACTAGGGGTTTAATTTAGTAGAAGTGTCCTCTCGGACGGGAAATCTAGTCCTTTTACTTCTACTAGGGGTTTAATGGGGATATGGACATGATCTAGAAATATTCCATATCCCAAATAGAGTTTACCTGTTTCCTCACAGCCTCCCACATTTCAGGTATTGGCCCCGCCTTTCGGCTTACGGCCAGGGAGGTTCACTCTACAGAGGCTTAAACTGTCAACACTATCGGGGCATCATGCTCTGACCAATTCACAAGAGGCCGGGACTAAATGATATACACAATTCAAATAGTGGTGCTATTAATGATTGTTCAGTTAGAAAATAATTAATAATCATTGTCTGCCAAGATGGAAGTACCTCTTGACAGAAAGTCAAAGATATCTTACCTTTATCATTAAAAGTAATTAAAACTGTAGTATTAAAATACTTATCCACAATCTCACATTTAATATCTTTTTCATTAGAATTATATGTGAGTATATATTGAGGAACTATATACCCATTTTTTGAAATAACTTTACCTAAATTTTCCATTGTATTTATTGTTTTTAGAAAAAATTCTTTATTTTCCATCATTCATCATCCTTTTGAGGAAGTCCCAACAGCTATAAGTATGATTTACTCACTCAAGGATTATTCATAGCTATATATTCAGGGACTAACCTTTTAGCCTCTTGTCTTATTTCATCGCAATGCTTAAACTTATTCAAAAGATTATTCCAGACAGTAACAAAAGCACTCTGCATTCCCATACTAAATCCTTTATAGTAATCGCTAACCCCTTCTTTTTCAAAAATCTCATAAACATCATCAGGAGCTAAAGACAATAGTAGCTCCGCAATAATAGTACAACTTAACCAAGTCATACTATATAAATCTGTAACTCTTAATGTACAAAGAATACCATTATCATCCAAAAACAAATTCTGCTGAGGATTAACTAAAACATAATAATTAGCCTCATCATAAAATATATCCCCACACATCCCACCTTTCCTCCCAACCCATAATACTCCTCCTGCATTAGGAGAAATCTTATTTGCATCAATAATTGTTTTCATAAGCAAATAGTATAACCATTCCCCCGCACAATTATTGAAAATATCTCTGATTATGTTAAAATCATGTGGGTCTATGAGAGTAATATTGTCTGTATCATCAATACACTTTCCCAAAAATGTCTTTTCTTTTCCATTACAGTAAATTAAAAACTTATCCCCTTGGAGTGCATGAATATGCTCCCCAATTTTATAAATCCTTTGATACCCCGTACCACATCTTTTATTCTCTAATGGTGTAATATATAACATTAAAGCCACCCCTCAATGAAACTCAAATGTTTAATTGCTTTATGAATTTTCTTCATCTGTTCCTCAGTATAATTAAAACTATTCTGTGAAAATATTTCATGCAAAGTCAGGACTAATTCGTAAAATCCATGTTCGTAGAGAGCATACATAACCACCATATCCGTGAATCTAATATCGACAAAATTAAACTCCTTAATCGTTTCTTTAATTACTTCATCAAACAACTTACAAGCAGCCCATAATTGCTTTCTGGCTTCACCGATATGAGGATTGGAACCACATGATATACTTTCAAAAGTAATAGTCTCACGAAAAACGCGGCACCCATAAGGGTATCCGAAAGATTGCAAAGCACATGAAAGAGGCATCAAACCAGATTCCTCGATAATGTTTTTAATCGTTTCCTTAAGCATTTTCATTTTCTATTCCTCCAAAAACCTAAATTGAAAATACTAAACCATCCTCATAGAGGACTGCTACCCTAATCATTCCCATTCCATACTCACAAGAGACAGGGAGTTATTTATCCCAAATTTTATCAAACAACCAATAATTGCTTTTTGGCCTACCAATTCCTATAGTATTTACCTTTGTAAGAAATACAAACACTTGTCCCTTCTGGCACCTTAATAGCTTTTACATCATTATCAGCAACCTCAAAACAAAAATCTGCATTCGAAAATTCTTTGTCTCTTTTCTTATTTTCTAATGCTAATGTCTCTTTCTGAATTTGGGCTACAATATGTGCCTGCGGACACGCTAATCCACAAAACATGGGAAAAATAAAACATGCAACCCTACCATCTTTATCTTTAGTTAAAAAAGGCACCATGCACCCACATGCCTTTTCATACAAAACAAAACGTCCTATTTCTGGATATATACCATCCGCAATTTTAACAATCTTTAAGTAGTCTCCCTCTACTTCTTTGAAATCTTCTTTGAAGAGAAAACCACTACAAGTATCACAACAATTATCAGAACACAACACACACAAAAGATCAGAGTTAACAAGATTTTCAATATGCTTTTCCATCTTCATCCTCCATAATTTTACGTAATAACTAACTACAACCCGTTTAATTTAACTAATTTCTCAACTATAAGCAGCATGTAATGCCTCACTCCTCATTTCATCAAAATATTGCCTCCCAAAATATTGACTATAAGCCTGTTCCCAACTCTTACGAATCAATTCGGGATAATCACTGTAATCATATTTAGTTATTTTATCATATTGTTCCAAAGGAATACAAGAAAATAATAAATCCCCTATCGAAACACACTGCATACCATCTTTATCAATATTTAATATTTTCCCATCTTCCCTATAAAAAACACCAGAGAAAATCATAACATAATAGAAATCCCCA
>Ga0172363_10005126_pt1 | contig 10571 bp, 9 predicted proteins | sample LakKivs2_kivu2a2_FD_114541 | JGI IMG/M metagenome (GOLD analysis project Ga0172363, IMG submission 114541) | Sediment microbial communities from Lake Kivu, Rwanda - Sediment s2_kivu2a2 | ecosystem: Environmental > Aquatic > Freshwater > Lake > Sediment | place: Rwanda: Western Province, Lake... | reverse complement strand
TGCAAAAAAGATCTGATCAGACCCCGTTGAAAAACCATTTTAAATGGTGGACGAGGAGGGATTTGAACCCTCGACCTCAGCGATGCCAACGCTGCGATCATGCCAAACTGATCTACTCGCCCGCCGCCGTTTCTTCATAGAACTGTTTTCGCCGTGTTTTTAAGGGTTTTGCCTGCTGAAAAACTTAAAATACCCTGAGCCGCCTTTTGGTTCAGAGGCTACGGACGTTGAGTAAACCGAAGATAGGCTTCATCGGCTTAGGCGTCATGGGCAAACCCATGGCTTTGAACTTGTTGAACGCGGGTTACGGGCTGACCGTGTGGAACAGGACAAAATCGAAGATGGACGAGCTGCTAGCCGCGGGCGCTCAGGGAGCCAAGACGCCAAAAGAAGTTGCTGAAAAGTCGGATGTCGTCATCACGATGGTCACCGACTCCTCCGACGTGGAGGAAGTGACGCTGGGGTCCGAAGGCATAGTCCATGGAGTCCATGAGGGTCTAACCGTCGTCGACATGAGCTCCATCTCGCCAACCGTCGCCCAGAAAATCGCCAAGGAGCTGGGCGCCAAGGGAGTCAAGATCCTCGACGCGCCGGTCAGCGGGGGCGAAGTCGGCGCCAAACAGGCAACGCTTTCAGTCATGGTGGGCGGAGACAAAGAAACCTTCGACGAGTGCTTGCCCGTCTTTCAGGCGCTCGGAAAGAGGATAACGCACATGGGCGCGAACGGCGCGGGGCAGACGACGAAGCTGTGCAACCAGATAATCTGCGCACTTAACATTCAGGCGGTCTGCGAGGGGCTGATGCTCGGAGCCAAGGCTGGACTCGACCTGAAGAAGCTGCTCGAGGTTGTGACCGCGGGCGCAGCGGGCTCGTGGATGCTTTCGAACTTGGGACCCAAGATGGTCGAACGCGACATGCGCCCGGGCTTCAAGATCAAGCACCAGCAGAAGGACCTGAAGACAGTCCTGTCCTTCGCCGCTGAGATGGGGCTCCCGTTACCCGCAACAGCATTAGTGCACCAGCTGTTCAGGGCGGTTGAGGCAGAAGGACTCGGAGAGCAAGGGACGCAGGCAGTCATCGTCGCCATGGAGAAGCTAGCTGGCAAAAAAGTCAGCTAAAGCAACCGCCATTTGCTTCGCTGTAAAGATTAATTACCTGACTATTCGAAAACAAGCTCCAGCCATTCCTGAAAATATTAATAAGTTTCGAGTCGCCAAATTCTGTATCTTAACCCACATTACGGAGTAAGCGAAGGTGGCAGCCAAGAAGCCTCAGACGAAGATGCCCAAGCGCGAAATCGCAGAAAGAGTCAAGTCGTTCAAGGAGGTCGCCCTAGGCTACAACGAAGCCGATGCGACCACTGAGGCGTTCCGCTGCCTCCAGTGCAAGGTCCCGAAGTGCGTGGAAGGGTGCCCCGTCGGCATAGAAATCCCCGCCTTCATCAAGCTCATCCGAGAAAAAAAATACAGCGAATCGCTAGACAAAATCCGAGAGAAAAACAGCCTGCCCGCCATCTGCGGACGGGTCTGCCCTCAGGAGGACCAGTGCATGGGCAAGTGCATCCTGGGATTGAATGGCGAGCCTGTCAACATTGGAGCCCTCGAACGGTTCGTGGCTGACGAGGAGGACAAGGCGAAAAGAAGGTCCGGTAGAAAGGCTTCAACGGGGAAGCGAGTCGCCGTCGTCGGCTCAGGACCAGCGGGCTTAACGGCGGCTGCTGAGCTGGCGAAGATGGGGCACGAGGTCACGGTTTTCGAGGCTCTTCACGCCGCGGGCGGAGTGCTGATGTACGGCATCCCCGAGTTCAGGCTGCCGAAGACCATCGTCGAGGACGAAGTCAAGTACGTCGAAAGCCTCGGCGCCAAAGTCGAGACCAACGTCATCGTCGGCAAGGTCGTAAAGATGGACGAGCTCTTCAAGGAAGGCTTCGACGCCGTCTTCGTGGGCTCGGGCGCGGGGCTCCCCATGTTCCTCGGCGTCCCCGGCGAGAACCTGAGCGGGATTTACTCGGCGAACGAGTTCCTCATCCGCGTCAACCTGATGAAGGCGTACAGCTTCCCCGAGCACGCCACGCCCGTCAAGGTCGGAAAGAAGGTCGTTGTGGTCGGTGGGGGGAACGTCGCCATGGACTCGGCCCGCTGCGCCCTCAGGCTCGGAGGCGAGGTCACGGTTGTCTACCGCAGGACCGAGGAGCTGATGCCAGCGAGGCACGATGAGGTCGTCAACGCGAAGGAGGAGGGCATCAACTTCATCTTTCTGGCTAACCCGACGCGGTTCATTGGCGACGAGAAGGGTTGGGTTAAAAAGGTTGAATGCGTCAGGATGGAGCTCGGAAAACCCGACGAGTCCGGCAGAATGAGACCCGTCGTCGTGGCGAGATCAGAGTTCCTGTTGGACGCGGACACTGTCGTCGTTGCCATCGGTCAGAAGCCGAACCCCCTGGCGGTCCGTGGAGAAAGCATGGTCAAGGTTTCGTCGCATGGCACAATCGTCGCCAACCCGGAGACGGGCGAAACCGACATGCCCGGCGTGTTCGCGGCTGGAGACATCGTGACGGACAACGCCACCGTGATTTCGGCGATGGCGGGCGGAAAGAAGGCTGCACAATCCATCCACAAGTACCTCACGAAAAACTAAGAACAGCCACAATTAACAAAAAGTGGCTCAAATTCTTAGGACTACTTCGCCGACGTACTTTTTCATGATCTCAACGAAGGACCGTATAACCTCGGCGGGATAGGGCTTCAGATTGTTGAAATTCTTGTCCAAGGTTCCTCCAGGGACGAATTGTTGGAAGGCGAACCGCTTCGCCCCCTTCACCGTTTCGCCCATCTTCAGGATGTCCTCCACCGTAACGATTGTAGGGACGACGGTGCATCGGAACTCGTAGTCAACGCTGCCCTCAATTAGCATTTTTATGCTGGTCAGTAGACTGCTTGTGTCGTGTGCGCCCATGAGGCTGTACTTTTTTAAAGAAGTCTTAATGTCTATAGCAACATAGTCGAGACTTGGGAGACACTCTTTCAGGACTTTGGGGTAGAAGCCATTCGTGTCCAGCTTCACCGAGAACCCTTCGCCCTTGAGCTTCCGAACGAAATCAGGCAGGTCACTGTTCATCGCGGGTTCGCCACCCGTTACGACGACGGCGTCCACGTACTTTTTGCGCGACCTGAGGACCTTGAGGGCGTCCTCATCCGAGAGGAACGGCGGCTTAGGGTCTACGATGAGCCGTCCGTTGTGGCAGAAGGGGCAGCGAAGGTTGCACCCAACAGAAAAGAGTACGCTGGAGACTTTGCCGGGGAAGTCGATTAGGCTTGTCTTTTGGAGTCCCCCGAACTTCATGGCGCCCTCTTCCTTCTGGAGCTTACGCCGGCACCTCGACGAGGACTGACTGGTCGAACGTCTTCCGTATGCTGAACTCGGCCTGCTTGCTGTCGTTCCACTGGTCGACGGGGCGCAGGTAGCCCACGATTCTGGAGTAAACCTCGCACTTGCCTCCGCACGTCGGGCACGTCCTCTGCTCCCCCGCGAGGTACCCGTGGGTCGTGCATATGCTGAAGGTCGGCGTCAGCGAGTAGTACGGGAGGTGGGCTGTGTGGGCGACCTTTTTGACCAGTTCGGCGGCGGCTTGCCACGAGTGGATTCTTTCCCCGAGGAAGATGTGGAACACCGTGCCTCCTGTATATAGGGTCTGGAGGTTGTCCTGGTGCTCGAGGGCTTCGAAGAGGTCCCCCGTGTAGTTGACGGGCAGGTGCGTGGAGTTCGTGTAGAACGGCTCCGCGCCCTTCGAGAGATGTGCCTCGTTCGCGGCGATTATGTCGGGGTACCGTTCCTTGTCGAGGTGCGGCAGCCTGTACGACACTCCCTCTGCAGGCGTTGCCTCAAGGTTGTACATGCTTCCCGTCTCCTCTTGGTACTCAACGAGCTTGTCGCGCATGTAATTAAGAACCTTCATCGCGAACTTCAGCCCCTCGGGATTCGCTATGCCGTAGCCGAACAGGTTGAGCAAGGCCTCGTTCATTCCGATGAGTCCGATTGTGGAGAAGTGGTTCTTCCAGTAGCTGCTGTACGCCTCCTTGACGAACCGCAGGTAGAACCTGGAGTACGGGTACAGGCCCTTCTCGGTGAACCCTTCGAGGACCTTCCGCTTGATTTCGAGGCTGTCCTTGGCTATCTCCATCATCTCGTTGAGTCGTTCGAAGAACTTGCCTTCGTCCTTGGTCAGGTAGCCGATGCGCGGCATGTTCAGCGTTACGACGCCTATCGAGCCTGTGAGGGGGCTTGCGCCGAAGAAGCCTCCGCCCCTCTTCCTCAGCATGCGGTTGTCTATCCTGAGTCGGCAGCACATGCTCCGCACGTCCTCGGGCGACATGTCGCTGTTGACGAAGTTCGAGAAGTACGGCGTCCCGTATTTGGCGGTCGCCTCGAAAATCTTCTGAGCCACGGGTGTGTCCCAGTCGAAGTCGTTCGTGATGTTGTACGTGGGAATCGGGAAAGTGAAGACTCGCCCCTTCGCGTCTCCCTCGACCATGACCTCGGCGAAGGCGGAGTTGAACATGTCCATCTCGTTCTGCATGTCCCCGTAGGCGTCGTCCAGCATGGTTCCCCCGCGGATGACGGGCTCGTCCTTCATGAAGTTCGGTATGTTGAGGTCAAGCGTCACGTTCGTGAACGGCGTCTGGAATCCTACGCGGGTCGGCACGTTGATGTTGAAGAAGAACTCCTGAAGCGCCTGCTTGACATCCTTCTGTTCCATGCGGTCGTAGCGGATGAACGGCGCGAGGTACGTGTCGAAGTTGCTGAAGGCCTGTGCGCCCGCGGCCTCGCCCTGAAGCGTGTAGAAGAAGTTGACGGTCTGCCCGAGAGCCGTCCTGAAGTGCTTCGCAGGCTTGCTTTCAATTTTTCCCGCGACCCCACCGAACCCCGAGAGGAGGAGCTCCCTGATGTCCCACCCGACGCAGTACGCGCCGAGGACGCCGAGGTCGTGGATGTGCATGTCGCCCGTGTAGTGGGCGTCCGCGATGTTGGGCGGGTAGATCCTGCTCGCCCAGTACTTCTCTATGACCTTCGTAGATAGATAATTGTTCAGGCCCTGCAGGGAGTAGCTCATGTTCGAGTTCTCCCGAACGTACCAGTCCTCAATGTCAACGTACTGCTCCACGAGGTCCGAGGAGCTCAGGAACGCCGCGAGCTCCCTGATGTCCTGGTGCTGCTTCCTGTAAAGGATGTAAGCCTTAGCTGTTCGGGCGTGCCCGCTTTCTATCAGGACCTTCTCGACAATGTCCTGTATCTCCTCAACGGTTGGGACTCCCTCGTCTCCGAACCGCTGCTTCAGTATCTCGACTACCTGGTCGCTCAGGCGTTTAGCTTCCTCTCTGTCTTTTCCGCCGACTGCCCGTGCAGCCTTCCAGATGGCGATGGTTATACGGTTGCCGTCGAACTCTTCGAGTCTGCCGTCCCGCTTCCTGACGTATTTCAACTTTTTCGCTCTCCTGAAGATGAATACTGATGAATTTTTTGTTTTTGAATAATCACTTTACGTTTGTTATTATATTTGGATAATGAGTCGTGGTGAAAAAAGAATTTAAAGTTTCTTGTTTAAAAAATTGGACAATTAGAAAAACCGAAAAAACCAATGAAAATTAAAATAAGGCTTTTCTTAGGCGTTTTTGGAAACATTTTTTTTATAGCATCTTTCTGTGTTGTAGCCATGATTTCGACACCAATAATACAATAAAGTATGAGCCTCTTTCACGCGGAGTAGACCTATACACAAAATTCAATAAATCGACGGTACATCCAGCCATGAAAAAACGGGAAAAAGCGAGCACTCGACCGAAATGAGAAAACGTCGTTAATTCGGCGCGTTACCACAACATTGCTATCAGCGTGATACCCAACAGCCCGAGCATGATGGCGACTGCGACGAAGAGGATGACCGCCAGCACCGAGATGGCGAAGGCTTTCAGCCAGCCGCAGTCGAAGAAGTGCTTGACCAGAGCGAGCCAGACGACCAGCCGAACGAGGGAGGACAGTAGCCAAAGCGTCACGGTCTCGAAGAAGAGGAAGGGGGTAAACAGGATGAGCAGGTCCACGAGGAACAGGTCGAAGAACGCGCCTATCAGCGTCCCGACGACGATTATCGCCACGGCGTCGGAGAATTTAGCATCCTCTTTTCCTGCAAGCGCCCTGCCCGCCAGCCACAGCACCGGCGAAATGATGATGACGTTCACGAGGACGTGGATGATGAACGCGTAAAGGTCGAAGCTCAGCATCGAATCTCGCCAGACAAAATATAGGGAACATAGTTTTAAAATGTTACGAAAACCACAAAGACACCGTTGTAATCGTTGACAACAGTGACTGGGGAAAGATAGACTTACAGGAAGCATTCAAAAGAGACAGCAGCACAAGAAAAAGCCTAGGTATCGGGCTTGGAAGAGCAAAACAGCTGATAAACGAGTTCAGCGTCGAAACGAGGGTTGGTAAAGGAACAACCGTTACGGCAAAGAAGTGGAGACGCTGAAAGAAAGCAACCCGTGTTTTGTTGTTTAATTACTGACAGGCGCATCATTCGCGTTCTAAAATGAGACAATCGGATAAAACTTTTATTCAGTTCGTATGAATACGGTGTATGCTTCAGGGATTAAGAGGGTTCGCCCAGTTCATCTCGGCGGAACGAGGGCTAATGCTTTTCATGATTTCCGCGGGGTCAACCTTCCTGATAGGCGAGGAACTTTCTTGGCTTCAGGCGGGCTACCTCGGCGTCATCGTCTTCTGCGGCTGGAGCGGCGTCGACGCCATGAACAACGTCTACGACGCGGACTTGGACAAAAAGTCGGACCCGTTCAGAGCCGAATACACGAAGAAGCTCGGAACACTTGGGCTGATTATCTCGCTCTTCTTCCTAGGGACAGCCATCAGCCTAGGCTTGGTCACGCAGATTCCGTTGTTGACAGCTTTTATTATAGTCGGCGGCGTCGTGGGAATCCTGTACTCGGTCCCGCCCTTCAGGCTCAGGCAGACGGTCCTCAAGCCGCTGGTTAACTTCTCGGTCGGGTCCGTGCCTGTTCTGATTGTGGCCTCGTTCTTCAGCGTCTTCTCCGCCCAAGTTTGGCCCCTCGTGTTCCTCATCGGCATAACGACCGCCGTCAACAGCCTCTGGGAGGACCTCGCGGACTACGCGTCGGACCTCCACAGCGACGCGAGGACGTTCCTTGTTGTGCTTGGGTTGAGGAAAGGGTTCTTCACGACAATCGTTCTCGGCTACTGCCTCGTCCCCCCCAATGTTCCTCATCGGCGTGTTGTTCAACCTCAGCATCGTCTACTACGCCGTCTTCTCGCTGCTCGTGGCGTTCATGACCCTCCGCCTCGTCCAATACCGGTCGATACTCCTCAACAGAGGAGGCGACAGCACCGAGCAGACGCTGAAGCTCGGAAAAATCCTAGCCAAGGACTTCGTGGTCATGGCGATAGTGCAAACAGCGAACATGATGCTGAGTAGCTTCCTGAAGTACCACGCAGGCTTCATGTTATGAACCGATATTAGTACAGGAATTATGTGGGTGAAGGGCAGAAATATTCGTTGACTATCTTTATGCTTGCCTTTAGAAAACAAGTTTACCATTAACTATTACGGGCTTATCGTCAACATGAACCGTTGCTCGGCTCATCGAAGCCCACCAGTGAACGTTCGACGTGGTCACGTTCCTTCCGCCCTTGTCCTCGTTGCCGCCTACGCCGATTGTGACTCCGCCCAAAACCTTGTCGTCCTGGGTGAAGCCATGTTTCAAACCCGGATTGAGGCCTACGCCGAAAAACCCGAATCTGTCCAAGTCGCCTTGACCTGACCTAAGGTAGTCCTCGAAAGATTCGCCCCCAGACTCAGATTGATGCCCAACGATTCTTCCACGCCTGAACGTTAGGGACAGTTGCTTAATCCTCTCGACTCTTCTAAACGGAACAGGCACGTCGAAAACCGCTGTCCCTTCCGCGCTCTCCTCGCCACCAGCGACCTCGACGAAGCCCGATGGCAAGAACTTCACGTCGCCCTTAGCCGCGTCCTCCTTGCTGACTACGCTGTCACCAATGACGGGTTCACGACCTAACAACCTGAATTTTAGGTTTGTGCCGAACGGAGTCTGAATGCTTACCTCCTTTCCCCTTCTGATGAGGCTGGCGAGTTGAACAGCGTTGTGGGCGATTTCTCCCTGGTTAGCCTCGCAGCCGGCAAGCATCGTTTTCCTCCACGTTTCGAAGTCCAGACCAAGAGCCTCCGCCCGTTCATTCGTAACAAGGCAACACTCAACACCCAATGTTCGTATGGCTCGGTCCTTGGCTATTTTACGCCACGCGTCTAGGTACCTGTTCGACTCAAGGAACCATTGGTTAGCGAGCCCTTGTTTCTCGGGAGGAATCAAGTCCCAGCGGACGGGGCTGCGTGGACCCAGCATGAAGATGAACGCGTCCGTCTGCTCCAGCGCAGCAGCTTGATGAGCAGGAAGGGTCTCTAAAAGGCTTTTAGGCGCCTCAATCAGCGAACGCAGCCAAAAGTCCTCAGGCATGAGGGTGATGAGCGGGTGCGCTCCGCGCTGTCGGCAGGAAAAACCTATCTCGGATGCAAGGTCAACCGTGTGGTCCCAGCTGTGAATCCAAACGTTCTCCCCAGCCTTTACGTCTAGGCAGTTTTCGACTATCTGGCGCACGAGGTTCCCGTGGTCTCGCATCGGAAAACGACTCCTCAAAACAAGTGAGGAGCCTTTACGTAAAAAAAGCTTTAGAAGAAGGCTTGAACTGACCTAAATTTTGCGTGGTCTATTGTGGTTTGATATTACCATGTTTTCTTACGTGGAGTTGTGGGTGTTCCTGAGAATTACATGCTCTATTTGAGGCGTTTATCGTTGAAGGCGGGGTCTAGTCTTCTTCCCATTTGGTTATCCACGAGCCCACGGTGATGAACACCAATCCAAGGACCGTTATTAGCGCGGTGTTGAAGATTGCCTGCTGAGACTGACCGAAAATCATCGTAGCCCTAAGCCCCTCATTCACGTACGTGAGCGGCAGAGCCTGGGCAATCGTCTGAAGGAACTGGGGCATCTGGCTCAACGGGAAGAACGAGCCCGACAGGAACATCATCGGGAACGTGATGGCGTTCGCGGCGGCGTCCGCGGCGTCGGGGTCCTTGACGAACCGCGCGATGACCATCCCTATACCCGTGAACATCAGCGAGGCCATCGCCACCATGAGCAGCGAGAGCGGGTTAAGCGTCATCTTCATGTTAAAGATTGCGACCCCCAGCCCTATCATCACCGCCATGCCCAGGAAGGAAAGGAAAACGTTGTACACCGTTCTGGACAGTATCCACTCGTAGCGTTTCAGCGGCGTCGTCGCCAGCTTGTGGAACACGCCGTTCTCCTTGAACCGGGCGCTTATCGAGACGGCGGTGAAGACGCTCGTCGTCATGGCCGTCATCCCGATCATTCCCGGCAGGAAGAAGTCGATGTAGCTGAAGGGCTTGGGCGCTATCGCCAAGTCTTCGACGTTCAGGTAGTGCACGCCATGCGAGAGCTGAAAGTTGAAGGCGTCAATGACGCTCGCTACGATGCTGCGGACGATGGACGCAGAGGACGTGGACTGGTCGTAAACAAGGGTCACATTCGCTGTGATGCTGCCATAGGTGAAGAGCGCCATGTTGGCAGTGTCGTTGAATTCCGAGGGGATGATGAGCAGGTTGCTTATCCTATTCGTAATCGCGTAGTCCGTGGCGTTGACTGAGGCGTCCAGCATGTGGATGTTGAAGGCGTTCGTGGAATTAAGGACCCTTATAATGGTGCCGGACCAGTATGAGGCTTCGCCGTTGGTTTGGTCCAGGTTCTGCATGTAGAGGTCGTACTTCGTCGAGGACTGGCTGAAGATTGCCCCGAAAAGGAGTATCATGACGCAGGGGAACATGATGGTCCAGAAGACCGCGCTTTTGTTCCGGACGAAGGTCCGCATCGCGGCCGTAAGGTCGAGTACTATGTGACTCATGCCTCGTCGCCCTCCCCCAGAGATTCGCCCGTGAGGTTCAGGAACACGTCCTCGAGGCTTGACCGCTTCAGCTGCAGCTCCTCGAACGGAATATTAGTTTTACTGAGTTCGTGAAGGATGTCTGAAACAGCCACAGCGTGGTTGAGGTGGACTTTAACATCTCCACCGTCGAAGCTCGCTTTCACGCCGAGCTTCTCTATGGTCGGAACTGCCTTTGAGCTCGCTCTCTTCAGAATTAGAAGGTTCTTTTTACCATATTCGGAGATGAGCTTGTCCGTGGTGTCTAGGGCGACGATGTTGCCGTTGTGGATTATGCCGACGCGGCTCGCGAGCGTCTCCGCCTCTTCCATGTAGTGCGTCGTCAGGAAAACGGTTTTTCCCTGCCTGTGAAACTCCTCAATCAAATTCCAGACAACGTGGCGCGCCTTCGGGTCCAGCCCAGCCGTAGGCTCGTCCAGAAAGATGAGTTCGGGGTCGTTCACCAAGGCGACGGCTATCCCGAGCCGCTGCTTCAGCCCGCCTGACAGGTTCCTGAACAAAGC
>Ga0172363_10005125_pt1 | contig 10572 bp, 15 predicted proteins | sample LakKivs2_kivu2a2_FD_114541 | JGI IMG/M metagenome (GOLD analysis project Ga0172363, IMG submission 114541) | Sediment microbial communities from Lake Kivu, Rwanda - Sediment s2_kivu2a2 | ecosystem: Environmental > Aquatic > Freshwater > Lake > Sediment | place: Rwanda: Western Province, Lake... | reverse complement strand
TGTCGCCCCACCCAAAGCTTTACCAGCAACGATCGACAACCTAGAAATTGGAGCAGCCAACATCTCTTTCATAAACCCTAACTCTCTATCCCATATCACACTTATTCCAGAAAAGATAGAATTGAACATCAACGCCATAGTAATTATCCCGGGAGCTATGAAAGAAGTATAATCTACACCCACATCAATAGAAGTTCTAATGCTGCTGCCAAATATCAGTAACCAAAATATTGGCATTGCCAAAGAACCGATCATTCTACTTTTTTCTCTGACGTATCTTAGCATCTCCCTTAACCAAACAGTGTAAACAGCTTCTATTTCACGCATTCAATGACCCCTCATCATTCTCCTTCTCTTCAACTCTTCTCTCAAACTGACAGTCTCTTCTCTAATCTCCCTTCCAGTCAAATGCAAGAACACATCGTTCAAAGTTGGTTTTCTAATGTTCGCTTCAACAACTTCTATTTTATTTTTCTTCGCCTTTTCCAAAACTTTTTTTATCTCTCTACCAGCATTCTTCACTGACAAAAGAACTTGACTGTCAAAGATTTTTGACTTTTTAAAAACTTTTTTTACCTTCTCAACATCTTCATCCGGTATATCAAGAATTATCGTATCGCCGCCAAGACTATTCTTCAGGTTTTTTTGCGTGTTCAAAGCAATAATTTTTCCATGGTCTATTATCGCCACTCTATCGCAGAGTTCATCTGCCTCTTCCATGTAGTGTGTTGTCATCATTATAGTTATCTTATACTCCCTCTTCAACTTGAGAATATAATCCCATACATGTTTCCTAGTCTGTGGATCTAAGCCGAGAGTAGGTTCATCCAAGAACAAAACTTTTGGGTAATGAATTAAACCTCTAGCTATTTCAAGTCTCCTCTGCATTCCTCCAGAAAAAGTTTTTACTAAAGAATTAGCTCTATTTGATAATTCAACCAATTCAAAAACTTCGTTTATTCTTTTTTGTCTATCAGATTTTGGCACACCATAAAGTCTAGCATGCAATTCTAAATTTTCCCTAGCAGTTAACCTGTCATCAAGAGTCGTATCCTGAAATACTAAACCAATGCATTTTCTGACTTCATCAGGCTGTTTGATTATATCATGTCCGCAAACTGTTGCCACTCCACTAGTGGGTCTTATCAATGTACATAACATGTTTATAGTTGTTGTCTTACCTGCTCCATTTGGTCCCAGAAAACCGAATATTTCTCCCTGTTCAATTTGAAAGCTTATACCATCCACTGCCCTAATCTCGTCGTTGAAAACTTTGACCAAATTCTTTACTTCTATTATCGCCAAGAAAATCAACTACAATATTTTTTTCCACAACTTCTTCTTCCACACAATGTAAGCAATTACTAACACAATGACAACTGCAATCCATGTCGGAAACGTATATGGTGTAACCCAAGCTACATCCTCTGTTTGACTGTACTTCTTGTTATCTGGCCCTTCGTATGAAAGCTCTAACTTCCCGCTCATACTGTTCGGTAGAGCAAACTTCAAAGTACTCCTTTTATCGATCTTTATACTAGTGACATAATCTACGTCGAATACTTTACCATTGACCAACAACTTTGCGGCAATAGCTTTTGCCTCAGCATTCCCGATGTTCACTACCTCAATAGTTAGGTCGGACTCTTCTTTATCCACTTCAATCTTATAGACTTGAAGTTTTGGCTCCCCGCTGATTAATATTCCTACATCAAAATCTTCTGTCAACTCATTTCCAGATTCATCGTTGTAAGTCACATTTATCTTCCCTGTGTAAACTCCATACTCTGAATCTGGACTAGCAAGTAACGTAAATGTCGCTTCCTTTTCTTCCCCTGGATTAACATCTCCTAAATAAGCAACTCCTCCAGACAGAACAGATTTTACATAGTCAGATGTTGAACTGAATTTTACACTAGTTCTTCTTGTTTTACCCGTTCCAACATTCTGCAATTTCACTGTTATTTCACCTTGATCTCCAGGACTTATAACACCGTTTTTAACATCCAATAATTCAAATTGAGGTTGACCTTGTACACGAACCTGCACATTTCTAACAAATCCCTTATTCACATCATAAGTTACTCTAACAGGTATTTCATGTACGGCAGAAACCGCTGAATCATCTACATAGAGGTCATAATCAACTATTCTTGTTTTTCTAACTCCAATTGTACCTACTTCCTTTTTAGAACTCTCTAGTAGAGTAAAAGGTTCCCTTGGTTCAAGTTCTATTACTACGTTTTTTATATCTGCGCTACCATTGTTAAATAAAGATAGAGATAGTACAAGATTCTTACCAGGTTCGACCGGATAGGGATCAGTAAAAGTAGTCTCAACTACTAATTCATATGTAGATCCTGCACTTAAAATTTCAGGTAGACTAAAAACTAAAATCATCGAAATCAGTGTTAAAAACAAAACCAAATTTTTCATAAAATTAACCTCCTAATATTTTACCATCTTTTATTTTTATTATTCTTTTTGCTGATTTTGCTATCAAACGATCATGGGTTACGATGAGGAAGGTATAACCTTTATCATTCAATTTATTCATCAAATCTATGATTTCTTCACCAGTCTTTGTATCCAAATTACCGGTCGGTTCATCTGCAAGTATTATTAACGGCTCATTCACTAAAGCTCTAGCAATAGCAACTCTTTGCAATTCACCACCGGATAATTGTCTTGGAAAGTGATCAAATCTTTCACCGAGTTTTACCATTTTTAATAACTTCTTAGCACGTTCTTCAGCTTCTTTTTTATTAAAACCAGCAAGTCTCATCGGCATCATGACATTCTCTAATGCAGTGAATACGCCAATCAAATTAAATTGTTGAAAAATAAAACCAATTTTCTTACTCCTTATTAAAGCTAATTCATCGTCCGATAACTTGTGTACATCTTTTCCATCGATGTAAACTTTACCACTTGTTGGTTTATCTAAACAACCGATTATATGCATAAGAGTAGATTTACCTGAGCCTGAAGGACCTAACAATGCAATCATCTCTCCCTTCTGAATTTTTAAATCTACATTTTTCAAAACTTTCAACTCATTATGTTTTCCTGGATTGTACGTCTTCTCGATATTTTTTAATTCTATTATATTATTCATACCTTATCGCCTCTATTGGATCAAGTTTAGCAGCCTTCCAAGCAGGATAAAACCCACCAACCAATCCTAGGGATATCGCGAACAATAATCCACCAGCCGCTAAGTTAACTGTTACTTTTGCTGTTGCTAACCCACCTGAAATAAATCTTAAAGAGTAACTTCCCAAACTGCCCACCAAAATTCCGACTAAACCACCAATTAAACTTATCATAACAGCTTCGATCAAGATCTGAGTTAAGATATACCTATTCGTAGCTCCTATAGCCTTCATAATTCCAATTTCTCTTCGTCTTTCAAGAACAGACATTATCATAGTGTTCATCACACCAAGTCCCCCGACCACTGCAGCAATGGAACTTATACCAATCGTAAAAAATCGTATCATATCTATAATTTGAGCCATTTGTTTAACCAAGTCTGAAGTTGTTGTAAACTCAAAATCATCGAAACTGCTCTTCAGATCGTCGGCCAGAATATCAACCTTTGAAATATCTTCAGGAGTTATGAATAGAGCCCTGTAGTTATCCATGTTGTAAACATCCATCATAGTATCGATAGGAATTATGATTGAATTGTCGATATCAGCGTCTGTTGCTTCTATTATACCAACTACTTCAAATGAATTCTTTTTTAATTCGATTGAATCTCCCACCTCTAAACCATTCATTTCAGCGTATGTGTAACCGATTAAAGCTTGATAAGTATCCCCCACTACTATTTCTCTACCTGATTCTAAGTCAGTGCCTCTGCTCTTGAAAAATTCTACATCTTCTGGATCAATACCTATTATAAGCATCGTGGAACCCATACCAATTTCTATTTCCCCCATTCTCATCACATAAGGAACTACTTCCTTCACTCCAGAAAAATCTTCAAATTCTTCAATATTTTCTTCTGTTATTTCTGACCCTTCGAAACCAGTCATAAAACCAGATGATCCTTTGCTATAAACCATTATAGTTCCTGCCATGAACTGCATTTCTTCGGTTATTTGAGTGTATATACCTTCTGAGATAGAACCTAAAGCGACTACTGCTCCAATACCAATGAGAATTCCTATTATAGCTAACGATGTTCTGGTTTTTTGTCTGAATATGTTTTTTATTGCTAAATCAATCAAATCATTCACCTGCGAGATTTTCAAGTTCTTCTATAGTTTCTTTTAAAAAATTTTCAAGTTTTTTGTGTTTGGCTTTATCTTGTGTAATTTTGAATATCAACTTTCTAGCTTTTAGTAAGGACTTTCTTGAACTTGGTGACAACATAAAAATTATATCTCTTTGAGATGTTATACCAGCTTCAATCGTTCTTCTTAATTCGTATTCTCTTACATCGAGTATTTGACTCATTACACCGATAAAGTTTCTGAATCTGTCTTTCATCTCATTCAAACTCTTGTCAAATTTTTCAACGAATTTTTTTCCATCTTTAGTGAGTTTGTAATATTTTCTCCTACCTTCTTTGGATTTAATTATAAGACCTCTTTTCTCCAATTCGTGCAAAGTTGGATATATGCCTCCAGGACTAGGTTTCCAGCCGGTTTCATTCTCTATTGACTTTATTATATTATAACCATGTTTAGGCCCAGATCGAAGTAATCTTAAAATATACGATTTAAGAAAACCACGTGGTACTATCTTTTCTCCAACCATTATATCAATATTGATATATCAGTACTGATATATTTATATCTTCTGTTTAAACTAAGCAGAAAAATGCATTAATAAAAATAGAAAAAACAGGGGAATGAAATCCCCTATTGAATTAACAATCTCTTGCTTTCAACGTCTTTCTTCCGTTTTCCTTTGCTCTGTCAGCTGCTCTTCTAACCATAGTAGCTACATCTACGTCAAGTCTCTTCAAGAATTCGTCACTGACGTTGAACTTTCCTTTTACTAACTCTCTTATTGCGCTCTTTACGATTACAGCCATTTATTTTTCACCCCCTCGTTTTGAGGTCAAAAAGCCTTAAAAAGGCATGTTTTCTATTATTTTATACGCATATACTTATATAAAAAGCTTTGCTTTCTCGGGGGTCTTAGGCGTTTTAGCCATTCATTTTAAAAACTGTATTAAAACATATGAAAGAAGACAGAATTTTTGACTCTTTTATCAACAAACTTCTATTTCCTTTCCTGAAATGATTTTTCCTTTATTTTTATTGCAATTTGGGCATAATATCTTAAAAATATCCTCTGGATTTGATGTCCTAATTTCGCCATTATAACCACAAGAACATTTTATCTCAACAGGCATCTCTTGTACTACGGCTTTAACAGGAACTTGATAATGAATGAGCATCTGTCTAAGTAATAATTCAAATTCTTTAACATGATGTGATTTGGGAACTTTTACAATGAAACTTTTTTTTCCATTCTTCGTCCATTCGCCCATTATCTTACCAATGGTCTCCGTCACATATTTGACTTCACGCGCCAAAAACTCACCAAAAAAACCTAACTGTAAGGTCCCCCCATATTGTAATAATATATATTAGTTTTTCTCGGTTATAAACATTACTTATCCTTTGTACCCTTCTTGCCTGGTAAAAATCTTATTCCAGGCTTGAATGGCTCTTCATCCTCTTTACCATATTTTTTTACGAATGTGGAAGTTTTCATTTTTAATTTCTTTGAACATTCTTCACATACATACGCAACTCTTCTAGTTTTTGTATTGCCGAATGTTACAACTTCTTTATTTTTCTCGCAAACAGAACATTTGCCCGGATGTCTGAGTGAAATCATTATCTTTTCTTTCATTTGTTTCGATTGCTGGGAGCGGGATTTGAACCCGCGATCTCCGGATTTCTTATCATCTTGAATCAAAACTCATTCCTCGATTGAGTATGAGTCCGGCGCTTTAACCACTAAGCCACCCCAGCTCCAATAAAGAATTAGAAAATTAAGATTTATAAGTCCTATTTAAAAAGATTTAGGATTTCTTCAGCATTTTTCTTATTATGTTCAAACTCTACTTTTTCAGTTTCATATCTTTTTAGTATGATCACTGTGCATCCAGTTAATCCCGAAGCTACAAACGCATAATGTTTTTGTATGCTTTGTTCCTCCTCAATACCATGTAATGTTAAAGCAGCAGATCTTTCTCTTCCTATTCTTTCTCTATCCTTTTCTCTTCTTTTAAGAATGAATTCAGGTTTATATTCCATGACAACTATTACATCAGGTTTAATTTCTCTTAATGCATATTCCGGTAAACCTGGGAAATAACCTTCTGATTTTAAAAAGAATAAATTCGTATCTATGATTACATTATCATATTTTTCGATTTCTCGTCCAATTCTTTTGAATATATCTCTTTGTATTTTTTCATGTTCTTCTCTACTAACTGCTTTATCACCTTCGTCTCTTTTAAGATTTCGTCTTTTGTATTCCTCTGCAAAAAAATCGCCTACAGTTATAATCCCAATATCTTTTTTTCTTTCTTTAACAAACTTTATGGCGGTAGTCTTTCCTGCACCTTTTACAGCTGAAACAACAACTCTCATCTAATCACCTTAATTTCATTATTAAGTTGATAAATAAAAACTTTTGTAATTTTTTAATAAACAGGTTTTACTGTGATCGAAGTAGAACCATCAATATAGTAGTTGTAGTTGAATGTTATTTGAAATGGTTTATCAATTTTATTCGTAAAGTCATTTGTGCCTGGAGGCGAGAATAGACAATCAATTGTATATGATTTCCCACTACTAAGTTTTATTTCTTCTTCGGGACAATAAATTCCAGCGATGTCTGTTATTTTGATATAATACTTTGTACTTTCATTTATGTATGGAAAACCACTCCCAACATTTTCTATCTTGAATTTCATTGGTCTAGACTCTGGATTAGGTACATCAACAATAAAATGTCTGCCACTATAAGGTGTTATTGATATTGGACCGTTTGTCAATTTAGAAGAAGCAATACCACCTGTATTGAATAATTCCTGTTTTTCTTCTTCTTTTAAAGATTGAAGATAAGTATCATCGATAATTCGAATAGTTCCAGAATATGTTGTGTTATACGCATATTCCACTCTTACTTGAAAATCATAATTTGTTTCTGAAGTAACTCCAGAAGGTGCCTGTAATCTCCACTCATAATAATCTTTGGCTCCCTCAAGATTTATGTCAGGATCGGGTTGAAACAATTCTCCTTTCGATGGTAGATTAGTTTTAATAAAACCTTCATTCAACTCTTGAAGTTCATCCCCCTTTACACCCCATTCTCTGTCGGTAGATTTACTTGCAGTAAAATCAACTCCATAAATTTGAATTTTTTTAAGCTCAGCCTTATTGCCGCCTACATTCTGAATTTCTAAACTCAATCCGACATTATCATTCGCATAAACAGGGGAATGTTCGAACGAGAAATCTGTGATGACAACACCATCTTTAGTAGAGGTCATTGGTATTGAAGTTTCACCTATACAGCCAGAAATAATAGTAATAAGTATAATCAGGAATGAAATCAAAAGGTACTTCATGATATTATTTTAAAATTTCGACTTTATACAATTTTTTGAATGTGACCAGAGGCTCTATATCTGAAATACTATGGGCCCAGAGGGATTCGAACCCTCGACCTTGTGGTTAAGAGCCACCTGCTCTACCATGCTGAGCTTTGCCCACAACATTAGTTGTTATGGGCCCTTGGGCCCTCAATATAATTATTCTATTACACTTTTCAACCATTCTAAATACTTATCGTAAACTTTTTCAACCTTTATCTCAACAATTTCTGGAACTTCATATGGATGGATTTCTTTTATTTTTTCGAAAAGTTTTTGAACTAATTCTTTCCTAGTCTTAAAAATTATTAAGCATTCTTTTTCTCCACATATTTTTCCTTTCCACCAAAATTTACTATCTATGTTTATTTTACTTCCGCATCCTGCTAGTTTTAATTTTAGAATTTTATTTATCAAAAAATGGGCTTTATCAACTTGACATGTCGTTAACACTAATCGCATGTTTACAACCTCTATTTAACGGACATTTTTTACACAAAGGTTTTGTTTTACAATAATTTTTCCCAAGCTCTACTATTAAAGCATGGAATTCTTTGAATAAATTAACATCTTTCGGTAGTTTCTTTTCAAAAAAATCTCTTAATTCTTCATAATCATTTGAATTTATTATCGGATATCTTTCACAAATCCTGATTGTATAAGCATCGACGACAAAAATCGGTTTTTCACCAGCATATAGTAGTATCGAATCGCATGTTTCAGGTCCTATACCATGTACAGATAGCAATTCTTCTCGTAATTCATTTAAATCCTTGTTGAACATTTTTTCTAAATCTGTATCAAAATTTTCAATAAAAAATTTCAAAAAACTTCTGAGTCTTTTTGATTTTACTTTAAAAAATCCACAAGGTCGTATTAAATTTTCTAACTTTTTTACTGACAAATTAAATAATTTTTTCGGTTCCAATAAATTATTATCCCTTAAGTTTTTGATTGATTTCTCAACATTTTTCCATGATGTTTGTTGGGTTAAAATAGCGCCAACAATAACCTCAAACCTTGTGTCAGCAGGCCACCATTTCTGTTTTCCAAAATGATTTAACAACTTTTCATAAATTTTTATTAACATGTACATCTACTTAGTAGACCAATATGTTCCTTTTTTCTTTCTCCATTTCAAGTAATCCATGAGAATTTTTTTATGATCGAAAGCAAAATCATGAGATTTTATTTCATCAATTTTCATCCAGAAGGCGTCTGCAGCGTCGTCACCACCTTTTACAAAACCTCCTACAGGTTCACCTATGAATACGGGCGTAACAGTATGGAGTCTAGGGTCTCTTTTGGGATCAGAATAAACACCCAATAATTCCTTTAATTTAACATCAAGAGATGTCTCTTCTTTGGCTTCTATCACTGCTCTTTCCTCTATCAATTCCCCTTCGTTTACAAAACCGCCAGGTAACGCTAAACCCTTAGGTTTATTTTTTCTTCTTATAATGACTATTTTATCATCTTTTTCTATTATGACATCAACAGTCAAAGTTGGATGTTTCCACATAAAATCAAGAGTGGGCCCGCCGCGATTTGAACGCGGGACCAACTGGTTAAAAGCCAGCTGCTCTACCATGCTGAGCTACGGGCCCTATAGTCTTTACAATAAATATGAGAACGAGAGAAATTAAAATTTTTAAAGATATTATTTAATACGAACTACCTCTTTCTGTTCCTATGAATATCTCTAGTTTGCCAGTTGAAGTTTTTTATCTTAGAGCTTCCACCATATCCACAAGCAGAACATTTTCTTTTTCTGATATGAAAAGCCCTTCTTCCGCATCTTCTACATAAAACATGAGTTCTTTTCTGATGTTTACCAAAAGATGGTCCACCTTTGGTCATAGTTATCACCTAATTTATACAGGAGAAGCATAGAGTATTGTGTCGCCCCTGATCAAAAGTGTGTTTAATTTTCTTTTGTTTTCACCACGTATTTCAACATCCTCTAACCAAAGGTTGAGATGCAGATCTAAAGCAATTAGAGTTCCTGTTATCTCTTCACCATTCTTCAACTTAACTAAAACTTTCTTCCCTTTCGCTCTGTCCAATGAGTCTATTGGTCTATCTGGCATTCTTTCACTATTTTACTTTTGTCAACATCTATACTTAAATACTTTTTTTAATTATTCTTAACTCATTAAATGAACAGTAATATTTAAGAAGATATGCTTAAATTTATCTAAGATAAGGTCATTACATGTCCAAATGGAATATAGACAAGGGCAAGAAAGTTACTGGCGGTATTATACATTTGCATAGAAAGAAAAGGAGATTTCAAAGAAGCTCATTACCCTTACACGTAAAGGTTGGTGATGAAGTAAAGTGGGTTGATAGAAAGAGAGGAGGGATAAGAAAAATTAAGCTAGCCAGTACTAAATTTGCCAATGTTATCGATCCAAAAACCAACAAAGCAAAAAAAGTACAAATATTGGATGTATTAAAAAATGAAGCTGATCCTCATTTGGTTCGAAGTGAGATTATAACAAAAGGGACTATTATAAAAACAGAATTAGGGGATGCAAAAGTTGTTTCTAGACCATCTCAAGATGGAGTAGTAAATGCCATCATAATCGAAGAAAAAAAAGAAGCCAAGTGAGCTGTTAAGACACAGCGATCTGATGCTAATTCTATTGAAAAATAAGGTTTAACCGAAGTTATACTGAAGTTAAACTGAAACTAAAGAATTGGGTTAGACGAATTCAATGTGTAATAGATTTTTGTTCTTTTTGAGAATATCAATAATCAATATGATTCTTACAAGGTTATTACTTGATCTATACCCGCATTTCCTAATGTTTTATATAAATCTGGGAAGCAACCAATTTTTGCATTATCGACTAAATCATTAGCAATATTACGTTCGTATGCACATTAGTCACATGCCATCAAAATCATACCGTTTTTTTCACTAATTTTATTTA
>Ga0172363_10005124_pt1 | contig 10574 bp, 13 predicted proteins | sample LakKivs2_kivu2a2_FD_114541 | JGI IMG/M metagenome (GOLD analysis project Ga0172363, IMG submission 114541) | Sediment microbial communities from Lake Kivu, Rwanda - Sediment s2_kivu2a2 | ecosystem: Environmental > Aquatic > Freshwater > Lake > Sediment | place: Rwanda: Western Province, Lake... | reverse complement strand
GGCACTTCTCGCTCAGGAATGACTCAATGTCGTTCCACCCGATTTCGGCGATTTCCTCAGGCATTTTGAATTCGGAGAATAAGGTCTGAGACTAAGGGATTGTTCAGAAGACAGACCTGGGCAATAATTTAAAACGTGGGTTTAAAAAACCTTATTCGCAGCCAGCTGGTGGGCCCAGCTAGAAAGGTTATCCCTCTTCGGCCACCCTCAGGAACCTTATCTTGGCCTTCTGGCTCTCGGTGAAGCAGTCCGTTATCTCCTTCACGTGCTTTTTGCAGCCGACGACGAGGACCTCGGCGTCCCTCCATGAGACTAAGATGCCGTCGTTGCTCTCTCTCGCAGCCTTGCAGTCCGGGCAGCTGCCTCTCAATACCTCGTTTTGATTTTCATTGGCCATTGCAGGGTATCTTGCGTGTCTTGGTTAAAGAACCTCCTCATCCCTCCTGGAGTTTGTGACCAGTTCCTTCACTAGCATCGAGAGGACCTTCCTGCTCCAGCCCTCCGGGCCCCACAAATGGGTCCTCTGCAGGCCGGCGATGTCCGCCTTCTCATGGGTCCCGTCCCTCCTCATCATCAGCACCGGGGTGTTGACTGCCATGAGCATCGGCAGGTCGCTGGTCGAGTCGCCGATGCCCATGCTCCGCACGGGGCCGTTCTTTTTCGAAAACAACTGGATGAGCGTCTTGGTCGCTGCCCCCTTGTCGCCTCCACATCCCGCGTTCCAGTACCTGCCGCCGAATACCACGGAGAGGCCGCGGCTTTCGGCCTCCTTCTTCAGGAGGTTTGCGTCACCCGAATATTTGAATACCTCGGTATACTCCCTTTCTTTTGCAAGCCTGGCGAGCTTCAGGGGCAGTCTCGCGTCAGTTGAGAGCTGCTCATCCGTCATGTCCGAGAAGCAGGTTATTCCGCCCATGCCGGGCACTCCCTTGATCTCATTGATCTTGTCCAGCACTTCGCCATACGGCTTCCCCGCTTCAATCAGCTTGTAGCCTCCGGATTCCTTCGTGAACGGGAACTCAAAGTCGAAGTAGCCGTCCGGTATGAATGTGCATGCACCGTTCTCGGAAATAAAAGGGTCTTTGATGCCCATGGCCTCCCTGTAATGCTCTATCTCCGCGCGCGTCTTCGAGCTGCAGAATATTAGGGGCACGCCTGCAGTTTTAAGGTTCTCGATTACCTTGGCGGCCGGCTCCCACGAATAGTTCTGGTCGAGCAGAGTCCCGTCAAGGTCCGTGAACACCAGCATATTTCTGTATGATGTCATCGGATTTGTCTACATAGATGGACGAGAGTATCATGCTGGATGTGAGCTTGTTTATCCTCTTACGGAGCGACAGTTTGAGGGCCTGATATGAATACCCCGGGTCGCGATTTGTTTTCTCTTCTATCTCGCCCCACGTCCTCAATAGCTTCGGGTTCTGCGCTTGCTCCCACTCCAACTTGAGCATTTTTTCAAATTCCTTCAGCCGCCTCTCGTCGGCGTTCCTTTCATCCTCCCCGTACAGGACCTCGATCTTTGATGCCCTATCCGCCCGCTCCTCCAGTATCTTCTCGGCTTCAGGCTTGTATTTCTCAGCCAGCTTCTTCGGGTCTATCTTAATGTTATATTTTTCCGACCAGTACTTGAGCCCTGAGATGAAGTCAGCCATCATGAGCTTGACGTGCTCCTCGCTGCCCGGGATGTGTTGGTAGAGGCCGTAGTCCACCTGTGCCACACGGTCGAGGCCGAACTGCTTCCATACCTGGCATAAAATGGAGGTCTCTATGTCGTAGCCGTTCGAGAACTGAATGCTCTTCAGCGCGTCTATCGAGAAGGCGCATTCGCCGCTCATTGGGTACTCTATCTCCTCAAGGCCCTTGAATATGCCCATCTTGGAGAGGGCGCGGAAGATTGGCAGCGCGCATACTCTGGACAGACGGCCGCCGAGGGTGGGGCCCTCCGGACGCTCTGTCTTCCTCGCGTAAACCGCCTTGCTGAAGACTATCCCCGGATTGCACATATAGGTCTTCTGGTCCGATTCCCAAGTCTCGAGTATGGGCCTGCACAGCGCGCTGACGTAGTAGTTCTCGAACGAGCGTATGTCCGAGTCGAAGAAGCAGACTATATGGCCATATGTGACGGGTATCGCGAACCAGAGGGCCGCGCCCTTGCCCCGCTTGAGCGAGTCTAGTTCAATCTGAGTCAATAGGTTCCTGTCCCGGAATATCTTGTGCAGGAGCGGGTCCATCTGGCTCATGAACCTTATCGAGTAGTCGAAGCGGCCCTGCATGGACCTTGCCTTAGGCTCGGACATCGAGTTCACGAAGTTGACCTCGGCGGCAAAGGTCTTGCAATACTTCACCGACAGCGCCAGCATGTATTTGATGAACTCGTAATCAGGGTTCCCGGCTGCGTCCCGCGAGCCGTCGACGATAAGAAGCTCGTCTATCGCGCCGCCGTCTATCAGCTCGCCCATGTGTGTTATCATGGATTGGAGAGTCTCGAGATACAGCTTCGAGCCGTTGTTGAACGTGGGCATCACAACAGATATTATGGCCGGGTTTTTGCCGCTCTCCTCAAAAACGACCTTTTCGAGCTTGAGTTTCTCAATCTCCTGCTCTTTGGTCTCTCTGGCCTCAAGCAGGTTAACGTTCCTCATTTTTTGTTTGATAACCCCTCATGTGTTTCGAAAACAAAAAACCAGCTGCACGGATGTGCGGCGCAGTTTTATGAGTAACTACGCAGTTGAGTCTATAAAACCTTATCGGTAGGCGAAAGGCTGTTTTCGGGGACAGAAATTATGGGCAAATAGGAAAAGAGAAAAAAAATTAATAGAAATAAAAAAGTAAGGCAGGACCGAAGACCCAAGACCGAAGACAGCTAAGAATCTTCACTCCATGACCGCCCCGACTTGCTTGAGCGCCTTGTCGACCTGGGCGATGGCCTTGTCGATGTTTTCCCATTCCTTGGCGCCGACGACATTGATCTTGCCGGAGGTGAAAACGAGGGCCACGCACTTCGGCTCACGCACGCGGAAGATGAGGCCCGGGAACTGTTCTGGTTCATACTCGACGTTGTCGAGCTCTGTGGCCGCGACATCAATGTTCACCTCGTAGCCGAGGTTGGCCGAGACGACCAAGTTCTGGACCTTGTGCTCGATCTTCTTTGGCCTCAAACCGCCTTCCTTGAACTTCTTCTCCAGTATCTTTACTATGATGGGTATCTCATCCCAGTGGCGTGCGCCCGTGCAGTTGATCTTTCCTGAGGAGAATATGAGCGCTGAAACACGCGGCTCCTTTATCCTGTATATCGCGCCCGGGAAGTGATCGGGGTCGTATTCTATCTCCTTCGCCTTCTTCGCGAACTGCTCGAGGTTTATCTTCTGGTCTATCGATACTGACACGACCAGGTTCTCTAGTTTCTTATCCCATTTCACCTTTGCCATTTTTTAACTCCAATGATTTATTAACGTTAAAAAAGTTGCCTGCGAACGCGGGCTCAATCTTGGTTCACCCAAATATGTTTTAGAATGAATATTTGCAGAAAACAGGGTCTTATTAGAACAAAAGGGTATAAAAACCTATAAAAAGGGTATTTAAAGCGTCGTGCGGCCGGGCTAGCTGGCATTTTGCGCGTCCCCAACGGGTTTTAAAGCTTTGCCACTAACAATTACCCATGAGACCCAGAGTTCCGACGCCAGACCGCGCTGCATTATCCGACACCTCGAGGCGAAGGCAGGCCATGCGCATAAACAAGGCGATGAGCCAGGTGGAGTTGGCCGTGCGCACAGGCCAGCTCTCAAGAGAGGTTGCCGAAGAGGTCAAGCAAGCTCTAGTCCGCTATCCCGGCGATATAATGCCCGGCGAGCTTTTCAGGATGTGCGTCAACCGCAGGTTCAGAAGAGGGTTCTTGAAGTGATTTTTGAGTCTTTAACATTTAATCTAATTAACGTGGTGCCAGGAACTTCCCGTGGGCGAGGGCCTGCAAGGATGGGGATTAAGCCAATTGGAACTCCTGCTGAGCCGGCACAGCCGATATTGGGACCAAAGCTTTCTCCTGCGCAGGCCAAAAGGGTTCTTGGGACTCTTCGGCTTGCAGTCGACAAGAAGCATCTTCGCGTCCTTCCCGGTCACCGGGTCCTTGTTGAGATGGATGGCCGGACCTACAAAGGCCATGTCACTAAAACAGTGGGCGACGGCAGGGTGCAGTTCCAGATAACAGCCCCGATATCCAAGAGTGCCAAAACCCTTGAACAGGTAACTGCCGAGAGCAGGCGCACCCGCGAGGATTTTATGCAGTTCCATGACAGGTTGAACACAGGCAACGCTTCTGTCTATCTGCTTCCAGAACCAGCCAGCAAGCAGCGCAAAGGCAGAAAGTAGGCTGTATTAAAGTTTTTACTGTGCCCTCTTCAAATTAAGCCCGCTTATTCTAATTAATTATGCTACAAATTACAACAGATTCTGCAAATCATAACAAAAGTTACGCTACAACGCAATGACAAAGACACTGGTTACTTCCGCATTGCCATACGCCAACGGGCCGATGCATCTCGGCCACATCCGCTCGACATACCTACCTGCGGATATCTATGTCCGCTTCCTTCGCTCCCGTGGCGACGATGTGAAGTTCGTTTGTGGTACTGATGAACACGGTACCCCGATAGTCATCAAGGCCGAGGCCGAGAAGAAGACGCCCAAGGAGGTGGGCGACTATTACCACAAGGTCATAGGCGGCGAGCTGAGGTCTTTGGGAGTCAGTTTCGACAACTTCTCGCAGACTTCGAAGAAAATCCACCACGAACTTGCGCAGTATTTCTATGAAAAGATAAAGGCTGGTGGGCACATAACTGAAAAGCCTGTGAAGCAGCTCTTCTGCAAGGGTTGTAACAGGTTCTTGCCTGATAGATACGTGGTTGGAACGTGCGCCCATTGCGGCGCTTCGGCGCGGGGCGACCACTGCGAGTCCTGCGGCCGACACCTCGACCCGGGAGAACTCAAAGACCCGCGATGCCACGTCTGCGGCCGCACGCCCGAGGTGAAAGAAACAAAGCACTACTTCTTCAAACTCTCTGCATTTTCAGATAAACTCAAGAAGTATCTAGAGACGAACAAGGAGATCTCGGCCAACGCGCGCAACTATGCGCTGCCGTGGCTGTCTGAGCTGGACGACTGGGATATCACCCGAGACCTCTCATGGGGCGTCAAGATACCCGGAGAGAAAGACAAGGTCTTCTACGTCTGGTTCGACGCGCCCATCGGCTACGTGTCTTTCACAAAGGAGATACTCCCCGACTGGAAGGACTACTGGAGAGGCCGCGTCGTCCACTTCATAGGCAAGGACATAATCTACCACCACGTCCTGTTCTGGCCGGCGGTGCTGATGGCCGAAGGCGAATTCCCGCCCCCCACAGCTGTGCAGGCAGGCGGGTTCCTGACTCTCGAAGGCGAGAAGATGTCCACGTCGCGGAACCACGTAGTATGGATAGCAGATTACCTGAAGGCTTTCCCTGCGGATTACTTGAGGTTCTTCCTCATCTCGGCCGCGGCCCTGGATTCAGACATAGATTTCTCATGGGAGTCTTTTGGGGAAAAGGTGAACAGTGAGCTGATAGGCAACTACGGCAACTTTGTCAATAGGGTGCTGAGTTTCTGCAAGTCCAAGTTCGGCGGCGTGGTGCCGCCTCTCGGCCAGCTGGATGAAGCTGACAAGAGGATAATCGCGAAGATCTCGGAGACGCACAAGAAGGTCACCGCCTACCTTGGGGACTACGACTTCATCGACGCGCTCAAGGAGATAATGGCATTGTCGCGCGCAGGCAACGAGTACTTCCAGAACAAGGAGCCGTGGAAGGGCAAGGCTGAGAACACCGTTAACATAGGCGTTAATGTGGCCAGAAGCTTGGCCATAATGGCCGAGCCTTTCATGCCGTTTTCGTCTGTGGAGCTGCTCAAGCAGATAAACACAAAGGGAGACTGGAAGAGCGCCGGGGAGATGGTGATAAAAGGCGGCCACAATATCGGTCTTGTGTCCCCGGTTTTCAGGAAGATAGAAGAAGCCGAGATAAAGGCGCAGATAGCGAAGCTCCCCAAGAAGCAGGCAACTAAAATAGCTGCCTGTCCTGCAATTAAATCACAATCACCTATTAAGAAAATGGTCAAATACGAAGACTTCGAGAAACTGGACTTGCGGGTGGCCGACGTGCTGGACGCCAAGCCGCACCCGAACGCAGACAAGCTGGTAGTCTTGGATATAGACATAGGCGGTGAGAAGCGGCAGATAGTGGCCGGGATAAAGTCGGCCTACGCGCCCGAGAAGCTCAGGGGCAAGAAGATAATCGTGGTTGCCAACCTCGAGCCGGCCAAGCTGCGCGGGGTGGAGTCGAACGGCATGCTGCTGGCTGCCGGAGAGGGCGGGGAGCTGACCCTGCTGACTGTCGACAAGGACATAAAGAGCGGGAGTGTTGTCGGGTAAGTGTCTTCTTTTTTCTTATGCGTCTTGGCCTTAGCTAAGGCAGTAGGGTGAAAAGGGTTGAAGAAAAATAAAATAAAAGAAAGAAAACAAAGGGGCTGTTGGCCCCTTACGGGTAGTAATATGGGCCGCGATACCCGCCGTAATAGGAGTTTACGTTACCCCATATCGCTCCCCAGACCATGCTCTAGATTATCGACCAAGCGATTGTCCAGAAGACCCACTCCACTATCCCGCTTATCACGAGGAACAGTATGGCCGCGATTATCGCTTTGTCCTGGCCAAACCTTGCACCAGCACCCAGATAAACCAGGAACGTGCTATAGAGCCCTGCAAGTCCTATCAGCAGCAGGCCTAAGAACGTCGCGCCCCAACCAGCGGCGAATGTCAGTATCCCGCCGAGGAACGCCACTGCGAAAACCGGAGTCATGGCGTAGCCAATGAATGTTATCCCTTCATTGGGCGTAATCTGTTTTCCCAGAGTCCCCTGGCTTATTGCTGATAGGACAAATCCGCTGGCTATGGCCGCTACTATGAATCCTATCGCCATCACTATACCAAAGACAAGGCCCCACACCGCGCCGCCTGCTATCAGGCCGCCCAGAAGAAAGCCGACTATGGGAAGCACGCTGAGAATTCCCAGATAAACAATCATCTGCCCCATCGGTTTCGGTTGCACACTGCCCAAGAACTGCTTCGCAGTCCCCGGCATCGAAGCGCTCATCGCGTCTTGTACCAATGTCATTTTGTTTTTACCCCCTTTACAAAAGGTGAGAAATTAGTAGCCTATAGAATGGGAGGGTATATAAAAACTTTACAGAACCCCAAGGACAAGACTGAAGACTTGCTAATACTCATCAATACAGGACCGAAGACCGTTATCCCGCCCCGCCGTACTTCTGCCTTCTCTCGCGCTCCCACTCCATCCTCTCGTCCCAGCGTTTTTTCATCTCGGCCCAGTGGTCATCCTCTTCCTTCTTGTGCTTGGAGGCGGGATGCCTTTGCACGGGCATAGGCAGGGGAATCACTGGATAGTTGGGCGGCAGCGCACCTGCTGGCACCGGTCGGATGAATGACTGCCTCTGCTGCGCTTCGTTCTCGCCGGTCGCGGCGGCCTTCAATGAATCCCAGAGGCCCATTTCGGTCTTCGGTCTACAGTTTTCAGTCTACGGTGCTTACAACCTGTTTCAAACCCCCTAATATAATCGTCCAAGGCTAAAAAAGGCCCCTTGCCGGTTCAAAATGGTTTTTATTGATTTAACCGTTATAAGACGGGGTTGGTATGGAAAAGCAGTCCCTATCCGGCATGAAAAAATCTGAAGCCAAGAAGGTTTACGTTCGACGCCGGGTCTTGCTGGCACTCATAGTGCTGCTTGTGGCAATAGGAATAGCTCTTGTTATCCTCTCTCTTCCCCGCGCGAGCATGAGCGCAGCCAACAAGACGCCCAACGACACTTCCCTTCTGCCCCCACCCATATTCGAGGAGATGCCGGTCCTGCCGGTCTTTAACGAGCCCGAGGTAAACGACACAGTCCCGGAGCCTGTGGAGAACTGCACCCTTGCGCCCATAGAAGAGCTCGGCTGCCTGATCGAGAACGTGGGCATCAGCATCTTTGGAGCCACAGGTTTGAATGTCGATGACAGGAACGTCAAGAACCTGATAAAGCTGGTCGAGAGGGAATGCGATACCGACAATGCGGACGGTTACGTAGACCGCGACTGCATAATAGACACCGTGGTCTACAACTCGGAGAACAGCTGGGTCTGCGAGTGGGAGTGTCTCGAAGACCTCGCTTCGTGCGAAACTTATAAGATGCACCTTGCAGTCCAGATAGTTAGGAGGTACATACCGGCCGACGAGATATTCGTGGCCCGGACCCAGAACTTCAACTTCTTCCTGGTATACAAGGACAACCAGGGCCAGTGGATACAGAAGTTCGCTTATGGCATCTCACGGCCAGTCGTTGAGGCCCTCTACAACGACTTTTACCACGCCGGCCCGATGACAGAGGTGGTCTTCCCGGACATTTTGGAACTGGATGCGGGTGACAAGTTCTGCTTTGACATCTACGCCACCCGAAGCTGCGTGTGCTCAGTTGAAGTGCAGCCGTTCTCAGTCGGCGACTGCCCGGAGCTGCCCGCGGACCTGAGGGGGATCTGCGACAAGCCGATAAACGAGGTGTACCTCAACACGGGCAAGAACCAGATATGCTTCACAGTGGCCGAGAACGCCACCGAGGGCTTCTATACATATAACTTCGAGCTGACTAGCGGCGAGGACTACATACCTGCAGGCAACGCCTTCATGAAGAAGCGGGAGTGGGACTGCTGCGTCAACGACTCGTTCAAGGGGTTCCTGTCGATAGAGGACTAAGGATAGTTTCTATCTGACCGAACTAAAGATTTATTTTCCCCTCGTAAAGCGCCTTCCCTATAACGCACCCCCATACTCCTATTCGGTCCAGGGTCTTCACGTCTTCGGCCGTGGTGATTCCACCGGAGGCGCATATTCTCGCCTTTGTGGCCCCGGCGATCTCTTTGAATTCCCCGGCGTCTATGCCCCTCATCAGGCCCTCCTTATCCACGTCTGTGACTAAGAAACCGAAGACGCAGTCTTCGAACTTTTTGATCACGTCCAAAGTCTTTATCCGGGTCTTCTCGGCCCAACCCTTGATGACCACCCTGCCGCCCAAGGAGTCGACGGCCACCATTATCCTTTCCTTCCCGTACTCTTTGGCAAGCGTCTTGATAATATCTGGGTCTTTGACTGCTGCGCTGCCTATTATGACGCGGTCTATACCGGCGTCTAGGAGTTTTCTGGCTGTGTCTAAGGAGCGGACTCCGCCCCCAAACTGAATCGGGATCTTTATCGAGGACCGCAGACCGAGAACTGTAGACAGGTTGTCTTTCCCGTCGCCGATGGTGGCGTCCAAGTCTATCACATGCAGGACCTTTGCGCCTCTCTTCTCCCAGCTTTTGGCAACTGCCACCGGGTCGCCATAGTACTTTTCCGTCCCGGGCTTGCCCTGGACTAGCTGCGTGACCTTCCCCCTGCGGATGTCGATGGCCGGAATGACTATCATAGGATATTATCCTGGTTATTTGAGATAAACCAAAATCCTCTCAGTTACATTGTCGCCCATATTGTTCCAAAACGGAACATATGTTCCAAAACTGGTGCTTCAGACTTCCACGCTTATCGTCCCAACTCTGGACGGCACTCGCTCCTTGCCGTTCCTTTCCACCCTAACGATTCCCATGCTGACCAAGTAGTTTATGTCCCTCGATATCGCTTCCCTCGGCCTGTCAAGCATATTCGTCAGTTCGCCCATGTTCTTAGGGTTCCTCTCCAAAGCCTTCAGCAGCCGGAGCCTCTCTATGGAGAAGACTTTGGAAAAAAGGTCCGGTCTTATGAATACTGTATGTGTATCAGCGAACTTCTCCGGGTCCTTCCACACCTCCTGGTGATGCTGGTCGTAGGCTGTGTCATCGCCTACTACTATTCTGAGTTCCCTTCCAAATTCCAGTTCCTCATGTAGAGGCTTTTGTTGCGTTGCCATTCTTTTTCCACCTCCTTTATCGCCATTCTGAACAGCTCGTCGAAAGGCCGCTCTGGAAGTCGCTCCTTTCTTTGAGCCCGCGTATAAAGGCAGTCCTTATGCGCATATCCATGCGAGCAGTCGTATCTGACTATCTGGTGCGTCTGCCCGTTGATATCGGCTATCTGCACTACTGCGAATTCGACTATCACGCCGTGGTCGACCGTCAGCTTCGTGTAAACGCTGTCCGACCGGCTCAACGGCCGCACGTCGGTTATTATCTTCATTTGACTTTAGAAGTTACATGTATTTAAACACAAATAACAGGTAACTCGCCTCCCGTATTTTCTCAGAAGTAGGGCTGTTCGGACTCTTTGGGAGGCCACTTTATCGGTTTGCGCCTTAAAAACCGGCCCCAACAAGCTTTTAAAGGCCGCTCCCTAATATTAGGTTACCAAAAACCCTTTGGTGGAAAAAATGGACCAACTCAAAACAAAAGGACAGACGGCCCTTGAGTACCTACTCATAGTCGTAGTGGCGATTATAGTAGTAGTAGCGGTGATGGTGTGGATGAACGCGTC
>Ga0172363_10005122_pt1 | contig 10575 bp, 6 predicted proteins | sample LakKivs2_kivu2a2_FD_114541 | JGI IMG/M metagenome (GOLD analysis project Ga0172363, IMG submission 114541) | Sediment microbial communities from Lake Kivu, Rwanda - Sediment s2_kivu2a2 | ecosystem: Environmental > Aquatic > Freshwater > Lake > Sediment | place: Rwanda: Western Province, Lake... | reverse complement strand
TTGTGCCAGCCGTCACCAGGAAACGTTTCTTATAACTGTGCTTCCTGCTTTCCAGGGTATTTATCAGTTCCCGGATATCAAAGTCAGGAACTGTGCCTTTCAGTCTTTTAAATTTTTTCAGGCTGCCGGCAAGTTTTTCCTTATCAATCGGCTTCAGAAGGTAGTCAATGCTATTCAGCTCAAAGGCCCTGATGGCATACTCATCATATGCCGTGGTGAAGATCACAAAACTATCTGTCTTCACCTTTTTAAAAATATCAAAGCTCAACCCGTCAGCAAGCTGTATATCCAGCATCATGAGATCGGGGGCTTCATGCCTGTTCAGCCACCTCACAGCAGACTCAACACTGTCAATCTTATCAAGGATCTGCACGGATGGATCAATCTCCAGCAACAGCTTTTCAAGCCTGTCTGCTGCCGGTTCCTCATCCTCGATAATCAGGATCCTTATCATTGTAATTGAAATAATTATCTATGCTGGCACTCAATTAGTGGAACGTGAATTGTGAGTCGTGAATCGTGAATCGGAAAATCAGGAAAGTGAGTAGTGAGTAATGAGTAGTGAGCCGGAAAACTGCAAACCGTGATGACGTTGCAACCGGTCACAGTTCCACCGTCAGCAATGGGATCGATACCTTAAAGATAGATGTTGTTTTGGTAATCTTCACCTGGTCGGATGTAAAAAAGCGGTAACGCTGGGTAATATTCTTTAATCCCTGACCCGTCGAGGTGACATCAGTTTTTTTCTGGAGGTTATTCTCCACAGAGATATAACCCTCTTCCGCCCGTATTGTTATCCTGAGAGGTTTATCCTTTGAAAGAATGTTATGCTTGATGCAATTTTCGACCAGCATCTGCAGGACAAGCGGGGGAATAGCAAAATGATAATATTTTTCAGGCACATCCACCTCGACAGCAAGGGCTTTCTTATACCTCGTTTGCTGAAGACTTATATACTTCTTCAACAGGTTTATTTCGTCCCTGACCATAACAAGTTCCTTATCCTGACTGCCCAGCATATATCTTAAAAAATCCGACAGGTTGGTGATGTATTCGACAGCTTTTTTATTATCATCAACCATGGTTGTCAGGCTGTTCAGGCTGTTAAACAGGAAATGCGGATTCAGCTGGGTTTTAAGTGCTTCGTACCTGGCTTCTATATTATCCTTTTCCAGGCGCACCGAACGGGAAAAATTATACTTCCATTGCCGGTAAAAATATAATGACTCGTATATTGAAGTGATAAGAAAGGTTATCAGGATAGTCGTAAAGGCTTCAGGCATAATATGCTCACTTGGTGGTAAGATCTTCAGGCTCGTTTCCAGGATATACAATCCACCCGGGAAAATAATGGTATAAGGAAGGATCATTGATATCTCAAGAAGGAGGTGTTTTAATGGTTTCTGCTCCCAGGGATATTTTCTCCAGAGGAACATCACTATGTACATGCAGCCCACCCATAATCCCGCTGTCATAACCAGTCCATGTCCAATGTTCACCAGGGAAGAAAGTGAAATACTATGCCCGTAAGAAAGTACGAAGATCCCGCTGAGGAGGATACCCACCAGCAGGATCAGGGTAAAGTTTATTTTAAATTTTGGAGCAATCATTTAATTGTTATTAATATACCCGTTAGTTTATCAGAACTGTATCCTGTAGAGGAACATAGGCATGAAACCCTGCTGGTAAACGGTATATACCTCCTGTTTCCCCGCATCATAGCCTTCCATGAACAGACTCTGGAAACCTGTCACGTTCTGAAGATCGATACCCCATTCCTGGTTGAATCTTTTACCGTTCATCTTTAAGCCGAACCTGAGATCTGTCCTGAAGTAATCATCGTATTTGTCATTATAAGCCTTTGTCCAGTCCCTTACTTCTTCTTCTTCCTTAATGGATTTCTCAAGATCGATAGGGATATATCTTCTTCCCCCGGCCCAGACAGTCTTCAGATCAACAGTGATCATAGAACGGCGTCCAACCTTATGTTCGTATCCTCCAAGCAGGTTAAACACATAATTGCCGTCAAAAGCAGTATTGCGCAAAACTTCATCATACCCTTTGTACTTTGAATCAAACAGGGAAGCAGTGAACAGGAAATAATAACCTTTGCTAAGGAATTTTTCCAGGGTAAGTTCCAGACCGTAATTTCTTCCTGTCCCCTTATTCACCAGGCTGTCAATGAACGGAACTCCAAAGAAATCCCCGGCATTGATCATAGAGAACTCTTCCAGTGTTTTTGTGACAGGTATCCTGTAAAGGTTCTGGAAATAGGCTTCGACCTTAAGGCGGAAGTCCGGAGCAATCAGATTGTCGTATCCAAGCACATAATGATTACTGCGTGTGAATTTAAGATCTTCATTCATACGTTTGTAGCTGTCAGTATTCTCATTGTATGATTCGTAGAAATAGAGTGATTTGGGCTGTAATTGGCTGTGCATGCCAAAACCCAGGTTAAAGGATTGTTTCTCTGCAAACTGCCATTTCAGTCCCAGGCGTGGTTCGACAGCCAGTTCTCCATTCAGGCTGAAATACTGCAGGTGGAGGCCCGAATAAGCCATGACCTTATCATTGAATTTGTGCTGGTACTGGCCGTATGTCCTGGCAAGGAACATGGAACCGCTGATATTGTTCAGGGTGATAAACTTATCATAAGTCGGATGGTTAAGGCTGTCAACATAATCAATGAGATATTCATCCAGCACAATGCCAAAGCTGTAATTATTCCTGGCATTAATCTTCTGGCGAAACTGCGAGCTGAGAGAGACTTTTGTTTCAGCCTCGCTTTCCCTGAGGAAAGGCATTGCAATCCTGTTCACTCCGACCAGTGAGTCAAGTTTTGTCATTGACCTTGTTTTTTGATAAGATAATGTTGTTTTTATGCGCGTGTTTTCATTGAAATAATAGGTGTGTGACATTCCGATCACTCCCAGTCCTGATCCGAATTCTGTTGCTGTATTCCTGGCATTATAGTTTGATTCCGTAGTATCATCCTCACGTCCCATGCTGATGAAGCTGTCACCCCAGAGGCCGAAGATTTTGAATCTTCCTGCTTTTGTCCCGGGGATGTCAACCAGGAAAGTCAGGTCTTTATACTTAGGTACAGCTGCCCCGGTACCAAAGTTCAGTCCAAGCGCTTTCATCACATCCATGGTTGAATAGCGGAAATTTGCCAAGAAGGAAGCTTTCTGGTTGTTTCCTGTTTTCATGAACGGGCCTTCAGCCCCTGCTTCAAATCCGTTAAAGCCTATCTGTCCTGTGAATTCAGCCTTCCTGTTATTACCCGAACGCATATTAAGATCAAAAGCACCTGCTGTAGCATTACCGAACTCTGCAGGAAAGGCTCCTGTGAGAAAATCCGAGTTGGCGAGGAGGTTATTGTTCAGCATACTTACCGGTCCGCCAGTAGTCCCCAGGGCTCCGAAATGGTTCGGGTTCGGGATCTCCACCCCTTCCAGGCGCCACAATACCCCTATGGGTGAATTACCCCTGATGATGATATCGTTCCTTGAATCATTCTGTGTCATTACCCCTGCATAATTTGCCATCATACGGGCAGGATCACCCAGGCTGCCTGCGAACCGTTCCGTCTCCTCCACCGAGAAAGTGCGTGCACTGACGGTGGCCATCTCATTCAGGGCTTCGTCTTTCCTTTTGCCTGCTTTGACCACCACTTCCTGGAGTTCCACAGCATTTTCCTCGAGCTGCACCTGGAGAACGGTTTCCTTGCCGCTTGTAAGCAGAAGGTTGGGTACGAGGCGTTCCTTGTATCCCACATAGCTTGCGACCACGCCCTGGCGGCCGAGAGGTATATTCGACAGGATAAACTGTCCGTTAATATCGGTCACTGCTCCTACCAGAGGGCTGGAGCCCACCAGGATGACAGTGGCACCAATGAGGGGTGAACCTGTGACGGCGTCCACAACCGTTCCCCTGATGTTCTGGGTTGAGCCTTTGACAGGTATGCTGTCATTTACAGCATATGTACCACTGAATGTGATTGCTGCAATCACTGAGAAAAGAATCATTTTTTTCATTGTTCTGGAATTTTGAAACAAAGCTATAGACAGGAGACAGCCTATGAAAATAAAAACTGCCCAACGGGGATTTTGTATTACCGGATGAGAATACTGGATGATAAAGGAATTATATTAAAAATGATAGCATTCGACTATGATGAGTTCCTGGTTCCTGGTTCCTGGTTCCTGGTTCCTGTTCTAAATTGTTCCGTGTTGACGGGTTTACGGGTTAACGGGTTAAAAGGGTTAATGCGTTAATGGGTTAAAGCGTTAATGCGGGAAAGAGGATAAGGGAATATCCGGCTTCTTACTTCCGACTTCTGATTTCTTTTTCAACATACTAACATGCTAACCCGCAACACGACAACAGTTCTTCTACTCACGACTCACTACTCACTTTCTTCTTCAGCCTTATAGCCTTTTTTCGATTCACGATTCACGTTCCATTAAAAGAGCGCCAGCTAAGTTTATTACCTGTTTTCATCCCTCTTAAGTGAAACAGAGTAATCAGGATTGACTATAAAATCGAGTTCGACCATTTTCTTTGGAACATCTTCATTTTCCTCTTCATTTGTCTCTTCATCGGGGAAAAGGCTGTTCGGCATTTTCTCTTCCTTCCTGGCGCTTTTTGACTGGATGATTGTGAGGTCCAGGTAAACGGGGATATGGATAAGGTCCCTGAATTCAACTGTGAATGCGTCTTCGGTATAATAAATCGCGTTATTTCCCCGGCCGACACTATGACCTGTATTATCTTCGGAGCCTTCTAAATGGGATCTGCCTTCCGTTTTGTACCGACGACTTATAACTCTACCCGTTATGGTATCCATGGGTGAAACGCTGTTCAATAATTTACTTTTTAACGCTTGTTGATCGGAAGCATAAAAGCTTCTGAAAAGATTGTTAATTTTTTTCACAGAGATAATACCCGCTCCCAGAACAAGCACATAGACGGAAAGGGCTATCAGCAGCGCATTCAAAGCAGTCACACCCGTGATCTGTTGAAACTTTACGGCCAGGGACTGATGTGATAGCTGGATCTGCAAACCGTTTTCCCCTATATATGCCTCCGCAAGAAGATAGAAGCTGATATAAATCATGAACAACCCCAGTGTTGCCACAAACAGTGATGCTATATGCGAAGAGAGGCTCCTTAATTTTGTGCCTCTGTAATATTTTGAAGAGGGGCGGAATTTATAAAATAGTACCACCTCAAATGCATCAGTGAATTTACTTGCAGTCGGCGGAGGATCCAAGTATTCATAAGCAAAATAGGCGTTCCTTGAAGGATCGTACACCCGGATTTCATATCCGTCACTGTACCCCATAAGCCCGCCTGTATGATTGTTTTTCATCTGGCAGACATGCATGGGTATTTCCAGGAAGAGAAAGACTGCCGTAAATAAGAAAGGGTAAAGAAGAAAAGCCAGTAAGAGAAACAACCATACGGGAAATCCTTTTCCTACCGTTACCCCTGACTGGAAACCCCAGGCAATAGCGGAAAAAATGTTTATGTCTGTCAGCTTACCGAAGAAAAGTATCAAATAATAGCCTCCGACGACAAAAAGGATCAGAATAAACAGCCACCGGAACTTAAAATAAAGCATACCTGTTTGCCTCCGAAAATAAACATTAGGCCCTCGAAGAAAGAGTGTGTAATATTGCCGGGGTACTTATGCTGAATAAAAAGCTTTATCTTATAATTCGTGTGTAACCATGAAAATGCCTCTTGACTATTCAATATCGTTTCAAAAAAATAACCTCTTTTGATGTAATCTTACAATCCGAGTGTATTCAAATACTCATAGCTGACAACCAGGGCTTCGAACGGATCATCAGGAGGCTGGCTTTCCAGTTCGAGGATCATGCCGTAATCTGCTATGCCGCCTGCCTTTGCTGTTGTCAGTAACTTTTTCCAGTCGACCACACCTTTTCCCAGCGGGACGATTTTTTTATTCACCGGATCCCAATCATGCATATGAAGGGAGATAAAACGGCCGGAATATTTGGCAATATATTCAATGACATCGAATCCTTCGGAGATGCAGGCAATCTGGAATTGCATTTTGATCAGTGAGGGATCGAACAGGCGCATCAGTATGTCATAGAGCTGCTCTCCATTCAGTTCCGGACCGATGGTATGGTTGTGATAAGCCAATTGCAGTCCGGCTTTTTTGATAACCTCACCTGATTTGTTAAACTCTTCTGCCACTTTTTTCCAGTCATCAAGTGTAGCATCTTCAGCAAGGGCAGCAGAGGCTATTACCAGGACATGCAGTCCAAGCTTTTTGGCCCACTCGATAGTGCCGGGAAGACCATCACCCACCACTTCGCGTTGCTGCATGTGGCAGGACTTACAAAACAGTCCTGCATCTTCTATCCTTTTACGCATATCAGAAGCCTCAATCTTTATAAGCGGGGCAAAGCCGGCCCACTCATACCCTTTGGGGGAGCACATCTCAACACCTTTATAGCCCACTGCCCCCAGTTTATGCAGCGTGCCATCAAAATCATTTACGATCTGTTCTCTCACACCCCAGGACTGGAAGCTCAGGGGCCATTTAAAGGGAGTTGTAACTTTAGTGCATGAATCCAACGGCAGGTAACTGGCTGCAACGGCACCCATTGCAGCTGTACCCAGAAACTGTCTTCTTGAAATTTTTTGCATGGTGGTTCTCCTTTGGTTATTTCAGTTAAAAATAATCTTTCTTTTTATTATTTTTTTCAATATTCAGGATTTTATTTGGGCTCTTTTTTGATAAGTAAGATCACATCCTGCCACTCTGCGGGTGGTATAAAATCCTGCTTCCCCGGTAGATTAAATATCCCTATTTTTTTTCTGTCACCGGTCGACGGATCAATCCACCATCCCGTGACTGTTCCTGATCCAATAATATAATCCATCTTAATTGAAACAGTGTCCTTTTTTGTCAGGTAAGCGAGTATCCAGTCTCCATCTTTTGAGCGGGCCGCAACATTACCATATATCCAGTTCACGAAAACCGACTGGTCGGGAATAAGTTCCCACCATTCTATTGACCGGAATAAATTGCCCAGAATGGTCATCTGCCTTGCACCCGGAGAATTGTACCAATTCCGCCAGGTCAGGGGAGACTTCCAGTTGTTTCCATGTCCATAGGAGTAAAATCCGCCGGCAAGGCAAGCCCAGTAACCTGCACGTCTCACCTCGAACGGTGTCGTGCCATCCTCATCTTCATACCGGGCTTCACCATCCACAACCGGCTTTACCGGTATCCTTTTATAATCTGCAATGACCATATCGTAATTCATAAGATCAGTGCTCCATGTTTGCAGGGTGTTGAAGGAAAGCCAGAATTCTGTATGCATAAAACTTGATGAAGTGGGGGAAGGATCCGGATGCATGGTAATCAGGTGGGAGCCGCCATCGCCTTCCAGGATGCCCTGGACTGTTGCCCGGACTACAGGGCAGGATGATGGATCGGCATGCGGATACATACTCCATATAATGTTCTTTGAATATTTATAACGGTTCGCAAGCCATTTAGCCCATGCTTTTGCATTTTGTGTATTGATCCTGCCTTCATCATTATCCCTTGCATGGTATACGCCCATTGCGATCATCATACCATATTCCCCAGCTATTGCCACAATGGAGTCGGCACGTTTAAAGTAGGTTTCATCCGGGGTAAGCGGGTTATTATCCAGCCATGCCTGCATCCCTTCCCATGGTTTCATTCCCTGCATCTGTCCCCACTCCGGATAAACACCTGTGACCATTACCTGTATTACATTAAATCCCTGATTTTTCCGTTCCAGCAATAATCCTTTTGCTTCCGGGACCGTGAATAAATGAAAAAGTTCCCATTCGGTATCACCCTGCCAGAAAAAAGGTTTGTCATTCTCATCAATAAAATAACGGCCATCCTTACTTATATTAATGAATGAACTGCCCGGAGATTGGGAGGAACATTGTAAACACGGCAGTATCAACAATATTATTGAAAAAACCAGTTTAATATTTCCTGTTCCCGATGAATGAAATCTTTTAAGCGTCATAACGGATTTCTATTGCTTATTTTTCCTGACTTTACAATGAATTAATCCTGAGTGCGAGATCAACCGTATAGGGGGGCAGATAAAAGGTCCTGTTCCCTCCTTCATGTTTGAAATTGTCGGTCTTTATCAGATTTCCTGTTGCAGGATCGATCCATTCCGCTTTGTATGAACCTGCTGCAAGATTAAGGACAAGATCTTCCTGGTAATTCCCGGGAATAACTGTATAACAGGCTCCCATTTTCATGGGTTCCCAGTACCAGCAACCATATCTTGAATGATGGATGTAAAAAGCATATTGTTTCCCCGGCTCACTGATCGCACGTGCAAAGGCATCCCTTGGGATCCCACCTGCAATAAAGGATGTATCCTGCCTCATTTTGCAAAAATCAAGGGATGACATAAAATCCTTCAGTATTTTCAGTTGTGAAAGGAGTAAACCGTTTTCTGTACCGGCTGCTCCTGCATTAAAGGTTGAATACAGGCCGTTCAGCTGCATAAAGGCTGCACCTCCGCCAACAAGAAATTCCCAGGCCTCAACGCGTGAGGCAGCAATCTTATCCCCATCGTAATATGGATAATAGCAGGTTTCAATCAGCACCATCGGTTTGTCATGGATGTATTCTTTATCCAGGTTCGCAATACCCCAGGTATATTCATTCAGCAGCACATTAACTCTCGGATCTGCCGAAAAATCTCCTGGTCCTCCCCTGGTATGTGAATCAATCGTTTGCGCTATCAGATGCTTTTCAGGAAGTGCACTTTCAACGCTTCTGATTGCATCAATCATTTTACTGATCCACGTATTATAAAGTGCCGGAGGACAGCCATCCTGGAACGGCTCATCACATATATCAAGGATCACATTGTCAAATTCGTTGACTTCTTCAGTTATTTTTTTAACGTATGCCTCGTGCCTTGAAGCAAGGGCAGTATCTGTCAGAGTCTGTACCTCATTGAAGGCACAGTTACCGATTCCCTGGATATTATTCTCATGGTACATGGGCTGAAACGCCCACCTGTCGGGGTACATGCCATTGAAAAAAGCTATATCGACGATTATATTGCGATCCTGGGCTTTTGAAAGGAAATCTTTAAGCCTTGTGAAATATGCATCATTCCAATGATCAAGGTCAAGCTTATACCCGCCCAGTACCTCATGAGCCCCCGGAACCGTCGTTTTTACCCAGGGAAGGATCTGCCGTCCGTTCCGTGCCCCCAGGTTATTATCAGGCATATATTCTCCGTCCCTCTCAATGTATGCTCCCGGGTAAATGCGCGTGAAATTCATCCCGTTTGCTGCCAGTGTATCCAGAAAGACTGTATAATCAAAGTCAATATTGGTCACTGCACCATAATGCTGGTCGGAGGTTATGAGAAACAATGGTTTCCCGTGATACAGGTAATAATGGGGATTATCCTGATCGAGTCCGATAGGACCGCTATCCTGCACCGGCGCCTGCCTGCAGCCTGCAAGCAACAGCAACAGCGCAATCATCTGTTTATCAATTAGATTCATATTAAATAAAATTAATGAATAATCAAAACCATTGGTGATTCAGTCTCTGAGCTGAATTCCCTGCTTCCGGCTTCCGTAATACCTTCATGAACAATTTCTCCTTTCTGCGGATCAAACCACAGATATTTAAGTTCACCGGGTAATTCTGACATCTTCACTTTTCCTCCTTCAGGTAAATAGACGATGTATAATTTCCCCGGGTTTGCCAGGCATAATCTACCATCTGCCAGCTCAGGATGTTTTTCGATATCGGTAATATCCAAACTTTTCAAAGCTTTACCAAGGTAACCGACATATTTTGATCCGGGAAGATCAATAGCTTCGCGCCAGGAAACTTCTGAATTACACCAGTTGTCCCATCCTGTTTCCTGGGGTGTCAGTTTCCAGTTCCACAGGCCGCCTGCACCATAGACCACTCCCATGGTACCACCGGAGAGGAATTGTGACCAGGCTTCATGTCCCTGCCACCATCCTGCACCAGTTTCAGGATCCCTGATCCCTTCGTAGGTAGGTTCACCGCAGGCCACAGCCTTCACAGGCAGGTTCTCATACATCCTTGCCACTTTATTAAAAATATGTTGTCCGCTATGTCCTGTCTGACACCATTGGAAATCCAGCCATTCAGCATCCTGGAAAGACTGGTTGTAATGGTAACAGTTATTCTTGTCAAATGCTTCAGGACAGAAATCATCAAAAGGATTATAATGGATCCCTACAGGCTGATGGTAAGCATCCCATTTCTCCGTTTCCTGTCCTCCTTCCAGCACTCCACTATTTTTCCCATTGCCATCGGCACCGACCAGCCACATAGCCGGTTTGGCACCATACCGTGCGATCAGGTAACGCATATAATGTGCATATTCAGCAGGATCAACCGTCCAGCCCAACACATCCAATCCCTTCCAGCCAAAGCCATGAAATACAGGCTGGAATACAGGAACGATGCCATGGTCGGCCAGTATGTTGACCAGGCTGTCGAGATATTGGAAATACGAGACATTT